>Ga0181582_10002376_pt1 | contig 14866 bp, 10 predicted proteins | sample 071ome_32_FD_132438 | JGI IMG/M metagenome (GOLD analysis project Ga0181582, IMG submission 132438) | Coastal salt marsh microbial communities from the Groves Creek Marsh, Skidaway Island, Georgia - 071405AT metaG (megahit assembly) | ecosystem: Environmental > Aquatic > Marine > Intertidal...
CCGACCTCGAGCTCTCAGCTGCGGCCACCGCCGGGGCCTTCGCGTAGCGCTGCTCGCTGGTGGCGTTCGCTCACTCGCGTCGTGTCCATGTGCTATGTACGCTCGCAGGAATCGTTCCCACGCGTGGGGTTGAGACGAGGGACGGCCGCCTTCGAACGATCCAGAGTCTGGGCTCTGGGAGCGTTTTGTCAACTCGACGGCTCGTCTGGTCGTCGGCGTGCGGTGCATCACGGCGGTGCGCGCGTTCAGGCAGGAAACGTAGGGTATTATGGCCGACAGTGGGTCGTACCAGGCGCATCAGACGCCGGGGAGGCAGTCGAACCGGCGCCAGGGACAGCAGCAGAATGGGAGGGGGGGCGGTCAGTACCACGGGCCGGGGTCGTCGTCGGCGCAGAAAGGCAGTAGTGGTGGTGGTACCGGTGGTGCTGGGAGGCAATGGAATGGCCATGGGCAGTACCAAGGTGGTGGTGGTGGTGGTAGTGGTGGTGGTCACGGCGGGCAGTCGAGGACGCCGAATAGCAACCGCAGGAAGAGCTCCAATTCGTACAGCGGCTCGGGCGGCAAGAACAGCGGGAACAACAACAACAACAACAACAACAACAACAACGATAGCAACAACGGATGGCAGTCGCAGCATACTGTGGAGCGCCGCGGGTCGCAAGACATGCGTGAGCTGACGGCTGCGCTGATGCAGGCGCGCGAGGGGACGGGTGACGTGACGGAAATTCTGATGTGCTCGGCGTTTCGCCCTAGACTGCCGGGGCTGACCAAAATGCTGAGCAAGCTGGGGAAAGACGGGTCGTGGAAGAAGGCGCTGGAGCTGTTCGAAGCGGCGGTGAATATCGGGATGTGCGAGCCTGACACGGCGCTGACGAATGCGGCCGTGTCTGCGTGTGACAAGGCTGGGCAGTGGGCCAAGGCGCTCGAGTACTTTGACAAGTTTGAGCGGATGGGGATCAAGCGGGATGCGATCACCTACTCGGCGACGATCAATGCGTTGGGCAAAGGGAAGCAGTGGGAGGCGGCGCTCAAGGTGTTTGATCACATGAAGTCGTCCGGGGTGCACGCCGACGTGGTGACGTGCTGCTCGCTGATCAACGCGCTGGAGAAGAGCGGGGAGTGGGAGATGGCCGAGGCGCTGTTTTATTATATGAAGGGGGACCCGGTGCCGGACCACAACGAGGTGGTGGCTGAGGCGGGTGGTGGGATGGGCGGGATCGGCAGCACAGTCGGTACCATTGGCGACTCCAACGTCAACGCCAACGCAGATGCCAACGGCAACGCAGATGCGAACGGCAACGCCAACGCCTACGCGCACCCGCAGCCGTCGCCGAATTCGGTGCTCAGATCGGTGCTGCGCCACAACAGCCTGGTGTCGCAGCTGGCGACGGTGAACGAGGACGTCGTGGAGGTGCCCGACGACCTCGGGTCGCTGGGCTTCGTCCAGTTTCCGGATGATCTGATCGGAACGCCTGTGTCTATGGGATCGGAGCATTCTGGTCTCTCGGCCGCGTCGAATACTTCATTCAACCTGCCGAGCGGGGGCGACATGGGCACGACGGGGACAAACCCCAGGAGGGACTCGGCGTCGTCCGCGTACTCGGGATCGGGTGGCGGCCACGTGCCGCAGAATCTGCTGATGGAGTTTGCCTCGCTCGGCGTGGGCGACGGCAGCCATAATCAGATCCAACAGCTGTACCAGGGCGACGTCATTGGCACCGGTGTCGGCATAGGCAACGTGCTGCGCCGCTCCGTCTCGTGCTTCCCGGACGTGAACGGGCGAGACGGTCCCGTCTCGCCGTCCGATCTGGCCAAGCAGATCGACTTCTCTCACGCTCGAGGCGTGCATCCCAACCGCGTCTGCTGCAATGCTTTGATGGGCGCGTTTGCCCGCGCCCGCCCCACGCAGTGGAAGAAGGCCGTGGACTTTGTGTCCTACCTGTGGACGCAGGACGAGTCGATCCAGCCGGACGTCATCACCTACAACACGGCACTCAAGGCCTGCTCCTCTGCCTTCCAGCTCAAGCAGATCGAGATGCTGCTGGCCGATATGAACGGCAGGGGCGTGTCGCCCAACACCGCCACGTTCCAGTTCATCATCGAGGCAGCCACCGAGTCGCGCAGCTCGCTTTTCCTGCAGAGTGTGATCCGGTGGCTCGAGGACTTCCCCCAACTGAAGGACAAGTGCTCGAGCCAGCTGGTCGTCGCGTGCATCCGCTGCGGTATGCGCGACGAGGCCCTGGAGATCTTCGAGGACAGGCTCACGTCCAACTCGCATGGCGTCAGCGATGCGGCCGAGGCGGTTTTCAGCGAGCTCATCATGCATAAGGACTGCGACGCCGTCATCAGGCTGCTCGATCTGATGTGCGAGATGAGGACGCTCCCGTCCATGAACATCTGCAGCTCGCTCATCGACTTCCTCTCCCGCAACAACCACTGGGAGGCGGCCACAAACCTACTCGACAACATGATCTCCAGCGGCTCGGTCTTCTCCGACAGGATGCTCATCGTGTCGACGGCGAACTCCATCCTCCGTGCCATGGGGAGGGTCATCAAGGAGGGCGTGAGTCCCCAGGTGCCGAGTCCCCCGAGCGGCGGCGGGCCCGTCCCATCCTCTTCGCCGATGAATCCCAAAGATCAGGCGGCACTGATCGTGCCACACGCCAAGAAGGTGTATGGGTGGTTTGGGACGAGCATCCCGTGCCGCGCGAACCAGGAGACCTTCGGCCTGATGATCCAGATCTTCTCAGCCGCCGAGGATTACGTCGAAGTGCTCATGATGAACCAGGTCATGAGCAAGCAGGGATGCTACCCGGACCAAGAGACGATAAGCTACATTCTCTTGGCGAGCTTTGAGCGCGGTGACACCAACAATGCCATCCGACTGATGTCGCAGCTGATCATCTCCGGCGTCGTGCTCTCCAACGCGGTCATTTCTCGCGGGTTCGAGGAGTCCCTCGCCAGGAGCGAGTGGCACCTCGCCCAGATGATCTGCGAGAGCCTCGAGGAGCAGGACGCCGCGCCGAAGGAGACCGTCGGCTTTATGTACCAGGCGCTGCTGCACAGGGTGCTCGCCTCTGGGGACAACGGGACGGCCATTAAGCTGGTCAACCTTCTCCAGGACAAGCCGTTCGTGGCCATCCAGCTGGAGTCCATGGGCGGACAGCTGGGCTCGGGCATCTCGATGGGATCGCTCGGGTCGACGAGTCCGACCGCGGATCCGAACAACCAGGTAGCCCTGCAGCATTCAACCGACTCCTCTCATTCCGACGGATCGCTGTTCGCGCATCACCAGGACTATCACCGGTCCGTCTCGGTGTCGAGCCACTCTCAGTCGCCGTCGCGGCTGCCGTCCAACAAGGACGAACTCGTCTACGGCCTGCTCGATGAGTGGTTGTCTGCTGGATTCCTTCCGGAAGACGTGGCAAACGACGTAATGTCCATGTGGGGCGACGCCGGCTGTCTCACCCCCGAGATCCTGATGGACATCGTATGCCGCGTGGCGGAATCCAACAACGGCGTCCATGCTGCAGACGCGGTGCGCATGTGCTGCTCGTTGCATACGCGGGCCGGCGCGCTGGACTTCTACACCGTGCCCAACATGTACAGCAGACGAGAGAACGAGAGGCACGGCTGGAAGCAGGACATCGCCATCCACAGGGAGCGCCCGGCTCGCTCGATCACGGTCATGCACGTCATCGTGGCGTCTTGGATGTTGGCAGCCCAAGAAGCCGTTTCTTGGGACTTGGGCGCGCCGAACTTTGCCAAGTTCAACATCCACATCAGCGCGAGCTCGTCCGAGCTCGGCAACATCGCTCACGGCCTGATGCAGCTGCTCACCCGGGGCCATTCCGCCGTCATCCCCGAGGGCCGCCCCGGAAGTGGCGGCACGAGCGCCACAAAAATGCCTCGATTCCATGATACCTCGTTCGTGACGTTGTTCCAACAAGACGAGAATTCTGGTGTCATCGAGATTGCCGTCGACGGGCTGCGATGCCTCGTCGTTTGAAACGAGTGTTCACAATCCTTCACCATTCTTCATCTTCTTCTCGCAAGTTCGTTAAATGCGCTACATCTCATCAATCTCTACCTGGTATGATGCGCGTAACCCACGAAGTAAAATTTCTGCTCCAGGTCGCGCAGCAACTTCCAGGAGAGCGCCAGCACCGACCCCGCCAGGCCCGGCCTCGCCATCGTCTGCAGCGCAGTCACGCCGCCCGTCGTCGACAGCGCCGCGAGGCTCACGCCACCCACATTGGACACCCACAGCGCACACATCGCCCCGAACGCGATCAAACTCCCGCACCCCGTCAGCATCTTGAGGGCCTTGACCACCTTGAGCGCCCGCAGGCACTTGAGGCAGTTCTTCGTGTGCTGATCGAACCGATTCAGAAGCACGCGGTGATCGGTGATCAGCTGCGGTCTCGTCGCGCTCATCCCACCCAATCCCCGGGATCCATCGTACGGACTGCCCTTTGCGCCCAACCACTCCCTGATCTTTCCGAGCAGCAAGTCGCTCGTTGTTGGACTGTAATAGATCTCGCCCCACGTCTTGCCCTCGTTGAGCAACTTGTCCAGCGTGTTGTGCTCCTGGAAATGTAAGAACACGTTATCCCCGTCCAGCACCCTATTTCGAACCAGACAGTGGTCCAAGAACTCCGGCATCTTCAAGAAGATCCGGACGAACAACGGCAGCTTGCGAGTCGTCGCAATGTAGCTGACCAGCCTCGAGTGGCCCGGGGTAGTCGGAACGGCAAACACGTTGAAGCTCGTGAAGTCCGACATCCCGTCCCCTTGTGCATACGAGTACCGGACGAGGTGCGGCGCGTGGAAGCCAATGTCCTTCAGGAACATCGAGTGACGCCCGCCCACCGTAAAGTGGAAGTTGTCCTCGTCGTTGTCCATATCCACCCCACCCCAATGCGCCTCTACGTTCTTCTCCATATCGAACATGCCGTACTTGACCGACTCTCGGTTTCCCTGGACGCCGTGATGGGAGAACGGGACGTGCGCGGGGTCGGCGACATTCTCGAGCAGCGTGGAAAAGTCGTACGGCAAGTCCCGGAAGAACGGGCGCATGATGTACGTCAGTTCCTTCTCGTCCCGACTATCAATCATTGGACAGATGGGCGGCTCGATGCCCGGCTCCCCGTCCACCAGCCCGTCCCTCGACGGGTAGACCCAAACGCACCCCTGGACCGCGCGTGTCGGATAGGACCTCGCGCAAGACCTGACGTTTCCGCAAATGGCCCCCTCCTTCTCCTTTGACGACGCCTGCGGGATGGACGAGCACGCGCCCTGTCCGTCGAACTTCCATCCGTGGTAACTGCACTGCAGTCGGCCGTCGTGGAGCGGCTTGCCTTCCGACAGGGGCGCACCGCGGTGCGGACAGGCGTTCTCGAAACATCGCCACGAATCGTTCGGCGCGTCGTAGTAGATCACCAACGACTTGTTCAGGATCGTCACCGCGTGCGGTTTCGACTTGTCCAGGAGCGCGACCGGCATGGCCGGGTACCAGACTTTGTCGTACGCAAAGGCGGGTTCCTGCACCGTCGCTGCCGAAACGGACCGGGGCAACCGAGACGGGCGTGCGCGGTCGTGGGTGTGGCGGGAGGCGTGGACCGGAGGCGGGCGAAGCGGCTGGGTCGTCGCGAGAGGACCGTATCTGTGAAACGCCGCGTCTCTCTCTCGTCCCGATACCGAGGCACCCCGCGTGCACGTAACGCGAGACATCGATACACGCTGTCCGGTGCTCGCCGGCGACAGCATGTTACGTTTGGTTTCAACTCTTGGCGGATTTCGCGAAACCGATCGGTTTGAGAAAATTCTCACTGGCGTCTTGGTAGCACTGGCGTATACCTCGAGTACTCGAGTACTCGAGTACGCCACCGACATCTCGATCGACGGACGCGTAGCCAGAAGCTCCAACCCTGGGAAAGACGCGCGCGAATCGTGCATACGGTCTCGGTTCATGGGCAGCCAACTGCGTGCCCCCGCGCCGCTCCTGTCCCTCCCCGTGCTCGCCTCGTGGACATGCTGGCTGACCGTCGCGACCTTCATGGTCCTCGCGAGTCTTCTGATGCTCGTGAGGATGCGGAAACGGGGCGCCTCGGGCCATCGCAGGACCCTCGCGTTCTTTCATCCGTTTGCCGAGTGCGGCGGGGGCGGCGAGCGCGTGCTCTGGGCGGCCGTGGACGCCCTCGTGCGGGAAGGGAACGGAACGCCGGAGTACGATATTGTGATTTACTGCCAAGACGTGCGTACGTCTGAGAAATCCTCGGAGCAAGTTCTGGCCGACCACGCCAACTCGAGGTTCAATCTGGCCGTGCCCCCGTCTGCCTTCCGGGTCGTGCCCATCCGGTACCGGCATCTCCTGGTTCCGAGCAATTATCCCCGTCTGACGATGGTTTTCCAGGCGCTTGCCTCGATCGTGGTGACCGTCGAGTGTCTTTGGCGGGGAGGCTCCCTGCCGGACGTGTGGGTGGATACGACCGGGTGGGCCTTCGGGTATCCTCTGCTCAAGCTGCTAGATCCGCGTATGAGCGTGGTTGCATACGTGCATTATCCGACGGTGAGCTCGGATATGCTCATGCGGGTGAAGAATCGGGAGGCGAGTTACAATAACCGGGCGAGGGTGACCAGGTCAAGGCTGCTGAGCCTGGTCAAGGCGCTCTACTATCAGATGGTCGGGTATTGGTACGGGTTCTGCGGGGGGTGCGCGGATGTGTGTATGGTCAACAGCTCGTGGACAAAGGCACACGTCGAGGAGATTTTCTGGTGGCGGGGCCGGCGGCGTCCGCGGGGTCGGGGGGCGACGCTGGTGTATCCGCCGTGCGACTGCGTCGCGCTGTCCAGCGTCGCGCTTGAGGGGCGGCGGGGGCGCGACGGGACGAAACAGATCATATCGCTCGCCCAGTTTCGCCCCGAGAAGAACCACGAGGTGCAGCTCGAGGCCGTCAGAGTCCTGGCAGAGATGCGGGAGACGGGCGGAGACACCGGGGACTTCAAGGTGGCGTTCGTCGGTGGGTGCCGGGATGCGGGAGACTTTGCGCGTGTTGAGCGGTTGCGATCCCAGACGAAAGCGTTGGGACTGGAAGACCGGGTGGCGTTTTTCGTGAACGTGCCGTTCCCAGAGCTGCAGCGGCTCCTGGGGGCGTCGGTCGCAGGGCTGCATAGCATGAAGGACGAGCACTTTGGTATCAGCGTGGTGGAGTACATGGCGGCCGGGGCAATCCCCATCGCACACAATTCGGCCGGCCCGCGGATGGACATCGTGACGAAGGAGACCGGCTACCTCGTCGAGACGGCCGAGGAGTGCGCGGCGGCAATGGCGGCGGTGCTGGGGATGTCCGAGTCGGATCGGGTGGCGATGGCGGCACTGGGACGACGACGGGCCGAGCTGTTCACGCAGGAGAAGTTCCAGCAAGGGTTCCTCGGTGCGCTGTTGTCGGGACTCTGATCCGAAGAGCGATTGATTTTGCCCAGAGCTCCGGCAAAGAGAGAGAGGAGGGAACTTGGGTCCCCCGGATATTTCTTGCGCTACTGATGGAGTTGCATGCAACCCGATGCTCGTTCGACTCGGCCGCGACAACGCAGGCGAAGGAGGCCAGCCTTCTCCGCGCGTTGTCGTGAACGCAACACGTTTTTCCAGGTGGGCTTGCACGATCGGCACGATCGATGACGCTGTGGTGGACCAAGTCGATTTCCGAGACGACGACGACGACGACTGGCACCCTGGGCGAGTCGTGGCCACAGTGAACCTCCTCGAGGACCAACCTGCGTACTCCCAGCTGCTCTCGACGAGTGGAAGGAGGGACGGTGAGACGTCCCGTCGCCCGATTCTTTTGGTCTTGGATGTCGGCGCCGTTGACGGGCCGGGATCGCCAGCCGCGTCGCCGGCTCGGACGCTGGCGATGGGCGACGCGCTGACCGTCACCGGCTTTCCCTTCCCACAGCTTCTCGGACGGAAGTTTCCCTCGACCCATCGAGCGACCGTCTCGTGCGCTTTGCCTCCTTCGGGCATGGTCCTCCTGGATGCATCCGTGGCGATGGGAGGCCTCGACGGCGCCGCGCTGCGCCTCGACGGGGAGGTCGTCGGGATGCTCGGTGAAACCGTGGCCCATGGCGCAAGCGGCGCCCGGTGGGTCGTCGGATGGGACCTCTCGATCATCATCGACAAATGCATGAGAGGCCGTACCGCCCGGCGAGTCGCTCGGCCGCTGCATATACCGGCTATAGGCCCCGTCGAGCGCACCCTCTCGCGACTCGTGAGCGTGCACGTCGACGACACGTTTGCTTCAGGGTTCGTGATCGGGCGCCGAGGTGACGAGGCCATTGTCTGCACGAATGCGCATGCCATCCCGACGAGCATGGACCCCCTGTCTGTCCTCATCAGGCGGGTTGACGGCACCATGTACGGCGCGACGTGTTGGGCGTCCTTCGGGGGGATCCTCGACCTGGCATTTCTCCTGGCGCGCATTCCCGTCAACGACGATGACATAAGCGCGCCACTGTCACCATCTAGCACCGGCCGAGCAGTATTTGCGATCGGCTTTCCCGGGATGTGGAACCCGAAGCTCGACCCCTCGTCCCCGCTCTCTGCGCCAAAGCTCACGGCAGGAACGATCACCAGCGTCCTTGACGACGATCGGGGCCGATGTTGTCTGACGACCGACTGCCGAATCGTCGAGGGAAACAGTGGCTCGCCAATTGTTGACGCTCGTGACGGCCGTCTCGTGGGCATGGCGTCTTCCAACGCCGTGATCATCTCGAGGGCTCCAGGAGAACCCAGAACCTATCATCCAGAGCTCAACTTTTGCGTCCCGGGATTGCTCCTGACGGAGACCCTCCTGACGTGCCTCGCTGCCGGCCCGGAAGCAGCGAGGGCGGCGCTTGCGGCCCGGCATATCGACCGGCTCATGTGGGGCACGCCATCCAAGCTCTAGGGAACCATGCGTTACAATGTTCGATCGTTTTCACTCCTCTTCCTCTTCCTCCTCGGCGTACTGGGACGGCACTCCCCCCGCTGCGGCATACACCGGCACGACCCCCACCTGATACGCAGCCGCGCCGACCGCGCCAACCGCGCCAACCGCACCAGCCGCTCCTTGCCCCCCCGCCGTCGCCACCTCGCCGCCCCACTCCCCGTGTTCCACCACCGGCACCGTATCGGCCAGGAAATCCCACACCTCCGTTGCAGCCACGGCAGCCGCCACGTCAGCCTTCGTCAGCGTCTTACGCTTATTATTCTCCGCCATATGCCACGACCGCATGGTCAACTCGTTGATGAAATACTCGCACGCCTTTGCAAACAGCACGGGCGCCTCGGACGAAATCATCCGCACGTCCTCGTCGCTCTTCATGATCTTCTTAATCCGAGCCAGTGGCAGCTGCGCCGTCTTGAACTCGGCCAGGTCTCCCCCCGCCGCGTTCACTTCCTGCATCACGGTCTTCCAATACTCTTCAACGTTGGGTTGCTCCGTGCTGAAACCTGCCGCCCTCTGCTCCGTCTTTTGACGTTTCCGGTCGTCACTCATCACGCAGAGAGAGAGACCGTGGGTGGGTAGGTATGCAAAGCGGGTATTATCCTGCAGCCAGCCAGTTCCAACCCTCGTCGTCGGGGGCTGGGAAGCGAGGGTCGGAGGTTTCGTGATTTGCTCCGGGTGGAATGATTTGAGGACGAAGTGTCGCCTCCTCACCGCGCCAGGGATGCGCACACGCCGTCAGTGTGTGTGTGTGTGCTTGTGATACTGATGTTTCCGTGAAGAATGAGATGATGACGAGGTTGCCCTTCCCTTTTCATCGTCTGGGCCTCGCTCTTGGCGATCGCCCCAACATCCGCTAGAGGCGACTCGCGACCATCCCGCCGGCCACGAGCACACACTCCCCGGTCACATAGCTCGCATCCTCCGACGACAGAAACGCGACGACCGACGCAATCTCCTCGGGCCGCCCCAGTGCTTTCAGCATCGTCGCGTCTTCAAAGTGCGCACGGCTCTCCTCATTGGCCACCAAGGCCTGACTGAAGTTCGTCGGTACGATCCCCGGCGCCACTGCGTTCACCCGTATCCGTGCCTCCGTACCACCAAGCTCCTCGGCCAACGCCCGCGTCAGCCCCAACAGCGCTGTCTTTGATACTGCATACATCCCGATCGGCGGCGACGGATTGTACGCCGTGTACGACGATACGAACACCACGCTTGCCCGCGGCCGCAGGTAAGGCCGGACCTGCTTGACAAACTCGATCGCACTCTTGAGGTTGATGTCCAGCACCTTGTCGATGACGGCCGTGTCCGTCTCCAAGATTGGCCCAGCCGCCGGGTTCACCGCCGCGTTCGACACGACAATGTCGATGCATTCGTCTGCGTTCGACGCGTTGCCCGTCCGTCGTGCGAACCGGACCGCTTCCTGCACCATCGCCTCGAGCTGCTGAGGAGACCCGACGTGGCAGACGACTCCGTGGACCCGTGACGGGTCCACGTGTGGCTGCTCGCGTAGGAACGACAGAGCCTGGTCCACACTGGACTGCTTGCGACTGCTGACCATAACCGTGGCCCCCTCTTGGAGCAGTCGGAGGGCCGTGTAGAGGCCGATGCCCGCCGTCGACGCTGTGACGATGGCGAACTTGCCAGCCAGGCGTCTCTGTGTACAGGTCATTGCGTGGTCAGTCATAGGGCAATGACGACTTCATAAAGTCGCCAGACCAGCATATCAGGGTGTGGGGAGTCTCCGGAAGTTGAATGGCTTCCTTAGGTTCCGAACCCGCAGCGCCCAAAACATTACGTACGTTGTACATGCGGGTCAGCCAGGCGGCTGTATGACGACACGTAGACGGGAGGACCTCGAACGAGACGCCGCCTAGTAGATACACGACGAGCGCCGAAGAAGAAACCGCGCAACGATGAGCCGAGATCACCAGTTCTCTGAGGAGATTTTGCAGCGGGCTGAAACTGCCAAGAAGTATATCGAGCACCTCTACAGGTCCCAGAGAGAGAATCTGAACGACAGGAACGAGCGGAGGGCGCAGCTGGAGACAGGTACTGTCGTCTGAGCGATCGCCGCCTCTGTCGTCGCCTCCGCACTCACGCCCCCATCTCCTCTGCAGCGCTGGAGGAGAACGGCTCGTATACGCCGCAAGAAAAGAAGACGCTGATCGAGCAGTATGAAGAGCGGGAGACGAACTTCATGCGGCTTCAGCGTCAGCGTCTCTCTATGGCGGACTTCGAGCCGCTCAAGCTGATCGGGAAGGGCGCGTTCGGGGAGGTTCGTATATGTCGGGATCGGAATAATCCGGATACGCTGGTGGCGGTGAAGAAGCTGAAGAAGTCTGAGATGGTGCGCCGTGGTCAGGTGGACCACGTCAAGGCGGAGCGAAACGTGCTGGCAGAGGTGCAGCACTATGCGATTGTCAAGCTGATGTACTCGTTCCAGGACGAGGAGTATCTGTATCTGGTGATGGAGTATCTGCCGGGCGGGGACCTGATGACGCTGCTGATCCGGCTGGAGATTCTCACCGAGGACATGAGCAGGTATTACCTGGCGCAGACGGTGCTGGCGTTGGAGGCGATCCACGCGGCCGGGTATATTCACAGAGATATCAAGCCGGATAACCTGCTGTTGGATGCCAACGGGAGGATGAAGCTCTCGGATTTCGGGCTGTGCAAGCCGGTGGACGTGCAGTCGCTGCCAGAGTTCACGGCCGTGTCCTCGGCGAAGGAGGAGGAGGCGCTCAAGCAGAATATCCCGATCGTGACGTCCGGGGATCAGCGCCAGAAGGAGCAGCTCGAGCACTGGAAGGCCAACCGGAGGAAGCTGGCGTTTTCGACGGTGGGGACGCCCGACTACATCGCGCCCGAGATTCTCATGAAGAAGGGCTACGGCATGGAGTGCGACTGGTGGAGCCTGGGGGCGATCGCGTTCGAGATGATGGTGGGATTCCCGCCATTTTATAGCGACGACCCGATGACGACGTGCCGGAAGATCGTGAACCATAAGACATACCTGCAGTTCACGCCCGAGGCGGAGGCGACGCTGTCGCCCGCCGCCAAGGACTTTATCTGCGGGTTGCTGTGCGACGTCAACTCGAGGTTGGGGTCGAATAGCATCGATGAGATCAAGAATCATGCCTTCTTCAAGCGCATAAACTGGAAGACGCTGTACGAGAGCACGGCGCCGTATCACCCCGCGCTGGAGCACGATCTCGACACCCAGAACTTCGAGTCGTACGAGGACGACGAGCTCGACAAGGCGAGCGGTCGCTACCCGCAGGGGCAGAAGAGCTCGAGGCCGGTGGCCGATCCGCACTTTGTGGGGTACACGTATAAGAACTTTGACGCACCCAGCCGAGAGCTCCTGGACAAGGTGGCCGGCGGGGCGCCGATTCCCGGGGGCGAGGGCGGGAGTGGCAACGACGTGAGCGAGCTGCAGGATGCGTTTGCCGCCGTCGAGTTTGGTAACTTTTCGATATAACATTCGTTCGTTCATTTGTCATTTGTCATTCGTCCGTTCCAGGATTCGTTCCAGGCGTTGCAGGCACCCCGCCGCCGAGGGCCGCTCCGCCGGGTTGTAGGTCAGCATGCCGTCGAGAACGAGCTCGACCAGGTCGGTCAGCGTGGGGTCGCCCGCCACGTCCACGTCCGGAAAGATCTCCTGCGGCGACTTGGGCGTCCGTTCGGGGAACTCCAGCAGCGACCAGTCGGACAGCGTGGCCAGCTCGGGCCACGACGACTCGTCGGGCGTCCCCAGCGTCTCGACGAGCTTGCAGATCTGGTCGAGCTGGCTCGACCCGTTAAAGAGCGGACGGTCGCGGAGAAGCTCGGCGGCAATGCACCCGACGCCGAAGACGTCGACCTCTGGGCCGTAGTGCTTGGAGCCAAACAGAGTCTCTGGCGCCATGTACCATAGCGTGCCCACGTTGCCGACCGCGTGATGCGTGGCCGAGTCGCTCGACACGATACTGCAACCGAAGTCGGCAAGCACCACGGATGGCTCCGCGACGCTCTTGATGAGGAAATTGCGCGGGCTGATGTCGCAGTGGACGACGCCGCGAGCGTGACAGGCAGCCACGGCCCGCAGCATGCTCCGAACGATGGCGACGACCACCGCCGAGTCTCGCGGTCTACCCTCGTCTTTCCGTGCGTCCATCCACGAGCGCAGGTCGCCATGGGGAAGGTACTCGAGGGCGATCACCGTCTCGCCGAGCGCCGACGGATGCTCGCCGAGAAGACGGACGACGTCGGGGCTCAAACCGATCCGTTTGAGCCCCGACAGTTCCCGTGTCGCATCCCCCGTCCGTTGCACGTGCTTGAGAAGGACCCGGACGCCGTCAGAGCGACGCGTGGCCAGATAAAAGTCGTTCAAACGGGACCCAAAGTGTTGGATTTCGATGTTCTCGTACGCTTCCGCACCCGGGAGTGGCTCGTTGAAGTCGTCCATCTACCGGGACGGCGGTGATGGTACCCGCTGCACCGCGGAGGTGGATGAATAAAAAATGAAGAATCCCGTCCCGTCCCGGCCACTCGGGTCCGTCGGTACCCAGGCACGAGGAGGGAAACACCACAACCACTTGGGCACCCTGCTTCGTCGGACGAAACGCGTGCGACGACGCGCTCGTGTTCATACCGAAACATAACACCACACTCATGATGCTAATGAATGCGCATACGCTTTCGCCAGGCAAGCCCCGGGGCCTGCTGCTCGGGGTGTTGCTCGCGGTGGCGTCCGTCGCGCCAGTGGTTTCTGCCCAGCAGTCGGACTGCGCGGACGTCGAGCCCCGTCAGAACGGCTGGGGTTTCTTTTCAAGACGCACCAGTTGCCGAGACGTGGTTCAGAACGGATCGTGCGAGCGGTACACTGGCGACGGCTTCTGTTTGCTGTCGTGTGGGGCGTGCCCGGCCGCAGAGGTGGCCGGGGAGGAGGCACCGCCGGAGGAGGCACCGCCGGAAGAGTTGGACAACGAGTCAGCCGTCGCTGCGGAGTACCGCGACAAGCTCATGGAGGAGGTGGCCATTATGGAAGACGGTCTTACGGAGGTCGAGCAGCTGCCGACGCTGACGTATGCAGGCGATCTCCCCGCGATTGGCGGTGGCTCGATCGACGACGGCGTTGACAGTGCTGACAGCGTTGGAAGCGACGAGGAGGGCGTCGATGTCGGGGAGGACGGCGTCGCCTTTGCGGCAGTCGAGGGTGACGGGGCGGTCGCGATCTGCGACCGAGGATCCGCGCTGGACGCCTTGGCCAGTGCCGATTCGCCTCTGGAGACGCTGATTCAGGTCGCCGAGGCGCTCAACGTCGCGTCCGTACTGGGCGATCCGAGCGTCGAGTTCACGCTCTTCGCCCCCGTCGACGCGGCCTGGGATGCCGCCTTCCCAGACCTCGACACCCAACTGGAGGACGTCGACGGGACTAGGGATGTACTCTTCACGCACATCGTTGCGGATTCCCTGCTGGATTCGCTCCAGAACGACTCGATCGAGCCGTTGTCGGGGGCAACACTGTTCGTTCGCGACGGCGACAAGGTCATCTCGCGCGCCGCCACGGGGAACGTGATCGACACCCTCGTCGGCTGCAACTGGATCGTTCATATTATTGATGGCGTCCTGGGCGAACAAGCCGACCAGGTGAACCCTGACTTTGCGCAGATTCTCCGCGGTTGATGTGTCGTCGCCGTCGTCGCTCACCCCCCGGATAAGAATACTACCATTGGTATGCTTGCAATCAGTCTCACATTAATGTAATGTCTTCAGTGCAAATCCACCAGCTTGGTAAACAGCCCGTACGCGACCTTGAAGTACGCGAGACTCAGATACCCCACCGTGAGATACAGCGCCGGCGTGACCACCGACAGGGGCGACAGCCTCGAGAGGAC
>Ga0181582_10002379_pt1 | contig 14860 bp, 32 predicted proteins | sample 071ome_32_FD_132438 | JGI IMG/M metagenome (GOLD analysis project Ga0181582, IMG submission 132438) | Coastal salt marsh microbial communities from the Groves Creek Marsh, Skidaway Island, Georgia - 071405AT metaG (megahit assembly) | ecosystem: Environmental > Aquatic > Marine > Intertidal...
AGGTATTTCTCGGCACCGACATACCGTTGTTGACGAAGTTCTTCATGTCCATCGAACTGAGATGAGTGTACTTCTCCAACATCGCCATGCTGTTCCAGCCACCCAGCTTCTGAAGCAACGGCAGTGGCGTACCAGACAGGACGTGTCGCGTGGCCCAAGTGTGACGCAGGTCATGGAACCTGACGCTACCCACCTCTGCTCGCTCACAGGCGCGTTGCCACACGCCGTTCGTCACGCTGGTGCGGCTACCCATAGGCTTGCCGTTGCGTTTCGTGAAGACGTACTCAGGAGCCTGTCCTCGTTTCGACTGGATGTCCCTCTGCTCTTGCAGGATCTTCATCGCCTCCTCAGACATGGGCACGAACAACTGCTTGCCCGCCTTCATCTTGGATGCCTTGATGTTGATCATGCCGTCCTGCACCTCACTCCACATCAGATCCCTGACGTTCGATACTCGCAGGCCAGTGGCCAGTGCGAACCGCGCCATAGATGACTGAAGCTTGGGCAGGCAAAACAGGAGACGATGCACCTCTTTCTCCCCTAAGACTCTAGGTTCCCGCGCATCTTCGTTGGTGTTGAGATTCTCAAAAGCTGGGACGTGTTGCGCATCGAGCAACCCACGCTTGTTCTTCGCGTAGTTGAGCACAGCAATAAAGTAGCGCAACCGAGAGTTGATGGTCGCACTCTTAAAGCCAAGCTCCTGTAGATCCTCGACGTAGTCAGTCACGTCACACACTCCGAAGCTGTCGATTGGCCGATCACCGTAGCGATTGATGGCATCCTCGATAGCCTTTTTAGCCGCCGGACTTTTGGGCCGTCCTAGCCGTTTGCTCGGCTGCTTGATGTAGCGCTCAGCTACCTCCCTGAACGCGACGTTATCGCGATTACTCATAGTTACTCCCCGTATTCTTCATCGAGGAAACTGTCGCCGAATCGCCCGTCAATCGTACCCCAAAGTGGCGGGGTCTTTCCAACCCTGAGCTTTTCGGCGAGATAGATTGCCTCGTCCTTGGTCATGAACTCACTGCCGACCTGCCAGACCTCGTCCCCGTGCCCGTTGCGTGTTCGCAGTATTTCTGTCGTCTCCGGATTGAGTCGTACTGGGACGACTGGTCGGAAGTGCATCCTCAGTAGGGTCACCCAACGCCGCTCCGGAAACTGCCTGTTAAGATCATCGATGTGCTTCAGCTTTACCCTGAGAGCAGCACCTTTTTTCTTATCTGGCGTTTTTCCCGATTCTGTTTCCTCTTGATATTTTCGCGCTCTCAGGCGCTCTAATTCTGATAAGTCCATTGATACGTCTCACCGGCTTTCCATCTTGCTCGGACCCGCATCGCGGGCATTGAGTTTCCTCTACGACGTATTGCTTTACCCCCGTAAAATAAATCTCCACGTCCTGAACTGTGACTGGCTCCTTGTGTCCATCTGCCAGCGCCACCTCTAACGCGCTCCAGCCCTTCTCAGTGATCTCTAATATCGCCACGCACCCTTTCTTTGTCTTATAGATGCCTTTCAGTTTCACGCGCAGATCGGCTGTCCCGTGGGGGTTGTTTTGGTCAACATTCTTGCCGATGTACACGGACTGACCGACACCTCTTCCGAGGGTCAGGCTTTTCAATTTAGTGTCGGCTCCCACGATTAACGCTCACTACTCAAAAAAGGCTGGGGTCAACGACTTAACCCGCACTTCTACAGGCATCATGGGTACGCGGGCCGACGCCACGTCAAGGAGTGCCCCAGCCTTTGTTCTCAAAACGGGATGTCTTCACTCTCTGCAAAGTCATCCTGCTTGGGAGCTGGCTCGATGTTGAACTCGGGCGGCAGGCCACCGCTTGCGGCCTCAACAACCTGAACAGCATTCAGGTAGGTCGGGACGCCGTGCTCTCCAGCATTGCCGTACTTAAAAGCCACCTTAACCTTCGAGTTGTATGGCACCTCTCCATCAAAGGGCTGACCCGTGCCATCCACAACGCGAACCTCATACTGCGAGGTAAACTTGCGCTGCTTCTTGCCGTCGTACTCACGAACCTTGACCCCGTTCGACTCCAGCTTGTCAGCGGTGTCGTCATCAAGGGTGATGGTCAGCGCGTACCGATCCGTGCTTTTGCCCTTGTATTCCTCGAACTTGGTCAGGTGACTGAAGTTCGTGGTTCCTTCCACAACTACTTGACTCATTTTTACTCTCCAATCTTCACTTTAATTTGTCGTGTGTTCGACGTTGATCTGAAGTCATCGATGTCGTGACCACCGGCCAGTAGCGCGGCGTCACCCCCAAGGGCTTCAAATGCTTTGCGGTATTCAAACGTGGGCTTGCGGTATATCACCTGAACCTTGGCGACACCGTCTGTCACGTTCTTACCGTATTCATCAGCGACGACTTTCTTCATGTCATCGACAGTGCGTCTGAGCTTCTCCATGCGAATAAGAGTTTCCGCGTTTTCCAGTTCCAGCTTGGATAGCTCTGTAAGAGCGGCAGACAGGATCGACAGCGCGTCATTCTCAACCACCTCATATATGTCTTGCGCCGACTCCGTGTGCTTCTTGCGACGGGTCGGGCTGTCATGCTCCGCGAGGATGTACTCATGCCACTCCGCATACAGGTCAATCCTCGGCACAGTCCCAGCTTTCGGAACAGGTAGGAGAGACCCAGAGAGATCCTCATGAAGCCACTGGTCATCCCTGTGCAGCCGTTCAATGTTGTACTCAGGATGCGCGTCAGCGTGAGGCGCGAGGTAGCAGATGAAGTCCAGCCAGTCCACCTGACACACTTCCATAACCAGTTGGCACTGGCGCAGGTACATCTTCTTCTTCTCGTCGAAGACAGAGTAGGGTGCTTTGGTGAAGCGCGGGAACGGACACTTGATCTCTATCGCCCCATCCAGTCCGACAAGGCCGTCAGGAGACGCCCCGAGGAACTCATACATTGGGTGTACGACAAAGTCCGTTTCATCAACGATTAAGTTGAACGCTTTCTCATACCACTGCTTCGCGACTGGCTCCATTGCATGGCCGTGCTCCACAGCGGGGTTCATCTTAAATTCTGAGGGCGCTCCGGCAAGGTCTCTCACCATCGAACGCAACAAGTCTTCTTGCTTTTGGTAGGGGTTACAGTTTTCGAGGACGCCTACGGCAGTGCCGCTTATCTTACCTCGCCGTTGTTCAAGCCATTCAGCGGAACCTTGACTAGCAGCACCCATAGAACAGCACCCCCATTATCAAGTAATCTTTAGCGTTGACGGTGTGAATCCCCAGCGGGATAAGGTGCCTTAAAAAGCTCATTTCATTTCCATCCTTTTTCTTTTTTCAGTTTTTTCCACCGCGCCTCAAGATCCTCCATGTCGAGTTTGCGGCTCTTCCACGCCCCTTCCAGTTTTTTGAAATAGGCCCGTGCCTTTGTCTCGTCAGCAATGGCTAACAACTGAGAGAAAAGTCTGTCTTCCGTAGATTGCTCTGGCTCTTCGGCCTTGCTGTCTTCGGCTTGTTCTAGCGCCTCTTTGACGACGCTTTTGGGTTCCGTGTAGGGATAGTTATCTGGGTTAATCCAGAGATCCCAGCCAAGGCCAAGCTCTGCCATGGCGCGGGTGCGGCATCGCATCTTGGCGTTGTGAATATCGTTTGCGTTGGGGTTGGGGTAGGCCGAGCCGGTGCCGTTGGTTACGGTCTTGGACGCGATCATCGTGACGTCACCGATCGACATCACAACTCGCACCTCGGCAGTGCCATCCTTGAAGTAGAACACCTCAAGGCCGTCAGGGTTTTCGGAGAAGCTCCACTCGTACTCTGGGTACTTCGCCATCATTAGCTGATGAGCGTGAGTCCACGGCAGGTAGGGAAGCATCTTCCCGTCTTCTGCTCTTGAGTGCTTGACGTAGTCTTTGACTGGGATCCCCGATAGTGTCTCGAAGATCTCTTTCTTATTAGCTGGCATATTGCCTACCCCTCCTTGTTAAAGAGGAGTAAACACTAGCTAAATGGTAGTGTCAACTTATGTTGCTGAAATCTGTCGCTTGATACGACATATCGACTTAGGAGGCGAAAAACGGAGCCATTTGCTCCAAGTACGATTCAGCGTCGGCAGGGTCGTCGTACACTTTTGCGCAAAGCAATGCCATCTGCTCTTGGCTTACCTTCAATCCGTTTGCCTCGCAGTAGTCGTGAACGACCTTACACGAACGAACTAACTTTTCTGCGTCGATAGAGTCGCGAGGCCGAGACTGACCGCTTGTCCACCAGTAGGGATCAACGTCATAGACATCGCAGAATCTAAACAAAACTTCCGGATCTCTAGGCATAGAGCCACGCATCCAAGCAGCGACTGTGGCGTCTGACACCCCTACAGCTTTAGCGATAGCAGTCTGAGCGCCATGCTCAGCTATTCCATGCCTCCTCAATACTGCTTTGAACCTCTCTGAACGCTGCTCCCGTTTTACTCCGGAAGTCTCGTCGTTAATCGCGACTACTGGCATTCCTTTTCCCCTTTTCTCACTTGTCTTTGATGCGTCCGGCTAGTGAGATATCTGTCCGGACATTTGCGGATTTAATACTCAACAAAAGTTGATGTCAACTTAAAGTTTACACGTTAAGTGTCGAAATAAATAAATTTAAAACAGCAAAAGGTGACACTTGCGAAGATCGGCCACCCATTCTAATATCAGCCATCAGGTTTTAATTTGTTCTAACGGGAGCTGGCATGGGGATAAAGGAAAAGCTGGAACAGTTCATCTCGAAACTGGAGTACGCAAGAAGTACGGGCGCTGACAAGTACCGCGCAAGATGTCCTGCCCACAATGACAAAAGCCCCTCCCTAGATATCCAAATAGGCCGCACTGGCGCAATCATCATGATTTGCCGAAGCCATGGCTGTGCGCCGAAAGATATCATGGAGTCCGTGGGGATGTCTGAGAACGATCTGTTCCCTGACGACCCCTATACCCACCGCGAAGGATTTCGCAGGCCCAAAAACTGGGTGCCGGAAGACGACGAGTTCATCGTCCGCATCGGCCTTGACCAGCCGCGCAACCAGTTCAGCAAGCAGGACTGGGAAAAGTTCCAAGCAGCAGTGAAGCGCGAGTCTCGCCGACTCGGGTGCAACGCGCTGGAGTTCTACAAGAACAACACTTGGAGCCGCCAAGCGTGAAGTGGTTCAAGCACGACTCAAACGCAAGCATAGACGCGAAGCTCAAAAGACTCCGACTCAAGTACGGCATGGAGGGGTATGGGCTGTACTGGTACTTGCTTGAGTGCATTGCCAGAACAGTCGAGCCGCACAACCTGACCTTTGAGCTGGAGGAGGATGCCGAGTTAATCGCGGCGGAGGTGAATATTCATCGAGACCGAGTCGAGGAAATGATGCTGTTCATGTGCGATCAGGGTCTTTTTGAGAACGCGGATGGGCGGATCACCTGCCTAAAAATGGCAAGCAGATCAGACGAGTACACGCTCAAGCTTATCCGCAAGGGCAATGGTGTCCAGAAAAGCTCCGGACAAGCTCCGGACAAAGTCCCTCCTATAAGAATAGAACAGAAAGATAAGAAAGAAAAAAAGCAACGTGAGCACAGACCATTTGAATCTTTCTATGAGGCCTATGGATACAAAAAGTCCAGATCGGACGCTGAGAAAGCTTGGAAGAAGCTGAGTCTGGAGGAACAAGATCTGGTCTTGGCTTGCGTTCGCTCTTCGCAGTGGAGGGCGTGGCGAGAGAAACAAAAGAAGGATGGCTTTATGCCGTTCCCCGCGAGCTGGCTTAACGCTAAGCGATGGGGAGATGAGCTTCCTCAGATAACAAGTGATGACGGAGATCTCTATGTCTAGGAGGCCAGCCGACAGCGAGTTCATGCAGCTCGAAGACTTGGACATCAACTCATCGCTTGAGGGATTCCAGAACGTCTTCACCGCAGGCGAGTTCACGGAGCAGGTTCTTGAGTGGAAAAAGTACGGCGTCAACAGGGATGCGTTTTACCCCTTTTGGGATAGGGATGGCGAAAGATTCGCGCTTCGCCCCCGCGAGGTCACGATCCTGTTTGGCACCAGAGGATCCTACAAGTCTACGGTGGCCAACTATCTAGTCGCAGACTACGTCATGCACAAGATCAAGGCGGGTTACATCAGCTATGAGATGGACACGCCATACCTGCTGAACCTGATGGCGAACCAACTAGCCAACAACGAAAACCCGACTGACGGCTACGTCGAGAAGTGCATGGCCCTCATGGACGAATACCTCTACGTCATCAACGAGATGGTCGATAAGCCACACGCCTCTCTTGCAAAGGTCAATCATATGCTGAAGCAGGGGTGCAAATTGATCGTTCTTGACTGCCTCCAGCGGATCACGATGCCCATGAATGATCTCAATCTAGAGCGAGACTTCGTGGTCGAGTTGACCAACTTGGTTCGCGTTCACGATGCCCACCTAATTTTGGTTCATCACTCCCGCAAGAGCGGGCAGTCGGACTCCGATAACCCACGCCCCAAGATTGATGACTTAAAAGGCAGTGGGGGATTGGCTGATAACGCGATGAACGTCCTAGCCTGCTGGGCCAACAAAAAGAAAAAGGATCGGCAGTTCTGGCTAACGCAAGGAGCCGCCCCGAGAGATGACGACGTCGATCTACTGGCCCAGCCGGACGTCACGCTGATGGTCAAAAAGCAGCGCATGGTCGGCTTTGAATCAAACATCGGGCTGTGGCGCACAGATGCCAGAGCCTTTCACACAAAGAGCGGCAAGCCATTTGTCTACAGACCAGAGCTGGAGGGGTGATGGAAGAGGAACGCTACGCAATGAAGATCAGGGAGGCCGGAGAGCAGATGCGCTCAGCCGAGGAGGAGATCGGCAGGGCAGAGGCCACAGAAAAAATGGTCTACGCCAAGGCAATGGTCGTGGCAGAGGGGGAGGGGCACAAGACAGCCGCCGCCCAGATGAGATTCGCAGACCTACAGGGAGAGGTCTACAACGCTCGCGTCAACAGAGGCGTTGCAAAGGGAATGCTGGCCGCAGCAAAGGCTGAGTTCAGAGCCTGCGAAATCGAGTTCGAGCAATGGCGCTCGGAGAAAGCAAGCAATCGCCTAGAGAGGAGGGCATACAACGCATGAGGGAAGAACGAAAAGCAGTGACCTGTCGGCTGAACACCAAGGCGCTCAAGTCACTACAGATCTTGGCACGGAAGCAGAAAAAGCCGCTCAACTCGATCCTCATCGAGGCCATCAACGAAGTCCTTGAGAAGCATGGCAGAAAGGCTGTCGCTACGGAGGGTGTAATCGGGAGGCCGACCACCAAGTGAAGGGGCGAACTCCAACCGCGCAGGAAAAGCAGTGGATGGACGACGTTCAGTCTCTGGGTTGCATCGTCTGCCGGAGGCACGGGAGGACGGAGACTCCAGCCGAGATCCACCACATTGATGGCAAGACGAAGCAGGGCGCTCACTTCCATATTCTACCGCTCTGCTACTTCCACCATCGACAGGGTAGCGATAGCGAGCTGTTCACCAGTCGTCATCCCTACAAGCGCCGGTTCGAGGAGCGTTACGGGCCTGAGATGGAGCTTCTGTTCATTGTCGAGGAGATGGTGATGAAGCTTAGGGAGGAGAGGGAATGACCATTGAGGTGTTTCACGAAACAGATGAGGACAGACAGGTGGAGAAAGAGATAGCAAGAGTGTTTTCGCGTCACTGGGGGTTGCCGTTCTTCAAGCTTCCGCAGAACCACACGCTTGATGTGACCTTCCATCGGAAGGGCGACAGGGAGCCATTGATATGGGGTGAATGCCGCAACCGGAATCATGCGTTCGGGCAGTACCCAGATGTCTGGTGCTCGCTGCGAAAGGTGCAGTTTGCTGACTGGCTCCGAACACAAAACCACCAGACAAGATTTCTGGTGCGCTGGGACTGCGGGACTCACGCATGGATAGACCTGATGTCTCCCGACGAATACGTCGTGGCTGGACGGAGCAAAGAAACGATGCGGAATGAGGAAGATGTCGAGCCTCTTGCGGTTTTTAAAATTGAACGATTTAAGGTGATTGAAAATGCGGGAAAAGAAAGCACTGAAGGATCTTGAGACGTATGTGCTGGGCACTTACGCCGAGCACTACGCAAAGAATGGGACGCAGGCAATCGACCTAATTATCGACTCTGGTTACGGGGTCGAGCACGCGATGGCTTGTGTCATCAAGTACGCCGCAAGGCTGGGTAAAAAAGACGGGGCACAGCCAGAGCACGACATCCTGAAGATGGCGCACTACTGCCTGCTCGCTCTCGTCGCGCTGGAAAAAAATGAGGGCGGGGAAAATGGCTAAAAAACCAGAGACGAAAGCGCCAAAGAATCTTGAGCGCTTGATGGGGATGGGGCTGGTGACGTTCACGGCTGAAGAGCTAGTCAACAAGATGCACATCCCGATGAACGAAGTGCGCCTGCTGATATATCTGGGGGTACAGCGGGAAAAGCTTCGGGTTGCGATAGAGATGGGTAAATACGGCAGGGAGAACACCCTTTACGAGTGTGTCACTTGGCGACGTGAATGGATGAGCAAGCCATGGAGGGTGAGCGATGGTCAACTCGCGGCGTAAGGGTCTCAACTTCGAGAGGGAGATCGTCAACCAGTTGCGAGCTGAGCTGGGCAAGATCGTGGACGAGCCGATCAAGCGCATTCTCGACCAGTACAGAGAGAACAGCCTGCCCGACATCTTCGTGCCGCCGTTCGCGATTGAGTGCAAGCGATATGCGAGGGGAGGGATGTACCACCAAGAGTGGTGGGATCAGGTGGTTGTCGCAGCGGACGAGCATAATTTAATACCCGCTCTGGTCTACAGGTTTGACCGACAGCCAACGCATTGCGTCGTCCCACTGTACGCCATCAACCCAGACTTCCCGAGGGCCAATGACTGCAAGGCAGTGATCGATTGGTTCGACTTCATCATGATAGTGAGGGAAACGATTGCGTCCCGCTGAACTGCGGGCGATTGCGATGCAGGCCGCAGAGCATCTCAGATACCCCGACATCAAGGCCCACCTACAGGAACAACTCGCTCCAGAATTTCAAGATCTGGCGATGAAATTGTGCCTGATCTTCGTGAGTTCACGCATCTGTGAACTGTCAAGTCTGGAGGAGAGGAGAGAGGTCATCGATACTTATCCTGAAGACGATGGGCTTCTGATAGGCATTCGAGACGAAGTTAAATTCGGGGTGCAAAGACTTTGGAAGCGTCGTCACCCACCGCAACAGAGGATAGATAATGACCGAGGCCGCGCACGTTCTGGAGCGCAGGGACAATGTCGTGTTCCTGCACAGGGAGGGTTGGACTTTCTTTGATGAAAAGTCCCCCGAGATCGAGGGACTGTACTTGATCTACGGAAGCTCCGACAACGGCGAATGGTATGGGTTATTCGACATGGTCGCAGACAGTCTGGTGGGAGAAGTTGACGAGCCTAATCCGTGGCCCGTCGCATATCTTCGAGTGCCTTCCCCTCCCGCAATTTGATTTGCAGGAGTTCGAGGGCGTAAGCAGGCATAGGACAGAATCCTTTCGCGCCCTCGCTCCGCAACCAGTTCTTCACGGTGTTGGATGGGGCGTTCAGTAACTCCGCAATCTCCGGTCGAGTCAGGCTGTACCTTTCAACAAGTTTTCGCAGCTTGCGATTGTTGTTACTGGTGTAGCTTAGCTGTCGCTTCTCAGGCACGAACGCCTCATCTCCCAAGGCCTCATAGATTCGCAGGTATCTGCGGAGCCTATGCTGTGGGATGTTGGACGCGGTTACAAGCGACCTAATACTCCACCCCTGACGGTGTTTCTCAGCAAGCGCCTTCACCTCTGGCGCGGTAATGCTCTCAATCACGCCGCAACTCCTCCAAGCTAGAGGGTGCGCGGCTGTCAGACATTGCCTTGCAGAACTTGTCCCAAATCCACATCAAGTTGGGATACTCCTCTAGCCACTGATAGATCACCTTCCGCTGACTCTGACCTCGCACGTAGTACCGATGATCATCGGAGTAGGCGTACCAGAAGTCATGCTTCTTCAGTAGATCGAAAAATTGAAACTCTTTTTCATCCATGGGATTAAGCTCCTAAAACGTAGGCTTCGTAAACGACGAAGCACAAGTGCAATAAAACGACTGTCAGCAGTGCGGCCCAGTGTTCTCCAATCTCATTCATTGGATGGTCACTCCTTCTTGTGTGCCCTCCAGAAAGCCTTTCATTTCTTCGAGCAACTGGATCCAGTCGCCGATCACTGAGATCTGAAGGTCGATGGGGGTGTCGATAGCGAAGAAATCTGACTCGGCTTCCATGGCGATGCTCCCAATGCCATCGGCTAAGTCCGCGACTAGGTGGCCGAAGATATCCATGTCGCTGATATCGATTAGCTCTTTCCTGATGATGGTCATACTTCGACCCCCAGACTCTCAAGCTCATCCAGCTTCGCGCCCATGAAGGTGAGCGTGTGGATTGCTGACCTAACCTCGCTCTCGTCTGTTGATGTGCGAATCGTTGCGATTGCCGCTTCTACTGCCTGCTCAAACTGGCCAGCGCCGTTGAAGATCACGTCGAATTGATCGCTCGGCCTGACCCCCTCGAAGTCGATTACCTTTCCCATTACATTTGCTCCTCTACAAAGGTTAGGTCGAATCCCCACTGGGTCTCACAGAAACCCCAAGGCGGGACGATCCCGCTAGTGACGATTGCCATCGATTGAGAGACTCCCCAGCTATCAGGGCCGCACTCCCAGACGAGATGCCAGCCGCTGGTGTAGCCGCGCTTCTGGCTTTCCTCGGGGGAGTAGATCTGCACCTCATAGTTCGGGTCTTGACCGTACTCAGCACAGTCCATGACGAGGGCGAGGTAAGCCGCGTTCGCGGCCTCCTCTGCTGACTTGAAGTTGTGCCACTGGATTCCTTTGATGTGCTTCATAAGAGACCCCTCCTGTATCCGTAGCGGAATGGCTTTACGCCGGTAGCTGACTCAAAGCGATACCCAAGCTCGACTGCAAATTCGTCCCTAACATCTATGGTCGGGCGATACCCGCGCTCGGCGTGGGACTTGAGCAGTTGAGCCATTGAAGTGAAGCCGGTTCGCTCGGCGATGTAGCTGTCAAACTCGGAGTCGCTGACGCCGACCCAGTAGACATATCGAATTGATCTCATGACTCCACCTCCGCTATGACTTCCTTGTAAATCTCGTCGCACACCTCGTTGGCTGAGTAGTCAGAGATGACGACCATCGGCTCATGCTCAGAGCCGTTGTTGTAGATCAGGCTGAACCAGCCCAAGCCGTCGATCATCAGCGTGTCCTGATCCCCTGCGGCAAGGTTCTTGATGACCTCTTCTAGATCGCTGGAGTGCTCGATCATTGGCTCGTCTTCGAGGTAGATCGAGATCGTGTGACCTCGCTTGAGAATGGCTTTGACCAGCGCCAGCAGGACGGGTCGCTCCCACTTGGGTGGATAGTTATCCGTGAATTCTCCCCAGACGGCTGACCAAGTCAGGTTTCGCTCCTTCTCTGCGGCGACTTGCATATCTGCCGCCTTCGCCATTTTTTTCAGCTCTGACCGGATATCTTGCTTGGCGTCAAACGATCCGTTCTCAAGCACAGCCAGCATCGCTGGCAACAGGGATTCCCAAGTAGGGGTCATGTCGATAGTTTTCATTTCAATCTCCAGATTGTTCGGGTGAATTCCCGTGACCCGCCGGAGCGGGTTTCGACCAGTTTTCCTCTGGTTGCTCATCAGACGGGGAAGGTGCGGTTACAGCGCTCGCGAAAATCGACTCGCGCCTCATCGATACTCAGGTCGTAATGACCCTGACCGAAGTAACCAGCGGGGAAGTAAAACTCCGAGGTGCCGTAGCGCTTTTCAGGGCCGAATGGACTCCGGCCCCTGTCGAACAGCACGATGGCCTCGGTTTGGTTTGCCTCGACGTGGACGATCTCCCAGCCGTTGCGTTGCGCGGCGGCATCGAGAGACACCATGCGGCCAATGGATTCAACTTGAGCATTCATCTCAGTAACCTCCAGTGCATGTAACGGTTAGTCGGGTGGTGCAGGCCTCGAACATGATTCCCTGCTGAACAAGCCCAGCGCACACGGCGGTAAGCTCGGCAATGTCTGCGCACTTGATCTTCATGACGCGGCCCCCTCTGTGGCGTATTGCTCGACAACGCAAGCAAGTAAGCGTTGTATCCGAGGCTCCCAAAACACCTCGTAAATATGGTCGGGATGGTGTTTAGCCAGTTCCTTTGATATTGCTTCAAGGTCGTAAATCAATTTCGACACTTTTTTGTCCCGCAATTTTTTTTGCTCATACCTGCTCATGACGCGGCCTCCTCGTTGGCTTGCTTCAGTGCGGCTTTCGCCTCGATGAACTCCTCGCGGACAATCCACGGCAGGCCGTAGCGGTCAGCGCAGATGGGTCCGTAACCGTTGCTGACAGACTCGTCAGTGGTCAGGTCGCGGGAGCAGAAACAGCAGTTGCCGTGCTGAGCGCCGTGGGCCTTGGCAGACCCGACAACATCAGCGCCAACCTCGGCGATGCGCCGCTTTACTTCATCCCCGACTCCACGCCCAGCAAAGAACTTGCCTTCTGGTGTGATCTTGCCGAGGTAGGGGCGGTCGCCGTAGGCATCCTTCTCGCCCTTGACGTAGACGCAACCAGCGTTGTGGCCGTGAGCAGGAGCCAGAGAGAACAGCAGGTCTCCGGTGTTCACCTTGGGGCGCTTGATGCCAGCCTTGAGAGCCAGTGCAAAGCGGTCCAACAGATCAGTCATATCGATCTGAGTCTGGGTTGCTTTCTGCTCGCGTTGCTTGGCCCAGTCTTCCTCGCGGGCGATGGACTGGTAGACGGCTTGCAGTTGCTTGGGTGACAGGTCGCCGCGCTTCTTGACCTGATCGAGCAGGGATGCGGCAAAGTCACCGTTGTTGCTGGTGAGCCAAGCCAGTGCGGCAGGCTCGCGCTTGCCAAACTCCTCGACGTTCTGCTCCTTGCGCTTGATAGCCGCCTTGGCAGATGAGACGCGGTTGGCGAGCCGTTGCTTGGGGCTGGTCTTGAGTAGCCCAGTGCCTCGGCATTTGCCGCACTTGTAGGTATTGCCGTTGGCGTAGGTGTAGCGTCCAGTGCCTCGGCATCGGGGGCAGTCGTAACCCGCCCGCTTGGTCGGCACCTTGGTGATGTCGGTGGTTGCGAGATCGTCAAACATTACGCCACCTCCGCTACTAGATCGCGAGCGTCGTCCATCAGCTCCTCGGTGAGGTGCTGAAGCTCGGTGAACACGGTTACGCCGCGCACCTCGATGGGGTCGGCATACTCGGCAGGGAATGCGGCCTTGATGGCGTCCACCGCAGTGGAGCGCGAGCAGTCGAATTCGTGCGCGATGTACTCGCCGAACTGCTCGACAACGAATGAGCGTAGCTTGCCCCAGTGGTCGCCAGCTTCGAGGATGCGCTGGCAGTTGCGCTGGTAATGCGCTTGGCCCAAGTAACTGCCGTCGAGCCAGCACCGGAACATACGGCGACGGAACTGGTTCGGGCAGGTGATCATGGTGCCGCCCTTGGTGTAACTGCTCTCGACGGTCAGCGCGTCGATGATTGCTTGCTTCTTGGTCATGTCTGTCTCCAGATTGGTTGCCCCAGTGGTGTGGGGATGGGTGGATTCCCATGACGCCCCGAAGGGCGTTTCGCCTGACATCCAGACAGGCTCATCAGATGGGTTAAGCGGCCTCACTCACCTCGACAGCCTCGAAGGTATCGGCGAACACTGTGCGCAGTGCGGCGAGCGCGGCTTTCGCCTCGGTCCAGTTGCGATTGCGCGTGTGCTTCGGGGTGAGGGTGCGGCTGAACTGGATAGGCTCCAGCGGCGCGTCGGTGTAGCTGTCATCAGTCAGCTTGCCGTACAGGCCGCGATGATCAGACACCCAGCCGTCATACTCGGTAACGTCATAGATCGCCGAGTAGACGTTGGTCTCGGACAGGTCGTAATACATCGTCCAGTCCTTGAGAGCGCCGAGCATATTTGCCACAGCCTCGGCGGGTGTTTCGCCGTAGCCCCAAGATGAGCCGCCGCCGATTGAAACGTAGGACAGGTAGTCTTTTTGCATAGTCATAATGACCTCCAGATTGTGAGTAACCCCAGTGGTGTGGGGACGAGATGGATTCCCGTGACACCCCGAAGGGTGTTTCGGCCCGTATCCAGCGGGCCATCGTCAGACGGGTAAAATTTTTGGGGGGCGGAAAAAACCTGAACAAAGCGACTCACGCCGCCTGCTCAAGCTCTACTGTCTGAAGACCATCGAGGTAGTCGATAGCCTTCTGGGCCAGCTTCGCGGCATCGGTGATATAGGACTGATCATCGTCCAGAGCCTTGAGCCAACCGTTCAGGTATTTGGCATGGTCAGGCCGCACCGTGGGGGAGACACCCAGACGCACCGACAGAAGCACTGAGCCGATCTCGGCGACGAGTTCCTCGAAGGCATAGCCGCGCTTCGACTTGTCATCCAGACGCGCACAACGCGACTTGTGGCCAGTCCAGTGGATAAGCTCATGCAACAGCGTCGAGTAATAGGTCTCGGTCGCCGTGCTGGTGTCAGTCTCGGTGAAGGCCTCGCGGCGCGGCATCGAGATCTGATCCCGCGATGGGATGTAGCAGGGCTGACTGCCGCCGACTTCGATGTGGGCGTTGCAGTTGGCAACGAAGGCGTCAACCTCGGCCAGCACCTCAGTGGTGTCGGTAGTCTCGACAGCGGGCGGGGTCCAGCCTTCGACCTGACTGCTGGGGAAAATCGGAACGGAGCCGAACAGCACCGCCGCAATCTTCTCGGGATTTTCTTTGTCTTTGATAGGCATGGGCCTAGTGATCGAGACCGACTTGCCACCCTTCACGA
>Ga0181582_10002380_pt1 | contig 14858 bp, 13 predicted proteins | sample 071ome_32_FD_132438 | JGI IMG/M metagenome (GOLD analysis project Ga0181582, IMG submission 132438) | Coastal salt marsh microbial communities from the Groves Creek Marsh, Skidaway Island, Georgia - 071405AT metaG (megahit assembly) | ecosystem: Environmental > Aquatic > Marine > Intertidal...
GAGTTTCGCAAGGGTGCCATCTTCTATGCAGACGGGCGCTTCTACCTGCTAGAGGAGCAGACGGGCAACGTGGCCATGATCGAGGCCTCCTCCAAGGGATGGAAGGAGCATGGTCGTTTCAAGCTTTCGCCCCAGACGGAGCAGCGCAGCCCCCAGGGCAAGATCTGGGTGCATCCCGTCATCAGTGCAGGAAAGCTCTTCCTGCGCGACCAGGAGCTGCTCTTCTGCTTCGACGCGAAGAAATAGCCCTCCAGCGCAGACAGGATTTCAAGGCCCCGAAGACGTTCGTCTTCGGGGCCTTTTGTTTCGATCGGGGCAAAATGGATTTCATGGGGAAAAACCCTTTGACGCCGGATGTCGCTGCCACGAGATTGCAGGAATCCAAGGGCAGAGGATCATGGGGCTTTCATCCAGAAACCTACCCGGTTTCGTTCACATTCTAGTGCGCGAGCTGCGGGAACAGTCACGAGGAAAAAAAACGTATCTTCATCGATTCGGGGTCGCCCTGGTAGCAGCCCTGATGCTGGCATTGGGGGTTCTCCTTGCGGATGCAACCTTCACCTCTGCCAGTGGGGGTGATGTCCTGATCTGGGTCTTCAGGCCTCTGGCATTGGTTGCGGCTCTTTCCGGTATCCTTGCGGCTCCGTTGATCAGGCGGGAGAGGATTGATGGTACGCTGCCCATCCTGTTCCTCTCAGACCTGAAATCGAGGGACGTGGTTCTGGGAAAACTAAGCGCCCTCGTGGTCCGGGCCGGAAGCTGGATGCTGGTGCTCCTTCCTGTCTCCTCCGTATGTCTTCTGATGGGCGGCATCTCCTTTGAAATGATTGTCGTCGCACTGGTTGCCTTGGGGCTGACCTTCATCTGGTCCGCATCGCTTGGAATGCTCTATAGTGTCATGCGCCAGAGATTTCATGTGGCCCTGTTCATCATCCTGTCCATTGCCGTCCTTTTTGCGGTGATTCCCTACCATATGGGCTACTGGCTGGTTGGGGTCTGGCAGGATTCAGGACTTTGGGACTATTCGAAGGGCGTCAATTTCAACAATCCTGTGGAGACATTTCCCGCCTATGTCTTCTGGTCCAGCCCGGTGAGCGTCTTTTTGGCTGTCTCTGAATGGATCGAGAACGGACTCGGCAGGGAGATGTTGGTCCCCTGTCTTGTCCCGTTGTTGGTGATCTCCCTGATCCAGATGGCGATTGCTGTGAGGTTGTTGGGTGGAAACTGGAGCCTACCCGTCGTTCTTCCAAAGATGCTGATTCCTTCAGGGTGCGATTCACGCGAGATGGCGAATCGGGTGATCTGGAGGAACGAGTTTCGGACGAAGCTCCTGGACAAGCATCCAATCCTCTTCCTCTGGCAGCGGCTCTATACGGGGAAACCGAGGTGGTTCTATTGTCTCGTGGTTGGGTGTGCGGGAGTTTTCCTGATTGGGGATCTGATTCTTTCCGAAACGTGGTTTACGCTTCCCGTGTATCTGGCGCTGTTCGCGATGATCGTGATGGGTGCGGTCTGCGAGATCGAATACCGGATTTCCAAGGACCGCATGGATGGCAACCTGGAAAGCATCCTATCCATCACGGGACCAACGTTTGTCATCGTGGGAATCTGGCAGAGGATACTCTCAGCCTATGGGATACGCCTGTTGGTTGCCATGGTGGCTGCAGGCCTTGTTACCCTTGTGGTTGCCATGAGAAAGTCGGACCCTGAGTGGATGTTCGCATTGATGTGCACCTTCGTGGTGACCGGGCTGTTCTTTCTGGCTACTGTGGGAAATGCGATCAGAGCGGCTTCCTCCTCAACTGGAATGCAGTCCGGAACCCGGACACTGGTCTATCTGATCCTAAGGGCAGGGATTGTCTATCCGGCTCCCTTCTTCGTTTATCTGGAGCTCAACCACCGCTATTGGTGGATGAGGGATACCGTGCCCATGGTGTTGTTGATCACGGGACTTGGGGTTGCCGTTACAGACCTTGCGAGGTGGTTCTATTTCAACCGGAATGGCCGTGTCGAATCCGACCTTAAGAAGGTGGGACAGACCTCATTGGACTACACGTGAACCGATGGGCCTATCGCCCAAAGGGTGAATCCGGGATCTCCTTGGCTGCCCTGCGGGCATCCTTGTGCGACCGGACTTCCTTCTTCAGTTCGATGATCTTCCAGAACTCGGGAAACTGGTAGCTCTCTCCTGCGACGAGCCTCACCTCAGGACTCAACGGCTCGAGCTCGCCGAAGCGCTCGTTCCAGTAGAGTTCCACCCGGCAGCCACCATCGGTGTATTCCTTGTCCGGATAGACGGGGAAGTATTTGACGAAGAGATAATTCCTCCACGCATAGGCGATCCAGCCCTCGTCGGTGTCGGCACCGATCTTGGTGGCGGGGCCGTCGCAGTGGGCGACAAGAAGATCGCCGTAGATCTTCACGTTGTCGGAGTCGGGTGTGTCACCGTCGTAGTGCCAGTTGCCCTGCTGGCCGCGGCGCATGGCCCACTTCTTCTTGAACCGGCTCTTGTTGTTCAGCTTGAACATCGCATAACCGCCTCCCTGGACGAGGGTGCGATCCCAGAGGCAGTAGGCCACGTCATTCTGGGAGGTGTTCTTGAGGATCTGGGTGATGCCGAGGTCGCCGGTTTCGGGATCGAGCAGGATCCTCTTGTTGAGCTGCACATCGATGGCCGGATCCTTGGCGCTGGTCGTCTCGATCGTATAGTCACCCACGGCCTTCCCGGAATGTTCCCCCATCCAGAGGACGCGATGGCGGGGAATGCCGCGCAGCTCGGGGCCGATGTCGATCTGGTAGCCGCCCACGCCGAAGTTCTTGGGTTCGGTTGAAAGGGTCTTTCCGAAGGTGTCCTGCCTTTCCCAGATGATGTTGTCCCGGCCGACACCATAGAAGCAGACACGTCCGCCGATGGCTGGGACGACGATGGCGGTGACGTCCGCATCCTCTGCGCTGACTTCAATGGAGCCACTCCATCCCCGGTAGTTTCCGACGGAGATCCCTTCGTAGTCAGGGACAGCTTCCTGTGCCTGAGGCTGGATGGGGGCGAGCGAAAGCAGACTGATGATGAGCGCGGTTCTTCTCATGGGTGTTTCCGGAGAGGGGAGATGCTTCAGATCCCCATGTTGCTGAGTGCGGTGACGATCCTGCCCAGGATGGAGGTGGCCACCGGATGCTCGACCTCAAGGCGGTCGACGGTCGAGTTGAGCTCCTCGATCAGGCTTTCATGCCCGGGGCCCTCCTCGGGCGAATCCATGTGGGTCTCGATCTCGGAGAGGAGGCGTTCAAGCCTTTCCCGGGCTTCGGAATCGGATTCGGGCAACCTGGAGATTTCCGCCCTGAGTTCTTCGACGGCCTTTTGGATGGTGCGTTCCGGCATGGGTAGGTTTGGGTGTGGATGAGTATACTTGATGGGTCAACGTGGACGATTCCCGGGAGGCTCAGTCGGGCTTCCCGGAATCAACCTCGTTTTCCAGTTCGGCAAAATAGGCGTCGCAGGCGTCCATTCCAAAGCAGCAGAAGACCACCTTCTCAATGGAGGGGTTGTCCGCCATGAAGGTCCTGACGGCATCGACCGCGATGGCGGTGGCGAGTGCCATGGGAAAGCGGTAGGCACCGGTGCTGATGGCGGGAAAGGCGAGGGACTTGACCCCGTTTTCCGCAGCCAGCTTGAGCGAACGGACATAGCAGGAACGCAGGAGCTTCTCCTCATTCTCATGGCCTCCATGCCAGATCGGGCCGACCGTGTGGATGACGTAGTCGGCATTGAGGTTGAATCCCGGTGTGATCTTGGCATCACCGGTGGCACAGCCTTTCAGGTTGCGGCAGGCCTCCAGCAGTTCTGGGCCGGCTGCACGATGGATCGCGCCATCGACGCCCCCTCCCCCCAACAGGGAATGGTTGGCCGCGTTGACGAGGGCGCCGACACCGAGGCGGGTGATGTCGCCTTCGACCACCTCGATTTTTCCATTGTCAAAACTTCGCATGCTTTCGGGTTGATCTTCCGGGCCTTAGATCCGGCAGAAGTCCGGAATGTTCAAGCAAGTTCTGTCCCTGTGGTTCCCTGCAAAACCCCTCGTGGCTTGTTTCCGCCTGCAACGCGGGTATGATGTTTCCAGATGAATCGCCTTGTAACGCTGTTTTTGACGGTGCTTTCCGCCCTGCAGGCCACGGCCGCCCATGATGTGGTGTCCATGAAGGAGGGGCGGTCGGTGACCGGGGCCGTGCTGGCCGAGAAGGAGGACCAGGTCATCGTGGATCTGGGCTTCACCGTCCTGGTGATTCCCCGTGGAGAGGTGAAATCGATCGTGCGCGGCGGAAAGGATGAAGGGACTGATGCCGGGATGGTCAAGCCCTCGGCCGTCGTCAGGCGGGAGGGCAGTCTTTATCAGACGGCCCGGGAGCAGCCTCCTGTCAGGGACGTGAAGGCCTTGACGGCGCTGCTGGGTGAATCCGTGGTGCAGGTCAAGACACCTGGTGGCCTTGGCTCCGGCTTCTTCCTGAACGAGGAGGGCTACCTCATCACCAATTTCCACGTCATCGAGGGGGAGACCGAGATTTCAATCGAGGTTTACCACCGAAAATCCGGCCAGCTTGAGAAAAGAACCTACAACGACGTGAAGATCATCGCGTTGAACAAGTTCAAGGACCTCGCACTCCTGGAGATCGAGGATGAGGATGCCCCGGCATTCAAGCCCTGTCTGATTGGTGAGACGGATTCGCTGGCGGCCGGGGACAATGTCTTCGCCATCGGGAGCCCCCTGGGGCTGGAACGGACGGTGACCGAGGGGATCCTCAGCACCAAGACCCGGCTCATTGAGGGTTCGCTTTACCTACAGACCAATGCCGAGATCAACCCGGGCAATTCGGGCGGACCGCTCTTCAACATGCGCGGCGAGGTGATTGGCGTGACCAACATGAAGATGACCTTCGGCGAAGGATTGGGCTTTGCGATCCCGGTCGAGCAGGTGAAGGCCTTCCTGAAGTATCGTGACGCCTTTGCCTACGACAACGGCAACCCGAGCAACGCCTACCGCTACCTGGAACCTCCCGGGATGAAGGCGGTCCTGAACAAGGATGAGAAAAAGGTGTCCAAAAAATAATTGGAGGCGTTCCAGCCTGAGATAGTTTCCAGCCACCAGCAATTTCAGTTCAATAGAGTTCCCATGACGAAGAAAACCCTTGGTTTAGTCCTGTGCCTGACCACCACACTTTCGATCCAAGCGCAATCGCTGAGCCCGGAGCGGCTGTTGCCCTCGGACACGTTGCTGATGGCCACCCTTCCCAACGTGAAGCAGGCCAAGGCCGATGGTGAATTCAGCCTGGTCACCCGGCTCTTCAGCGATCCGGCCATGGCGCCCTTCGTGGAGAAGTTCAAGCGCCAGTGCACCGCCAAGTTGATTGCGCCGCTCGAGAAGGAACTCGATGTGAAGTTCTCCGACTATGCGGACCTGATCGAGGGACAGGCGACCTTCGCCGTGGTGAAGAACGGGGCCTCGGCCAGCAATGGAAAGAAGCCAACCGGGTTTCTGATCCTGGATTCCGGTTCCAATGCCGAACGGCTCAAGGGGGAACTGACGAAACTCAAGCAACGCTGGCAGTCCGCCGGCAAGGAGATCCAGTCCGAGAATTTTCGTGGGGTTGAGTTTCATACAGTGAAGTTCAACACCAAGGACCTGGATGCCGCCATGAAGCGGGCCTTCCCCAATGCCTCCAAGGCGGAAGATGCCGAGGACAAGGGCGAGACGGTGAAGTTCACCTTCGGGCAGTCGGGATCCCTTCTTCTCGTGGGTGGATCCGCCCAGTCCTTCGAGAAGATCCTGGTCAAGCAGGCGGGGGGGCTGACGCCCATCCTGGGTGAGTACCTTCCCTTCGAGCAGGACTTCCAGGCACAGTTTCGCAATGCCACCGGCTACGGCTGGTTCAATGCGAAGGCCTTCATGGAAATGGTCATGCCCCTGATCGAGCAGGGCATGGCGGCCAGCCAGGCTAAGTCCCCGATGCCCGGCCTGAGTGCCAAGCTGATCGTGGATGCGCTCGGGTTGAACGCCGTGAAGACCGCCAGCGCCAGCATGAGCAGCAGGAAGGATGGGGAATACATCCACATGAGCCTGAGCGCCCCGGCTTCGGCGCGGAAGGGCCTCATCAAGCTCTTTGAACCCATGGCGGCGGATTCGGCCCCGCCTGCATTTGTTCCCGGAAATGCGGCGGCCTTCAGCCGGTATCGCATCGAGATGAAGGAGATCTGGACCAAGGTTGAGGCGATGATCACCGAGATTTCCCCACAGATGGCTCCGATGATCAACATGATCGTGGGCATGGCCGGCAAGGACCAGGATCCCAACTTTGACCTCAAGCGCGATGTCATTGGGAACCTGGGCAACGACGTCATCACCTATGCACTGCCTCCGAGGGGCAAGGACGTCGAAGACCTGATCCAACCGCCAACCCTGACGCTTTTCCAGACTCCCCAGCCTGAGAAACTTGCCAGTTCGATGAAGACGGTTTCCCGTCTGTTTCCTGGTGGTGTGCAGTCGGTCAAGGATCGGGAGTTTCTGGGCAGGAAGCTCTACACATTGGAACTACCCCCCATGCCTTCTCTGGATGGTTCACAGCCCACCCCCAAAGGGGTCTACTTTGCAGCCAGCGGTTCCTATGTGGCTGTTTCGACGGATATCACGATCATCGAAAACTACCTCCGTGGGAACACTTCAAGTGGTGGCGGTCTCGCGGGACTTCCCGGGCTTCAGGAAGCGGCTGCCAAGGTGGGAGGCATGAACACGGGTTACTTCTACTATGAGGATCCCACCGAGAACATGAAGGTCGCCTTCGAGTACCTGCGCAACAATCCTGATGCCTTCGAGGAACTCTTCTCCGGCAACATGGCCGGGGTCAAGGGATTGGAATTCTGGGATGCCGAGAAGCGCAAGGAGTGGATCGACTTCACGTTGTTGCCTCCCTTCGACCAGATCAGCAAGTACATCGGCATCACGGTTGCGGCCGTCGATGGAACGGACCGCGGCATCGAGTTCAAGGTCTACAGCCCTACGCCGCCGAGCGTGCAGTAGGCCCTTCCCGGGCTTCCTCCTGGCGACCTGCTTGGGTGGCCAGGACGCCGAGGAAGAAGAAGACCGGCCAGGCGATGCCGGTGATGTAGAAGGTGAATTCCATCAGGGCCATCAGGCTCCATCCAAGGACACCCAGCCATAGGGAGAACCCGACCGGGTCCTCCGATTTCCAGACCTTCCTTCCCGTCCAGGCGAGTCCCCAGACAAAGAACCCGGTGAAAAAAAGGAAGCCGGGAATTCCCGAATCGGAACCCTGCTCGAGGAAATCATTGTGGGCGAGGCGCGCCATTTCGGCATCGGGTGCCTTCATGGTCTCGAAGGGACGTTGAAAGGTTGCCGGGCCGGTCCCGTTGAAAGGGTGCTTGAGGGTGATCTTCCACGCCACCTCCCAGTAGTGGAAGCGGGCCCCAAGACTGAGGGCTCCCTTCTGGAAGTATTCCGCGAAGACGATGAAGAACCCGATCAGCCCGACGACACCCAGCGCGGTGATGGCACGGATCTTCAGCTTCCGGTCAAAGGGCAGGCGAAGGAGTGAAATCACCATGAGCAGCAGGGCCACCAGGATAGCCGTCTTGCTGCGCGTCCAGTAGAGGCAGGCAAGGCAGGGAAGAACCAGCAGCAGGGGCATGGCCCAGCGGGCCTTGCCGGGCAGGTGCCCGAAGCGATGAAGCAGGAAGCCCATGCAGATCGGGGCCCAGACCACCATGGCTGCGGCATAGGCATTGGGATAGAAGAGCGGACCATAGATCCGATCGCTCTGCAGTCTGGCAAGGACCCATGGGTGCATGCCTTCGACAAGGGATGGATTCTCCTCGACCGTTTTCCTGAGTTCCTCAAGTCCCCAGAAATGCTGTTCGAATCCCGACCAGATGCAGAAGAGGAAAAGGATGGTGACCGGCATCATCAGGTTGGACCAGGCGGCGCCTTCGGGTCTTGCCCGCATGCCCAGCCACAGGCAGGCAACGCAGCCGGTGAAATGGGCCAGGGCAGGTCCGGACAGGGCCTTGTCGACGGAGTCGGAATGGGCCACCCATTGCCAGAGGTACCAGCCCGCCAGCAGAAGCAGCCACTTCCTTGGACCTTCCAGCCGCAAGGGACCGGCAAAGAACGAGGCGATGAAGGTCAGGCCGAGCAGCCAGAATCCCCAGTTCAGTGGCCAGGAAAGGAAGATCCACAGGATCGGGTCCGATGGCATCTCCATGTCCGAGGGGAAGATGATGGGATCGCCAAACTTCAGGGGAAGCAGTCCGATGAGGAAGCCGCACAACCAGGGGAACCATCCGCCGGGAGGACTGGCGGGAGCTTGGTCTGCGTCTTGAGGCTTGCTCATCGGAACGGGTTCAGAGCTCAAGCTTCAACATCCCGACCTCAAGGGCAAGCGCCTCCTGCACGTTGGTCTTGTCGAGCAGGTAAAGGAGCCTCTCGATGTGTTCCATGTTGCGAAGGGCGGATTCCGGCTTGAGGCGGGAGGCGACGGTGCGTGTGGCTCCTGCCACGTCACTGATGGCCATGGCCCCGTCCTTTTCGCCCAGCGTCTGCATCCAGATGTCCCGGGCCCACCACTGGATCTTCTGGAGCATGTCGCCGCGTTCCCGTCGATACTCCGCCTCGATGGAGGCCTTGAGTTCGTCCTCCCACTTCTTCCGGAGGTTGTCCTCGACCTCCTCGTGCATCGTCAGAGGTGACCGTTCAGCCAGGGTGGTTTCGATCTCCTTGCGACGGGTCTCGAGCCTTCCCATGAGACTGGCGAAGAGATGGTAACGTCCCATCAGGCTGCCCTGTTGTGCGGCAGCGAGTTGGCTGAACTCGGACAACCAGCTTCGTTCGTCCTGGGTCAGCCTCAGTCCGCCTCCTCCGGCAAAATTCAGGCGCTGACAACGTGAAAGGATGGTGTCGAGAAGCCGGTTCGGGTCTGCGCAGAGCAGGATGATGATGGAACGTGGTGGCGGCTCCTCAAGGGTCTTCAGGAAGGCGTTGGCCGACTGGACGTTCATCCGGTCTGCGGCGACGATCACCGACACCTTGTAGGTGGCCTCGGTGGGCTTGAGGTGGACGATGCGCATCAGTTCGCGCATCTGCTCAATCCGGATCACGCGGCTCTTCGATTCCGGGCGCACCCAGTGGACATCTGGGTGGTTCAGCTCGTGGATGCGACGACAGTTGTTGCAGCCGTCACAGCTGTCGATGGGTAGGTCACTCTCCCCCTTTTCGGGCTGAATGCAGTTCAGTGTCTTGGCGAGGGTCTCCGCGACCTGGACCAGCAGTTCCAGGTCATCCCCGGTGAAGAGGTAGGCATGGGCCAGCCTGCCACGGTCCAGCCCCTTCTGGAGGAGCTGGGTGACGGATCGGACTTCCTGGAGGTCTGAAAATGCCATGTCAACCGTGTGGGGCCCTGGCGGGTGCCGCCTTGGCCTTGTCGCGTAGGCGCATGTTCAACATTTCCACGCCGAATGAAAAGGCCATCGCGAAGTAAATGTATCCCTTCGGAATGTGCAGGTGCCAGCCCTCCGCGATCAGGACGAAGCCCACGAGCAGCAGGAAGCTCAGCGCCAGCATCTTGAGCGTCGGGTGCTTGTGGATGAAGTCACTGATCGCGTTGTTGAAGATGAGCATGACAATCATGGCGATGATCACGGCGCAGACCATGATCGGCACCTCCTTCACCATGCCCACGGCCGTGATCACGGAATCCAGTGAGAAGACGATGTCGAGCATCATGATCTGGATGATGACGCTGGAGAAGGTGACAGTGCCCTTCTTGTTGTCGTCACCATGCTCGTCGCCCTCCAACTTTTTGTGGATCTCGTGGGTGCTCTTCCAGATCAGGAAGAGACCTCCGATAAGGAGAATGAGGTCGCGTCCCGAGATGCCATGGGGTTCGGAGAGAAACCCGAAGAAGCTCAATTCGAAGAGTGGCTTGGTCAGCTTTACCATCCAGGCGAGCCCCATGAGCAGGAGGATTCGGGTGACGAGTGCTGCCAGGAGTCCGACCTTGCGGGCCTTGGGCTGCTGATCGGGCGGCAGGTGGGAAGCCTGGATCGAGATGAAGATGATGTTGTCGATGCCGAGCACCACCTCCAGAAACGTCAGTGTCAGCAGACTGATCCACCCTTCAGGACGGGCCATCCATTCAAACCATTCCATGGCCGGAGTCTAAGCAGAACAACACCCCGGGTCAGGTAACAATTTGAAGGCGGATTTGGAACCACCAAGCTGAGGCACTCAACCCTTGATCATCCGCACGTCATTTCCGGAGGGCGACTGGAATACGCGGAGATCAAATTCGGGTATGACAGCCAGGAGGTGGTCGAAGATGTCGGCCATGTTGCCTTCGTAGTGGACCCAGCGCTTGTCGGTGCAGAAGACGTAGATCTCGATGGGCAGGCCGGTCTCGGTGGGTTTCAACTGGCGGACGAGGAAGGTGAGTTCCTTGCTGATGAGCGGATGGTTCTTGAGGTAGGCCTCCACATAGGCTCTGAAGGTTCCGATGTTGGTGAGTCGGCGGCCATTCACGAGGTTGGTCAGGTCGAGGTCCTTGTCCTGATTGAACTCCTGGAGTTCCTCGAGTTTTTTCTGAACGTATTCCCTGATGTATTTGATCCTGGAGAATCTTTGGATCATTTCCTCGTTGCAGAACTGGATGGATGCCATGTCGATGGAGATGGAGCGCTTGATGCGCCTGCCACCGGATTCCGACATGCCGCGCCAGTTCTTGAAGGAGTCACTGATGAAGGCGTAGGTCGGGACGGTGGTGATCGTCTTGTCGAAGTTCTGCACCTTCACCGTGGTCAGGGCCACCTCGATGACATCACCATCCACGCCGTGCTTGGGCATCTCGATCCAGTCGCCGATGGCCAGCATCTTGTTGGTGGAGAGCTGGATGCCTGCGACGAATCCAAGGATGGGATCCTTGAAGATCAACATGATCACGGCGGTCATCGCACCCAGTCCCGCCATGAGCTTGAGGGGGGACTGGTTGACCACCAGGGAGATCATGAAGAGCACACCGACAAAGTAGAGCAGGATCTTGGCAACCTGGATGAAGCTTCGCAGCGGGACGTGCCTGGCAATGTTGAAGCGGTTGTAGACCTCCAGCCCGGCATTCAGGACCGAATCCAGAAACAGCAGTCCGATGACGACCATGTAAAGCCGTGCGAGCTTGTCGACGAATCCGATCAGCGACTCGTTGCCCTCGAAGACCACGGGCGCCATCGAGTAGATCACGATGGCCGGAGCGAGCTGGGAAAGCTTCATGAAGACCCCACGCTTCACGAAGATGTCGTCCCATTCGTTCCTGGTCTTCTTGATGACCGATCGGATGAACCGGACGATCAGGCCCTTGGCGACCAGGTTGGCGGCCAGGGCGATGAGGATGACGGCCAGGAAGCCGATGATCCTCGCCGTCATGTCCACGTATTCCTCTGGAAGACCCGTGCCCTGAAGCAGGTTGACCAGTGTCTCGATCATCGGCCCATGGGTCAGGCGGAGGCCTGCTTGCGGATGGCTTCCTTCTTTTCCTCGCGCTCGGCCTCAAGGTTGGTCCGGTCGCTGGCCAGCTGCTTCTGCAACTGCTCCAGCGCATCGTAGTCTCCCTCCTCGTGAGCCTTGTCGATCTGGCCTTCGATCAGCAGTTCGCGCTCGGCGATCTTGCCCTTGTATTTGGCGTCGATCTCGGCCAGTTGGGCCTTCTGTTCGTCGGTGAGCTTCACTTGCGGCTCGTCGCCGCCGAAGCGTTCCATTGCAATTTCGTATGCGGATTTCATGGGTGATGGGGTTGGTTGATGGATCTGCTAGAGTCTGACGGTTGCACAGTTGTTGCGGGCCGATTCGAGGCAGGCATCAAGGATGGTCTGGGTCTTCAGGGCGACTTCAGGCCAGAAGTCATCGGTCTTTCCGGACAGGACGAGATCGCCGAAGTTGCGGAAGAGGTTGGTCTCCTGGGAATCGGGTGCGCCGTTGGAATACTCGTTGACCACATGCTGCCTGAGGTGTCCCTCCATGGTGAACTCGCATCCTTCCACGACGAACTCCGAGTTGTTGGTCTCGAAGGAGACCTCGTTGCTGAAGAAGGGCAATACGAAGTCGTCGAGCGTGAGGTAGCCCTTGTCGCCGCTGATGTGGGCGAGCTGCTGGTGCTCTGTGAGGAAGGAGTTGTAGAAGGACGCGGAGACACCGTTGCTCCAGCGAAGCTCGGCGGAGAACTCGGTGGGGACAGGGTGTGGGCTGTCATCCCGGCCGGTGGAGGAAAGCATGCGGCCGTTTACCTCGGCGGGCATCTCGTAGTTCATGGCCCAGAGCGAGAAACGGGCGTTGTACCATCCGAGGTCCCCGAGGCAGCCCATGGGCTCAAGGTCGCTGTGCATGCGGATGTTTCCGGTGAGGAATTCCTCTGGGGCACAGAAGCTGAACTGCGAGGTGATGCGCTTGATGTTGCCGACGACCTCGCCGTCATCGAGTACGGAGCGCATGACGGGCAGGCGCTTGCTGTGCATGTACATCACGCCGTCCATGAACTGCACGCCGGCCTTGTCGCAGGCGGCGATCATTTCCGTGAGGTCTTCCTTGTTGATGCCGCAGGGCTTCTCGCACATGACGTGCTTGCCTGCTGCGGCCGCCTTGATGACCCATTCCTTGCGCAGGCCGGTCGGAAGCGGGATGTAGATGGCATCGACATCCTCGGCGGCAAGAAGTTCGTCGTAGCTGCCGTAGGCCTTGGGGACCGGATAGAAGGGGGCCTCGGCCTGGTTCTCATTGATGTAGCTGCGGCTGCGGTTCTCATCCCGGCTGGCCACCGCGGTGACGGCGCCGTTTCCGGTGTTCATGATGGCCTTCCAGTTTTTCCTCGCGATGGAGGCGGTGCTGAGGATGCCCCAGCGGCATTTTTGATCGCTCATGTATTCTTTAGTTGGGCTGAAAGGGTGGGATTGTAGGGACCTTATCAAATCCGGCAACTGAAGAGGTTGAGTCGAACTGTGGAGAGAAACGTGGGGTGTCGGCTGCCCATGGGGGGCATTTCGGGGCTTTACGGCGGGTTGCGGCCGTGTAGAAAGCGGGGTGTTGGATGAATCCGGACGTGGAAACGCAGGTGAAAGGATCCCGCAGGAGGAAGCCGCTGCATCGACGCAGGTGGTTTGTGGTGTCCTGTGCCCTGGCCCTGCTTGTGCTCCTGCTGGACCTGGTGCTTGTCTTTGGAACCCATGGCTCCAGTGGTGAAGTGAAGATCAAGCGGCTCGAAGGATTGCCGGTCGAAACACCCGTGCAGGAGCTGACCCTGATGTCGGTCAACCTGGCGCATGGCAGGGCCGACGGCTTTCACCAGATGCTGCAGTCAAAAGGCCGGATTCGGGGAAATATTGAAGCCATAGGAGACCTGATCCACGAGGAAGGTGTACACGTGGCGGCATTGCAGGAGGCGGATGGGCCGTCCTGGTGGAGTGGCGGTTACTCGCATGTGGAACACTTGGGGCGCCATTGCGGCATGAGTCACGCCGTGGAGGGCAGGAATGTGGATGGACTGGGCCTGAATTACGGAACGGCGATCATCTCGAAGACGCAGATCCACAAGGCGCAGCAGGTGACCTTCGAAAGGAACTTCCCGACGCTCAGCAAGGGTTACGTCTGTGCGACCTGCGAATGGCCTGGCGACGATGCATTCCAGTTCGAGGTGTTCTCGATCCACCTGGACTTCGCCAGCGGATCCGTCAGGCGCAGGCAGCTGGAGGATCTTTCCGGAAGACTGGCCGAACTGGGAACGGCGAACCGCCCCTTCGTGATCCTGGGTGACTTCAACACGGATACCACGTCCACCTCCTTCCGGACACTGATCGAGGACCACGGCCTTCAGACCTAGGAGCCGGAGAACCTTGATGTGATCACCTTCCCGGGCCTTGAAAAGCGCATCGACTGGGTGTTGGTCAGCCCGGGATTGGTCATCACCGAGCATGTGGTCCTGGACGAAAGTGTCTCGGACCATCGGGCTGTGCGCGTCCGTATCCGTCGGGAAAAGCACGAATAATGGGGTGTTCAACACTGTCTGGACGGGGCTCGACTCGGAATGGGTGGACTCGTAAGCTCCTCCTTTTATGTCTTTGAGCTCTAGTTCACTGGTCATCGCTGGAAGGGAGTTTCCCTCGCGCCTCATTCTGGGTACGGGAAAGTTCTCCTCGCCTGAGATGATGAGGGATGCGCTGGAAGCCAGCGGATCCGGCATGGTCACGGTGGCCCTTCGTCGGGCGGACCTGAGTGGTGAAAGGGATCCCTTCGCCAACATCCTTGAATTCATCGATCAGGAGCGCTTTCTCCTCCTGCCCAACACCAGTGGCGCGATGAATGCCGATGAAGCCGTGCGCATCGCGCGGCTTGCGGTCGCCGCGGGCCTGCCCAAGTGGGTGAAGCTGGAGATCCATCCGGATCCCCGCTACCTGCTTCCGGATCCGGTTGAGACCCTCAAGGCGGCCGAGATCCTGGTCAAGGAGGGCTTTACGGTGCTCCCCTACATCAATGCCGATCCCGTCCTTGCCAAGCGACTGCAGGAGGTGGGAACCGCCACGGTCATGCCGCTTGGATCCCCGATTGGCTCCAATCGTGGACTCCAGACCCGGGACCAGATCGGCATCATCATCGAGCAGGCGACGGTGCCTGTCGTGGTGGATGCCGGGATCGGTGCACCCAGCCATGCGACCGAGGCCATGGAGATGGGTGCGGACGCGGTGCTCGTGAACACCGCGATCGCCGTGGCCAAGGACCCCTGCCTGATGGCACGAAGCTTTGCCCAGGCCGTGGATGCCGGGC
>Ga0181582_10002383_pt1 | contig 14851 bp, 6 predicted proteins | sample 071ome_32_FD_132438 | JGI IMG/M metagenome (GOLD analysis project Ga0181582, IMG submission 132438) | Coastal salt marsh microbial communities from the Groves Creek Marsh, Skidaway Island, Georgia - 071405AT metaG (megahit assembly) | ecosystem: Environmental > Aquatic > Marine > Intertidal zone...
GCCCCCGCGGCGCCCCCGCCGCCCACCTCCCCGCCCTCCTCGCCTCCCTCCTCGCCCCCCTCCGCGCCTCCCTCCTCCCCGCCTTCCTCGCCTCCCTCCTCCCCGCCCTCCTCGCCTCCCACCTCCCCGCCCTCCTCGCCTCCCTCCTCGCCCCCCTCCTCGCCGCCGTCCCCGGCGGCCTCGGCGCCCTCGACGATGCTGACCACGTCCGCGTCAGCGGCAGCGTGGCGGGCGGTCCCCTTAGCCACTTGGAAGTGCACGCGGTGGCACCCGTGGGCCTCCCAGCACGCCCCCCACGGGTCCTCGGCGCCCTCCCCCTCGCGCGGCCCCGGCAGCGGCTCCCACGCGTCCACGTCGACCGCCGCGTAGCACGCCTCGAGGAGCGCGTCCTGTTGGGCCAGGCGGGCGGCGAAGGGCGCAGGCATCTCAGACAGGGCCCAGCGCAGGGCGCAGCCGTCGTAGGCCCAGAACCCGGCTGCGATCGGCCCGAGCTCCTCCTCCGCCACGCACCACACCTGCTGCCCGGGGCCCACGGCGTCCGTGAGGGTCACCTCGAGGGACACGTCCGCCCCCTCGGCCCCGGGCACCGGCGACAGGGCGCCGGGCGCGGGCTCCGCGGGGGTGCTCGTGGGCGCGGCGGGGTCGGTCAGGCCGGCGGGCTCCGCTCCGGGGGCCGCGGTGGCGGCGCCCGAGGCGGCGGCGGGGTCCGCGCCCGGGGTCGCCCCGCCCCCGGCCGGCGCCACCGTCGCCGTCACCCCCTCGATCCCGACCGGGTCGCGGAGCCGCCACCCCGCGGCGAACCGGACGCCGTCGAAGATTCCCGTCCCGCGGCACGAGAAAAGCACGCGGTCGTCCGTGGTCGGGTCCCGCGCCCACCAAGGCCCCGCGGAGGCCCAGCGGCTGACGGCCGCCTCCACCCAGGCGGGGGCAGCGAAGACGGCCGTCACGGCGCATCCCCTGCCGGCCGATGCCGGCTCGGGGACCCCGCACGCGTCGTATGTGGTCGTACAGTGCGCCAGCTCCCCCAGCGGGTCGGCTTCCGGCGTCGCGACCACCTCCGGTGCGACATTGGCGGGGGAGAGGGACAGTGGGGGCAGGCCGGCGGCGCCGAAGAGGTCGCGCGTGAAGGCGTCCGCCGCGGCGCACTCGATCCCGGAGGCCGGGGGCGGGGCCCAGTCGTAGGCCTCCCACGCGGCCGCGCAGTCCCCCGGCGGCCCCTCGGGCGCGCCCTCGGCGGCCCCCGCGGGGCTGCCACCTCCCTCCTCTGCCCCCCCCTCAGCCTGTGGGGCCGCCTCGCCCGGCGCGCCGGCCGCCTCGTCCATGAGGAACCGCTTCAGTCTCCTCCGCCCCGCCTCAGCAGCGCCAGGGGTGCCCTCCGCTGGGGCCGTGCTGCCCGCCTCCGCCGCGTCCTCGGCCGGGGCAGGCGTCCCCTGGGAAACCTCCCCGGCGGCCTCCCCGACGCCGGTCGAGCTCTCCACCCCCCAGCTCGCGCGCATGTGGTCAGTCCACCAAATGGAATCCCATATCCGGGACTCGTCGACGCCCGTCATGGTCACGAACAGCTTAAACTGCGGGAGGGAGTCGGCTTGGTCCGATCAGGGGGAGGGGGTAGGGGCGGGGTCCCACGAGGGCGCCGGCGGGACTCGATACGAACCGCCGCCAACGTATCCCGGTGCGACCTGGCGACATCTCTCCCATGTGCCCCACGGAGTCCGGGCGGACTCTCACCTTAAGGAAGTCGGGAGCTTGGCTTGAGAAGGCCTGCTCGAACGGAACCGTCGAAGCGTCCTCCGGAGCCGCTGGGTTCGTCAGGGGGACGATATCCCCGTCAGTCCAGAGTGCAGCATTGTCTGCGAGAACGTTGCGGGCGCGGTCGCTGTCCTTCACCCTGGGAGCGGTTCAGTTGTCCCCCCAAGGAGGGGTATCGAAGCCTTGTGCCTCTCCGCGGCCTCCTTGGGCCATGTCGAGGCCATCCACTCACCGAATGCCGCGACGACATCTATCAGCCCCACACTCTCGGAGGCGGTGCGCTCCACCTCCGCCTCCTCGGCGGCCCCCACGGCAAGGGCAAGGGAAAGGCCAGTCGCGAGCGCGAGGAGCGCTCGCGAGAGGCCCGTGCCCCCCATGCTTGCTTTTGCGACTGATCTCTTGGATTTATATTAGGAATTGTGTACGTAGATCCCACTTCCGGAACCCGGTGGGGCGAAAAGGACAAAACCCGGGACTCTCGGAGGACGTTCTGGTCTCCCCTGTGCCGACGAAGGAGCGTCCGCGGAGTCCCCCACGATTCTCATGGATGGGGTGCGGGGTCTCCGCCCGGATTTCAAGAGGGCCCTGGGACCGAGGCCGCCGCGGCATGAGGGCGCCGTGTCAACAGGACCGACGGTCAAGAACCGCCTCAGGCGCGCCGGGCTCATCATATGCCTACCTCCACCCTACCCCCCCCCGCGCACACATGCCGTGGCACACGCCCCTGCTCACACAGTCTAGACACGGGGGCTGTCCCGTCCGTTACGCGCGCGTGAAGCTGCCAACCATGCGGGCGATGTCGTCCCTCCAAGGCACACCTCTCCCTAGGGTGGCGGGCACCACCCACACCCCGGGCAGGGCCCGGCAGGTGAGGGCTGCCCCGGTAGCTCCCCTGCTCCACGCCGGGCCGGGCGCTGTCTGTGCATTCCTGAAACAGGGCACTCCCCCCCCCTCCCCCCCCAACCGCCCGAGTGCCGCGGGGACCCTCTCTCCACGAGCGGGAACTTCCCGGGCTCCGCGCTCGAGCCACCGTTTCTGAGCCGCGCAATGCCTCGCTATCGCAGGGGCTGGTGGTGTATGCCAAGTACGAGGGGGGCAACAAGCGCCGGTCCCCCCCCAGGGAGGCGAAGGAAGCCGGCAGTAGCAACTTGCCGAAGGCGAGCCTCGCAATCCGCCTCGTCGGGCGCACTGGGCCGTGCTTCTCCCCCGCACCGCGCCGCGTCGTGTCTCTTCGGAGCAACTGTTTGTATGTACTGCCAGTCACGCGGACGGAGGACCCCCCGTGTGCCCGCGGGACGAGGGGGCCCCTGCCCTGGGCCCGAGCGGCCCCGCTCCCAGCCCCCTCCCGCAGAGCGGCTACTTTGCGCCCGCGGACCCGAACGCCGCGGTTATCCCGTTCCGCCCGCGGGGCTCCGGGGACCCGCTGAAGAAGGGGGGGCGGTACGACGAGGAGTTCATCTGGAACACCAAGTGGCAAGACGCCATGAAGTATGAGGAGGACGTCAAGCGTCAGATCCAGGAGGCCAAGGTAAGCGGGCGTGCTGGGGGCGAGGCGTGACGCGGGGCGCGACGCAGCGCGCGACGCAGCGCGCGGCAGGTCGGGGGCGCGGGGACTGATGTAGGGGCCGCGGGGTCCGTGTGGCGCAGGAGGGGGGCGGGGCGAAGGCCAACACGGGCAAGGGCTTCATTGCGCTGGGGTCGCTGTCGTCACTCGACGATATGAGCCTGGACCTGTCGGATCAGCTCAAGCCGCGGCCCAAGCCGGAGACCCCCGCACGGAGCAAGCCCCCCCCGAGGCCCCGGGACCAGCGCGGCCCCGGGACGTACGCCCGCCTGCCCCCCACGAAGGGCGAGGCACGACGGTGGGACCGGTCGCGGGCGGCGTCGGGGCGGGCGCAGGTGAGCGCCGTGGTGACCGAGGAGGAACTGACGGAGGACGCCAAGGAGAAACTCGAGCGCGGGCGCGTGCGCTACGAGGAGCTCAAGAAACAGATGGAGCTGTGGACGGTCGGCATTGCAGCCGTGTGCTTTGCTAGCACCCGTGCCTTCTACGCCCCGGACGTCTCCACGTCATACCTGGTCGGGGCCATCGGCGGGTTCTTCTACCTGCGCTCCCTCTCCCGCAGCGTCGACGCCGTCGGCGCGGAGGGCGGCCAGGCCGGTGCCGCCAGCCCCCGCCTCCTCATCCCCCTCATTCTTGTGCTGTCGGCAAACCGCTGGAACGAGATCAAGGCGCCGGAGGTCGGGGTGTACCTGGAAATCCTGCCCGAGCTGCTAGGGTTTTTCACGTACAAGGCTGCCGTGGTGGGGCTGAACTTCACAAGCCTCCTGCAGGAGTTCGTCGCCCGCGACTTCCAGGGGGGGACGGGGGAGGAGGGGGCGAAGCCTCCGCGGGCCCGGGCGGCGGCCGGCGAGGGGGGCGACGGGGACGACGGGGACGACGGGGACGATGGGAACGACGACGTCACGAGCGTGGACCGCGCGTTCGTCAAGCGGATGACCTGGGGCTGACCCGGCATGGCCCGGGCCGGGCCGGCGGCTGCCCAGGCTGACCGCCGGGCGCGCCACCCCCCGCGGGCGGCGCGCCTCCCTTGAACCGACGACTGTCATATGCGAGGCAAGCGCGCCCTTCCCCCTCACATCTCTCGTCTCCCAGCCCCCATCGCCCTTCCACCGTACAGCGCGGAGGCGAATCGCGGACTAGGGGAGGCGACCTAAAACCGTATTGTTCCCGGCTCCCGCGCGACTTCCTGGCCCAGTAAGCCCCATCACGGCACTCCTGTGGGTATTGCGGGGCCGCGACATGTCGAAGAGGGCTAGACAGGAGGGCACGGAGGCCTTCCCCCGAGGGGGAGGTGCGGCTCGCCCAGCCGCGACGGCTGCCGAGGAGAGGGACATTCCGGACGTGTTCGGGCAGCGCCAGGGGAAGAAGGCGAAGAAGACGAAGCGGAGCGTCTTCGAGGATGAGGTAGGCGCCCCGTTTCCCACGGGTCGCGGGAAACCCTGCGCTCCTTTCCCTTAGGGCAGCCACCAGCCTCCTGCTCGGCTCGGAGGCGCTCCCCGGGCGACTCTCTGCATATAAAGCAGCACAAACCGGTCCATCCCGTTTCTAGTGCACGTTATCCTGCCACTGCGCGGGAATAAGTCCTACGGGTCGCGACGCGGTGCCGAGGCGGCCCCCCTCCCTCACCCGCCCCCCTGCTCCACCCCGAGGGCCCCAACGGGACGCGCGCCTCGCTCCGCCGCGGAGACGTGGCGCCGGCCCTCCGCCGCATCCCCCCAGGAAATGCCAGTGCACCCGTTGCCCTCCCGACGCCCGCCCCCCCCGGCGCACCCCCGCCCGCAGGACGACATTCTCGGGGAGGGGGCCCTGCAGGGGAAGGACGCGACCTTTGTCCAGCTCCTGAAGCCGAAGTCGCTGCACAAGGGGACCAAGCTGTGGGGGTGCGTGTCGGAGATCACCAGGGACGCGGTCACCGTGTCGGTGCCCCACGGGCTGCGCGTCCACGTCGACGCCGACGAGGTGTCGGACTGCCTCCCGGGCGGCGGCGCAGGGCGGCTGGGGGCTCTCTTCGCCGTCGGCCAGCTTGTGCGCGTGTGCGTCCTGGACGTCCTCGTCGGGGACCGCACCAAGGTCCTCGGGTCCCTCCGCCCGTCCCTCCAGAACCGCGGCCTCACCGCCGACGCCCTCAAGGCCGGCACCGTACTCCCGGCCTCCGTCTCCTCCCAGGAGGACCACGGGTACGTTCTCGAGACGGGGATCCGCGGGTGCCCGGCCTTCCTGCCGCTCGCCGACGCCCGCGAGGCGTTCGGGGACGACGAGCTCGTGCCCGGGCAGCTCCTGGACGTCCTCGTGGAGGAGGCCCCCGGGCGCCGCAAAGGCCGCGCTGCCCGGGTGGTCTGCGCGCCCGTCCGCGTGGCCGAAACCGCCGTGCGCGACTGGGGCGGGCTCACCCTCGAGTCCCTCATCCCCGGGTCGCTCGTCCATTGCCGCGTGGAGAAGCTCCTCGACGACGGCCTTCAGGTGCGGCCCCCGCCCCCGCCCCCCCCCTCCGGCGTGCCCCCCACCAAACCCCGGGCCCCCGGCTCACAGGACCACCCCCACGCCCCCGCAGGTCTCTTTCCTCGACTTCTTCCAGGGCACGGTGGACATCTTCCACCTGGGGCCCCTCGCCAACCCCCTCAAGTGGCAGGAGGGCTTCGAGGAGAAGCAGCGCCTGCAGGCCCGGATCCTCTTCGTGGACCCGCAGGGGAAGCGGGTGGGCCTGACGCTGCAGCCGTCGCTGCTCGAGTTCCGGCCGCCGGGGGGGCTCCCGGCGCTGAGCACGACGTTCGAGCGGGCCGTGATCCGGCGCGTGGACCGTAACCTGGGCCTGCTGCTGGACCTGATCGGGGAGGACGGGGCGCTGGCAGGCACGGGGTACGCGCACGTGTCGGCGCTGTCTGACAAACGGGTGGACAAGGTGGAGAAGGCGTTCAAGGTAGGGCAGGCGGTGCGGTGCCGGGTGGTGGGGTACCGGGCGATGGACAGCCTGTGCCAGGTGTCGCTGAAGGACTCGGTGCTCAAGCAGTCGATCCTGTCGTCGCGAGAGCTGGCAGTCGGGCAGCCTGTGTCGGGGGTGGTGAAGGAGGTCCGGCAGACGGTACTGTTCCTGGAGCTCGCCCCCGGGGTCCGTGCCAAGGTGCCCGACCTGCACATGGGCGACGCCCCGGGGCGCTACGACCGCATCCACAAGAAGTTCGCCGTCGGGCAGAAGGTCTCGGGGCTCGTCCTCCGCATGCCCCGGGAGGCCGGCGGGGTGGCCACCGTCACGCTCAAGAAGTCCCTGTTGGACTCGCGCCTGCCGCGTATCACGAGCATCGACGCCGTCGAGGAGGAGGACAAGAGCCACGGCGTTGTGACGGGGGTCAAGCCGTTTGGCGTCTTTGTCGAGTTCTTCGGCTCCGTGTCTGGCCTCGTGCCCACCGCCCAACTCGGCCTCCCCGCCGGGCAGTCGGCGGAGGACGCCTTCGAGCCGGGGGCGGTCGTCAAGGCGCGCGTGGCCGGCGTCGACCGCCAGCGCGGCCGCCTGACGCTGTCCCTGACCGCCAAGGGCGCCCGGGAGGGCAGCGCCCGCGCAGCTGCCTCCCTCCAGCCCGGGGACCTCGTCTCGGGCACTGTGACGTCCGTGGAGCGCTCGGACGCGGGCGCCGTGACGGAGCTCGTGCTGCGCGGCACGGGGGGCAAGTCGGACGGCGCCGTCCTCCGCCTCCCCGCCGAGCACCTGTCGGACCACCCCCTCGCCGTCGAGGCGCTCTGTGACGCCGCCACCGAGGGCGCGGCCCTTGACGGCCTGCTGGTCCTCCGGGTCCTCGGGAGCAGCGGCGACGTGCTCGTGACGCGCAAACCCGCCCTCGTGGCCGCCCGGGCGACCATCCCGTCGGCCCTTGCGGACGTGGTGGAGGGATCGGTGGTCCCCGGGTACGTCGCCAGCATCACGGGAGACTCGGTTTTCGTCCGCTTCCTCGGCAGTCTCACGGGCCGGGCTGGGCTCACGGGCGTGTCGGGGACGTCGCGGGACCGCGAGGGCGCGGGCGGGGCGCGCGTCAGCGAGCCGGGGAGGAAGTCCCGCACCGTGTCGGACGTGGTGCAGCTGGGGCAGACGGTCCTCGCCAGGGCCGGCGCGCCCGACGAGGCCACCGGGCGCCTCCCCCTCAGCCTCAAGGTCGGCGCCACCGGGGCCGCCTCGTCCGCCGCCGCCCTCGTCACGTCCATGTACCGGGACCTGGACCTCGCCGCCCGCCTGCGCGCCGCCGGGGCCGCCGCGGGGGGCGACGGCGACGGCGACGGCAGTGGCAGCGGCGGGGGCGAGGACGAGGAGGACGCCGAGCTGCCCGAGGAGCTCGTGCGGGGGGCCTTCGCTCCCGGCAGCGTGGCCGAGTGGACCGTGGAGGAGGAGCGCGACTATGGGACCGTGCTGACCAGCGAGCTCCACGAGGCCGCCATCGGGCTGGTGCCCCCCGGGCACGCGGCCGGCGCGCCCCCGGAGGAGGGCGCCGCCTTGACAGGGGTGGTCCTCGAGGTGACCCGGAGCCAGGGCCTCGTCGAGGTCAGCTGCCTGCCCGACCTCCTGGCCGGGGCCAGGAGCAGGGGGGGTGCCGGGAAGCGGGGGAAGCGGGGGAAGAAGGGGGACGTGGCGCCCGCGCTGGCCGTCGGGGACGAGGTCGAGTGCCGCGTCGAGCTGGTGAAGAAGGGGTACGCGGTCGTGTCCGTGGACGCCGGGGCCGGCGGGCGGTTGGTGGCCGTGGGGGCGACGTGCAACCTCAACACGGCGCGGTCGGACCGGCAGGTGCAGCTCGCGGTCGGGGACGTGTGCCCGGCCGAGGTGCTGGCACTGCCAGAGGAGGCCACGGCGGGGCGGTACGTGCTGGCCGTGCGGGGCGCGCGGAGGGAGCGGCGGGGCAAGTCGGAGGGCGGGGACCGCGCCGGGGACGTCGCGGAGGGGGAGGTCGTCTCGGCCACCGTGATGAAGGTGCACGCGTGCCAGGTGGAGGTGAAGCTGCCGTCCGGGCAGGTCGGGCGGGTGCACTCGACCGAGGTCAGGGACGCCATCAAGGACGGGCAGGCCCCGCTCGACGCCATGGCGGAGGGCACCCGGCTCGAGTGCGCGGTGGTGGCCGAGGTCCGCGGGGCCACCGGCAAGCGGGTGCACGCCCTGGAGCTCACGGCCCGGCCGAGCATGGTCCGGGCGGCGCGGGAGGGGGGCAGCGTGACGTTCCGGTACTCGATCGGCGCTCTCTCCGAGGGGCAGGTCGTGGAGGGTGTCGTGCAGGAGGTCCGCGACTCCTTCCTGTGGGTGGCGCTGTCCCCCATCCTGCGGGGGCGCGTCCACCTGCTCGACTCGGGCGCCACGCCGGACGAGCTGGCCGCCTACCGGGACCGGTTCGGGCCCGGGACGCCCGTGCGGTGCCGCGTCACGGGACTCTCGAAGGAGTCCCGCTCTGTGGACCTGTCGCTCCGCGCCGCCCCGACCACGGTGGACGCGCCCGCCGAGGGCACGCTCCGGCTCGGGACGGTCACCCGGGTGGACGGGCAGTTCGCCCGCGTCTCCCTGGGCCCTCGGCACATCGGGCGGGTCGCCGTGTGCGACGTCGACGACGCCTTCGTGGACCGACCCCTGTCCCGCCTCGCCGTCGGCACCCCCGTCGCCGCCCACGTCCTGCGTGTCGCCGAGGGCGGGCGCCACGTCGACCTCTCCCTCCGCCAGCGGCACGGAGGCACGTGGGCCGGCGCCCGACGCGGCAAGGCCCCCCGGAAGAAGGACACCGTCCCGCTCGACACGGACCTCGGGGCCCTGGCCGCGGGCGACGAGGTCAGGGGGTGGATCGCCCACGTCTCCCGCAAGGGCGCCTTCGTGACCCTGCCGGGGGGCAAGGCGGCGAGGATCCGCCTCGCGTGCCTCGCGGACGACTTCGTGCAGGATCCCGCGGTCGAGTTCCCGGTGGGGCGCCTGGTTGCGGGCAAGGTCGAGTCGATCGACGCCGAGGGGCGTGTGAGCCTCGACCTGCGCCGCGGCAAGCCCCGCGTGCCTGGGATGCGGGCCATGGAGGAGCTCGAGGTGGGCGAGGTGCTATGGGGGCAGGTGAAGCGGGTGGAGAAGTTCGGCGTCTTCCTGCTACTGGACGGGACGACGTGCACGGGCCTCGCCCACATCAGCGAGTGCGCCGATGCCTACATCGAGGACCTGGCCCAGATGTTCGAGGCGGGCAAGCGCGTCCGCTGCAAGATCCTCCGCGTCGATGCCGAGACCAAGCGCCTGGCCCTCTCGGTCAAGCCCAGCGTCGTAGGCGACGGCGGGGCCGAGGGGGAGGGCGACGCCGACCCCGAAGACTTCGAGGACGCGCTCGTGGCCGCCGCCGAGGGCGAGGGCGCCGGTGAGGGCTCGGACTCCGATGACGGGGAGGAGGGGAGTGAAGAAGAGGAGGGCGAGGAAGACGACGACCTGAGCGAGGGGGCCATCGACGAGGCCATGGACGTTGAGTCGGACGGCGACGAGGAGGACGAGGACGAGGACGAGGACGAGGACGAGGACGAGGACGAGGACGAGGGCGAGGGGGCGTCGGGGGACGCCGAGATGTCGGAGGACGTGAGCGATGTGGACTTCGACGACGTGGGGATGGAGGTGGACGGCGCCGGGGAGGGGGACACCTCCGGAGACAGCGACGAGGAGGGCGCCGGGGCAGGGAGGAAGGCCTCGAAGGCGCAGCGCCGGAGGGAGCGGGAGGAGCGGGAGCGGGCTGTCCTCGAGGCCGAGCGGCGCAAGGTGGAGGGGGACGCCCCCGCGAGCGAGCAGGAGTTCGAGGCGCTGTGCATGGCGTCCCCGAACGCGAGCTACGTCTGGGTGCGCTACGTGGCGTGGCTCCTGTCCAAGGACGAGGTCGGCCGGGCCCGCGAGGTACTCGAGCGCGCGCTGGCCACCATCAACCCCGGCCAGGAGGCCGAGAAGTTCAACGTCTGGGTCGCCTTCCTCAACCTGGAGCTGCAGTACCAGGGAGCGGAGGCCGCCATGGCGCTCTTCCACCGGGCGCTGCCCTACTGCGAGCCCCGCAAGCTGCACTTCGCCATGCTCGACATCGTCGAGGGCCGCGGGGAGGACGCCTTGGCTGAGGAGCTCGTGAAGCGGCTCCTCAAGAAGTTCCACGACGACCCGCAGGCGTGGCTCCGCAAGCTGCGGATGCACATCCGCGCGGGGGACAAGGACGCCGCGCGCAAGGCCCTCGAGCGCGCCATGCAGGTCCTCCCCAAGGCCCGCCACGTCGAGATGGCGGTACAGAGCGCCCTCCTCGAGTTCCGCGAGGGCTCGGCCGAGCGCGGCCGCGGCGTCATGGAGGGCATCCTCAAGTCCTTCCCCAAGCGCACCGACGTGTGGTCCGTGTACCTCGACCAGGAGGCCAAGCAGGGGGACACGGCGAGGACCCGGGCGCTCTTCGACCGCTGCACCGCCTTGGACCTGCCCGCCAAGAAGATGAAGTTCCTCTTCAAGAAGTACCTCGACTTCGAGCGCGCCCGCGGGGACCCTGAGCGCGTCGCCGCCGTCAAAGCCCAGGCCATGGAGTTCGTCAAGCGCTCGCTGGGGGCCTGAGGGGAGGGGGGGTGCCGGGGACGTGCGCCGGGGGCGGGAGTCGGCGGCGGGGCTCGGCGGCCGCTCCTCGTTTGAACCAACCAAAGCAGGAGGCGCGGCGGCCCTCCCGGTCGCCCTCACTGGCCGTCCCGGCCCCGCCCCGGCTGGAGCTTCCGCATGGCGCGCTCCATGCGGCCCGAGTCCCCGAGCTTGAACGCTGCCTGGGCCTCCCCGCGCGCCGCCGCCCGGGCGCGCGCCTCCTCCAGCTCCCGGTCCGCCCGCCCACTCCGCTTGAGGTCGTCGTACGCCCGGCGGACCCCCTCCTCCCGCTCGCGGCGCCGCTCCTCCTCGACCTCCCGCTCCCTCGCCCCGCGCCGCTCCCGCTCGGCCCCCCGCTCCGCCGCCCGCTCCTCCTCCGTCACGACCCGGATCCCCCGCAGCCTGGCCCACTTCTCCGCCTTCTTCCTCTCGTACCGGGCGAGGTCGTAGTACTTGCGGTGCTCCAGGGCGCCCGTGTTGTACCGGTCCACGAACTCGGCCCACACCTTGTCCTCCTCCCGCCGCGGGAGGTTGTCCACGTTAGTCCCCCGCTCGTCCCGCGCCCACAGGGTGAACTCGGGCCGCCGCGACTCCCTGTCGTCCCGCGTCAGGAAGGCCCTCTCCGCGCCCTTCCGGCTGCGCTTCGGGCTCCGGCTCCGGCTCCGGCTCCGGCTCCGGCGGCTCCGCTTCTTGTCCCGCCTGTCCCGCTGGTCTCTGCGCCGGCGGTCCCGGTCCCGGCGGCTCCCGCGCCCCTCCCGGCTCGGGGAGCGCGACGCGTCGCCGCCACTGGACGAGGCGCCGGGATCCCTGCCGCCCCCGCCGGCAGCCCCCCGGGAGCGCTCCCGGCCCTCGAGGAACCGGACCCGGCGGGCGTGCAGCCGCCCGAGCTCCTCCCCGTGCCGCTGCTGGAACTCCCTGAGCAGCGCCACGGCCGCCTCGGCGTCGAAGTCCGTCTCCTCCAGGGCCATGAGACGGGCGGGCTTCCCGATCTCCGGGACCAGGGCGTGCAGCTTGCGCGTGGCGATCTCCTTGCGCGCCTGCGCCGGGCGGGGGAGGGGGGTCGGGGGGGCTGGCGAGGGGGGCCAAGGGGGGGCAGGGCTCCCGGTAGCCGGGCCGTGTTCCCCCTGTGCGATCCTCGGGGGAGGAGCGCGGCTCCAGGCAGGCGCGCGGCACGTGGAGCCCCAAAGCGGGCCCCTGCTTCCGTAATACAAGCGCGAAAGAGCGCTGCGGGGTTGGGAAGCAAAGTCGGGGGGGTTGTCTGGGAGGGGGTTGGGCAGCCACCTTCTCGATGCGATCCCGGTGCTTCTCAAGCATGGTTGGGGCTCCCGCCCCCGATGGACCGCTCATTGCATCTACCTCCTTGGTTGACGACTGGACGAGTCGGGATGAGGGGTATGCCGCGAGGTGGAGGGGGAGCTCTGGACCGCGGACAGGAGCCGGGTCTGCGGCGAGAGACCACACGCCTGCTCAGATTGCCGGGCGACGGTCCCACGCGTCTCCGAGTAGCGCACGGGGGGGGGGGGGGCCCCCGGCGAGAGGGGCCAGGAGGACCCGACTCTGCGACAGTCGGTCCCATGACTCCCGCCAGCAGGGCCAGGGGTGCCGCCTGTTCGCGCGTCCCCCTCCTCCCGCGCGCACAGGCGGCACCCACCCTGACGGAGAGCACCCGGCGCCGGTCACGCCCGCTGTCCGCTTCAAAATCGCGCTACCAATTCCTCGGGTTGCCGTAGCTGAGCCTGTCCTCCGCGGCCCGGTCGTCCCAGCGATTGACGCTCTTGTCGGGCTGCGGCCCCCTGGGGGCGACCTTCTTCTTCCGCGCCTGCACCACCGGGGCGGCCGGGGGTGCCTTCCGCGGCGCCGCCTGCGGCAGCACGCGACACGTCGGGTTGGGCCCCCGGCCCCGCCGCCCCCGAGCCCGTCAGCGCCGCGCCGCCCGGGCCCCTCTCACCTTGGCCGGCGCCCGGTGCTGCGGCGCGGGCTCGTCCATGCCGAACCCGTCGTCCTCGTACCCGCCGTAGCCGTTGCTGCTGCCGTTGGCCATACCGTTCATAGGCATCATGTTGGCCGCCATCTGCCCCCCCCAGCCCCCGACGCCGTACCCCGCCCCCCCGGGGTTCCACCCCTGACCCATCGCCATGCCCCCATCCATACCCGCGAAGCTCATCCCGGGCATCTGCTGCAGCATCCCGTTGCCATTCATGACCCCGCCGTAGAACGACGGGTTCACCATACCGTTCATCGAGGCCAGGTCCGCGGCGCTGTTCCCGCCGTTCATCCCGGCCGGGGAGGCTCGCTTGCCCGGGGTGCGCTTGCCGTTGACGGGGGGGAAGCGCCCCTGGTGCTGGCGCGCGCCCCCGGCGGCGGCGGGGCCCCGGGCCGGGGCCCGGGCGCCGGGCCCCGGCCTGCCGCGGCCGGGGGAGCCGGCAGGGCCGTCGGCGCGCTTGGCGGCGGCGGCGCGGCGCTTGGGGCCGGCGCCGCCCTTGACGTCGGCGTTGAGGCGCTGCCCGATCTCGTCGAGGAGCATGGAGCCGAACTGGTCCCCCTGCCCCAGCTGCTCGATGAGCTTGTTGAGCTTGGTGTTGGTGGCGTCCAGCTCCTTCTTGCGCGCCATGACCTCGTTGTGGGCCTGGGTGACGGCCTTGCTGCTCTGCTCGGCGTGGCCGCGCCAGCGGGCCATCTCCTGCTGCATCATGTCGGTCCGGTAGGCGAGCTCCTGCTGCAGCCTCTGGTTCTCCATCGACAGCCGGGACACCTTGGTCTCGAACTCGGCCTGCATGCGGGAGAAGCGCACAGCCCACTCGGACTCCACCTTGGTCCGCGTGATGTCCGCCGCCTGGTCCAGGATGGCCGTCGCCCGCCGCGCCTCCACCCGCGCGCTCTCGAGCTCCGCCTCCATCTCCCGCAGCCGCATCTCGGTCCCCACCCGGTCCCCGTCCCCCGCCGCCAGGCTCTCGTTCGCCCGCGCCAGCTCCTCCTCCGCCCGCTTCCTCGCCTCCTCGTGGTCCCGCACGTGCCGCTCGAGCCGCATCAGCATCTCCTCCAGCTCCTTCCGCGTCGACTCCTCCAGCCGCGACCGCTCCTCGCTCGACACCACCCCCAGCTCCAGCTTGATCACCGACCGGAACAGCTCCTCCCTCCCCAGCGCCGCGTACCCGCGCAGCGCCTGCCCCACGCTCGAGCTCACGTCCACCCCGAGGGACGAGAGCTCCGCGACCAGCGCCTCGTCCTCGTCGCCGGCGGGGGCAGGCCCCGCGGGGCCCCTGGCCTTGGCGGGCCCCGCGGGGGGGGCGTCGTCCGCGGGCGCCAGGGCCGCCCGGGACGGGCCGGGGCGCGCAGCCTCCGGCTCGGAGCCCGAGCTGCCCCCGTCCGTCACCGGCTCGTCCGAGCCCGCCCCGGCGCCCGGCCCCGGCCGGTCACGCAGGGGAGTCTTGCGCGATGGGGCCTCGTCGAGGTCCTCCTTGGCAGGGCGCCCTCCTGCGCTCACCGCCGGGGGTTTCGGACGGTTTACTGCCGCTCGCGCAGGGGCTGGCGACGCAGCCGCCCTCCCCCGGGGGCTGGCCACTCCCGCCCCCGCAGGGGCCTTCCTCTGGGGCCCACTCGGCGTGCCGCCCGCCTCCCCGTCGTCGAACGCGGTGGTCCCGGCCGGCGGCTTCCGTGGGGGGGCGGAGGACCACGCCGGCCTGGAGGCAGGGGTCCTGTCGCGCGCGGGGCTGACGAGGCCGCCCGCGGCGCGTGCTGTCGGGCTCTTGCCCTCTGCCGCCTCGTGCTCGGCGATCAGTTCCGCCCGTGTCTTCCGCGTCTTGACCCGTGGGCTTGGTGTTCTCCTCTTGATCACTGCCGGCCGCGCACGGGCAGGGGTGGTGCCCCCGGACTTGGGCCCCCCCGGGCCCTTCGCGGTCGGCGTCTGCTCGGGCCGCGCACGGGCAGGGGTGGTGCCCCCGGACTTGGGCCCCCCCGGGCCC
>Ga0181582_10002386_pt1 | contig 14840 bp, 5 predicted proteins | sample 071ome_32_FD_132438 | JGI IMG/M metagenome (GOLD analysis project Ga0181582, IMG submission 132438) | Coastal salt marsh microbial communities from the Groves Creek Marsh, Skidaway Island, Georgia - 071405AT metaG (megahit assembly) | ecosystem: Environmental > Aquatic > Marine > Intertidal zone...
GTAAGCAAAACAGCAGGTAATCCTGAAAATCAAGTATTTGTTATTGATAGAGAAGTTACTGGCGGTGGTGTTGGTGTTGATGAAGAAATTATTATAGAAACACCTATATTTGGTGACAGTGCAGCAGCGGATAGAGTTGACGCTGTGATTGCAGACTTTGTACAGTATTACACGTTTGCTGTAAATGGTACAGGTACTGCTCCTAACAAATACGGCCAAAACACAGCAACAACTGCAGAAAATATTGTTAATTCTGGTAGAGTGCTAATAGCAAATAAAAAATTCCTTGCAGCAGAAATTGCTGCATATATGACAGCATTTTATACCGATTACACACAGCCAAGTGATTTATCATATGATATTGAAAGATATGTAATTGCTATTGACTGGGATTTGAAATACATTTCAAACTATAAAACACAACTAGAAGCAGTTTACTATTCTAACAAAATTAACGGAAGCGCATTAACAGATATGTTCCGTGTTAGAGATGCGTGTGGTGTTAGAAATTTATCAATTAAAGGTTTAACAGGAACACTTAATCCACCTAACGTTTTTGAACAATATCAAAGACCAACAGGACCGTCTTGTGTTTCACTTGATCCAGGTTGGGGTCCAGAACACCGAGAATGTTGGATTATAGAGCGTTCACCTTATATTCAAAACGTAACAAATAATGGTAATAATTGTACTGGCCAAAAAATTGATGGCTCATTACACGCCGGCGGTAACAAATCTATTGTTTCAAATGACTTTACACAAGTACTAAGTGATGGTATTGGTGCTCACGTACTTAATAATGGTAGAGCAGAACTTGTATCAGTCTTTACTTACTACTGCCAAGTTGGTTATCTTGCAGAACGCGGTGGAGTTATCCGTGCTACTAACGGTAACAACTCGTATGGTTACATTGGTGCTCTAGCAGATGGTAATGATCCAACTGAAACACCTATTACAGCAAAAGTTGATAGTAGAAACAATCAAGCATCTGTACAACGTGCATTTGCAGGTGAAGTAAATGACGAAATTCTAGCTCTTGAATTTTTACATTGTGGACAGAATTATACTACTGCAACTTATAACTTTATTGGGTCTGGTTCTCAAGTAGATGTAGTACAAGAAGAATTTAGAGATGATGCACTATTTGAAGCAAGAATTGTAACCGGCGAAGCATCTGCAGCAGCAGGTGGCGGTGGATTTACACTTATTGGTAATAATGCTCAGTCAGGTAACGAAACATCAATAAGACTAGCAGCACAAGACGATAACGAAGAAGCAAACTTACTAGGATTAAGAATTTTAATCACTTCAGGTCCTGGTACAGGACAGTATGGTGAAGTTAAAGCATATAATACTTTAACAAAACAATTAGAAGTTAAAAAAGAAAGTACAGGCGAAGATGGATGGGATCATATTATTCCGGGAACACCTTCAGAAACTTTAATTACAACAACTTCAGCATATAGATTTGAACCAAGAGTGGTGTTTGATCCACCACCTTTTGCCTCAACAAGCATAAGTTTAGCAGCAGGTACAACTTGGGGTGATATAAAATTTGGAGAAACACGTAAACTCTTTACAAATATTGTAGGAGATCCAGGTAACGGTGTAACAGTTGATGTTATTCCGGCTACTGCAACATTTAATGTGTTGAAAGAAGGTAAAGAGTACGAAGTAACTTTACGATCAGGCGGCGCTGGTTATACAGTTGGAGATATTATTGTATTAGAAGGTTCAGGATTTTTAGGTAATGATGATAATAATATAACGGTCACTGTTACAGCAGTATCTGGAGATAGTACAAACAGTGTTACAGCATTTAAATACGAAGGCACAGCAGCAAGTGGAAGATATGTTGCAGTAGCAAGTACAGGGTCAACGGTTAACTGGTCTAACAATGGTACTGATTGGGAAACCAGCAACTTACCAAGTTCAGGAAACTGGCACACACTAGCCACTGGTAATAATAGATTTGTAGCAATTAAGGAATTAAGTAACGAAGTTGCTGTTTCAGAAGACGGACAGGTTTGGGGAGCATATACTTTACCTATTAGTGCAGATTGGAGATGTGTTACATTTGGTGGTGGCATATTTGTTGCAGTTGCTAAAGACGGAGGCTATGCAGCATTTAGTGAAACTGGTACAACTTGGACACTTGCAAACATTCCAGCAGGTGGCGATTCAACATTTGATGAATGGACACAGGTTGCATATGGAGCAGGAAAATTTGTTGCTGTATCTAGTTCACAAAACTTATCAGCAGTCGGTGAATACAACGGTTCAACTATTGTATGGAACACATACATTATGGACGTTATTGCAGACAGTTCTCAGAAAGATTGGTTTAAGTTAGCATACGGTAATAATAGATTTGTTGCAATTGCTCCAACAGGAGAAGTTGCTTACTCAGTAAATAACGGTGAAACTTGGTATGCTTCAACTATGCCAACACCAGACGGATCAACAATACTTGATTGGAATGATTTAGAATACGGTCAAGGTTTGTTTATTGCAACTGTTGATACTAACGGTCAAGAAATTGCAGGCGAGCCTACACTAGGACCAGTAGATTACATTTATCAATCAGAAGATGGAATTTATTGGACTAAGAAAACTGTTGTGGCAGAAGGTAATTGGGGCCAAGTTGCATTTGGAAATCCAGACATCACGCAAGGCGATGGCGGCGATAACAGAAAAGGCCAATGGATTATTCTTAACGAAGATGTTACAACAACACATTTAAAAGTAACTACTGGTAGAGCAGCATTTGGTAGAGCAAACGTTATTGCTGGTAGAATTGCATCAGTTAACTTGATAGATCCAGGTTCGGGTTATCCTGCAACAGGACCTACATACACAGTATATGATCCTAACAATACAGGAGAACTTGTATTAGATACAACTAGAATCGCAGATAGAGTACTTGCACAACCTAGTTGGAGAAATAGAGGTTCTAAATATAAAACATCAACTACAACTGTTACCGTAACAGGAGATGGTTTTGCAGATGTTACACCTGTAGGTAAGTTTTTAACAGTTAAAGATATGCCTAAGGTAATTGGACCAGGTGCACAATTAAGACTTGCAAACAATCCTGAACTTTACACAGTAGTTGCTATTGAAAACGAAGGACAACAAGATGACGGAAAATTCTTGTTAACATTCCGTGTTCAACCAGAATTAAAAATTGAAAATGATATTGTTCACGAACAAGGTGTAACAATTAACGAAAGATACAGTCAGTGTAGAATTACAGGACACGATTATCTAGATGTTGGTACTGGTAATTTTATAGAAACAAATTATCCTTCACTATATTCTACAAATTATATTTCGTATCCAGAAAATGAGGTACAAGAATTAAACGGCGGAAGAGTGTTCTACGCAAGTACAGACCAATCAGGTAACTTTAGATGTGGTGAATTATTTGCAGTTGAACAGGCAACTGGTATCGTAACAATTAGTGCAGACTTCTTTGATTTAAACGGTCTATCAGAACTTGCACTAGGCGGAATTAGAGTTGGTGGTACTGGAACAGTTATTAGAGAATTTAGTACTGATCCACTATTCACAGCAGACTCAAACAATATTGTTCCAACGCAGAGAGCAATCAAAGCGTACTCGACAAATAGACTTAATGTTGGTGGTGCAGACCTACTAACAGCAAGTTTCATTGCAGGTACAGTTAAGGTAGGTCCAAATCTAATTGGTAACTCGGCAAACTTGACGGTTCAAGTTCCGGTTATAATGGATTTCAAAGGACCAAAAGCCGGCATTCAAGGCAGTATGCTGGCACAAAGTATGTTCTTTAGATCTTTTAAGAATAGAGAATAACATAAATATATGTACACTACGGAGTAGATAATGGCAGAGTTTAAACTAGGTAGAATTAGATTTGTATGGAAAGGGGACTGGGCAGGTTCTACTACATACTACAAAGATGACGTTGTAAGATACGGAGGACGTACTTACATCTGTGCAGTCGGTCATACCGCCGACAGCAATTTTTATACGGATTTGAATATTGTTCCGAGTAAATGGAACCAAATGACAGATGGTCAATCCTGGAAAGGGGATTGGACAATTGCAACAGATTATGTAATTAATGATGTTGTAAAATATGGTGGTAATTTATACATAGCAAATACCGCACATACATCTGCTGCAACAACTGCCCTTGGACTTGAGGATGATTCTGCAAGTTGGACAACTTATGCAGAAGGAACTGATTGGAAAGGAAACTGGACAATCAATACTCGATATAAATTAAATGACCTAGTTAAATATGGTGGAAATACTTACCTCTGCTCAACTGGACACACATCTGCCGCACTTACTGCCGACGGTTTAGAAGCAGACATTGGTAACTGGGACAAATATAATGATGGTATTGATTATAAAGGTGACTGGGTTACTGGTACAAGATATAAAGAGTACGATGTAGTTAAGTATGGCGCAAATCTTTACATTGTAAAAGCAGGACAGCATCATACTGCATCAGCAGATTTTAGTACAGACCGTTCAGCAAGATGGGATAATTTTGTTGAAGGTTTAAATTACGAAAATACATATGCTGCTGGCACAGAATACAAACCAGGTGATGTAGTACATTATGGTGGTAACACATATGTTGCTAAAACAATTAGCACAGGTGCAACACCTCCTGTAAATGCTGCTGATTGGGATTTATTTGCAACAGGATTTAAATATCAATCCAATTGGTCAATTACTACAAGTTATAAAATTGGTGAAGTTGTTACACTCAATGGTTATACATACAGAGCATCGCAAGATGTGGCTTCTATAAGTATGTCAATTACTGCTTCAGACAATGGTACTAATATTTTTACAGCAGACGATACAACCGGACTAGCAGTTGGTCAAGTACTTCAGTTTACTGGAACTACATTTGGTAACGTATTCCCGGGCGGAACTTACTATGTTAAAACTGTAGACAGTGCAACAGAATTTACAATTACAACTACACCTGGTGGATCAACATTTAATCCTACTACTGATACAGGTACAATGACTGCTAATGCCGCTTGGCATACATCCTCAACATCATACTGGCAAAAATTAAACGAAGGTATTAGTTGGCAAGGTGAATGGGCTGACGACCGTGAATACGAAGTAGGTGATGCAGTTAAATTTGGTGATAATGCATTTATTTGTATTACAAAACACCGTTCAGAAGGTGACACTGACTCAACTATTGGTGGTGAAGGCGGCGGTGCTGCTAACTCAAGACCAGATCTAGATATATCAGGTACTTACTGGAACCAGTTAATTACAGGTTCTGAAACAAGTATCCTAACTACAACAGGTGATCTAGTTTACTTTGGTGGTTCTGGTGTTACTAGACTTCCAATTGGTCAGGAAGGTGAAGTACTACGTGCTGGTGCAGAATATCCAGAGTGGGCTTTACTTGGACAAAGTGATTATGTATACTGGGTAGGGGAACACGGACAAGATAAGCCATATCCATTAGCAGGTGGAACAGTTGATAAACCGTTTGCAAGTGTACGTTATGCTTGTCATCAAATTGAGCAAGGTGCACTAAATCCAAATGCACAATTACTTCTTAGACAGAATAGACATTTTATTCAAAGAGAAGTTACAGAGTGGATTGATTATCAAATAGAGTATTTCACAAACACAGCACCAGATGTAACTAGTATTTGGTACAACTTTGAATATAATGATGAAAAATGTGAAAGAGATACAGGATTTATTGTTGACGGTTTAGTCTTTGATATTGGACACGGCGGAAACGTTAAATCAAGAGGCGCGGCTAATAGTTATGTTGGTGCACTTAGTGAGTCAGAAGTAGAAGCATATCCTAATTTAAGTGCAGAAAAAGATCAAGATATTGCTGCATTTACGTATATGCTAACGCTAGTTGAAAATGTTTTAAATCAAACAGATCCTAGTGTAAACTACCAAGTATTAAACGGTGATAATTCAACATCAGTTGTTGAGCAATTTAAAGATGCATCAATTGCTGCTGAGACTGGCACGTTTGCTAGAGTAACATCACTTGTTACTATTATTAATAATGCACTTGAAGATGGCGACAATTCAAGAATTCCTGCAAGATATATGCCTAATTCACTTGTTAAAGTTAAGACAGGAGTATACACAGAAGTTGGTCCTATTATGGTTCCAGAAAATACTTGTGTAATTGGTGAAGAAGTTCGTTCAACTACTGTTACTATGGACACAGGAACAACGCATAAAACTGATACAAAATATACTATCGAAACTTATGCACACTTAAATGGAGTGGTACAAGATATCATTAAAGGTACAAGTGTAACTCCAACTACAGGAAATGCAGAAACACAAAGCATTGCTGTACCGTTTGCTGATACTCCAGAAGTATCAAGAATTGATAGATTAATGGGTGCATTGATTCAAAATACTGATTTTAGAGTCGGTACATTTGCACACAGTTATAGAACAGACCCAACAGGTTATAATGTTGGGTATCTAACAGGATATGGTGATGCAAGATCACAACTTTATGAAAACAAAGAGTTTTTAAAAGAAGAAGTTACAGCATATATTGCAGATCAATATCCAAATGTTTACTATTCAAGAACAAAATGTAAACAAGATGTAGGTTACTTAATTGATGCATTACGCTATGATATGACATACGGCGGAAACAGTCAATCAATTAGAGCAGGATTAGCATATTATGACGGCCCTGGCGGTCCATACGCTGGTAACTTTGGGTTAGATAGTAATGAAAAAGCAGCAACAGTTGCATCATATGAATTTATGAGAGATCATCTTGCTGATATTGTTTTGGACCAAACAGTAACAGCAAAACAGTCAACTATTGCACAATTTAAATTTGGTACAGCAGCAACTACAGGAGCAAAAGATCGTGTAGTTGAACTGATGAATATCATTATTGACTTGATTCAAGGTGGTGCAACAACAGCAGCACCAAGTGTAACGGTTGATAGTATTTCTTCGAATGTTATTACAACTGCATCAAATCACGGATTAAGTGTTGGAGATTCATTTACACCTAGAACAACTGGTAATGGATTAACAGCAGATCAAAAATATTGGGTAGTAAGTACTCCAGCAGCAGACACTATGACTGTTTCTACAGTGTTTAACGGTAGTGCTGCAACATTATCTAATGGCGCTGGACTAAGCATTGTTGCAGATGTTGTTCAAGAACCAGCAGCAACTAACGGTGTATCAACAACTACTGCTTTAATTACAGCAGCACAGAATGTTGATGCAGCACAAGAAACAATGGTTACTGGAATGAGTAATTACCTTACTTCAACATATCCTAGTTTAACATATAACACTGAAAAATGTAAACGCGATGCTAGATTAATTAGTGAAGCAGTTATGTTTGACTTTATGTTTAATAGTAATCACAAGTCTCTTAAAGCAGCATATGCTTACTTAAGATCAACTGCAAGTGATGTTTATGATAAAGGTCAAAAAACTGCAACTATTGGAGCATTTGATTTTATTAAAGATTATATGATTTCAGTAGCAGGCGATGCAACAGCAGAAGCACGTATTGAAACATTAATGGAAGATCTACTTGATGTAATATACAGTGGTTCAGTTGAAGGTAGCAGATGCCTTGCAGATGAAAGAAATGTACATCACGCAGCAACACAGTTACTAAGAAACAAGGACTTTATTGTTGCAGAATCTACAGCATACATTGCAGATACATTTAAAGGTACTGTAACTGCAACTACTGCATCTGATAACAGTATTACAATTAGTGATACAAGTTGGTTACAGAGAGGAACGGCAATTAAATTTAGCGGTACAATTGTTGGTACTCCATCACTTGCTGATAATTCAGATGGTATTATTGCAGGCAATACATATTATGTACACAATATTCTAAGTGCAACTAAATTCCAAATTTCGAATGTTAGAAATGCAGCAAGTCCAAGAGCAATGGTTGATGACACAGGTTCAGCAACAGTTGCTATGGTTTATAACAGTGAACTTTGCGAAAGAGATGTAAAAGAAATTGTTGAAGCATTAATTTACGACCTTACATATCCAGGTAACTATAAAACATTATTATGTGCTAGATACTACGGTAATGCTGTAGTTGGGTCACACGAAGAAGATTTATACTACTTACGTAATGGTACTGGTATTAGAAACCAAACACTTAAAGGTATGAATGGTGACTTACTAGCAGAAAATGCAAACGGCACACGTAGAGTATCAGGTGGCGCATATTGTTCACTTGATCCAGGTTGGGGTCCAGAAGACTATAGAGTTTGGATTACAGAACGTTCTCCATATGTACAGAACAATTGTACATTTGGTAATGCGGCAATCGGACAGAAGATCGACGGAGCATTGCACAACGGTGGTAACGATTCGATTGTATCCAACGACTTTACACAGGTTATATCCGACGGTATTGGTGCTTGGGTAGATAACAATGGTAGAGCAGAGCTTGTATCAGTGTTTACTTACTATGCACATATTGGTTACTTGTCAACTAACGGTGGTAGAATACGTGGTACAAATGGTAACAACTCATATGGTGACTTTGGTTCAGTAGCAGAAGGATTTGATTCTACAGAAACACCACAAACTGCTATTGTAGATAATAAATTCCAGTATGAAGCAACAGTTAAAGATGTTACAACTGATAATGCAAATATAGTATATGCATTTGAATTTGAAAATGCTGGTATTGATTATGAAGAAGGCGAGTTCCTAATTTCAGGTGCTGGTACAGGCGCAGCAGCAATTGTTGACGAATTTAGAGATAACGCTGTACACAGTGTATTCCTAGAAGATAATGTAGACGATAGTGCAAATGCTCCAGAAGTTGTTGGTAACTTTGGTGGGTTTGGTTACGTAAGTAATGCAAACACTGCACAGGGCGGTACATCTAACACTATTACACTTGCAGCAACAGATGCAGAAATTAGTTCAGCATATGTTGGTATGAAAGTTTATGTTACTGGTGGTTCAGGTGTTGGTCAATTTGGTTTAATTACTGCATATAACAGTGGTACTAAATTAGCAAATGTTATCAGAGAAAGTGACGGTGCTAGTGGTTGGGATCATATTGTAGCAGGTACAAGTATAGTGGCACCAGATGCTTCTTCAACTTATATCGTTGAACCAAGAATTGAATTTAACGAACCTGGATTTACACATTCTGTAGCAACATTACCAAGCACAGGCTCGTGGACAGCAGCACAGTTTGTTGACACAGCACAAGTTTATCTTCCAGCAAGTTCAGGAGGAACTGGATCAACAGCATCATTCCAAGTAATTAAGAATGGTTGGAAATATGCAGTAAGTGTTGTTTCGGGAGGAACCGGATATACAAGACTAGATGAGATTACAATACTTGGTAGCAATTTAGACGGTGTTGACGGTGTTAATGATATTACAATTACTGTTACAGCAATTAATAGTGCAACTGGCGAAATCTTAGAATTTGATACTACAGGTTACGGTAGAGCAGGAGCATTTGTTGCTATTAAATCAGGAAGTGCAGCAGGAGCAAGAAGTGTTGATGGAGAAAGTTGGTCAGCAACTACATTGCCAAGTGCAAGTAACTGGACTGCAATGGCTTCAGGAAAAATTGATGATGGATCATCGGTTTCTAAAGTTTCAAAAATTGTAGCAGTTGCTTCAGGAACATCAAATGCTGCTTACTCAGCAGATGGTGTAACTTGGACAGCAACTAGTATGCCAGCAAGTGCTAACTGGATTGATGTAACATATGATAATTACAATCAGAGATTTGTTGCAATTGCAAGTGATAGCTCAACTGTAGCAATTTCACTAGATGGTGAAGTTTGGGATTTAACTGGTACATTGAACAGTACAGGCTTTACTGCTATTACAGCAGGACAAGGTATATTGATTGCTGTTAAATCAGGAACAACTACTTCCTCTTATAGTATTGATGGCGGCGACAATTGGATTGATGTTAGTACATTACCAGCATCAAGTGCTTGGTCAAGTATTGCATTTGGCCAAAACCACTTTGTTGCAACAGCAACTGATAGCTCGTCTGTAGCAATTAGTATTGACAAAGGTGCAACTTGGATTTCAAAAGACATCAGTTCACCAGACTCAACAACACCAGCAGGATTACAGTCAATCAAATACGGACAAGGTCAGTTTATGATTACTGCGTATAAAGCAGGTGCAGATGGGCAAGGATACACTTACGTTGCAGTATCACAAGACGGTTACAACTTTGATTGGAAAGGTGTTGGATCAGGCGATATTACATCAAATGGTTTCAAAGCAATTGCATTTGGTACACATCAGCGTGTAGGTTATTGGACTATTATTGACAATGATTCAAGTGATCAAGCAGTAAGAATTAAAACTGGTGCAACTGCAAAAGCAAGAGCTGGCGTAGCACAGAATAAAATCTTTGAAGTTCGTATTACTGAACCAGGTTCAGGATATGATACTGCACCAACTATGACAATTACTGATCCAAGTGAAATCTACGCAGTACCACATCAAGTTAGAATTGGTAGTGGTGTACTTGCTACACCTTCATTTAGAAGTAGAGGAACAGGATATGTTTCAGCAAGTGCTGATTTGGTAGGCGGTAACGGTTATGCAGACTTCTTCCAGAACGGTAACTTTATTGCTATTAGACAGTTAACTGCTCTTCCACCGACAGGATCAAACATTGTATTTGGACACTTACCAAGCGAAACATTCAAGTTGGTTAACATTGTTACCTTACTAGGACAAAATGATGGTGCATTAACTTGTTTCTTACAGATATCACCTGAAATGAAACTTATTAATGTTCCTGCAGATGGAACAAGTGTTACTACAAGAATTAGATACTCACAGGTACGTTTAACTGGACACGATTTCTTAGATATCGGTACTGGTTCGTTTACAGAAACAAACTATCCAAACGATCCTTTACAAGATCCTATCCAGGCAAACGAAACTAAAGAAGCCAATGGTGGTAGAGTGTTCTTTACAGCCACTGACCAAGATGGTAACTTTAGAGTTGGTGACTTGTTTAGTATTGAACAATCAACAGGTGTTGCAACATTGAATGCTGATGCATTTAACATTGCAGGACTACAAGAACTATCACTTGGTGAAGTTACACTAGGTGGAGGATCCGCAAGTATTGATGAATTTAGTACAGATCCATTCTTTACAGCGGATAGCGATAGTGTTGTTCCAACACAAAGAGCAATTAAGGCTTACATCAGTTCACAAATTGGTGGTGGTGGTGCATCGCTAAACGTAAATAGTGTTACAGCAGGATTTATATACATTGCTGCTGATGCTATAACAACTACAACACAACAGGCAATTAATGTTGATGCAAATATGAACTTTAAAGGCGGTGTGCGTGGTTTACCAGTAGCGTGGAGTTACTTCTTAACATAACATAATGGAGAAAATGTAAAATGGCAACAGGAAGATTAGGAACAGCAGATCTAGCAGCGGCTACAGATACTACTCTGTATACTGTTCCAGCAGATACGTTTAGTGTATTAACACTTTCTATCTGTAATAGGAATGCTAGTTCAGCAAGAATTAGAGTAGCGGTATCCGCTAGTGCAACACCAGCAAATGATGAATTTATTGAATTTGATTCAGAAATTGTTGGAAACGGTGTTGTTGAACGTACCGGTATCGTAATGGACGCAAATAAAATTTTAGTTGTGCGTTCAGATACTATTAACGTAAGTGCTGTAGCATACGGCATTGAAACAGCAACAGTATAACGTAACGAGGAGATAAAGATGGGAAGAGAAGTTAAAGCAAATCCAAGAGGAGTTGTGCCTCCCTCACTCTTCGCACAGGAATCAATTAATGCTACTCAGTCAATTGAAGCGAACAAAATTTATTTTGTAGACACTTCAGCAGGCGTAGCAACATTAACATTACCTAGTAATCCATTTATTGGAGATATTATTAAGATATTTGATGTTAACGGGTCGTTTAATACAAACAACCTAACCGTTGATCCTGGATCGCATAAAATTATGCGTAATGCGGATACTATGACAGTGAGTACAGAAGGTGCGGCTTTTACACTAGTTTATTCAGGTTCAGCAAGTGGCTGGCTTGTAGAGGCGATTTAATAGGAGATTGTAAATGCCATTTAATTATAACAGCGTAAAGAAGATAACTAACGATGGTATTGTTGATGCGTCATTGAGTGGTGATGATTTTGCTGGAGGTGCTGTTAACGCAGCAGCAGTAGCAGCAGGAGATATTACAGGAAATAAAATTAACGCAGGAAACATTACCAGTGCAAAGATAAGCGATGCTAGTATTAATGCTACAGCAATTGCAGACGGCGCAATAAGTTTATCTGGAAATATTCCAACCGGTACATTGCCTGTTGCCAACGGTGGTACGGGGTTAACTTCTACAACTGCTGATAGAACTTTAATGGTGAACAATTCAGGTAATGCACTTGAATGGGGCTTTAGTGGACTTATTCAATGTAATGTGTACACTGGAAACAGTACCTGGACAAAACCATCAGGTTGCACTAGAGTAAGAGTGCAAGTAGTAGGTGGCGGAGCAGGCGGATCGGGTCACGGAGAAGCAGGCGGATCAGGTGGTTATGCAGAAGAAATTATTGATGTTACTGGAGTAAATTCAGTAGGAATAACAATTGGCGGCCAAGGCGGAGGCGTAAACTATCACAACCAAGCAGGTAATGGAGGAACAACAAGTTTTGGTCCTTATCTATCAGCAAGTGGTGGTGAAGGTGCTAGACGAGTTGGTGGTCATTCAGGCGGCCGACCTGGCATTGGATCAGGCGGAAATATTAATATGTACGGAGGCGGTGGCGCTGGCCATACGCACCACGGTGGAGGACACGGAGGTACTAGTTACTTTGGTGGAGGAAACATTGGAGTTCACGATAGTGGACCTCAACCATCACAACGTGAAGGACAGGCAGCACCAGGAAGCGGTGGTGTAGGTGCACCACAAGCACGTAGACGTGGTGCAAGTGGCAAATCCGGTATGGTAGTTGTTTGGAGTTTAAGATAATGGCATTTAGTTACGAAGGATTACAAAAAATTACAGGCGAAGGTCTAGTTGATACAACAATTGTAACAGCAGATGTCGCAAACTCAACCATTGATACTCCCAAGTTTGACACAGGAGCAATTACAAATGCTAAAATTGCAAATAGCAGTATTCCTGTAGGAGATATTGCTAATGAAGCAATTACTAGTGATAAATTAGCAAATAACTCTATTGATTTATCCGGTGATAAAATTACTAACGCACTTTCAGGATCTAAAGGTGGTACTGGATTAGCATATACTGGCGGATCTGCAAGAAGAAACATTAGAACAAATAGCAGCGGAACACCAACAACTGATTTAGGCGGGTTATCTGCTTGTAGAGTTTATACAGGAAACAGTACCTGGACTAAACCCACAGGTGTAACAAGAATTAGAGTCCAAGTAATTGGCGGTGGCGGAGGTGGTACTGGCCACGGAGAAGCAGGTGGATCAGGTGGTTATGCAGAAGAATATTTAAATGTAACTAGTATTTCAAGTGTAAGTATTTCCATTGGCGGTGGTGGAGGTGGTGTAAACTACCATAACAGTGCTGGTAATGGAGGAACAACATCATTCGGACCATATTTAAGTGCATCGGGCGGAGAAGGTGCTAGACGAGTAGGTGGACACTCAGGTGGACGTCCCGGAATTGGATCAGGTGGCAACCTAAATATTTACGGTGGCGGTGGTGCAGGTCACACACACCACGGTGGTGGCGCTGGTGGCAATGGTTATTTTGGTGGATCAAGTATTGGAGTTCACGATAGTGGACCTCAAGTAAGTAACAGAGAAGGTCAAGCATCACAAGGTACTGGTGGAACTGGTGCTCCTCGAGGTAGACGTAGAGGTGGTACTGGAAGAACTGGAATGGTAGTGGTTTGGGAGTACAAATAATATGGCAATTAGTTACGAAGGATTAAAGAAAATCACAGGTGCTGGTATTGTTGACGGTACAATTACAGCCGCTGATATTGGTGCAGGGCAGATTGATAGAAACAAAATTATTGATGGATCAATTGATACAGATCAACTTGCAGATAGTGCAGTAACAGGTGCTAAAATTGATCCTGCAAACGCATTAACAGGTTCAAAATTTGCTCCAGGATCGGTTAATTTAGGAGGAGCAGCAGTAACAGGTTCACTAGCACCATCAAAAGGTGGAACCGGAAAAACAAGTTTGGGTGCTGCAAACCAAGTTTTAAAAATTAATGATGCAGGTAACGGATACGATTACACATATGGTGATCTAGTAAGTGTAAATTATTTTACAAGTAACGGTACCTGGAATAGACCAGCAGGCGTACAAAAGATTAGAGTTCAGATCTGTGGAGCAGGCGGTGGCGGAACAGGTCACGGTGAATCCGGCGGCGCTGGAGGATACGCAGAAGAAATTATTGATGTAACAGGTATTTCATCAGTTTCCGTTACACTTAACGGTGGAGGAGGTGGTGTCAACTACCACAACTCAGCAGGAAACGGTGGATCATCTAGTTTTGGTCCTTATCTATCAGCAAGTGGTGGTGAAGGAGCAAGACGAGTTGGAGGGCACTCCGGCGGAAGGCCAGGTGTCGGATCAGGTGGTAACCTAAACCAGTATGGAGGCGGAGGACGCGGACATACACACCACGGAGGCGGTTTAGGCGGCAGTTCCTATTTCGGAGGATCAAGTATTGGAGTTCACGATAGTGGACCTCAGGTATCAAACAGAGAAGGACAAGCCGCACCAGGAAGTGGTGGAACAGGCGGACCTCGAGCAAGAAGACGAGGCGGAAC
>Ga0181582_10002389_pt1 | contig 14837 bp, 5 predicted proteins | sample 071ome_32_FD_132438 | JGI IMG/M metagenome (GOLD analysis project Ga0181582, IMG submission 132438) | Coastal salt marsh microbial communities from the Groves Creek Marsh, Skidaway Island, Georgia - 071405AT metaG (megahit assembly) | ecosystem: Environmental > Aquatic > Marine > Intertidal zone...
CAGCGACTCGGGCAGCGGCTCGGGCAGCGACTCGGGCAGCGACTCGGGCAGCGGCTCGGGCAGCGACTCGGGCAGCGACTCGGGCAGCGACTCGGGCAGCGACTCGGGCAGCGACTCGGGCAGCGGCTCGGGCAGCGGCTCGGGCAGCGCCCGGTCCTCCCTGTCCGGGTCCGGGTCTGAGCCCGGGGCGGGCCCCGGGGACGGCGGGCCCCCGCGGGCGGGCGGCCCCGACGGCGACCCGGGCGCGCCCCCCCCCGGGCGCCGCGCCGAGATGGAGCGGAAACTGGACCGGGTGCTGGGCTCGATGGACGGGCTCAACCTGCTGCTGCAGAAGAACAAGCGGGCGTACCAGAAGAACGCCGCGAGCACCAACCCGAGCCAGAACCCCTCGGTGGCCCCGACGCCGCGCGCCACCCCGCCCCCGGAGCACGGGGCGCCCACCCAGGCCGTCGGGTCGGCCCGGGGGGCGCCGCGGACCCCGGCGGGCGGGGGGAAGGGCGGTCCCGGGCCCGAGGGGGCCATGCCGGCGACCCAGGCGGTGGAGGCCGGCGGGGCCGACCCGGGCACCCCCGCGGGCGCGGCGGAGGCCCGCGCGCCCAAGCGCAAGAACCCCGGGAAGGTGCGGCGGATGGAGGAGCGGGCGGCCGCGCGGGCCGCCGCGGCCGCGGCCGCCGGGCAGGCGGGGCAGGCGGGGCCGAGCCCGCCCGGGTCGGAGGCGGACCGCCGGCGGGCGGCGGCCGCGGCCGCGGCGGAGAAGCGGGCGGCCGCGGCGGCGGAGGGGGAGCGGGCGGCCGCGGCGGCGGAGGGGGAGCGGGCGGCCGCGGCGGCGGAGGGGGAGCGGGCGGCCGCGGCGGCGGAGGGGGAGCGGGCGGCCGCGGACGGCGGGCCCCCGCCCGGGAGGAAGGGGGAGAAGCGGAAGCTCGCGAAGAAGCCCGCGCTGGCCAAGGCGGCGGCGCCGGCGGCGCCGGGGACGCGCGCCGCCGGGGGCGCGGACGCCCCGGACGACGAGGACATGGAGCGCGTGCTCAAGAAGGCCAAGGTGCGCAACGCCTCGGCCCCGGGGCCCAAGTGCGAGGCGTGCAAGAAGGCCAAGAGGGGCGGGTGCGGGACGGACAAGTGCCACAGGGGGTGCCTGCGCAACCCGGGGGGGGGCGACGGGGGGTCGCCGTGACGTCCACGTCCGGGGTTGAAGCGTCGCCCGCGGCCCCGGAGCGTCGCCCGCGGCCCTAGAGCGTCACCCGCGGCACGACGTACCAGAACGCCCACCCGAACATGAAGGCCGTGACGGACTCCATCACCCCGTGCATGTAGCGCACCGTGGTCCACGAATTGGCCAGCGTCAGGGCCCACGCCCCGAGGGCCAGGGCCGAGAGGGCCAGCAGCCCCGCCCGCCGGCCCCCGCGCCCCCCGCCCGCCCCCGCCCCCCCGCCCCCCCCGGCCCCGCCGCCCAACCCGACCCCCAAGCCGCCCCCGCCCCCCCCGCCGCCGCGCCCCAGCCAGAGGGCCCCCTCGAGGCACGCGACACCCTCCACCAGGAGCTGCGCCCCGACCGACGACGCGAGCAGCAGGTGGTCGCTCATCACGTGGGGGTCCCCGCCGGGCGCGCCCGGGAACAGCGCCGCGAGCGTCCGCGGGCCGGCGAGGCGGGCGAGCAGGCGGAGGAGGAGGCCGCGGGAGTGGGCGGCGTACACCGCGAGGCGGACCGCGTACGCGGTGGCGTAGACGGCGGCGGCCCGGGGCACGGACGGCAGGCCGGCGCCGGCGAAGGGCGCGCCCCCGGCCCCCGCCCCGGCCCCGAGCCCCAGCGCCCCGCGGGCCAGGAGGAGGGCGAAGGGGAGGGCCGGGCCGAGGGGGGAGCGGAAGACGGCGTCGAACCACGCCAGCGGGTGGGAGCCGCCGACCGCGCTCCTGGCCGCCGGGCTCAGCGGCACGTTCCTGCGGGGCCGGGGGGGGGAGGGGGGGGGGTCGGCCGGGCCCCTCCGCGCGCCCGCCCGCGGGGCCGGTGCCCCGGCCAGGGCGTCCCGTGGCGGCCTCCCCGCCTTGGGCTGGCTCGCTCACCGCGCGGCGCCCACGAGAAGGACCGCGTGCCACACAAGCACGCCCAGGAATGACAACAGGTGTTTCCTGCTGCCTGACGACGAAACACGAGTCGCAGAGCCCCCCTGCGCGGGAGCATCGCGCCGTTTCTTCCCCTCTGGGTTTGGCCCCTTTTCCGCGCTCATGGTGCGAGGAGTTCCGCAATCGGGGATCGGATGCGCCGCGCGGAGAAGTGCCTGCGGCATGTACCCGCGCAGGGACAGGTGGACGCCGCGACGGCCCCGCGGCCGCGGGGTCCGCCCCGGTCACGATGAGCTGGGACACACCCCCTTGGGTCAGGGGGGCCGGGGCCGGGGGCGGGGCGCGGACGGGCGGAGGGGTCGCTTTCGAAACCCCCGCTATCGAACCCCCCCCCGGCACGGGCGAGCTACGCCCTCAGTACTCCTCGTCGTCCTCGTCGCTGCTGATGCGGTTGTTCACGAGGGTGATGCCCTTGAGGAACTTGAACATGACGTTGGCGTTGGGGATGTGCCCGGCGCGGATGAGCTCCTTGGCGACGACGTCCGTGTGGATGTGGTAGTCGGCGAGGTTCATGAGGCACCACGCGGCGCTCTTGGCCACGTCGCCCACGCTGACGACGTCGCCGGCCTCGCTCCCGGCCTCGCTGCTGCCCCGCCCGGGGACGTCGAGGACGCGCCGCGACGGCCCCCGCGACTCGGCGCGCTGCGACTCGGCCTCGAGCAGCTCGTGCTCGATGCCGCCGAGGAGCTCGACGAGGACGTGCACGGCGCTCGTCTCGTGGATCGCCTGCTGCACCTTGAAGTTCTTGTGCCCCACGTTCACCAGCGCCCCCAGGCAGGCCATCTTCACCCCCTGGTCCACCGCCGGCGACCGGAGGACGTCCACGAGCACCGAGATGGTCCCCCTCTCGGCCAGGAAGTTCTGGATCGGCTCCACGCCCTTGCTCAGCTCGGCCATCACGGACGCCACGGCCTTCATCACGCGGGACCCGTTCGGCACGGCCTCGAACCCCACGTCGAGCAGCTCGGTCGGGACGAGGGACCAGTCGACCTCGGGCTCGGCGGGCGCCGCCTCCCCCTCCGCCTCGTGCAGCTTGACGTTCTTGTTGGTGGTCGTGGCCGCGAGGCGGGAGCCGCCCTTGCCCCGCGGGGCGCCCGTCCGGGCGGCGTTGGGGTCCGCGTGGCCCAGCACCGCCGCCCCGCCGGGGGAGGGGCGGGGGGGGCGGCCCGCCACCGCTGCCCCCACGCCCGCCGCCCCCTCGGCCGCGGCCCGGTCCAGGGGGCTCCCGGGCTTGCGCCCGGGCGCCGCGCCCTCCCGCGGCGCCGCGGCGTCCGGCGCCCCCCCCGCGCCCGGCGCCCCGCCCGCCGGCTCCTCGCCCGGCGCGTTGGCCGGGTGGTCCGGGTTGGGCCGCACGCGGACGCGGATGGCGAGCTTGAAGTCCTCGAGCTGGAGCATGGTCTGCACGATCCCGGGGTCGGCGAGGAACTCGCGCTGGAGGGCCGGGGAGCGGCACGTGATGCGCATCAGGTTGCACGCCGCGGCGCTGACCCCCTCGTCCGGCATCCGCATCGCGCGCATGACCATGCCGACCCCGTCGCGGGAGAGGAGGGCGTCCTGGAGCTCCCGGTTCTCGTAGAGCATGTTCTTGAGGGCGGTGCAGGCCTCCTCGACGCAGCGCATCCAGTCGGGGCGGGCGGCGGGGTCGTCGAGGACCTCGGGCTCGGGCTCGGGCTCGGGCTCCGGCTCGGGCTCGGGCTCGGGCTCGGGCGGGGCCTTCCCGCGGGGGGCCTTCTTGCCCTTGGGCTCAGGCTCGGGCTCGGGCTCGGGCTCCGGCTCGGGCTCCGGCTCGGGCCGGGGGCGCAGCTGGGGGAGGCCGAAGGGGTACGTGACGATGTCCATGAGCGGGTTGAGGCACTCGTGGGCGGCCAGGACCGACTGCGCCGCCCGGTCCTGGTACGAGAGGAGCCCCAGGAGGCCGGCGGCGCAGCGCTTGGCGCGCCAGAGCTGGCGGTCGACGCCGGGCTCCTGGAACTCGGTGAGGACGCCGATGATGGTGCCGACGGCGCCCGGATGGTGCAGGATGGCGTCCCGGTACGACCGGGACATGGTGGCCGTCTGCCAGAGCAGCCACATGAGGGGCTCCTTGGTCGCCTGCTCGGCCCGGGGGAAGATGTCGAAGATCTTGGGGATCACGCCCATGCGGAAGATCCTGGCGAAGAGCTCCGTCTGGTGCCAGCAGATGGAGCCCAGGGACCGCGTCGCCTGCTGCAGCCCCAGCTGCGGGGTCTGCGGGTCGTCCAGGATGTCGAGCAGCCCCTCGAGGGCCCCCGCCTCGTGGACCGCCACCTGCACCTCGGGGCCGCGCTCGGCGATGGAGCCGAGGAGGCCCGCGGCGCCGTGGCGGCCGTGGTAGCTGCCCGAGTTGAGCATCTTGACGGCGGCCAGGATGGTCGACCCCTCCAGGATCGCGCTCAGCACCTCCCGCCCGGCGCGCGCCTCCTTCTCCGTCTCGTGCAGCCGCCAGAGGGCCCAGATGGCCGAGTCCTGCACGGGGTCCTCGCCCTTGGGGCGCCCGGACTGGTCCTCGAGGGCCCGCTGGGCCTCCCGGGCCGTCTCCACGAGGCTGGCCCTGCGGCGCCCGCTCATCTCGGCCGAGCAGACGCGGTCCGCGGCCTTGGCGTCCCTCATCGTCTCGGCCACGCGGGACCACACGCCCGGGAGCGGCAGCGCCGACAGCGAGGCGATGCGGTTGTGCTGCCTGGGCTCCTCCGCGGCGGTCTGGGAGAGGACGCGGGTGATGTCCCCGAGGCAGCCCGCGTCGACGATCAGGCGCAGGCGCTCGGGCGAGGCCTCCCCGATGTCGGCGAGGCACCCGCAGGCCGCGATCCGCGCGCTCGCGTTTCCGCCCCGCAGCACCCGGTTGATGATGTTGACGTACTGCTTGTCCGCGAGCATCGCCTTGGTGTTCGGGGAGCACGTGAGCCGCCAGAGGGACCACGCGGCCGCCGCCTGGGCGCGCTTCGACCCGTACACGATCAGGTTGACCAGGAGGGGGACGGCGCCCGCCTGCGCCACGGCCTGGCGGTTGGCGTCCGTCTTGGAGATGTTGACGAGGCCCCAGGCGGCGTCCTTCTTGCCGCCGTCGGTGCCGGCGCAGAGGAGGTCCACGAGCCCCTTGACGGCCTCGAGCACCTCCCGCTCCACGTCGCCCGGCTCCCGAGGGTCGGCGGCGTCCGCCCCGGGGTTGCGGAGGAGGCGGGCGGCCCCCTGCCCGACCACCTTGACGATGCGGTCCATGTTGCCCGAGTCGGCCAGCATCTTCTTCACCGCCGGGTGCCCCGCGAGCGACCACAGCGCGATCGCCGCCGCGTCCCGCACCGACTCCTCCTTGCTGGCCAGCAGGTCGGCCAGCGGGGGCACCATCCCGATCTGGGCCACCTGCCCTTGGATCGCGGGCTCCCCGGCCGCCAGCTGCGTGACGCACCGGCACGTCGACTCGAGGATGCTGGCGTCCCCGTCGGCCTCCCGGAGCTGCCTGGCCAGCCCCTCGAGCACCCGGAACCCCGCCAGGCCCCCCTTGGCCTCGGACGTCTGGGCGATGACCGTGATGGCCCGCGCCGCGGCCGTGCGGGAGAAGGGGTTCTCGCCCTGGATGACCGCGGCGAGGGGCTCCAGGGCCCCCTTCTCGATCAGCTCCTCCCGGACCTCGTCGTTCCCCGCCGCCAGGTTGTGCAGGCACAGGCACGCCGCCTCCTGGCACCCGTCGTCCGGCACCCGGAGGACGTCGACCAGGGCCTCGACCCCCACGGGGGACCCGGCGATGAGGGGGATGTTGTCGCGGAGCTGGGCGAGGACGGCGATGGCGCGGCTGGCCCACTCCCGGGCGCTCGGCTCCTCGTGCGCGGCGAGGCTCATGAGCGGGGCGATGCACCCGGACCCCGCCGCGTAGGCCTGCACCTCGACGTTGAGGTCGGCGAGGGACTCGAGGGCCTTGGCGGCGGCCTCGCGGCACTGCCAGGGGGGCCCGGGGGGCTCCTCGGGCTCCCCCTTCTTGGCCCCCTTGCCCCCCTTGGCGGGGGGCTCCTCGGGCTCGGCGGGCTCCGTGCCGGGCAGGCGCCCGCCCAGCAGGAGCACGATGGCCTCGACCCCGCCCGCCTCGGCAATGTCCCGCTGGATGGGCCAGTGGCCCTTGGCGAGGTTGGCCAGGGCGAGGGCGGCGGCGGTGCGGGACTCGTCGTTGCCCGTGCGGACGAGCGCCACGAGGGGCCCGATGGCCCCGATCACGCTGATCAGGATCTGCGTCGCCTTGGAGTTGGTCGCCAGGTAGCCCAGGGCCCCCGCGGCCGCCCGGCGCCCCTCGTCGTTCGTGTCCTCCGACTGGAGCATCGTGACCATGGGCTCGATGGCCCCGGCGTTGATGATCCGCCGCACGTTCTCCGCCGAGCCGGCCAGGTTGACCAGCGCGTTGGCGCTGATCTCCTTGCCCGACTCGGACCCCGACATGAGGATGTCCACCAGGGGCTCGATCGCGTCGGCGCGGGCCATGGCCGCCATGTTGCCGGGGTGGTCCCGGACCACGTCGCGGACCGACGCCGCGGCGACCTCCTGCGCGTGGAGACGGAGGGGCTCCTCCCCCGCGTCCCTCGGCAGCCGCAGCAGCGCCACGATCCCCGCCAGCGCCCCCTCCTCCGCCGCCACGGCGTCCTGGTTGCCGCGGTGGCCGTCGCAGAGCTTCATGATGGCGTGGGCGGCCTCGACGCGGGCGCTGGGGTCCCCGCGGGCGAGGACGCGGGCGAGCGCGGGGACGCCGCCGGCCTCGCCGACGGCGGCCTGGTTGTCCGCGTCCCGGTGGTCGGCGATGACGGCCAGCGCGGCGGCGGCGGCCTCCATGGCGGCGGGGTCCTCCTCCTCGGCGAGGGCGACCAGGGGCGCGAGGGCACCGTCCCCGGGGATGGACCTCTGGTTGGCCGGGTGCGCCGCGAGGACCCGCAAGGCCAGGGCGGCCGCGGTCCGCGACAGGACCGACCCCGTGGCGAGGGTGTCGACGAGCTTGGGCACGGCGCCCGCCTTGGCCAGGGCCTCCTGCACGGGGCCGTTCTCCTCCCCGAGGGACGCCACGAGCATGGCCGCCGACCGCCGCATCTCCTCGTGCCGCGCGAGCTCCTCCCCCTCGAGCGACGGCTCGGGCGGCGGCCCCCCGTCCCCCTCGGGCTCGTCGCCGCGGGCGGACGGGCGCCTCGACTGGGCCCTGGACTTGGCTTCCTTCTTCTTGTCCTCCTTCTTGCCCTTGGCGCCCTTCTTGGAGCCCGCGTCCTCGTCGACTTCCTCGGGCCGGAGGGCGGCGGCCTCCGAGGGGGGGATGAGCATACCCAGGACCACGTCCACGGCGCCCTTGACGGCCACGGCGGCGTCCTGGTTGGTCTTGGCGTGGGTGACCACGAGGGAGAGGGCGTTGGCGGCGGCGACCCGGTTGTCCGGGTGGGAGGCGTCCATCATGAGGCCGGTGAGGGCCTCGAGCCCGTGCGCCTCCGCGATCGCCTCGCGGAGCGGCGGCGACATGGCCACCGCGCCCAGGGCCCGGGACCCCGCCCGGCGCGCCGACGGGGGGGCCTGGGCGTTGGCCACGAGCGCCACGAGCGGCGGGATCCCCTCGAGCTTGGCGAGGACCCCGCGGTTGCCCTCCTGGTACAGTGACAGGTCCTCCAGCGCCAGCGACGCCAGCTCCCGGCCCTTGCTGGACCCGGACCGCACGAGGTTGATCAGCACGCGCACAATGGTGTCGTCCTGGGTCATGTCCTTGTTGGCGTTGGGGTCCAGCACGAGGTTGCACAGCGCCTGCTCGGCGTCGAGCTTGCCCTCCTGGGGGACCTCCTCGTTCTCCACGAGGCTCACGAGCGGGTTGATCGCCCCGGCCTGCGTGATGCTCGCCCGCACCGCGTCGCTCACCGCCAGGTTCATGATGGCCCCGGCCGCGGCGACCTGCGTGTCGAGGTCGGTGCTCGAGAGGAGGCCCACGAGGGGCTCCACGCACCCCTCCCGGGCCGCGGCCTCGGTCAGGCGCTCGTTCACGGCCAGATTCCGCAGCGTGATGGCGCACAGGCACTTGGACACGTAGTCGGGCGACCCCGTCATCCACTTGATCAGGAGCGGGACGGCCCCGGCCTCCTCGATCTTTAGCCGGCACGCGTCGCTGTTGGCGAGGGCGCCGAGGGTCTTCGTCACGGCATCCTTCACTTCCTTCGATCCGACCCCCAGGAGCTCCGTGAGCGGCTGGATCGCCCCCGTCTCGGCCAGCAGCGCCCGCTGCTCCTCCCCGTAGGCCAGCTTCTCGATGGCCCCCGCCGCGGCGATGACGGACGAGTCCCTGCCCGTCATGAGGAGCTGGACGAGGTTCAGCTCCTTGTCCTCCGACAGGGGGAACCCGAGAGAGTTGCCGTCGGCCGCCGAGGCCCCTGCGGTCTCCGTCCGGGGGAGGGGGGGGTGAGGGCCCCCAACCGCGGGGGGCAGCAGGGCAAGGCAAGGGTCGGCATGCATCGCGGGAGCGGAGCCGGGGCCGGCGAGGCGGGGCTGCACCCCCCCGCCGCGCGTGATTTGAGGGCGTGCCGTCTCACCGCTAGCCTCCGCATCGGGAGGGGGGGGGGTCTTGTCCTTTTTGGGCGCCATTTCTTCTCCCCTTCCTCAGCCTGCCCAGTGCAAAATGGGTTTCCTGGGGAAGTCGCCGGTTTCCCACCGCTCCACTCCCCTGCAGGCGCGCGGGATCGCACGGGAGGTGTTATTCTGGTCGAATCCACGCTCACGTCGGTTCTGCGGGTCCCTCTGAGGAGGTCCCGGGGGGCCCCGTCCGGCTCCCCGGGTTCCCACATGTCGATGCCCAGTGGGGGTCGGGCTCTCCTTCGGGGTCACGGTGCCTGGGAGGGATGGATTCCCCTCACGCATACCTTCTCTTAAGAATTCGCACAGCTGTCAGGCAGGAACCCGCCTTGCTAATGGAATAGCCTCGGAGCGAGGCCCTTTCGACCGCTCAACAACACAGGAGACCGCTTCTCCCTCCCCGCTGCGACAGTGCAGCTCGAACTGGGTCGTCACTGCTGGCGGGGAGACTGCGATGGGCGACCCCTTGTGGGCTGTCGCGCCAGCAGACACCAGGGCTGTCGACGCGGTGTGAAGAGCCCCGTCGGTCATGGGGCCCTCGGGGAGTGTCCCCGACTGGCCCCTGGCGTTTGGGGAGGAGCCCGTCCCCGTCAATTATCGACTCGTCGCCGCCTGATAATCGCACTCACAGGAGCGCCTAGATCGTCATCTCCCCTCACAGACTCGCAAGCCGCTCCTGCGCCCTCGGGACCCTGCATCACCGCGATTTGCATCTCGCTGTCCTAGGATGTACTCCGGCGCCGCGGCCACGCGCTGCGCCGTTGGCACCGCGATCCGGTCGCCCTCGCACGCTGCCCCCGCGTGTGTGCCGGCGGTCCCGTCCACGAGCGCCCGAAGCGCCCGCGCGGGCGCCCCCGGCACCCGTGCCTTCGTGGCCCGGGCCGCGGCCACCCAGGAGCTCGACTTCGTGCCAACGTCCGAGGCCTGCCCCTTCTGCCGGGACACCAAGCAGTGCAAGGGCATCTGCCGCAACCCCCAGAACTACGACGTCCCCGAGGTGTACCCTGCCCTGGACCAGACGGCCAAGTCGGCCGTGCAGCTGCAACTCACGTACGTGAGCGAGGAGCGGTGCAACAAGCCCAAGGTCAACCACGGCCTCAACGTCCTCTTCGGCGAGTCGCCCGAGCCGGCCCCCCTCTCCCGCCCCACCCCGGCGCCCCCGAGCCCCGGCCGGCGGAGTTGCCCCAGGCATCCCTCCCCACCCTGCGATGCCCCCGCGACGCCCCCTGCCGCCGCCCCTGGTCCCCTCGCAGAGTTCTGCGGGGACGCGGACCCGATGGAGCGCTCGCGGTACCTGGGCCGTTCCATGGATCTGTACATCCAGGACCACTTCATGGGGGCCATCGCAGGCGCCTACCCCGAGCTCATCAACCACAAGGGCTTCACCGTCTCCGAGGCAGTCGACTATGAGTGCTCCAACCCGGCCATGCCCCCGGGGAGGGCGCTGGTGCGAGCCACGGTGACCAGTGCGGTCGGCGAGGACCACGAATTCGCGTTCGTGATGATGAAGGCGCCCCTGGGCAAGTACAAGGGGTGCTGGCAGACGCACCGCCTCCTCAGGGGAGACGACGAGTGGCTCGGGCAGATCTGAGGCGCGTTGAAGGGGCGACCGGCGGGAGCGGCGAGGGAGGGCGCGCCCGGGGGCGTACGGGCGCGGCAACCGGGGGCGTTCGCGCGCTACGCCCCGGGCCGGACGGGCGCGCGGGGCAGTTGGGGGGGTCGCTCCTGGGGCGCGATGCATGCGGTCAGCCGGAACCCTCTGGCAGGTGCGGTTCGGGAACGCCGTCTGCCGCCCGGCCACCCATCTCCCCCCGCCCCGCCCCGTTGGGACCAGAACGGATCCGATACTCTCAGGCCTCCCTGGACGACTGAACGCATCGGACACCATGGAGGACGACAAGCCGGGTCCTTCCAACGTCCCGTGAGTTCCTGCCCCGCGCTGACGCTTTCTCTGTCTCCGTGGCGCAGATTATCTAGAACCCCGATTCCCTTTCGGGATATATCGATGTTTCGCTCCGCTCCGCCCCGAATCACGCGCGTCGCCCCCGCCCCGCGTGCGAAGGAGCGCTGCGAAGGCCCGCCCCACGTGCTAGCGACCCTGCGGTCGCCTGCGGGGACCCGCGTGCGCCCCGGGGTCTCCCTCCCCCCGACTCAATCGACATTTCAGCTCTCAACTCCCGGGACGATATCGATCTCCCCTTTCTTCGTTGAGCGAGTTCTCCGGGACCCATCTACCACGTTTAGGGCTTGGCCCACGTCCCCCGTCGATTCCGCGCGCTTCGCCAGTCCTTCCAATTCCTTCGCGCGTCCCACTGGCTCGGCGTAGTGTTCAGGCTCTGCACGTTCCGATAGAGGCGCCGATGTCCGGCCGAAATGTGCGGGATCTGGCCCCAATCGCTGTGCCCCAGGAACGCGCTCGAACTGTTGGGACGTCCTCACCTTGCCCCCCTCCCCCGCCCCCGCGCAGCCCCGAGGTGCCCCACAAGGAGCGCAAGGACTTCTCCACGGCTATTCTGGACCGCAAGAAGGCCGCGAACCGCCTCTTGGTCGAGGATGCCGTCAACGACGACAACTCGGTCGTCTCCCTGCACCCGAAGACGATGGAGACCCTCCAGCTCTTCCGAGGCGACACGGTCCTCCTCAAGGGCAAGAAGCGCAAGGACACGGTATGCATCGTCCTCCAGGACGACACCGTCGAGGAGTCGAAGATCCGCATGAACAGGTGAGGCCCGACCGCACCCGGACCCGGGCACCAGGGTGCCCCCACGCGGGGCCCCTGGGGCATGGCAGGACGGCGTGGCACCGCGCGGACCCGTGGCACCGCGCGCCCCCCTCGTGCCCCGCTCACTCTCGATCCCCCCACCCCTTTCCCGCAGGGTGGTCCGCAAGAACCTCAGGGTGAGGCTCTCGGACGTGGTGTCGGTGCACCAGTGCCCCGACATCCCCTACGGCAAGCGCATCCACGTGCTCCCCATCGACGACACTGTCGAGGGCCTGACGGGCAACCTCTTCGAGACGTTCCTCAAGCCCTACTTCACCGAGGCGTACCGCCCCGTGCGCAAGGGCGACACCTTCCTCGTCCGCGCCGCCATGCGCTCCGTGGAGTTCAAGGTGGTGGAGGTTGACCCGGGCGAGTGGGTCATCGTGGAGCCCGAGACGGAGATCTACTGCGACGGGGAGCCCATCAAGCGCGAGGACGAGGAGAAGCTCGACGAGGTCGGGTACGACGACGTGGGTGGCGTCCGTAAGCAGCTCGCCCAGATTCGCGAGCTTGTCGAGCTCCCCCTCCGCCACCCCCAGCTCTTCAAGACGATCGGCGTCAAGCCCCCCAAGGGCATCCTCCTCTACGGTCCCCCCGGGTCCGGGAAGACGCTCATCGCGCGCGCCGTGGCCAATGAGACGGGCGCCTTCTTCTTCCTCATCAACGGTCCGGAGATCATGTCCAAGCTCGCCGGCGAGTCTGAGTCCAACCTCCGCAAGGCCTTCGAGGAGGCGGAGAAGAACGCCCCGTCCATCATCTTCATCGACGAGATCGACTCGATCGCCCCCAAGCGCGAGAAGACGCAGGGCGAGGTGGAGCGCCGCATCGTGTCCCAGCTCCTCACCCTCATGGACGGCCTCAAGTCCCGCGCCCACGTGGTCGTTATCGGCGCCACCAACCGGCCCAACTCTATCGACCCGGCCCTGCGCCGCTTCGGCCGCTTCGACCGGGAGGTCGACATCGGCGTGCCCGACGAGGTGGGCCGGCTGGAGGTCATGCGCATCCACACGCGCAACATGAAGCTCGGCGAGGACGTCGACCTCGAGGCCGTCTCCAAGGAGACCCACGGGTACGTCGGTGCCGACCTCGCCGCCCTCTGCACAGAGGCGGCCATGCAGTGCATCCGCGAGAAGATGGACGTCATCGACCTCGAGGACGACGAGATCGACGCCGAGGTGCTCGACGCCATGGCGGTCACGCAGGACAACTTCAACACGGCGCTCGGGCTTTCCAACCCCTCGGCGCTCCGCGAGACGGTCGTGGAGGTGCCCAACGTCACCTGGGGCGACATCGGCGGTCTCGTCAACGTCAAGCGTGAGCTGCAGGAGACGGTGCAGTACCCCGTGGAGCACCCGGAGAAGTTCGAGAAGTTCGGCATGTCCCCCTCGAAGGGCGTTCTCTTCTACGGCCCCCCCGGGTGCGGGAAGACGCTCCTCGCCAAGGCCATCGCCAACGAGTGCCAGGCCAACTTCATCTCGGTCAAGGGGCCCGAGCTCCTCACCATGTGGTTTGGGGAGTCCGAGGCCAACGTGCGCGAGATCTTCGACAAGGCCAGGCAGTCGGCCCCGTGCGTGCTCTTCTTCGACGAGCTCGACTCGATCGCCGTGCAGCGCGGCGGCTCCCAGGGCGATGCCGGCGGGGCGGGCGACCGCGTCCTCAACCAGCTCCTGACCGAGATGGACGGCGTGGGGGCCAAGAAGACGGTGTTCATCATCGGCGCCACCAACCGGCCCGACATCATCGACCCCGCCCTCATGCGCCCCGGCCGCCTCGACCAGCTCATCTACATCCCCCTCCCGGACTTTGACTCCCGCGTCCAGATCTTCAAGGCTAACCTGCGCAAGTCCCCCATCGCGCCCGACGTCAAGTTCGAGACGCTCGCCAAGTTCACCGAGGGCTTCTCTGGCGCTGACATCACCGAGATCTGCCAGCGCGCGTGCAAGTACGCCATCCGCGAGAACATCGAGAAGGATATCGAGCTCGAGAGGCAGCGCGCCGCCAGGGCGGAGACGGACGTCAAGATGGAGACGGAGGAGGAGGTGGACCCCGTCCCCTGCATCACCCGCGCCCACTTCGAGGAGTCCATGAAGTTCGCCCGCCGCTCCGTCTCGGACGCCGACATCCGCAAGTACCAGACCTTCGCCCAGACGCTCCAGCAGTCCCGCGGCATCGGGTCGGACTTCCGCTTCCCAGACGAGCGCCCCTCGACCGCCGCAGCCGGGGGTGCCGCCGCGACCCCTGCCGCCAACGCCTTCACCCCCGCCGCCGCCGACGACGCGGACGACCTGTACGACTGAGAAAGCGCCTGGTGCCAGTGCCTGTGCCGGGCCGTCGGCGAGCGCACACCCCGTTTAAAACACTCAGCGCCCTACCCTGCCTCAGGAACCCCACGCCCCGGCGACCACCTCTTCCACCATGACGTGGGGGCCCGCGACGGACCGCCTGCGCACGGGGACCAGGCGGGCCACCGAGGCTTGTCCCAGCTCCCTGGCCTCGCTCAGCGCGTCCCGTAGGGGCTCCTTCCCCTCCCCCCACCGCTCCACCAGTCGCTCGAGCGCCCCGCCGCAGGTGACCCCGTGGATGCCCGAGAGGACGTCCGCCAGGGGCGCGGGCAGCTCGGCCCCGTCGTCCCCGACGGCGTCCACGTCGCACGCCAGCTGCGCCCACATGGCCTCCAGGTCCCCGGGGGCGATCGGCGCGTCGAAGAACGCCCTCCCCTCGTCGTCGATCCCCGCCCCCCCGCCCGCCCCCCCCAGCAGCGCCGACCGCCCCCCGGCCCGCGTCACGTCCACGCCCCCCGCCAGCGCGGCCACGGGCATCGGCCGCCCCCGCATGCCAAAGGGCTTGGTCATCAGCACCCGGCGCGACGGCGTCCCGTCGCCCACCGGGGGCACCCGCAGGGGCCCCGTGCTGCCCCGCCGGGCCGGCGTGCTTCCCTGCCGGGCCGGCCGCCGCGGCGCCCCGGACGGCGGGCGGGGGGCGGGGGGCCCCACGCCGCGGCTGCCCGCGACGCGCTCGCTGGCGGCGTCCGCCTTGGACCGGGAGACGATGCGGGCGATCTCCGAGCCGCCGCCCCGCGGCGAGTTGGGCTCCGTGTGGCCCCCGTCCGACTCCCGGGTCGTGGGGCGGCTCCCGGGGGAGGCGCCCGGGTCGTGGGGCGGCCCCGGGGCCCCGCCCCCGCCCCCCACCAGAGCAGCCTGGGCGCGGGCAAAGAGCTCCGCCTGCTGCTTCTCGAGGCGACGCGCAAGCGCCTCGTCCTTCTTGGACCGGGCCTCCGCGATGGCCCGCTCGAACTCCTTCTCCTGCTGCGCCAGGAAGGCGATCCGACTCCGCATGGCCTCTGCGGTGGCCAGCGGGGAGGTGGGGG
>Ga0181582_10002391_pt1 | contig 14833 bp, 14 predicted proteins | sample 071ome_32_FD_132438 | JGI IMG/M metagenome (GOLD analysis project Ga0181582, IMG submission 132438) | Coastal salt marsh microbial communities from the Groves Creek Marsh, Skidaway Island, Georgia - 071405AT metaG (megahit assembly) | ecosystem: Environmental > Aquatic > Marine > Intertidal...
GTCGTAGGGGACAACGCGATCGCAGCCCGCGGCGCGGCTGACAAATTCGGCATTCCCTGCCGATGTCAGCCCGATGATCTGAAAGGGGCGATCGGGGATTTCGGCCAAATATTTGCACAGGCCCAGCCCGGTTTTTGACGAGGCGCTGCCAATGATGATTTGGTCTGCGCCAAACCATGCCTGATCGGCCAGCCAATCGCATAGCAAATAAGATGTGGCCAACAGCGGCTGCAATAGGCTGCGCAGATAGCTGGCTTGGGCATCTTGGGATTTGACCACGCTATAGCTGTTATACACCAAGGCCAGCCCTTGGCGGTGGGGGGCCATATCCTGAAAAACCCCGGGCGCAATGGATTTGGCGGCAATGTCCAATGTCTCGGCCATGGGGAAAAAACCGTAAACTTGGGTGCCAAGCGGCAGCTCTGGCGCGGCGCTGTCCACCACCTCGGCCACGCCCCATACTGGCACAATGCCCTGCCCCGGGGTCTGGGTGGGGAAAAACTGCCAATATTTCAGCACATCGCCCGTGGCCGCATAGGTAATGTTATTCGTGGTCAGCGCAAAGCTGTGCAGGCGCAGCCGGGCCATGCCGGGCACCAGCGGGGGGGCTGTGTAGCTGTGCAGCTGGGCTGCCTTGATGTTGTGGCGATCTACCAATACCTGCTGTGCCATGCCCGTTCCCCGCTGATATGCCCCCCAGTATGCAAAAGGGCCATGCCTTGGCACAGCCCCTTTTTGGCTAACCAAACGTCAGCGCGGCTTAATCATCTGCGGGCAGGTCAAACACTTGGCCCGGATAGATCAAATCGGGGTCGCGGATACGGTCGCGGTTGGCGTTGAAGACGCGCACATACAAAATGCCCTCGCCATAGCGTTCGCGGGCAATGGCCCACAGCGTGCTGCCGGGCTGCACCGTGACCACGCGCGCCTTTTGCGGGGGCGCTGCGGCCAGCTGTTCCTTTTCCTCGCGCTTGAATGGTGTCTCGGCGCGGCTGGTCACGCGGCCTTGGGCGTTCAACTGATCGACGCGCAGCGTATAGACCCCGGCTGCGACCTGCGGCAGCGTGCTGGCCCATGTGCCATCCTCTTGCACATCGGCATCGGCCACGGGCTGGTTGTCGACGTAAACGCGCACCACCGTCTTGCCATCCTCGCGCGCCCCGGCACGGCCTTGCAGCTGCACCTCGCCCTTGTCATCGTAGCTGATGGTATCCAAGGCCACTGTGGCTGGGCTGTCGGGCGCCGCATTGGGCGCGGCTTGCACCAGCGCAACACCGTCGTTGTTTGCGCGCACAACCACCGGGGCGGTGGCCTGCGCCGATTGTGTGGCGGGGGCTGGCGCCGGTTCGGTGGTGGATGCGGGGGTGGTTTCAGGCGCGACGCTGCTGCTTGGCTGGGTCGCGGCCCCCGTGCTTGCAGCGCTTGCAGCGGCGGCGGGGGCGTTTTGCGCAGATGTGGCGCTGGCCACAACGGGCGGCGCCACGGTTGCGGCGGCGGCCACTGCGGTTTCCTGCGTGGCGGGGGCTGTGCCTGATATTTCGGTGCCGGGCTGCGCTGGCGCGTCAGCGACAGGCTGCGCAGGCGTTTGGCCGGCTGTGGCCACAGCAACAGGTTTTGCGACAGGTTCGGCCACAGGTTCTGCGGCGGGCGCAGGGGTGGGTTGCGGCACCGGCTGGATCAACATTTGATCGTCCGATAGGGCCGTTTGGCCATCTTTGCTGGCCCGTAGCCATAGCGCGGCGGGGGCAGACATGGGCGGCAATTCGATAAAGGCGGCAAAGCTGCCGTCAAGGCCCGGCTCTAGCGTGGCGATCACCGCGCCATCCAAGATAACCTCGACGGTCGCGCCGGGCACAGCGCGGCCTGCCACCTGTGTCAGCCCATCGGCCTCGGCCAAAAACAGCGACAGCGTTGGCGCGGCTAAAGGCGCGGGCGCGGCATTTGTGGCCTCGGACGGTGCCTGTGGTGCGGGCGCGGCGCTGGCCTGATCATTTGGCGCAGGATCGGCTGGTGCTGCGGTGGCGGTGGTATCTGCTGCGGTGGTATTTTCAGCGGCGGGCTGCTCGGCTGGCGGGGCAGCGGGTGCTACGGCGGGCGCCTGCGCTGTGGGGGCGTCTGCCGTGGGGGCTGGCGTGGGCTGGGCCGGTGTTTGGGCCTGTGTTGGGGCCTGTGTTGCCGCCTCATCTGGCGCTTGGGCCTTTTGGGGTTGCCAGATCAGCCCGGCAATCACAACGACGCCTGCAACGGCCACAGCGGCAATGCCACCCTTGCCCGCAAATAGTAAGGACTTGCTCATTTGTTCCCTTCCAGCCCGCTTATGTTTTTCTGCGGTTGAGAGACAATACCAACAAGGTTAACACTGGTCAAAAGCCATTCGCACATCTGCGAAAGTTTAACCCGGCGCGAAAGAGACCCAAATGCCCCCTCCCTCGATCTGTGTGTATTGCGGCGCCCATAGCGGCACCAACCCCGCCTTTTCCGATGCCGCCGATGCGATGGGCACCTTGCTGGCCGATCAGGGCTGGCGGCTGGTTTATGGCGCAGGCGATGTGGGGTTGATGGGGCGTGTGGCGCGCGCGGCCCAAGGTGCGGGGGGCCAAACCTTTGGCGTGATCCCGGTGCATCTGATGAACATGGAGGTGGGCAAGCGCGATCTGTCGCAATTCGTGGTGACAGAAAACATGCACGAGCGCAAAAAGGTCATGTTCATGAACTCGGACGCGATTGTTGTTTTGCCGGGCGGTGCCGGGTCGCTGGACGAATTTTTCGAGGTGCTGACATGGCGCCAGATCGGGCTGCACCAAAAGCCGATATTTTTGCTAAACGTCGAAGGCTACTGGCAGCCCTTGGTGGCGCTGCTTGATCATGTGATTGCCCAAGGCTTTGCCAAGCCCAGCCTGCGCGATTACGTTCATGTTGTGGGCGACGTGCCCGCCTTGGGCACGGCCCTGCGCGCGGCCCTTTCCTGACGCAGGGCTGCGATCGTGTAAATCAGCAAGGCCGCCCATATCAGCGCAAAAGCGGTGGCATGCCATGGGCCAAATGCTTCGCCAAAAATCACCACAGCGCAGAAAAATTGCAAACTGGGGTTCAGATATTGCACCAAACCGATCGTGCCCAAGCGCACGCGCTTGGTGGCATAGGAAAATAAGATCAGCGGTGTGGCGGTTAAAATACCGGAAAAAGCCAGCAACGCGCTGTCAAAAAGATGCGCGCCAAAAACGCCTGCGCCGCTGCTGTGGCGCCAATATAGCACGCCCATGGCAATGGGGCATAACAGCAGCACCTCGGCGGTGACAGATACAACCGGCCCCGTGTTCAGGCGCTTTTTGATCAAGCCATAAAGACCGAAACTGCTGGATAAGATCAACGCCACCCAAGGCGCCACGCCCAAGCCAAGGCTAAGAACCACCACCGCCAGCATCGCCAGTGCGACAGCGGTTTTTTGGCCCATGTCCAGCCGCTCTTTGAACACCACGCGCCCCAGCGCCACAGCCACCAAGGGAAACAGATAATAGCCAAGGCTTGCCTCGGTTGCATGGCCGATCTGGATGGACAAGATAAACACAAACCAATTGGTTGAAATCATCAAGGCCGCAACGCCCAAAACCACCAGCGCGCGTGGGCTGGCCATGGCCGCCCAAAGTTGGCCAAGGCGGTTTTGACCCAGCAAGACCAATGCAAAAAAGCCAAACGACCACAGGGTTCTGTGGGCCAGCACCTCGATCGGTGCAATATGGGACAGCAGTTTGTAATAAAGCGGCGATAGCCCCCAGATCAGGCAGGCCCAAACCATGGCCCAGATGCCGCGTGCACTGTCTGTCATAATGGCCCCTTTCCCCCATGCATAGGCGCAACCCTGCCCAAAGGGAAAGGCCCAAAAACAAAAAGCCCGCCAAAATGGCGGGCTTTGAGATGGGGTTAAACCAAGATCACAGGCGCGAGGCCACGTTTTCCCAATTTACCAGCTTGTCCAAGAAGTTGGTCAAATAGGCTGGGCGCTTGTTGCGGAAATCGATGTAGTAGGAATGTTCCCACACATCGCAGCCCAACAGCGCGGTTTGGCCAAAGCACAGCGGGTTCACGCCATTTTCGGTTTTGGTCACTTTCAGCGCGCCATCGGCGTCTTTTACCAACCAGCACCAGCCCGAGCCAAATTGCCCCGCGCCCGCGGCGGAAAACTGCTCTTTGAACGCGTCGACCGAGCCAAAGCTTTCAACCAAGGCTTTTTCCAGCTCGCCGGGCATGGCGCTGCCGTTGGGCCCCATCATTTCCCAAAACTGCATGTGGTTCCAATGCTGCGAGGCATTGTTGAAAATACCGTTCTGCGCCACGGCGCCTGCTTGGTATGTGCCGGTGATGATATCTTCCAGCGACTTGCCTTCCCATTCGGTGCCAGCAATCAGCTTGTTGCCATTGTCAACATAGGCCTTGTGGTGCAGGTCGTGGTGGTATTCCAGCGTTTCTTTCGACATGCCAAGCGCTTCGAGTGCGTCGTGAGCATAAGGAAGATCGGGAAGTTCAAAAGCCATGTTCATGTCCCCTCGTTGAACGGTTTCCACGGGTTAAGTGGGCCGCAAGCCCCGCCTCGTCAACCCCTAGTCTGCGTTGCCCGGCCCCTTTTGCGGGGCTGGGCCTTGGCGGGTGCCAAATTTAGCTGGCGAAAAAGCCCACGGCGCTGCCTGGTGCGGCCACGGTGCACAGCACATCAAAGGCATAGGTGCCGACCGAGCGGAAACACACCACCCGCGCCTCGCCCGTGCCTTGCATCCAGATGGCGGCGGCCACTTGCGCCAGCTTGGTGCGGCGCATTTGGCCTGCGGGCATCTGCTGGGGGTCCATATCCACCGGCACCACCTTGGCCAGCACCTCGCGCACCAGCCCATCGGCGCCAGACAGCGTGATAAAAGCGCGCGCATCCGAGACATTTTCCACGATGTGGTGGGTGCCAGCCAGCGCTGTGCGCAAACTGGCCACACAGGCATGGGCCTGTGCATAGGGCACAAACAAAAGCAGCTCGTCCGGCGACATCCACGCCACGCCGGTATCACCCTGCAGCACCATGGCGCGTTGGTCGGGCACCGCTTGGCCGGTGGCCGCTTTTACCGCCTGTTGCAGCGTGGCATCCGCCAAATTGCCACGCAGCGTGATCATGCCTTGCAAACCGGCATCGGCTACTTTGACCAAACCGTCGAATTTGGCGCCCCCTAGGGCGGACAATGCGTTAGACATTTTGCTTTTCTCCGTCCTTGTCAAAGAACACCGGGTCTACGATGCGGGCTTTGTACACCTTGCCATCGGTGCCGGGGAAATCGATCACCTCGCCCATCCGTTCGGGGCCATGCAGCACCAGACCCATGGCAATGCCCTTGTCCAAGGTCGGTGAATAATAGGTAGAGGTCACGCGCCCTTGCACATTGCGCTGGCCGTTGGCGTTGTGGCCCTCGGCCACGGCATAGGCGCCATCGGGCAGAACCGAGCCATCCAGCGTTTCCAGCCCCACCAAACGCCAGCGATTTGGGTCTGTCATATGGCTACGCTCTTGGGCGCGTTTGCCCAAGAAATCGGTTTTCTTCTTGGAAATTGCCCAATGCAGGTTCAAATCTTGCGGTATCACCGTGCCATCGGTTTCATCACCGATCATGATAAAGCCCTTTTCGGCGCGCAAAACATGCAGCGCCTCGGTGCCATAGGGCATCACGCCAAATTCGGCGCCTGCCTCTTGCAGTTTGTCCCACAGGGCCTGACCTTGGCCTGCATCAACGGCGATTTCATAGCTGAGTTCGCCCGAGAAAGAGATGCGATAGATGCGCACCGCAATGCCCCCCAAGACGCCATCGGCCCATTGCATGAACGGCAGCGCCTGTTTCGAGACATCCATACCGCCCAGCTTTTCCAACACTTTACGCGCATCGGGGCCAACCACGGCGATTTGGGCCAGTTGTTCGGTTACGTTGGTGACGTAAACTTTCCAATCCCACCATTCGCATTGCAGCCAATCTTCCATATGGGCATGGATCCGGTCGGCCCCGCCGGTGGTGGTGTGGCACAGCCATGTATCCTCGTCGATACGGGCCACCACGCCATCATCCATCAAGAAGCCATTTTCCGAACACATCAGCCCGTAGCGGCATTTGCCCACGGCCAAGTTGCTCATCATGTTGGTGTATAGCATGTCAAGGAAACGGCCAGCATCGGGGCCCTTGACCACCAGCTTGCCCAAGGTCGAGGCATCCAACATCCCCACCGAGCGGCGCACCTGGCGGATCTCGCGGCTAACGGCCTGCGCGTGGGTTTCGCCGCTGCGTGGGTAGCAATAGGGCCGCCGCCATTGGCCCACCGGTTCGAAATAGGCGCCTTGTGCCTCGTGCCATGTATGCATGGGGGTGCGGCGGATCGGTTGAAAGACCTTGCCGCGTGCCTCGCCCGCGATGGCCCCCATCGAGATGGGGGTATAAGGCGGGCGGAAGGTGGTTGTGCCGGTTTGTGGGATGGGTTGACCCAATGCATCAGAAAGGATAGCCAAGCCGTTGATATTGCTTAGCTTACCCTGATCTGTTGCCATGCCAAGCGTGGTGTAACGCTTGGCATGTTCAACCGATTCAAACCCCTCGCGTGCGGCCAGTTGCACATCGGACACTTTGACATCGTTTTGGAAATCTAGCCATGTCTTCATGCGCAGCTTGATATTGGCGCCTTGGGGCATCATCCACACCGGCTCCAGCGGTGCTTCGGCAACGCTATCGGCCTCGGGGGCGGCATCGCTGGCGTTGCTGACACCGGCAGCGCGGGCCGCCTGCGCCCCGGCATGGGCGCCATCGCGCAGCACATCGGCCAGATCAAAGGCGCCATTGGCCGCGCCTGCACAGATGACAAAGCCCTGCCCATCGGCGCCGATGGGCGGCGCTTCGGGGTTGGGGCGGAACATGGCACGGGTCTCATCCCACACCAGCTTGCCGCCGCAATGCGACCACAGGTGCACCACCGGCGACCAGCCGCCCGACATGGCCACGGCATCGCAGGCGATTTCTTCCAGCACGGCCCCTTCGCCCGCTTGGGCGCAGATCGCCACACCGCTGACCCGGCGGCCACCTTTGACCTTGGCAATCGCGCGGCCGGTTTCCACCCGGATCCCCAGCGCGCGCGCCTGATCGGCCAAAGCGCCGCCGCCATTGGCGCGGGCGTCAATGATGGCGGGCACAGACAGCCCCTGCTCTTTCAGCACAATCGCGGTGCGATACGCATCGTCGTTATTGGTCACAACAATGGTGCGATCGCCGATGGATACACCGAAATTGACCACATAATCGCGCACAGCCCCGGCCAGCATGACGCCGGGAATATCGTTGCCTGCAAAGGACAAGGGCCGCTCGATCGCGCCGGTGGCGCTGATCACCTGTGCGGTGCGCACCTTCCACAGGCGGTGGCGTGGGCCGGCTTGTTTTGGCGCATGGTCGCTGACACGTTCGTAGCCCAGCACATAGCCGTGGTCATACACGCCCGCCCCCATGCAGCGCAGGCGCAGATGGACATTGGGCATGGATTTCAATTCGCTGACGGCGCTATCCACAAAATCTTGGGCCGGTTTGCCCGCGATTGTGCCGCCATCCACAACGGCGCGCCCGCCCCAAGCGGCGGTTTGCTCCATCACCACCACGCGCAGCCCCGCGCGCCCGGCGCTAAGTGCCGCCTGCAGGCCCGCCACGCCGCCACCAATCACCAATACATCGGCGTGGATGTGGAAATATTCATAGGTGTCTTGGTCGCGCGCATGGGCATCGGGGGCGCGCCCTAACCCGGCAGATTGGCGGATGAATGGCTCGTAGACATGTTTCCAAAAGGCGCGCGGATACATGAACATTTTATAGTAAAACCCGGCCGGCAAGAAACGCGACAGGTAGGTGTTTACCGCGCCAATATCGAATTCCAAACTGGGCCAATGGTTTTGCGATGTGCAGCTTAGCCCATCAAACAGCTCGGTCGTGGTGACGCGCTGGTTGGGTTCCAGATCGTTGCCCTCGCCCAGATTGACCAGCGCGTTCGGCTCTTCTGCGCCGGCGGCGACCACGCCGCGCGGGCGGTGATATTTGAACGAGCGGCCCACCATCATCTGGTCGTTGGCCAGCAGCGCCGAGGCCAGCGTGTCGCCTTCAAAACCGCTGAGGTTTTTGCCGTTGAACGAAAACTGAACCTTGCGGCCACGGTTCACAAGGCGGCCGCCTTTTGCCAAACGTGTGCTCATTTACAGAACCTTTCCGCCAAGGGTTGCGGGATATGCAAGGTGGGGTGCAAAGCTTTGGGCCATTACGAAAACTCCCGCCATGTCCAACCGGGGCGCTTGGCGCTGATGGCATCGCGCACATGCTGGGGCGGTTCGGTGCTTTGGGCGGGATAGGTGCCAAACACCTCTAGCGTGTTGGTGCAGCGCGCGGCCAAAAACCATTTGCCGCAGCCATAGGCATGGCGCCAGCGTTCAAAATGCACGCCCTTGGGGTTTTCGCGCATGAACAAATAGCCCTCGAAATCTTCGTCCGAGGCACCGGGGCCAAAGCGTTTCAGATGCGCCTCGCCCCCCGAGGCCAATTCGGTTTCATCGGCGTGAACGCCGCAATAGGGGCAATGAAGGGTCAGCATTGGGCGACTCCGTTAACAACTGGGCGGCTGAGGCCGCGAATGTGTTGGGGGCAGGCTGTGGGCATCAGTGCGCCACCCCTGCGGCCACGCTTTCATCGATGAACTTGCCTTCGCGGAAGCGGAACATGCTAAATTCCTCGGTCAGGGGGCTGTGGCCCTTGGCCATCAATTCCGCCATCGCCCAGCCCGAACCCGGCGTGGCCTTGAACCCGCCGGTGCCCCAGCCGCAATTGACAAACACGCCCTCTACCGGGGTTTTCGACAAGATGGGCGAACGGTCGCCGGTCATATCCACAATGCCGCCCCATTGGCGCAGCATTTTCAGGCGGCTGATCATCGGAAAGGTTTCCACCAGCGCGCGCACGGTTTCTTCGATATGGTGGAAACTGCCGCGTTGGGTATAGGCGTTATAGCTGTCGGTGCCGCCACCGATCACCATTTCGCCCTTGTCAGATTGGCTCATATAGCCATGCACGGTGTTGGCCATCACCACCACATCCATGCAGGGTTTGATCGGCTCTGACACCAAGGCCTGCAGCGGCGCGCTTTCGATGGGCAGGCGGAAGCCTGCGCGCTCGGCCATAACGCCGGAATGGCCCGCAACCACGATGCCCAGCTTGTCGCAATCAATCGGGCCGCGGGTGGTGTCTACGCCCACCACGCGGTTGCCCTCTTTGCGTACTACTGTGACCTCGGTTTGTTGGATCACATGCATGCCCATATCCGAGCACGCCCGCGCATAGCCCCATGCCACGGCATCGTGGCGAGCAGTGCCGCCGCGCGGCTGCCACAAGGCACCCAAAACCGGGTAGCGCGGCCCGTGAATATTGATGATGGGCACCAGCTTTTTCACTTCGGCCGGGTCGATAAAACGCGTGGCCACGCCTTGCAAAGCGTTGGCATGGGCGGTGCGCAAATAGCCGCGCACCTCGTGTTCGGTTTGGGCCAGCATCATCACGCCACGGGGGCTGAACATGACGTTGTAGTTCAAATCCTGGCTCATGGTTTCGTAAAGGCTGCGCGATTTTTCATAAAGCGCGGCAGACGGATCTTGAAGATAGTTCGAGCGGATGATCGTGGTGTTGCGGCCGGTGTTGCCGCCGCCCAGCCAGCCTTTTTCGATGATGGCAACGTTGGTGATGCCAAAATTCTTGCCCAGATAAAACGCAGTGGCCAAGCCGTGGCCACCCGCCCCCACGATGATCACGTCATATTTCTTTTTTGGCTCGGGGCTGGCCCAAGCCCGCTGCCAACCGGTGTGATAGCGCGCCGCCTCGCGGGCAACGGCAAAAACGGAATAGCGTTTCATGCGAAAAATATCCCCAAACTTCGAATCCATGGCCCAAGCCTTTGATGCTATGTGCCCATTTCCCGCCCCGCACCCCCGTTTGAACGCGCCGCTATAGTGTGATGTTGCGACATGCGCACCGCCTGCGGCACATTACCCCTTTTTCCAAAGCCTACAGATAGCTATGTCTGGCCCAACAAAGGAGATCACATGACGTTCTGGATCATTATTTCCGCCTTGGCATTGCTGGTTGGGGCGCTGTTGGCGCAATCTATGTTGCGTGGGCGTCTGAACGACGAACATCCAGCCGCCTTTGATTTGCGCGTGTATCGCGACCAGCTGAAAGAGGTCGACCGCGACGCGGCGCGCGGGGTGATCGGGGCGGAAGATGCCGAGCGGATCCGCACCGAGGTTTCGCGCCGCATTCTGGCAGCTGACGCGCAATTGCAGGCCGCCATGGCCGCCGGGCCCGAAGGGGCCCAAACCAACAAGCCGCGGCTGGTGCCCTTGGTTCTGGCGGCGGCGGTGGTTGCGGGCGGCGTTGCGCTTTATGCGCAATTGGGCGCGCCGGGCTATGGTGATCTGGGCTTGAAAGCGCGCATTGCGCAGGCCGAAGAATTCCGCGCCACCCGCCCCGCCCAAGCCTCTGCCGAGGCCGAGGCGCTACCCGCCATGCCCAGCATGAACATCAGCCCCGAATACAAAGCCTTGGTTGAAAAACTGCGCGTGGCCGTGGCCGCCCGCCCCGATGATTTGCAAGGCCAAATGCTGCTGGCACGCAACGAGGCGGCGATGGGCAATTTCAAAGCGGCCTATCAGGCACAAGAACAAGTGATCTCGATCAAGGGCGATGGCGCCACGGGCCAAGATTACCTTGATTACGCCGATATGATGATTTTGGCGGCTGGCGGCTATGTCTCGCCCGAGGCCGAGCGCGTGTTGCGCGCGGCATTGGCGCGCGATCCCAGCAACGGCGGCGCGCAATATTACATGGGCTTGATGGCGGCCCAAACCGGGCGCCCGGATCAGGCGTTTCGGCTGTGGAATGCGCTGCTGCGCACAGGCCCGGCAGACGCGCCGTGGATCGGCCCTATTCGCGAACAGATCGAGGAAATGGCCGTGCGCGCGGGCGAAACCCGCTTCGCGCTGCCGCCGCTGGACAGCGCCCCGCAGGCCCCCTTGGCGGGCCCCACCGCCGAAGACATGCAAAACGCCGCGCAAATGTCGCAACAAGATCGCCAAGAGATGATCCGCTCGATGGTGGACAGGTTGGCCGAACGTTTGGGCACCGAGGGCGGCAGCCCCGCCGAATGGGCGCGGTTGATTGGCGCTTTGGGGGTGCTGGGCGATACCCAGCGCGCCGCCGCCATCTGGGCCGAGGCGCAAACCGTGTTCGCAGATGTGCCCGGGGTGCTAGACCAGCTGCGCGCCGCCGCAATCCAGGCTGGTGTGGCAGAATGATATGCGATGACATCGCCGATTTTCGGGCAGCCCTGCCGCCCATGCAGGCCATTGCGGGGCTTGATCTGGGTGAAAAAACCATCGGCGTTGCGGTGTCTGATACGTTTTTATCGGTCGCCACCCCGCTGGAAACGGTGCGGCGCAAGAAATTCACCCTTGATGCCGACAGGCTGCTTCAGATCATCGCCGCCCGCCGCTTGGGCGGCCTGATTTTGGGTTTGCCGCGCAACATGGATGGCAGCGAAGGGCCGCGCTGCCAATCAACCCGCGCCTTCGCCCGCAATCTATCGCGCCTGACAGAGGTGCCCATCGGGTTTTGGGACGAGCGGCTTTCAACCGTGGCTGCGGAAAAAGCGTTGCTAGAGGCGGATACGACACGAAAACGTCGCGCCGAGGTCATCGATCACGTTGCAGCCTCTTATATCTTGCAAGGAGTGTTAGACCGTTTGGGGCATTTGGGGGCAGGTAGATGACGGATACAAACAGCCTGTGGGCGCGCGACGAAGTGGCCAGCCCTTGCGTGAAAATCTGCGTGGTCCACCCGCAAGAGCGCATTTGCGTCGGATGTTTTCGCACCATCGATGAAATTTCGCGCTGGTCGCGCATGGGCCAAGACGAACGCCAAGACGTGGTCAACGCCCTGCCCGGCCGCCAAAGCGGCCTGCAAAAGCGCCGCGGCGGGCGTGCGGCGCGCAGGGGCGCCTAAGCCTCCAGCGCTAAGCGTCCGGCCCTAAGCGTCCAACCAGGCCTGCGGCTGGGCAAATTGGGGGCGAAAATAGGCCATGGCGCGGCAGGGCCCCAGCCCCGGAATGGCGGCGTCATTGGCGCCCTGCAGCCCCGCATCCCAAGGCGCAATCCCATGTAACATATGGCGGTGCAGCAGCACCGCACCGCCCGCGTCCAGCGCCACGGGCTGGGGGGTGATCGTGGCAAACACATGCGCGCGCGCGGTCTGATAGGCCTGTGTGATATCCACATCCCCCGGCGCCTGCCCCGCCATTGCATCACGAAACGCCTGCCCCATCACATGGTGGCTGCCGGGCCAAACCATCAGCGGTGCGTGCGGGCTGTGATCCAGCGCGATGCCCAAGACAAACGCATGCGGCTCGCGCAGAAAGCGCCGCTTTTGCGGGCCTTCGGGCAGCAAGCCATCGATATGTGCGCCAAATCTGGCCACGCGAAACCGATGTGCGGCGCTGCTTTCGCTGGCGTCTTGTTTGGGATAGCCCGGAAACACCACCGAAAGCTGCGCCCTGTGCCACTGCGCCGGTGCGGTGATATGGTCCTGCCATGGCCCGCCCAAGGCCACGCCATCTAGGCTGCCATCGGGCGCATTTGGCAGGGCATCGACCCCCACAAACCATGTGCCGCCATGGCGAAACGCCGCGTTTGGGGCGCCAGCCAAGACCGCGGCGGCGCGGCTAAAGGCCGCCTGCGCCCAAGCGCGCGATTGTTGTTTGGGTGCAAACAGGCAAAACCCCTGCGCGCCTAACCCCATCCCAGCGCCTTTCGCAGCATATTCAGCGCCACAAGCGTCAAGAAAATGGCAAAGATCCGTTTCAGCCGCGCGGCATCGGTGGCGTGGGCCAGTTTCACCCCCAATGGGGTGGTGATCAACGTCATGGAAATAATCACGCCAAAGGCAGCGATATTGACCGCGCCAATGCTAAGCGGTAGGGGGCTTTGCACAGGCATGAACAAAAACCCCAGCACTGATGGCACCGCGATCATCACGCCAAACCCTGCCGCCGTGGCCACGGCGCGGTGGATGGGGGTGTTATAAAGGCTCATCAAGGGCACGCCAAAACTGCCACCGCCAATGCCCATCAAAACCGACAAAAACCCAACCACAGGCGAAATGACCATGCGGCGCCAGCCCCCGGGCATGGCCTGCCCCAGCCGCCAATGGGCGCGCGCCAAGCCCAGATAAAGCCCAATGATCAGGCCCAACACGCCAAAAATCAGTTGCAATGTCACCGACCGCAGCGAGGCCGCCACCAGCACACCCAGCAAAGCCCCCGCGCCAATGCCCGGCGCCCAGCTGCGCAAAATGGCCCAATCCACAGCGCCCTTGCGATGATGGCTCAGCACCGATCTGATCGAGGTGACAAGAATGGTGGCAAGCGATGTCGCTAAACACACCTGCATCAGTTGCGGGCCACTGTAGCCCAAAGTTGTGAAGACGTAATAAAACGATGGCACCAGCACGATGCCGCCCCCAACCCCCAACAGCCCGGCCAAAACACCGGCAAAGGCGCCCACCACGGCAAGCATCGCAAGCATCTGCAAAAGCAACATTAAATCCGGCATGGTTGCGCCCCCCGCAAGCCCAGTTCCCCTGTGCGCGGGGTGTAAACCTGAATGGGGGAATTGAAAAGCACCGCTTTGTCAGCCCGTGCTTTGCGCATCCAAAACATGGCGCAACGCCTCTTGCACCAGATCGGTGCCCGCACCGGGCCGGTGGGCGCCCTCGGACAGCACCCGCCGCCAGCCCCGCGCGCCTGGCTTTTGGGCAAACAGCCCCAGCATATGCCGCGTGATCTGCGCCAATTTGCCCCCCTGATCCAGATGGGCCTGAATATAGGGCAACATTTGCACCACCACATCTGCGGCATCTAGGCCTTCGGGGGCACCGGGCCCGGCGATCAGGCGGTCGGCATTGGCCAATATCTCGTGTGGGCGGTGATAGGCCGCGCGCCCGATCATCACGCCATCGATGCCACCCTGCAGCAACGTGGCTGCCTGCTGCAGGCTGTCTACCCCGCCGTTGATCGAAATATGCAGATGCGGAAACAGCGCCTTCATCCGAAACACCAAATCATAGTCCAATGGCGGAATATCGCGGTTTTCCTTTGGGCTTAGCCCTTGCAACCAGGCCTTGCGGGCATGAATTGTAACCCGCTCGACCCCGGCGGCGATGATGCGGGCCAAGAATTCGGGCAAAACCTCGTTTGGGTCCTGCTCGTCCACGCCAATGCGGCATTTCACGGTGATGGGCACGCCGGGTGCGGCTGATTTCATAGCCGCGCAGCATTCGGCCACCAGCCCGGGGTTTTTCATCAACACAGCCCCGAATGTGCCTGATTGCACCCGGTCGCTGGGGCAGCCACAGTTGAGGTTGATCTCGTCATACCCCGCCCGCGCGCCCAACCGCGCCGCCACCGCCAATTCCCCCGGATCAGAGCCGCCCAATTGCAGCGCAACGGGGTGCTCTTGTGGATTATAGGCCAACAAATGCAGCGCCTGCCCCCGCACCAAGGCCGGCGCCGTGACCATCTCGGTATACAAAAGCGCGTGGCGGCTGATCAGGCGGTGCAGGTAGCGGCAATGCCTGTCTGTCCAGTCCATCATCGGCGCGACAGAGATTTTAGCGTTTTGATTGATTTGCATGTTTTGTGTATCTTCAAACTGTTGGCTTCGGGGACTGCTGCGCTGGAATTTGCCCCAATA
>Ga0181582_10002396_pt1 | contig 14815 bp, 10 predicted proteins | sample 071ome_32_FD_132438 | JGI IMG/M metagenome (GOLD analysis project Ga0181582, IMG submission 132438) | Coastal salt marsh microbial communities from the Groves Creek Marsh, Skidaway Island, Georgia - 071405AT metaG (megahit assembly) | ecosystem: Environmental > Aquatic > Marine > Intertidal...
ATCCCCACCCCGACCTTCCCACCCGTCAGCGTCATCGCCGTCCTCGCAATATGTGGGGCCGTCAACCCAGCCTCGTCCATCTGCTCCGCCTGCGTCCCGTGCTCGATGTACCGATCGGGCAGCGTCATCGGCCGGAACTTGAGCCCCCCGTCGAGGAGCCCCTCGAGCGCCAAGAACTGACACACGTGGCTTCCGAACCCGCCGATGCTTCCCTCCTCAACCGTGATCACGGCCGGGTGCTCCTTGGCCAGCCTGCGGATCATCTGCGTGTCCAGCGGCTTGCAGAACCTGGCGTCCATGACGGTCGCCGAGATCCCCGCCTCCTCCAGCATCGACGCGGCCTTGAGGCACTCGCCGACCGAGTTTCCGTACCCGATGAGCGCGACGTCCTTGCCCTCCCGACGAATGACGCCCTTTCCGATCTCCAGCGGCGTTCCCTTGAGGTCATCGGTGATGCCCTCGGCCGCCAGGTCGAGACCGATGCCGTTGCCGCGCGGGAACCTGAAGCACGAGGGCCTGTCGTCGATGGCGATCGACGTGGCCACCATGTTGATGAGCTCGGCCTCGTTGGAGGGCGCCATGACCACCATGTTGGGCAGGCTGGCCATGTAGGTCGTGTCGAACGCGCCGCAGTGCGTGGCCCCGTCGGCGCCCACCAGCCCGGCGCGGTCCATCGCGAACCGCACCGGCAGGTTCTGCAGCGACACGTCGTGGACCACCTGGTCGTATCCCCGCTGCAGGAAGGTCGAGTAGATGGCGCACATCGGGATGAGGCCCTCGCACGCGAGTCCGGCCGCAAACGTGACGGCGTGCTGCTCGGCGATGCCCACGTCGTAGACCCTGTCGGGGAAGACGTTCTCGAATCGGTTCATTCCAGTACCGCCTCCCATGGCGGCGTGCACACCGACCACGCGGGAGTCCCTCTTGGCCTCGGCCGTGAGCGAGTCGGCAAAGTAGTTGGTGTAGGACATCGGCCCGGCGGCCGCCTTGGCCTGCTTCCCGGTCAGCGTGTCGTACTTGGTCACGCCGTGCATTTTGTCGGATGCCGACTCGGCCGGCAGATAGCCCCTGCCCTTCTCGGTGATAATGTGCAGCAGCACCGGCCCGACCGTCTCGGTGGTGCGGATCTCCGTCAGCACGTCGATGAGATCCTGCACGTTGTGTCCGTCGATGGGCCCGATGTAGTAGAACCCGAGCTCCTCGAACAGCGTCGAGCCAGACCCGCTGATCATGCCCCGCGCGTACTCGTCGATCTTGGAGGTCGCCGTCTGGATCGACTCGGGCAGCTGCTTGGTCACCCCCTTGGCAATCTCCCTCAGCTCCCTGAGCTGCCTGTTGGACTGCAGACGCGCCAGCGTTCCCGAAAGCGCACCCACCGGCTCCTGGTTCTTTCCGTTGTACTGTGTCGGCAGCGACACCTGCTGGTTGTCGTTCAGCACGACAATCATGTTCGAGTCGAGGAACCCGGCGTGGTTCATCGCCTCGTAGGCCATGCCTCCGGTGATGGCACCGTCACCGATCACGGCGATGCAGCTGTTGTTCCTGTTCTTTCTGTCCCTGCCCACGGCCATGCCCAGCGCCGCCGAGATGCTCGTCGAGCTGTGTCCCGCCCCAAACGCGTCGTGCGGCGACTCGGCCCGCTTGGTGAATCCCGAGAGCCCTCCCGACTGACGAATCGTCGACATTTTATCGCGCCTGCCCGTCAGAATCTTGTGAATGTACGCCTGGTGACCCACGTCAAAGATGATCTTGTCGTCCGGCGTGTTGAACACGTAGTGCAGCGCCACGGTCAGCTCCACCACGCCCAGACTCGATCCCAAGTGCCCTCCCGTCTTCGCAACGGTATGAATAAGATCCGCCCTCAGCTCCTTGCACAGCTGCTTGAGCTGCGTCCCGTTGAAGTTCTTGATGTGCACCGGATAGTTGACCGTGTCGAGCAGCGGCGTCGGCGGGCCGTCGTTCTTCCACGCGTCCAGCTCGTCCATGGAGATCTTGTCCCAGGCCTGCCCGGCACCGGTACTGGCACCGTTCCCGTATGCCCCATTGCCGTTGCCGTTGCCGTTCGAGGCGCGGACGGCCGCGTGGCTCGCCCTGCCGGCGTTCCTCCTGCTCGCGGCCCTTCCCGCAATGCCGGACGGATTCCCGAGCGACAAGGCCCTCGATTGCGAAACGGCCTTCATGATTGACGTTTATCTATCCTGTCGTTCCATAACGCGAGCGCATTGTGAGCAAATCGGGCGGAAAACGCGGCGAAGAGCTTCAAGCTTCGACGACGCGGGAGATTGTTGTCAGTGCCGGTCCTGAACGGAGCGGGCGGCGGGCCGCATTCGCGCCTGACGTCCCGCATTGGAGCAAACGCGTATGCAGTACGACCGCGACCGACCGCGTCGAAGACGAGCGACCGCACGCACCGTTTTTGTAATCAGCTCGTTCTCTTTCTCGATGCTGTGCACCGAGCGCGACGAAAGGCACGAAGACGTCTCGTGTCTCGTGATTTAGACGTTGAGGTCTCGTCAAGACTAACTGGTAATGCGTTGTGCGCGGGGGCCGCGGCACGTACTGGAGCTGGAGAATGCAACAAGTGGCACCCGATCGGATAGGGAGGGAAGAATTGGCCAGGAGGGCGAGGGCGAGGTCGAGCTCGAGGGGTGCCTTTCTTTCTTCTTCCTTTCCTTTCCTTTCCTTTCCTTTCCTTTCCTTTCCTTTCCTTTCCTCTCGTCTGGGTGCACGATTCGACGGGTGGCATCTCCGGTCGGACCGGATGTCGACCGCGTGGGTGGGTGGTGGTGGTCCGCGCTCGGGCCGGCCGGCGAGGAGGCGACAGCACGCTGTTGGCAGCCGGGCGGCGCGGGCACGCTCCTCCTGGGACCGAGGTCTTTGCTGTCTTTGCTGTCTTTGCTGTCTTTGCTGTCTTTGCTGTCTTTGCTGTCTTTGCTGTCTTTGCTGTCTTTGCTGTCTTTGCCGTCATCACTGTCATTGTCGTCACGGTGTTTGCACGTACATTCAGCCCCCCCACGTTCCTCATTCCTCCTTATTAGTATCAACACGGATATGGACGGCCGAGAAACTGACTACATCAACGTCCAGCCCAAGCGCTTCGCGCCCCGCACGAACCGCGAGACCGCGGACGGGAAATTCTTCCGTCGCCTGCGGTTTTTGGAATTTCAACGACAGTACGTCGCACTCGTCAGCATCCGTCGGCATCCGGCGCCTTTCCACAATGCATATCCGTGTCTTCCACCCGCTCCCGCGCGCCCCGCCCCCCGCGCCCGCCACCGGGCCCACCGCACCTCATGCAACGTGCTCTTCCACCCTCCCTCCCGCTCACCTCCTCCTCTTCCAACAACCAATCCCCCTTCTCGCAGCTTTGGCGCGGTGAACCACATAGACTACTGTCCCGGCAAGGGCTATGCCGTGACCTCGTCGACGCGCGTGCACCTCTACGACGAGCGGCTGCGACCGACACGGACCATCACGCGCTTCAAGGACACGGCCTACTGCGGCACGTGGCGCCACGACGGGAAGCTCGTCGCGGCGGGCGGGGAGAACGGCATCGTGCAGGTCTTTGACGTCAACAGCCGGTCTCTGCTGCGGCAGATGACGTCGCACAAGCGGGCCGTGCACAGCGTGTCGTTCGCGCACGACAAGCTGCACCTGCTCTCGGCGGGAGACGACGCCACCGTGCGGTGGTGGGACGTCTCGTCCGGGGAACAGGTGTCCCGGCTCGACGGACATACGGACTACGTGCGGACGGCGGCGCTGAGTCCGCAGAGCGAGGAGCTCGTGGCGACCGGCGGCTACGACCACATGTGCAAGCTCTGGGACGTGCGGAGTCCTACGAACCGGGGGAGCGCCGAGGTGGCCACCTTTGATCACGGCCAGCCGATCGAGAGCATCGCGTTCTTCCCGAGCGAGAGCCTGGTGCTGACGGCGGGCGGGCAGCGGATCAGCTGCTGGGACATCACCGGGCGGAAGCTCCTGCACCAGTTCAACGCGCATCAGAAGACCGTGTCGACCGTCAAGGTTGTCGACGTGGACGGCGAGCTCCGGGTGCTCACGGGGAGCCTCGACGGCCACATCAAGGTGTTCGACCCGGCCACCTTCAAGATGCTCTACGCGTGCAAGTACCCGTCGCCGGTGATGAGTCTCGGCATCGCGCGGGACAGCAACACCCTCGCGGTCGGTCTGGCCGACGGCACGCTGTCGTTCCGGAAGCGGCGGGCCGCGAAGGATCCCAACGCCCTGATGAGGTCGGTCTACGCGCCCCGGCTGACCGCGGCCAACTACAAGTACTTCTACCGGAACCAGTCGCTCCCGGCGACCGAGGAAGACCTGGTGGTCGCCAAGCAGAAAAAAGCGGCGCTCGCCGAGCACGACAAGCTGCTGCGGAAGTTCAGGTACGCCGACGCGCTCGACCGATCGCTGGCCTCGCAGCGGCCAGAGGTCGTGTTCGCCGTCATCGAGGAGATCCGGTTGCGGGGCGGATTGGACCTGGCGCTGCGGGGCCTGCGGGACGACAGCAGTGCGCTCGTCGCCTTCATGGCCAAGCACATCCGGGACCCACGGTACGGCAAGGACGCGATCGCAATCTCCCGTCTGCTGCTCGACGGGGACGGGGTGGACGTCGAGGACGAAGCCGTGGCGCACGGACTCGAGGTGCTTCGGGAGAGAACGAACGAAGAGGTCAAGGCGTGCGAGAAGCTGCTCGAGCTGGGCGGGATGGTTGAGCTGCTGATGAGCTCGAGCGTCGTGTAGTGCGCGATCGATCGATGAGAATCGAGAATCGACCTCATGCGACGGACGTCAGTCAGTCAAAGCCGCTCGTTCGGCCCGCCGTCGTCCCTTTCGTTTTCATATTTCATTCACAACAGAAGCGTAGAAGATGCAGGCGATCACCGTCCAGAAGGCCGTGAGGCCCATGAATTTGAGGAGCGCCTCGAATTTCAGGACCTCTCGCAATGTACGTGAGGCGTTGACCCGTGTCGCGTTCCCATGCGACTCTTACATTGGTGCAAAGTTCTACAATGCGCGCGGTACCGGGAAGAACGGGACGACGGCGTCGGATTGGCGTCGATTTCTGCGTTAGCGCCATGTGAGCGGGCTGTCGCTGGAGCCCTATTTTCCGCCGTCATTGGTCCTCCCGGCTGCGTGAACGGACGATATCGTCGTGAGATAATCACTGGCCGCGCGGTTTCGATGTCCGTGGCCGGTGGCTGCGCATTTCGAATCATCCTCGTCCCGCCCTTGGCCTTTCGCCGCTCGCCTCACTCGTCCCTGCCCTTACGCTCCTTTTTCAGGCCACCACTCGCGTGAACGCTGCCGCCCCGATCTCCCTGGAGAACTTCACCATGGTGGACGCCGGCCGCCTCCCGGACGAGGACCGCGCGGCGCTCGCCGAGCGTATGGGCTACCGTCAGATCGGAAAGGAGCTTCCGGACGACGTCACGCTCCAGGACATCATCAGGACCCTCCCCGAGGAGGTCTTTGAGATCAACGACGTCAAGGCCTGGTCTGCCGTCCTCCTCACCCTGACGTCTGTCGCTGCCAGCATCTTCTTCATCGCCGTCTCCCCGTGGTACCTCCTCCCGCTTGCCTGGGCCTTTGCCTCGGCTGCGTGGACCGGATTCTTTGTCGTTGGACACGACTGCGGTCACAGGTCCTTCTCTAAGAACAAGCTGGTCGAGGATATCGTCGGAACGCTGATGTTCATGCCTCTGATCTACCCCTTCGAGCCGTGGAGGATCAAGCACAACCATCACCACGCCCACACCAACAAGCTCGTGGAGGACACCGCCTGGCATCCGGTCCAGAAGAAGGAGATGGCCAAGTGGTCGCCGGCCATGGCTGCCGTCTACAAGACCTTCCTGGGAACCCCGCTGAAGCTCTGGGCATCGATCGGCCACTGGGCCATCTGGCACTTTGACCTCAGCAAGTACTCCGAGAACCAGAAGCCGCGGGTGATCATCAGCATCGCTGCCTGCGTCGCCTTCATGGCGATCGGATGGCCGCTCATCATCAACGCCACCGGCTGGGCCGGCTTCTTCAAGTTCTGGGTGATGCCGTGGCTCGGATACCACTTCTGGATGAGCACCTTTACCGTCATCCACCACACCGCGCCGTTCATCCCCTTCAAGGACGCCAAGGACTGGAACGCCGCCAAGGCGCAGCTCAGCGGAACCGTCCACTGCGACTTCCCCCGCTGGGTCGAGATCCTGTGCCACGACATTTCCGTGCACGTCCCGCACCACGTCAACTCCAAGATCCCGTGGTACAACCTGCGCGCCGCGACCGACTCTCTGCGGGCCAACTGGGGCGAGCACATGACCGAGTGCACCTTCAACTGGCGCATGATGAAGAACATCTTCACCGAGTGCCACGTCTACGACGAGCAGGAGAACTACGTGCCGTTCGACTTTGAGAAGTCCGAGCCGATGTTCGACTTGCAGCGCAAAACGCTCCCGAACTCCATGTAGGCAACGAACGTTGGTTGGTTGGTAGTAGTAGTGGTAGTAGTAGTGGTAGTGTTGATTCTTCTTCTCGATTCTTTCTCTTAAAATTCGACTCGAAGTCGGGGAGACCCGAGCGGCAGACAGCAAGGCGGCGCTGTGTGTTCGACCGCCAGGGACTGGCGGTCGAACCAACTCTGGCCTGATTCCAGGAGAACAGAAGGCAATTTCCTTATTACATTCAACTCAGACAACGAACCTACTACTCATCAACTCCCTCCCCGGCCGCCATGACCTTTGCGGCCATCTCCTCCGCCCCGTCATACACGCTCTTCTTGTCCTCCATCATCGCCCCCCTCTCCTCCTCCAGCACGGCCGTACTCAGGCTAATATTCGAGTAATCCTCGTCCATACCGATGATCATCGCCGTCACCGTCTCCCCGTGGTCCAGCACGTCCTCCGGGTGGTCCACGTGCCGCCCGCTGATATTACTCACGTGCAACAGCGCGCTCATCTTCGTCCCCTGAATACCCACAAACACCCCAAACCGCTCAATCTTCCGCACCCGCCCCTGGATCACCTGACCCACCCGAAGCCCCCTCAGCGCGTCGTTCTCCACCGCCTTGATCTCGGAACACACCACCCTGCGGTCCTCCCTGCCAATTTCGAGCATCGCGATCGAAATTCTCTTCTTCATATAGTGCTCTTGCAGCGACTGCGCGTCCCACATCTCCCCGTCGGCTCTCCGCAGCAGCTGCGAGATCGGGACAAAGACGGGATAGCCGGCGATAAAGGCCGTGAGACCGCCCTTGTTCACCCCGTTGACGATCACCGATAAGTTCTCCTTCTCGTACGTACAGTTGTTGAAGATCTGCTCCACCCGCTTCCACATCAGGTTCGTGTCGACGTCCTTCGCCGAGACGACCAACAAACGCTCCTCCCCCTGCTGGGATCCCTCGCCGCCCTCGCTCACCAGAAACTCCCGCTGCAGCCCCAGCGGCATCAACTCCTTCATCGTCTCATGCTTCTTCACCTTTTTATTGATCGAAATTGGCGCCTCTTGCCACGGAAGGAAGGCCTCGACGTCGTTCCCGCTGTCCTCCACCTCGACAATCACCCCGCCTTTCGCCGTCCGCTTGACAAAGCCATGCAGCGAAAGCGAGTGCGGTACCGACTCGGTGTCGGCGTCCACGGAAGACATGGCGGAGGCGTGGGTGGGCCGGCGTGTCGTTGCCGGCATTGGCCTCGCGACCCGGCAGAGAGAGAGGGCACCGGATGCGGATGCCAACGTCGCCACGAACATATCTGTATGTATGTTCAATGTATGAGCCACGTCGATGTCGATGTCGATGTCGGCAGGTCACGGTACGGACGAGTTCGTGGTATTGCCTCCTGAATGCAGCTGCTTTCGCGCTGGATGTCCCTGGTTTATGGGCGTCGTTCGTGGTGGCTCTCTCGAATGAAAGAATTATGGAATTCGTTTTCACAGATTGCGGTAGAAGGGATCCCAAAGGCGAATTGAAGAAGTTATCGTATCGTCGAGGGGGGGGAGAAACGCTAAAAGTCCTCGGGGGAAAAGCTCCGCTGCGGTCTCCATTCTCAAACCTTTCACCGGCCGTGTATTACTTATTACGCTGGGGTACAGTAGAGTACACCCGATATCACAGACAGGCGGCGCGACTGGGACACCCTGTGCACGCCCCCTTCGGAAACTTGAAATTCGGACGTGGATCACGCCTTCGGGGCCTCGTCGACTGTTCAAGCCCCCTCCACGAGGACCTGCTGCGTGCACGTAGAGAACATACGTCCGTGACGTTGATGCCGAAATGGCGCTGGCGAACGGGACGAATGGCAAGTCGCTCAAGCCGCTGGTCTTCAAGGCCAACCTGAGGCAGCAGACGCAGCAGAGCGCGAACGCGCCGGAGGCGTCGGAGGCCTCTGATGCGTTCCGGAAACGTAACTGGGAGTCTCTGAAGGCGGCCATCGACGCGATCCAGAGCGAGACGGGCGTCAGTACGTCGCTGGAGCAGCTGTATCGTTCCGTCGAGGAGCTGTGCGTCCAGAAACACGCAGAGTGGCTCTACGAGAAGCTCAAGGCGGAATGCGAGGAGCACGCGGTGCGCGTGCTGAAGGCGCTCAAGGCGGTGAGCGATAAGGCTGGCCAAGAGTCTGGTTCGGGCGCCGGAGCGGGCGCGGCGAGTCTCCCTCTGCAGGGATTGAGAGACTACACGTCCCAGCTTGAGGCCATCGGCAAGCACTGGGACCGCTATTGCGCCCAGCTCCATCTCATCCGGCACATATTTCTCTACCTGGACCGGACGTATCTGCTGCAGCGGTCGTTGCACCGCTCCATCTTCGACATGGGGCTGTCGTTCTTCCGGCAGCACCTCGAGGACTCGTACGGGGTCGTCCAGACGACCATCGTCCAGGGAATTCTCTGCTCGATCGACGCAGAGCGTCAGGGGGACGCGGTGGACCGGGCCCTGTTGAAGGACCTGGTTCGGATGTTGGCGCTGCTGAGTCTGTACGACTCGGTGTTCATGCCGCTGTTCCTGGATCGGGCGAGGGTGTTTTACGCCGAGGAGGCGGCGAGACAGGTGGTTTCTGTGTCTCTTGGCGAGTATCTAGTGTACGTGGAGCGGCGGATCAAGGAGGAGTCGGGGCGGTGCGACGCTGTGCTGGAGGCAATCACGCGGTTGCCGCTGGTGCAGACGGTCGAGGGGTGCGTGATCGAGCCGCACATCGGGGCGATGCTCGGCGGGACTGGCGGCGGCGGCGGCGATGGGCCGACGCCGATGCAGACGGACGATGCGACGGGCGACAAGGCGTCGGGGTCGCAGACGTCGGATTTCGCCAAGCTGATGGACGGGGGTCACCACGAGGACTTGAAGCGGATGTACGACGTGTTTGGGCGGGTCAAGGCGCACAAGGCGCTGTGTGCGGCGTTCAAGTCGCACCTGAAGGTTGTCGGCACGAGGATCGTGTCCGACCCGGAGAAGGACGGGGAGATGATCCAGTCAGTGATCAGCCTCAAGGCGCAGATGGATGCGATTCTGAACCAGTGTTTCAACGACATTATGTTCAGGGACGCCGTCAAGGACGGGTTTGGGTACTTTATCAACATACGGAGCAACAGGCCGGCCGAGCTGCTGGCCAAGCACATGGACTCGGTCTTGAAGGGCGGCGGCAAGAACAAGTACACGGAAGACGACGTGGAGGCGGCCTTGGACTCGTGCCTGGCGCTCTTCAGGTTCATCTCGGGGAAGGACGCGTTTGAAGCCTTCTACAAGAAGGACCTCGCCAAGCGGCTGCTGTTCAACAGGTCGTTCTCGATGGACACGGAAAGGTCGGCGATATCGAGGCTCAAGGCAGAGTGTGGCGCGCACTTTACGTCCAAGCTAGAGGGCATGTTCACGGATAGCGACCTCAGCAAGGACATCATGTCGTCCTTCAGGGGCTCGCAGGAGGCACAGGACGAGCTGGCGGTGGTGTGCCCGGGGACGGACATCGGCGTGCAGGTGCTGACCAGCGGACTGTGGCCAACGTACCCGATCATGGAGTGCAACTTCTTGCCCAACCTGGCGGACGGCCTGGAGGTGTTCCGGAAGCACTACTTGAAAAAGTACACCGGGCGAAAGCTCATGTGGCTGCACTCGCTCGGGACGTGCGTGATGAAGGTCCAGTTCAACTCGGGAGCAAAGGAGCTCGCGTTGAGCTTTTTCCAGGCGGCCGTCCTGATGGCGTTCGAGGAGACCGACTCCCTGTCGTTCAAGGATATCCTGGCGGCGACGGGCATTGAGGACAGCGAGCTGCGGCGGACCCTGCAGAGCCTGGCGTGCGGCCGCGAGCGCGTGCTCCTCAAGGAGCCCAAGGGCAAGGAGATCGAGGACGAGGACGTGCTTTCGTTCAACGCCGACTACACGTCCAAGCAGTACAGGGTCAAGATCAACGCCATCCAGATGAAGGAGACGGCCGACGACTCCAAGAAGACCAACGAGATGGTGATGCAGGACAGGCAGCACCAAATCGATGCAGCCGTCGTGCGGATCATGAAGACGAGGAAGACGCTCAGTCACAAACTGCTGATGGCCGAGCTGATGACGCAGCTGCGGTTCCCGGTGACGGCAACCGACCTGAAAAAGCGCGTGGAGAGCCTCATCGAGCGGGAATACATGGAGCGCTGTGAGAACGACGCGTCCGTATACAACTACGTGGCCTAGAGAACGATTCGGGTGACGTAGATGGGGCGTTTCTTGACGGGGTGTTTCTTCTTCCTCGATCTTGTCGCCGTCGTCAGGACGACGAGCGCCCCTCTCTCGTTCCGAATACTTGTAACGTATACTGTCGTCCAATGTGAAAAATCTGTCGACATGTCACGTTTTCTCGATGCCCGTGGCGTGACGGTGGCGACGAGCGCGCTTGCGGTGCTCGCGCTCGCGCTCGCCGCCGCCGTCGCCGCCGCCGTCCTCACCCGCACCCTCGCCCTCGCCCTCACCGGCACGCCCGTCCGTCCCACGGCGGGCCCGCCCTCAGATTTCGCCGCTTGCCTCTCGGGATTCAATGTGCCCGTCGTTCTCCCGACGGACGCAGGGTACGCCGCCGCCTCGGCCAGCCTCGGCGCCAAGTCCCCGAGGCATCCGATCGCGGTCGCGTACCCTCCCACCCCCCGGTCCATCGCCGACACCATCACGTGCGCGCTCCGTTCCAACCTCCCGATGACCGTTCGGAACGGCGGCCACTCTTTCCAAGGCGACTCCGTGCGGTCGGATCACCTGGTCGTCGACGTCTCGAACACCTGCGACGGCACGACTCCAGACACGACCCCGAGCGTCGATCGATCCCAGACGCCGCCCACGCTCACGATCACCGCCGGCTGCCTCCACGCCGATGTCCTCTACGCGCTTCAACGCAACAACGTCACCGACCATTTCGCCATGACCGGCGGGATGCCGCTGGTCGGCTACGTCGGGTGGGCGATGGGCGGGGGCTTCGGGAACACGACGCCGGCTGCTGGCTTGGGCTGCGATCACATCATCAACTGGCGCATTGTCCTGTTCAATGGCACTTCCATCGATGTCAACGCCGAGACCCACGTCGGCCTCTTCGAGTCGCTCTGTGGGGGCGGCGGGACCGACCTTGGCGGCGTCGTCACCCACGCGACCATTCGCATGACGCCCCATGACGATGTCTACACCCGCATCATCCTCTCGTACCCGCATCATGCACTCCCTCGCGTCCTAAATCGTCTCCAAACCCTCGTCGGCGGCCCTCGAAGGGGCTCGATGGTCCCCCTCGGCGGCCACGGTCCAACGGTACGGTGATCGCACGGTCTCGCATCGTCCCTCTGTTTCCCCTGCGCTTCACGAATTCATTCACGACCACCCAGACACTCGCTAGATCCGTCCGAACCGGTCGCCCGACACCCTCCATCACGTATGCCTCCTTTACCTCGGCTCCATCCCCCGCGCCCTCGACCTTCTCGAGGAGTTCGACCTCCTCTCCCCCGACCTATTCGGAGACGTCGACTTCGACATCGACGACGTCAACGTGAACGTCGGCGAACGCATCGACCCGAGCGGGCAACCCTGGCACCGCCGGCTCGCTTCCTACCTGCCACGTCTTCCACGTCTTCCACGTCTGGCCCCAGCCGCCTTCCCCGGCACCCCACCCCAACTCGCCCTCGTCAACCACACCCCCGCCCTCCGCCCCACCCTCTCGCTGGTCGCCACCCGCCCTTACGCCAACATCATCCTGGCACAGACCGAGACGTACCCGGAGGCCATGGCGCCCATGATCCTCGTCGACAGCCTCGCGATGGACCAACGAGGCATGTGCCGCGCTCTCGCGGAAATGGGCGGAAGCTGCAGCAGCGCCAATTTGCCTCACTTTGGAAGCAAAGTCACGACTGACATCGTTCTGAACCAGCTCATCGCGGACAGGGGAAGCGTGCTCTTCGACGTCGGGTCGAGCACGACGCTGGGCCACCAACGGAACGAGTACCGCCGAAAGTACGCCCCCGGGATCGTGATTGACGATGTGCTGGACGTGAAAACGTGGAAATCCGTGTTCGACGTCATGGAATCCCGAAGGTGCAGCTTCATGATCCCGCACGTTCTCGGCGGTCGGGTGGGCAGTCGGGAGTCCGCGAGGGCGTTTACCTGGACCAACGGCACGCTCGTCTTAGGCGTCGTGTCCAGCCTCGACGACGACACGGATGCTGGAGTCGATATGGACGACGTGGACAAAGAACGGGAGCACCAATGGACGTGCCTTCGGGCCTTGGCGTCATCCATGGCCGGAGGGCGCGGGGCCTCATCAGGAAGCGCACCTCCCGTCATCCAAGCGTATTACGGCTACCTGGGAGAGCCAGGAGGGTACCCGGGGGAGGGCGGCCCGGTGGTCCTCTACGCTCATAGAGTCCCTTAGGTCCGGACCTAGTGGATCCACTCAAAGTGGTCCAGGCGACCCGATCAGAAATTTTGCAGGATTCAGGCCGATGCGCGCCTGGGAGGAACGAAAAGGAACAAACTACCTCGTACATACCATATCCGCAGCGTCAGGCATCGACTTCGCGCTATAGAGTAACTCGGGACGCTTTCATTTTCGGCGTTCAGTAGGAGACGGATTCCGCTTGGCGTTTGGCCCGGTTAGATGAGCGCTCTCGATCTAGACACATGGCTGGAGCAGCTGACCAAGTCACACGAGTGTCTGACGGAAGACCAGCTCAAGCTCTTGTGCGAATACGTGAAGGAAATCCTCGTGGAGGAATCCTGCGTTCAGCCAGTCTCGTCTCCGGTGACGGTCTGTGGCGATATCCACGGCCAGTTCCATGACCTGCTCAAGCTCTTCGAGGAAGGTGGGAAGGTGCCTGAGACCAGCTACATTTTCATGGGCGATTTTGTCGACCGCGGTGGGTATTGAATCGTCTGTCGCCGTGACGGCCCAGACTCTCAGCGCTCGACGCTGTCCGCTCGACGGTTGCTCTCACGTCCGCTCGTCTGCGCTTTGCCCGCTCGCCAGGCTACAACTCGCTCGAGACGTTCACGCTCCTGCTGCTGCTCAAGGCCCGGTATCCTGGCCACGTGACATTACTCCGCGGCAACCACGAGTCTCGGCAAATTACACAAGTCTATGGGTTTTACGACGAGTGCACGCGTAAATACGGCAACGCGAACGCATGGCGGTACTGCACGGAGGTCTTTGACTTCTTGACGCTCTCGGTACGCGTTGCAACCCGCCCGTCCCGCTCGCCGGCTCACCGCGAACACTCACACGCTCACACGCTCACACGTTCCCACACACACAAATTTACCGCTCCAGGCTATCATTGACAATAAAGTTCTCTGCGTGCACGGCGGCCTCTCTCCGGACCTGCGCACGCTGGATCAGATCAGAATAATCGATCGGCTGTGCGAGATCCCGCACGAGGGGCCGTTCTGCGACCTGATGTGGTCCGATCCTGAGGACGTCGGGACGTGGGCCGTGTCTCCTCGCGGGGCGGGATGGCTGTTCGGCGAGCAGGTGTGCCAAGAATTCAATCACGTGAACGGGCTCGAGTTGATCTGCCGTGCGCACCAGTTGGTGCAGGAGGGACTGAAGTATATGTTCACTGACAAGAGCCTGGTGACTGTGTGGAGTGCGCCGAATTATTGCTATCGGTGTGGCAACGTTGCGAGTATGCTGAGCTTCGACGAGGGGCTGACGAGGGAGGTGAAGTACTTCACCGAGACGGAGCAAAACAGCACGATGATGGCCCCGAGGGCGGCAGTTCCATATGTACGTTGCTTTTATCGTTGCTCTTGATCGTGATCGTGGTCGTGTTCGTGGTCCGAACCGCTCACACGTGTCGTTCGTCCTCCCATCGTCGCAGTTCCTGTAGAGACGTCGGCGTCGACGTGGGGCAGTGGTGTTGGGCACAGAGGAGAGACTGAAACGCACTTGAACCATTTCATTGTATCGATACACTGATATCACTTGAACTTGAAACCATACCAAACCATGCCCCACGCCCCACGTACGTGGGCCACCGTCACGCGTCGGCGTGATCGCTGCCAGCAAAGCAAAAACCCAAAGAAGACTTCTCGAGTCCCACACACTCGGAGGAGGAGGAGGATGGATGCACTACGACCATCATGAGCAGTCACCGAAAACCCCCCGACCGTCCTGTGCTGTGGAACTACGCGACCAAAGAATACGAGGACAATTTCGTCGACCCCAAGTCGTTCTTGGAGCGACTCGCCGTGGGCGCCCCCAGCAAAAGGTCGTACCGCGACACGGTCCTGGGCGCCCTCCATGTTGCGAATCACGTCTGTCTCGTCGGCGCCCTCGTCGGCACGTGGGTGTCGCTCGCAACGGAGACCGAGACCGAG
>Ga0181582_10002398_pt1 | contig 14808 bp, 12 predicted proteins | sample 071ome_32_FD_132438 | JGI IMG/M metagenome (GOLD analysis project Ga0181582, IMG submission 132438) | Coastal salt marsh microbial communities from the Groves Creek Marsh, Skidaway Island, Georgia - 071405AT metaG (megahit assembly) | ecosystem: Environmental > Aquatic > Marine > Intertidal...
AAGAATGGTCTGAAAATTGGGGATAGATGTACTTTAATTAATTATGTAAAGTAATGTAAGAGCAAGTTTAATTTTGGTGCCGAGGGCGAGACTTGAACTCGCACATCCTTGCGGACACTAGAACCTGAATCTAGCGCGTCTACCAATTCCGCCACCCCGGCAAGGTGAAACTAACACATAATTATTTCATAATTGATAGAAAGGTCGAGGATAAAAGAACTTTCAGTCAATTAGAGATAGGGGGGCAAGGAATTGGGCGTTCTCGGTTTCCGTTGGGGTGCCTACGAAGAAAAGGATCATTTTCTGGAGTATCGTTCTCTTCAAGGAGCTCGCTAGAGTCGAAAATATGGGAGACGCGACGGGGGGAGGGGCTTAAGATTCGCGACCATGGATTACTTTTTTTAGCGAGTTGGTAAAATTCTAGGGGGTAGCGAAGAGTTTGGTAGCGGTCCATCAACAATTTGATTGAGGAAGAATTTTGGTTAGTCCTCCCTAGGAAGCAAAAAACATCAGAAAAATGTGCAACCCCATCAAACCATGCAGATTGTTTTTCCAATTGGCTGTAGACAAATTCTGCTGAGATAAAGGAAAGTATGCGTCCTAATCTGAAGGATTGAGAAGATATTAAAACCTTTAGCAATGACTCGATCTGGGCAGCAAGGCAGTGTTTGGTGTCAAAAAAAAGGAAGCACTCATCGAGCTGATTCAGGTCAATGAAGGGAAGGGAAAATTCACCATTTTCTGCAAATTGCCATAAATGCACATTTTCAAAAGAATCAACATTTTGTACAGTTGATGGAAGGAAGACAAGGGAGCCTTCTGTAAAACGATTGGTTGCTTGGGCTAAATATTCAAGAGCGGAAGCACCGGGAGACTCGATGATGGGGTAGAGAATTGTGGACATGCACTTTTAATCAAATGAAAAGGACTGGCAATGTGCAGAATGGAGCATCCGATGGTCGAGGAGTACGAGGGCGGTCATTGCCTCCACGATGGGAACCGCACGGGGGAGCACGCAAGGATCATGCCTGCCACGGCCCATCAATTCCGTTTCCTGCCCAGCCGAATCAACTGTTTTTTGAATTTGCAATACGGTTGCGGTCGGCTTGAAGCCCACACGGAAGTACAGTTCTTCTCCATTGCTGATTCCACCTTGAACACCACCTGATAAATTTTGGGGAGCGCGAACTCGACCGTCTATAATTTCGAAGGGATCGTTGTGCTCGGATCCTTTTAAATAGGTTCCTTGAAACCCACTGCCCACCTCAAATCCTTTCGTAGCGGGTAGGCTGAGCATGGCTTTGGCTAGATCGGCTTCGAGACGATCAAAAACGGGTGCTCCCCAGCCGACAGGTAATCCTGATACGCGGCAAAGGACAGACCCGCCAACAGAATCACCGGCTTTTTTAGCTTCCAGTACCCGAGCTTCCATTTCGGATGCAGTATCCGGGTGTGGACAACGGGTGGGGGATGCTTCAATATCTTGGAGGGAGGGAAGAGATTCTAATGTGGGGCATTGTATATCGTGTATTCTCTCTACATAGGTGGTGATTTGAACACCATCGTAGGAAAGAATTTTTTGGGCGATGGCACCGGAAGCGACACGGGCAATGGTTTCACGGGCCGATGAGCGCCCGCCACCTTCATGGTTACGGTGCCCAAATTTGGTCTGGTAGGTAAAGTCGGCATGAGATGGGCGAAATTTTTCCTTCATCTCATCGTAGGCCTGAGGTCGGGCGTCTTTGTTGCGTACAAGCAGGGCAATGGGGGTGCCTAGGGTCATTCCGTCAAATATGCCGGAGAGAATTTCAACCTGATCGGCCTCATCCCGGGGAGTTGTCAATTTACTTTGGCCAGGGCGACGGCGGTCGAGAAAGGGTTGAATATCTTCAGTTCCAAGAGGTAATTTGGGAGGGCAACCGTCCACTACTACACCTATACCACCGCCGTGGCTTTCTCCCCATGAGCTGATACGAAAGAGAGTGCCAAAAGAATTTCCCATAATTCCTTATCAAAAGATTCCCATGGAAAAGGCAAAGGTAAAACAAGCGATCTCCAACTGTGACTTGATTAAGGAGTTGCTATAAAAGAGGATTTTGTGGAATATGAAGATTAAGGTCGGGTCCCATGCGACGACGAGTGGATGAACTCCGTCAGGTCCGGAAGGAAGCAGCGGTAATCGCAAGAGTTGTGTGCTGTGGGGTGCCTGGCCTTTTTTGTGTCCATTTTACAAATGGTTTCTGGATTATTCAAAATTGTGAATGGGTTTCGCTTGCCCATCAATGAGATGGTGCTCAGAAAGAATGTCTGAATTAAGATGAGTAAAGCATCATACCAAGTGATTGCCCGGCGTTGGCGACCCAAGCAGTTTTCGGAACTAGTTGGGCAGGACCATGTTGTACGTACTTTGGGAAATGCAATTGAGTTGGGTAGAATCGCACATGCCTACCTTTTTGTTGGTCCTAGAGGCACAGGGAAGACCACTTCTGCTCGACTATTTGCTAAATCCTTAAACTGGGAAGACGGGCCTTCTTTGGAGGTGCCAGAGGATTCTGAAATCGGACAGGCGATCATGGACGGTCGGTGCCTAGATGTGATTGAAATTGATGGAGCTTCCAATAACTCTGTCGAACAGGTCCGCGATCTGAGAGACGAGTGTCAATATGCACCCTCTCAATGCCGTTTTAAGATTTATGTAATCGATGAGGTGCACATGCTCAGCCAGCAGGCTTTCAATGCTTTGCTCAAAACTCTGGAGGAACCTCCACCCCATGTAAAATTTGTCTTTGCTACCACGGAGTCGAACAAAGTATTGCCCACCATTGTATCTCGTTGTCAGCGGTTTGAATTTCGTTCCATACCTGCCCCCCTTATAGTCGAGAAATTGATGGAGATTTGCCAAGCCGAAGGAATTGAAGCGGACAATGGTGCACTTGATGCAATTGCCCGCATGGCGATGGGAGGGATGAGGGACGCCCAAAGTATTCTTGATCAGATGATTTCTTTTTGCGGAAAAAAGATTGTTCCCTCTGATGTCCTTGAGGTTTATGGCCTAGCATCCTCCAGCGAGATTGAGGGCTTGGCTGAGGCGGTGCTTTCGGCGAATTATAATGGTCTTCTCGCTACGACTGACCGCTTTGCCGAGTCGGGACTGGATTTTTATCGTACATTGCTCGACCTTTCAGAGAGTTTCAGGAACAAACTCTTGGAGATTCTTAGTAATCCAGAAAGTGCAGGTAATCACTACCCTGAACAAGTTACCCGAATTCTCGATGCGTTGCAGGATGGGGAGAGTTTGGTAAAACTCGGCCTATCTGAAAAAACTAATTTTGAAGTTACCTTATTCCGTGCGGTGGAGGCGGGGCGGACGAGATCGATCGATCAAGTGATCCGACGGATTTCCCTAAGTTTGCCCGAAGGAATTAAAAAAAAAAGCCCAGCCCCTAGGTTAACCGAACATCCATTGGCGGAGACCAAGATTCCACAAATTGTTGAACCCACATCCTCGGAAGTCGAAAAGTCACCAGAGTCCATTGAAGAAGAGATTGCCGACATACCTACTGCTACTCCTGAGCAGGTGGTCGCGGTAGAGGAACAACCCCAAGAAAGCTTATCACTCCAGATAAAAGAAGAAGTAGAGCCAACAATTGACAGCAGCAATGACAAAGGTCTTGTTAAGCCACAAGACAATCCATTGCGCTCGGTGGATCCCGATTTGATTCAGGCAAGGATACAGATTTTGCCTACAGAGATCAGGCAAATTGTGGAAAATGATTTCAAGGGTGAGTATGCTGCGATCGAAAAAATCGACCCGGATAAATTAATCTAACTGGCCAAGAATTGGGCTGAATTCATCTGCTTTGAGCCAGCCCTTTTTTTTGCCATCTAGGCTGCGCAGAAGGTACCAAACCATTCCTTCCGTGTTGGGGTGAGACTTGGGTGCTCCTTGGTCGTCCAAATCTAAAAACAAGCTTTCTCCAGGTTTAACTTTGGTATTGGCTGAACTTCCATCTCCGGCAAAGCGACGCAAGGGCACTTGAGCGTCTATGTTGGGCCGGGCTGTTTCAGGCTGAATGACAATGACTTCCCGGTTGAGTAAGTATGATTGTTCGCTGGACTGATGAGTAGCCCAGGACAGGAATGAAAGTAATCCAATCCAGAGTGTCAAAAAAGCCCAAGCTGATGTCTTGCTTAAGCGATGGGGCAAGAGGATGGCAAAGAGCGTAAGGCCTCCCCAAAAGATAATCGAAAGGACAAGAACCCAGGCCCAAGTGTTTGAGGCGGAAAAGGCAGGATCGGTTAAAGATTCTCCTAGGTTTTGTATGCCAGCAATTTCTTGGGTAAAGGAAAGATTCGTGGCAAATTCACGGTCGTCTGGTCGGAGGAGCAAGGCCTTGCGATAGTGCAGGACAGAATGTCCATATTTCTCGAGTTTAAAATACAGGTTAGCCAGATTGCCGTGAAGGTTGGCTGAGTGTCCGAAGGTGGATGCCTCGAGATAAAGGTCGACCGCATTTCGAAGCTCCCCATTTGCTTCCGCCCGCACAGCTTCATAAAAAAGACGATCCGCCTCGTTGCCAAGCAATGGAATAGAAGAGAGCGCAATTCCAATGAGAAATTTGAGCAAGCGAGATTTGTTCATTTTTTCATTTTCTTAAGCAGTGCAGTGGACTGCTGGTAATGAACCTGAAGGGATTGGGCAGAGCCACTGCTGGCTGCATATTCCTGATCGTCACATTGCTCTAGAAGATTTTCAGTTTCGGAGCAAACTTCGGCAGGGAAATTATTTTTATGGAGTAGGGCGATTAACTCATGAGTGGACAGAGCGGCCGGGTGGTCATGTCTGCAAGCCATACCGATGCGAAGCCGCAGTATTTTTTTTAAATTTTGGTAGAATGAAGATCCATCTTTCAGTTTTAACGAATTGGATAGTTTGCCATGTAGCACCTTTTCCTTGCGGAGTAGGGCATCCCGACGGGGGTCTTTTTTTCTCGCCTTCAAAAACAGGATAAGGCCGAAGGTCAAACCGCCAGCTGCTTGTAGGCTCCAAAAGAGACCGCTTCGAAAAGGGTGCTCAATGGAGGGCGAGGGAGCCCAATTGCCTGGATCACTTTCGGTTTGGAACAAGTCACGGGTTGATATTCTGGCAAGTTCGGTTTTTTCCGTGCTTGCCTCGCTTTTAGGTTGTGCCCATTTCTCCCCTGGGTCGACTCGCAGGGGGTGGGGGCTGGTAGTGGATGAGAAGTACTTTTCTTTGATTGGATCAAAATAAGAAAACCGCATAGTGGGAACCTCAAGGAGGCCAGCCGTCAAGGGTGTGAGTACATACTCAAAGCTTTAGGAGCCTCGGTACTTGGTGATTTGATTTCCCTCAAAAGAAAAAGCCGGCGGTCCAGAACGGAAAAGATCGGATTCGGGAAAAGTGGGGGCGGGCATGGCGGAGAAATTCCCCCTTCCCTGAATGACAAATTTCAAGCGTACGGGGTCTCCAAGGGAAACACGGTCGAGGTCGATAGAAGAGGTTGCTGAAAAAGAACCAATAGCTCCCTGGAAATCGACTGGTCTTCCCTGAGTGGGTAAATCACGGACATTGAAGTCATAAGCATTTGACTGAATTTCGAGGGCTTGTTCCCTCCCAAAACCAAAGAAGGGATCGCTAAAGAATGGATTGCCAAAAGGAGAGTTTTTTGAGCCTTTGACACGCACGCGAATAGTGGAAGCAAAGGAAAGTGTATGTTTCCCGCTGAGGGCACCAGTCAGGCCAATTTTCCAGGTGAATACAGAATAGATTTTATTGCCCCGGGAGACATTTCTTTTTTCTTCCGGTTGGTCGAGTTCAGAGATCGAAAATCCATCCCCTTGTTTTTGGGGGAGTTGGTCGATTTTAGTAACGGGCAATCTTTCCCAAAGATACAAGCTTAACTTTGCTGCTGTGGTTTCTCCTTTAAATAAAAAGGGGCGTTCGGTTGTTAGTTCCAAGAAAGCGGCTTCCTGTAAGTCTTTTTCCTGCTCCTGCTGAGCTTTCTGTCGGGCGATGTCTGCTTGGTTGGGAGGGAGGACTCGGAGGGTAGAAGATGGGACTGGATAATTTTTTCCATCTACAGAAACTTGCCATGCAGGAATAGTGAAGGCTCCTTCCCTTTGAGGACGTACATCAAAGGACAACTCCGTCTTAATGGAAGGTACCCCGTTAATGAAACTGGCGGAGCGGAATGTGCGTGGATTGTTAGATAAGATCAAGCCAGATACCTGTGGGACCGTACCCTGGGGGGTGCTTTGGGTGCCATGAATAACAATTTTGTAATTGGTGCGGCTGGACAAAGTAATTGAGGCCGGTTCAAAGTTAGATTCGATACGTATGTTGGCCGACAGAAAAGCGATGGGCCAGAAGAGTAGCCAACTTACCAATGAGAGGTATTTGCAAGTTTTGCCCATATGACTAGTAGTCGCGTCCTACCGCGGTGGGTTGGAGGGCATGTATATCTTGGTCAAGTGGTTGGCTTCTCGATTCCATCTCCTGAAGGAGTCGTTCGTAGAGTGCGTTGAACTCCTGAGGTTGAGGCTGGTTGGCGGTAGCGGACGAATCCTGCTCATCCGTAGATTCAGATTGGCTGGCGTCCGCCTGCTTGCTCTCGGCGGATTGCTGATCCTGAGAATCGGATCCTTCTCCGGAGCCGCTGTCCTGTATGCCGAACAAAAGGAGTTCAGAGGGAGCTTCAAAGTTAATCCAAGCAAGGTAGGCTTTGGCCTCTTCGAGCGGGTAGGTCACATTGGCCTCGGGGTTGTCAGGTTGGATACAAACAGAGTACTGGCCGGGTAGGGCAATTTGCGAAAAGGAACCATTTTCTGAGGGTTTAAAGGAGGTCTCATTTTCATCGAGTTGGAAATTTCCATTTTGATCAAGAAAGAGAGTGGCGGAGGAAAACCCTTTTTCATCGGACCCTTCTATGCCATCGCCATCCTGATCATTCCATACTTTTCCCCGAATCTGGGGAGCGGCCCGATAAGGCATGGGAATGCCCAGTTCTCCGGGATTGGGGATGTTGATATAATAATTTTTTACAAATTCCGGATTTTGGGGAGGAGGTGGCGGAGGGAAAAGTGGAAAAAGCACGGTGCCGTCGGACTGGTTGTGGTCGTGCGGAATGGAGCCAAGCCTAAGTTCGGTGGGGTAGCTGCCAGATATCCACTCAAAGGCAAAATTACCCGAGTCATCGGTGGGCACGAAAGGTTCTGTGGTTGAGTTGAATTCACCATCGTCATTTTTATCCCAAAAAATATTGGCAGGAATCGAGGGTTCATTCTCCTGAGAGATTCCATCTCCATTGATATCACGCCAAACTTTCCCATACAATTTGGTGACTAAGGATTCGATCCTTTGATCAATTTGTGTTTTCAGGGAGTCGAGGTTGGTCCTGGCATTGGTATTGCCATCCAGTTGGGCGGCCGATTCGTAAAAAGAGAGAGCTTGGTTCCATGACTTTCTGGCTGCGGAAACATTCTGCCCGTCAAGGGCCAGGTTTGCCCTGCGGTAGTGTAGGTTGCCTAGGGTATTCAGAGCGATGGACTGAACTTCAGGCTGATCGGAGACATCGAGTACCTCTTCGAGCAAAGGCTCGGCCTTAGCCCAGTCGCCTGACTCAAAGTAGGCGAGTCCACCATTGAGAATTAGGCGGGGGTCTGGTTCTTTCTCAGCTTGTCGGGCAAGATCAATTTCGGTTTGATAAAGGATAGATGCCTGACCGGGTTTTCCCGCAATAAGGGCTTCCTCGGCCCGCTTCACATTGTCAGACTGTGAACATCCTGAGATCATAAGAAGCAAAATTATGATACAGGAGTTTGCCGGGGAGGAGAGCACTTTTTTAGTAGGTGAGGAAAGAGTATCAAAAAGGAGAAAAAGCAACCCAAAGATAACAAAAACCTGGTAGCGATCAATGGGTAACTCAGTGGAAAGCTGTTCCCTTCTTTTCTGCTGTCCAATGGATTGCAGTTTTTCAAAGACATAGGCCAGCCCTTCCCCCGTGGGGCCGAGCTTGTAGTACTGCCCGCCAGTGGTCTGGGCGATGTCGCGCAAAGAGCCCTCATCCAATCGGGTAAGAACATCTTCCCCCGTGGGGCTTTTTAAAAAGTTTCTGGCAATCTGACCCACTGGATTGAGGGGGATACGGGTGCCGTCTTCCGATCCAATGCCGATGGTGAAGATTTTGATTCCCTCTTGTGCAGCGACTTTTGCCTGCTTCAGGCCCATCCCCTCGAGATCCTCTCCGTCGGAAAGGAGGATGAGGAATTTATCGGTGTCCTCTTTTGAAAAAGAATAGGACGCTTCTCGGATTGGTCCGGAAAGGTCGGTGCCTAAACGAGGGAGTAGGCCGACCTCGAGATCGTTAACGGTTTTTGAAAAAGCCTGATGGTCGAGGGTCAAGGGGCATTGCAAAAAGGCAGAACCAGAAAATGCGATCAGGCCAAGACGGTCTCCCCGCACTTTCTCCAGTGAATTGTTGAGGGTAAGTTTTACCCGTTCCAAACGATTCGGTCTAATGTCTTGAGCGAGCATACTCTTGGATAGATCCACGGCGATTAAAATATCAATACCATTGGGGGTAATTGTGCGCTTTTTTGAACCCCACTGCGGTCCCGAAAGTGCTAAGAGAAAAAAGGCAATTGCCCCACAGAACAAAGAGAATTTGATCCACTCTTTTTTGGCGGAGCGATGGGGAGCCAAGCGGGCAAGAAGTTTGGGGGCGACCAGGGTATCGAGCCTGCGGGTTGCCTCTTTCCTACTCCTTCCAAAAATCAGGATAAGCAACCCTAGCACGATAGGGAGGGAGAGAAGAACGATGGGTTCAGAAAAGAGACTCATGGAACGCTGAGGTAGCGGGTGCGCTTAAGCAGGAATCCTAAGAGAAGGAGAAAGATGCCGCCTCCGAGGGGCCAAGGGTAGAGATCCTCAAAAAGGGCATTTACAGAGAGTTCAATTTCAGATTTTTCGAGCAGGTCGATCTCATTGTAGATGGCCTCAAGTGAAGCTCTTGTGGGTGCCTCAAAGAACTTTGCTCCAGTTCTTTCAGCAATTTTTGAAAGAGTGCCTTTGTCCACCGGATAATCTGCAATTTGCACAACGGGCTGACCGTTGCGGGCAACTGCGATGTCGCGGCGGCGGGGATCAAATACAAAGGTTCGAGTCCTAGAGTTGGTGCCGATAGCGATGGTGTAGATCTTGATTTTGTCTGAGTTGGCCCCATCAGCATAAATCAGGGGACTATGCGGCGGGGGGGGCTCGTCTTTCCCGTCTGATAACAAGATTAAAATTTTCGATTTCGACTCTAATGGGCGCATACGGTTGATCCCTTCCGCCAGGGCCGAGCCAAGGTTTGTCCCTGTCTCATGAGTCAGGCCAACACGAAGACGGGCGAGGTTTTTTTGGAGATGTTCCTGATCGAGGGTCAGGGCACTAACCAGATAGGGATCCACGGAAAACGCAATTAACCCAATGCGATCATGTTTTCTTTTGTTAATAAAGTCACTTATCACCTCCTTGACCACATCCAGTCGGGTGACTTCCTCGGTTGGATTTTCGCTCATGTCCAAAGCAAGCATGGAAGCAGATAAATCGACCGCTAGAACGATATCCACTCCACTGGAAAGAATGGTTTCTGTACTCCGGTCGAGCTGGGGGCGTGCGAGAGCGATGATTACCAAAGCAACTCCAAGCGCACTTATCCGCTTGGGAAGACCAGTCCATCTTAGAGAGGCTCCCTGATTTGCCTGTTTGATAGTTGAAAAGAGAGGGAACTTAAGGGATGGATTGATGTGGCCCATTTTTTTGGAAATCCAAGGGGCGAGGAGACAAAGTGGAAATAAAATAAGCCACAAGGGGTCACCAAGCAAGAAGTCGGAAAAGAGGGGAAGCGGCGGAATCATTGCGATTGGGTCTGGGATTGCCCAGCCTCTTCCTGAAGCTTTTTATTTTGAAGCTCTGCGTGGGTGTGTTCGACAATATGTTTGGCTAAATGAAAGAGTTCCTCGAGATCCTTAGATAAGTTGTACTCCGGTGAGTACTTGATTAGGTCTCCGCGCACGGCGAATTCCTTTACCGATTGTAGGGCGTGGAGTTTGAGAAAAGAATGCCTGCTCACCGCCTCAATAAATTCCTCGCTGGTCTGCTCAAGGGCCGTAAGCCGGAACTCCCTCCCTATGTAAAGACGCAGTATTTGTGAAAGCCTGAATGTAAAAGGCTTGGGATCTAATCTTGGCTTTTCCCTCAGGAGAGAGGATAACGCATTTTGTGCTTCTTGATAGGGGTCAATTGGTGGAGTGGATGTAATTGGGTTGTCTATGGATTTTTTTTGTTTTCTCCAAAACCAGTAGGCAAAACAAAGAAAAATAACGAGAAGCAGGACGGCAAGAATGGGTAGGTTTTCCCAGAGGACTTGCGTAAATGGCTTGAAGAGAGGAATGGGGGAGTCAGTCTGCAGATTGGAATCGAGCAGATAGCTGGATGAACCTGAATTTGCTTGTGCCATAGCCGACCTAGAACCCCCTTCTTTTAGTCCGTCTGCTGAAAAACTCTTTCAACTGATGGGAGTAGTCGGAGTTAGTCAGGAATCGAAAAGATTCAATTCCGCGCTTTTTCAGTCTTTGATTAAAGGCTGCTTTCCGTTCCTTTTCGAGTTTTTCAAACTTGTGGCGGAAGATGGGATCGGAGAAATCTGCGAGTAAAGGGGCTTGTGGTGACTCTGCATCGTCCAGACGCACAAGTCCACAGTTGGGGATGGATTGTTCGTGTGGGTCCTGCACATGAGCACAGATAAGATCATGCTTCCGGCGAGTTGCGGAGAGTTCTTGCAAAAAAATTCCCTCCATATTGTCTGCCTCCAATCCTTCATCTTCTAATTTTTCAGGGAATATAAAATCGGAGAGGAGAAAAACCACTGCCCGGCGGTTGAGCACCTTGTTGATGAATCGCACGCCTTCGTTGAGGTCGGTTTTTTCACTTTGGTTAGGATGGAAGAGGATTTCTCGCAGAATTCTTAAGACATGTTTTTGGCCCTTGGCGGGAGGAAGGTATTGCTCCACCCGGTCGGAAAAGAGTAGGAGTCCACTTTGTCTCCGTTGCGATTCGCCGAGAAAGCGAGAAGGGCACCTAGTTCGGCGAGTTTTTCACGCTTGCTTGCCTGTTTGGATCCGAAATTCAGGCTGCCGGAAATATCGATGGCTAAAAGAATGGTAAGTTCGCGTTCTTCGCGGTATTTCTTGATAAAAGGGATGCCCATTCTGGCGGTTACATTCCAGTCGATTGAACGGACTTCATCGCCAGGTTGGTATTCACGAACTTCCTCAAAATCGATACCCTGCCCCTTGAAGGCACTGTGGTACGAACCAGCAAGGGCTTCAGATACAAGGCGGTTTGACTTGATTTCAATCTGCCTGACTTTTCGGATAATCTCCCTAGTGAATTCTTGGTCAGGTTGATTCATACTTCTGGATAAGCCGAAGCAAAGAGAACGGGGCTATCGTTCGAGTGAGGGAATTAAGGAACGGGAACGGTTTCCAAAAGCTTGCCAATTATATCGTCACTTGAAACATCTTCCGCTTCCGCCTCATAGCTAACAATAATGCGGTGCCGCAAAACATCCGGGGCCACATCTTTGATATCCTGGGGGGTGACAAAACTGCGTCCATTCATGAAAGCCACTGCCTTGGATGCAAGGGCGAGGCTTATGGTTGCACGGGGAGATGCACCAAACCGGATAAAGGCATCGAGTTCGGAAGCTCCGTATTGTCCTGGTTTGCGGGTGGCAAGCACTAGGTCGACAAGGTAGCCCTTGAGTTTATTATCAAGGTAAATCTGATCAACCATGTCACGAGAGCGGAAGATGGTGTCGGCATCGACCACAGGACTGACTTGGTGGTCCACGGAGACATTGGCGTTGGCATCGAGGATTTTCAGCTCCTCCTCCCGGTCTGGGTAGTCCACCACAAGTTTGAGCATAAACCGGTCCATCTGTGCTTCCGGCAAAGGGTAGGTACCTTCCTGATCGATGGGGTTTTCTGTGGCTAGAACGAGAAAGGGCGTGGGGAGAGGGAAAGTCTGATCGCCGATAGTTACCTGCCTCTCCTGCATGCCTTCGAGCAGAGCACTCTGGACTTTTGCCGGTGCTCGGTTGATTTCGTCCGCCAATAAAAGGTTGGCGAAAATGGGGCCCTTTTTAGTAGTGAATTCTCCTTGGCTTGGGCTGTAAATCAGCGTGCCTACGACATCGGCTGGAAGTAAGTCAGGCGTAAATTGGATGCGCTTGAAATCCGCCCGCATACAGTGTGCGAGAGTTTTGACCGCTAAGGTTTTAGCCAAGCCGGGCACACCTTCGAGCAAAACATGACCGTTGGCAAGAAGTCCGACAATAAGGCGGTCTACAAGGTATTTTTGACCAACAATGACCTTGCCAATCTCCTGCCTGAGCAAACTTACCCAGGCGGCTTCGCTTTTGATTTTTTCCTGCTGTTCGGGGGCAGGAGGTTTATTTTCGGTACCAGTTTCGTTCATCAGTGTTTTAAAAGATACAAGCAAACAAGCGTAATCAATGAGGTGATTTGTCCAAGGTAAAAGCGATTGATGGTCAGTTGTAGAAGATTTTTCGACTTGCTCATTAGAGAGACTGAGGAATTCTGTTTGCATCCAACAAAGTTAATTTTGCACATTCCTCCCATCCCTTTGTGAACATGTTTAAGCTAAGTAAAGAATCAAAGTATACCTTTTTCTCACTCTTGATCATCCCTTGCGTTTGGATGACGCTTAATCATTTTGGATATCTCGATTATCTTAAGACCAAGTCGGTTGACTGGAGGATGCAGTTTAGGGGTGAAATTTCCCAAGCCAGTTACGCAGACACAAATGAGACCATTGAACTGACTAATGGGGAAAAAATTCCGCGTGTGCCCAAGCTTATTTATGTCAATTTCGATGGAGGCACTTTGGAGATGGATGGGGTGGGGGAAAGGCCCTGGGACCGGGCGTTTTTCCGGGACACAGCCCTTGCCCTGCTCGATAAAGGAAAGGCCAGATCCATTGGTTTCGACTTTGGGTTTACTCCCAAAAGTATGTCCCGCATGGTGCCCAAAGAAAACTCTTACCGCAGTGACATGGCCTTGGCCGATCTCGTACAAAAGTTTCCTCAGCAAGTTGTCTTGGGATGCCTGTATTCCGGCGTACAGACGCCCTTCGTGAAATCGACTGGGGTCAGTGCATTCCCTCCTTTTTTTAAGGACGGCTACTCTTTAGAATCGGGTAAATTTCATTACCCGGAATCGCCCACCTACCCACTAGTCAGTTATCAGGATGAACAATATGTAGGGCGGGTGGGTTCCTTCACCGTTACCCCATTCCGGGCTGTGGATGAGATCCCCAGATGGGTACCTCTTTGGTATCATACCGGAGGGAAAGCCCATGCATACAATCTCCTGGGTGGGAAGCAGAGCGTTTTACCTTTTGAGCTTCCTCGGGATAATCACGAAAAAATCGAAGGACTAAGGGCTGGCCTTGTCGGCATTGTTACAAAGAAAGTTGCCCTGCAGGAAGAAGTCGCTTCCGTTGGAAATAAACTGGCTGAGCTAAACCTTGAAAAATCAAAAGCGGAGGAAGCTTTATCTGGTCTCCAGGAATTAGAGGCTGAGCTCTCGAGACTCGATGAAGAAATTGATAATTTTCAGCAAACCCTTGCGGCCAATCCGGTTCTCAAACAAATCGTTGAACCTCAAATCAAAGTTCGTGCTGATGAAAGACAGAAAATTTTGCGGGAGCTCTTGAGGAGTTCATCAGAAGAGGCAGAGAATGCGGTATCTGGAGAACAGCTTGTAGAAGAAGCGGAAAGATTGAAAACCGAGATTTCTACCTTTGAGCAGACTCTGGAGGAGAACCCTGCCTTATCTGCGATCATTCAACCGCAAATTGATCAGAGAATATCGAGAAGGGTAGAGTTGCTCTCTCAGATCGAATCACTCCAGTCGGTTGAACCCAAAGCACTCTCAGCCGAAGAAACTGATCAAGCACGGTCCATGCTTAGCTCTAAGTCTGCTTATTTAAAGGAACAACTGAATGCACGGTTGGGGAATCTTGCTGAAGTTGCCCTAAATTTGCAGCAGAGTAGAGAGAGCCTCAGTCAACTGGAGAGCGAGGAATTGCAACTCAGTTTGCTTTTATCCCGATACGAGGGCAAAGCAGGATCCGAACTTGTTGAAAGCGAAAATACTCTGCGGTTGATTTACCAAGGTTCCAATGCGGACGGGGGTGAGGGGACTTTGGTTGATTCACTTCCTAATCTTGTGCCCCTGGAAAGAAACGGGAAAATATTCGCATTGGGAGTGGAAGCCCTTCTTGCCTATTACGGATTGGAGGATGACGCGGTTCAAATCGATGAAGATTACAAGACATTTTCGATTGTCCACCCCCAGGCAGGTACACTGGTGCAGTCGAGCATGACAGAAGGTCAATTTTTGGAGGTCAACTGGTTTTCGAAGTGGGCTGAAACGCGGGAGGAAAAACTACTGACCCTTCAGGCAAAGCGGGCCTATGTGGACAAAAATATGCCCGCATATGTCTCTTTAGTGCCCAAGATTATACGCTTACTTCTCTCACGGGTTGATGGGCTGGTAGTGCCTGTTAAAAATGAAGAATTACCCAATTGCTTACAAGAACTGGGTTTAGAGAACGATAAAGTTGCGATCCTCGAATCCCTGATTTTATCAAATCAAAAAGATAAAAACCTTCCATCCTTTGATGCTTTCTTCTCCCTGCTCGACGCCATTAGTTAT
>Ga0181582_10002405_pt1 | contig 14783 bp, 10 predicted proteins | sample 071ome_32_FD_132438 | JGI IMG/M metagenome (GOLD analysis project Ga0181582, IMG submission 132438) | Coastal salt marsh microbial communities from the Groves Creek Marsh, Skidaway Island, Georgia - 071405AT metaG (megahit assembly) | ecosystem: Environmental > Aquatic > Marine > Intertidal...
AAGCGTTATCGCCCACTCAAGATTAGGAATTCACGACTCAAATGGTATTTTGTTTGATGATGAAATTCCTGAAGAATTATTGGTCACAAGGCCAGACCTTGCAATCGTTTTAGTTTCCAATGATTATCGTTTTGCAGAAGTGAGATCTTCAGTTTCAGATATCATAGGAGTAGAAGTCAGAGAATTTATTGCCCCTTCAGGGTTGCTAATTCAGGGAACTCAGATAGGTTTGTCCTCTGTGAAGGATGTTGCAGGTGTTTCATCAATCCAACCGGTACCGCTCGCTTTGCTAGTGGACGAATTTGTAATGAATTCAGGGGTTGGAACAGATGTTCGAATTGAGTCATGGAGAGGAGAGGAACTTCTTCCAGGTGTAGATATAACAGACACCTGGAACATGCGTCTACATCAAGGGATAGATTATGTTGCTGACAATATGTTAGAAGGCGCAAAATTCGCAGAAACCGGAAGATATGACGGGACAACAATCTCAGAGATAGCAAGCATTGCAGCAGAGCCATCGGTAGCTTGGATTGGTTACCAACCAAAATTAACTAACTGGAATGACCAAGCAAGAAATCACATGAATATCAACGCCATGCGCTCTTACTACACTACAGATTTGGACGGTTCTGGACAAATTGTAGCTGTCGCAGATTCTGGGCTTGATGAAGATCACGGCGATTTTGGTTCAAGAATTATTGGTAATGTCGATCTAATCGGAGACGGTTCAACAGCAGACGCACATTCAGGACACGGAACACACGTCTCTTGTACAGTGTTAGGAGATGGTTCTCGTGGAACTTATTCAGGAGTTGCTCCTGAGGCACAACTGTATTTCCAAGCAATGGAAAATGACAACAATGGAAATTTCCAATGGAGTAGCATCAACAATATGCTCAACACGGCGTTTAATCAAGGCGCAAGAATTCACACCAATTCATGGGGCTCCTCGTCATCAAATGATTGGGGAAAATACACCTCGTCTTCTGAAGATGTGGATGATAGGACAAGGTACTACGATCAGTATTACAGTGGCAGAGAAGGATTATCTGTACTATTTGCGGCTGGCAATGATGGCCCTGATAGCGGAACAGTGGGCGCGCCCGGGACAGCAAAGAACACCATAACAGTGGGAAATTCTCAAAATAGATATCAAGGCTCTCCAAATTCGATTATGGATGGCTCTAGTCGCGGTCCTGTTGATGATGGTAGAATAAAACCAGACCTCGTTGCTCCTGGTGGATATGTTCGCTCTTGTAGAGCTCAAGAAGCAACAGATATTGGCAGTGCTACATGGTCAAATACTTGGTATCTGGAATATACTGGAACAAGCATGGCAACACCAAACGCAGCAGGAACTGCAGCTCTTATTCGTGAATACATAACAGAAATTTCTCAGAGACCTGAACCTCAAGGTGCTCTTGTCAAAGCGCTAATGATACTTGGTGCAAGAGATGTAGGAACTAGGGATATTCCAAACATGGATGAGGGTTGGGGCAGAATAGACCTAAAGTCAACATTAGCTCCAAACAATGGAAGAGGAATTTGGGTAGATGATAGGTCCGTGCTTTCTTCATCTGGAAATTCTAAGAGTTATAATTTCAACATTACATCTCCGGGTCTACCATTCAAAGCCGTACTTGCGTGGTCAGATGAGCGAGGCTCAAGATTTTCAAACACCCAATTAGTGAATAATCTAAATCTATTGATTACCACTCCAAGCGGAGTGGAGTACAAAGGTAATGAGTTTTCACAGGGTCGTTCAATACAGGGTGGGATATATGACACTTTGAACAATGTTGAGGTTGTTTTGATCGATTCAGCAGAAGCAGGAATTTGGACTGTAAAGGTTACTGATTCCCAACATTCAGGAAGTAAAGCTCAGCCATACGCTATTGCAGTATCAGGAATCGGTGTTAATGACTTACGTCCAGACCCTGCGCCAATCTTGAGTTCATTTGCTACCGATATCGCTATACCACAGGTTGGCGATACTGTTTTGGTAGAAATGGAGATTTCTAACTTAGGAAATGTGAAAGCAGAAAATGTTGATGTCCAATTTCAAGAAGAAGGTCAAGTTATCGATACCCAAACATTTGACTTAGGGCCAGGGGGTTCCAGAATTCTTTTCTTCGATTGGGAACCATTAACTGCAGGTTCGAGGACACTAAGCTTTGTCGTCGACGCTAATGATTTGTTAGATGAAATTAATGAGGCAAATAATCAACTTGACATCATCGTTAATGTAACTACGCCTGGAGTCCGTATAGAATCCGACCAATCAGAAATTGTTCTAACTGATATCAACGCTACAACTTCTTCATGGTCGATTGAATTAACCAATACTGCACTTCTTTCAACTAATGCTACAATAACATCCATAGATGTGAGTTCTCCCAATGGAAATACTGTCCCGTGGTATGTTGGATTTGATGTTGTAGATTTCCAGTTAAACGGACAGCAAAGCGCATCAATAAATGTGACTTTGGTTCATCCAAAAGGACCAGAACCGGGTCTTTACAATATCAACCTACTCGGTATTGATGAGGATAATAGCGTTTCAAGCCCTTTCACCCTAATATTAGATGTTCCCAAATTATCAATGACAAGATTAGAATTCGACTACAGTAAAATTCCTGTCCATCCAAGTGAGCCTACCTCAGTTGACATTAGATTATACAATCAGGGTAACGATGATGTAGGATATGATCTGTTTTTCTCACCACCTCCTGGTTGGTATGCGGGATTCGATGATTTATCGTCTCAAGGGGGTTCAAACTCGGCTTCCACAGGGTTGATGTTAGAAGACGACTTCATGAGCATAGGAGTCACATTTACTCCTCCTGCAGTGATGACTTTAGCAGGTACTGAATTAACCGTAGTCTTGAAAGTAGTTTCTCAAACCGAAGAAAATCGTTTATTCGAATATAATATCCCAATTATCGTAATTCCCATTTCGAATTTGACTATTGATTTAGAAACCTCAGTTGGAACGATACTTCCAGACAGTACTTTCACATTCCAATATACCCTTGAAAACAGAGGAAATATTGACCTAAATCTCCAACCAAGGCTCCAGATGCCATTAGGTTGGCAACAAAATACTAATCTTCAGGATATCAATTTGTCTTGGACTGATTCGTTGAATATACAAGTTTCACTCACTGCTACTAGCGAAGCAAAATCTGGAATAATTGAGCTGATAATGGATAATTCTCAATATTCATGGAGCAATTCAATAGAAGTTTCAATCATTAAATTGCCTGATCCTGTAATGACATTCGCAAGTGTTGAGATCAATGGAGAAACATGGAACAATGTGTTCGGTTCTGGAAAACATCCGTCCGGAGTAGCAATCAATTACACTTGGTTGGTCGAAAATAAAGGCGAAGCAGATTGGAGTCCGTCTGTAGTTCTATCATTGGGTCAGGATTTATTTGGCGAATGTGACGACATAGGGACAATTTCTATCGGTAGCATTGTACCAATGAAATGTACAGTGTTAATTTCTTCAACTGCTGCCCCATTGTCAGAACCAGAATTTAATTTGATTATTTCCGATGATTTAGTATCTGTTAATCAAACAGTAACTATGCTTGTCGCAGAAACAAAAGAGGTCAACTGGAAGGTAGTCTCACCAACAAAGGTGCAGACTGGAGAGGATAACACAATACAACTGACCATTACAAATCAGGGTAATGTCAGATTAACAAGCGCTGTTAATGTGATTCCGCCAAGTGGCTGGATATTGAAATTCGATGGAATCGATTCTATCGACATCGAGCCCGGACAATCTAACATCGTTAGGTTGACTCTAACCACAAGCAAGCCCGGAGAAGAAACCATTTCGATTTCTCTTAGTGGAGATGATATTGTAAATTCTGAAACTCAACTAACAATAGAAAGTGAGGGTGAAGAAATTCGCGATGAATCATCAAATATCAATTTAATAATCATCTCTTCTGTTAGTGTATTTTTGAGTTTGATCATAATGATTGCAATAATAAAGGGAAGGATGAGACGTTCCAACTTCGTATCAGAAAAAGAACTTGTGCGGCCAACTCAAAATCAGTCAATTACAACCGCAGTTCAATGTTTTTCATGCCGATTGGCCATAGAAGGAGGTATGTTGGGTTGTTCTTCCTGTGGTGCAAGGTACCATTTGGCTTGCAGTGTGACGAATTGTGTTCATTGTGGGGCAGACAAAACCGCAATTGTAAACGCATGAAACAATGATTCAACCGTCCATAGACTTTTCATGGGAGTACCTCGACCGGGGTTCATGGAACCCCGCCAGAAAGACCCCAAAGGCGACAAAAGATTGTCCAGCATTTTGCTTGTTTCTCTTTTGGTATTTTCACTGATTCCAGCAATGGTAACTCCTGTGAGCGCTGATGATGAAGGCAGGGCAATAAGTGTGACACTATCGATATCGCCAAGTGCTCAGACTGTCAACCCTGGCGAGACCGCAGAATACACTGTTACAGTTACAAACATGGGGTCTGACCCCGTAACAGTTCAACTTTCTGCTAGCAATGAAGCAGACTGTAACGGCTATTCTTCAGCAGTAGGCCAAATAGCGGGAGCGATTGATTCTGGGTCAAGTGAAGAAACCTTCCTTAACGTCACGTTGTCACAAACTGCTGAAGATTCATGTGTTACAACTGTAACTGCAGTAGTCTCAGAACAGGTCACTCCTCCCACCCAACCAGAGAATAAGGAGGCTACAGCAACCACAACCGCTGGCGATGGCTCAGGTTCGGCTCTGTTTGGAGTTGATTTAATCCTGGATGGTCCAGGAAACAGAAACTGGAATGGTGAATCAACAATCACTTGGGATGTTGAGGTAGAAAACACGGGGAGAGTTCAAGAAACAGTCGATTTGACTGTCGACACCAGATCAGGTTCTGGTTGCTTCCAAGATGGGAGTTTTACGATTGATGTCGAACCCTCTCAAGTTACACTTGATAATGGGTCCTCCGAATGGGTCACTGTGACATTGGATGTCCCTGATGGTAAGGATGCAAGGAAGTATTGCTGGGAAGTAACTGGTGTAGTAACCGGTGACCAAAACCCCGACGGTAGCGCTGAGGATACGGAAGACATTAGTCTTACAATACCTGAATTGAAGAAGTGTTCTGCTGAATTATCAAAAACTAGTCTAAGTATAAAACCCGATGAAACAGGAACCTTAGTCGCAACATTTGCAAATGAGGGTAATACGGCTTGGTCGGTAAGTGTTGGGTTCAACGGAACCCCTTCCGGATGGTCAGTGTCGGTCGACGGCAGTTCTTCTGGAAACTTAGCACTCGATGGTGAAAGAGAATTTACAATTGATATTACACCAACTGATTCAATCGAAGCAAATACACAGAGGACATTTTTCATCGAAGGAAAGGATGGTAACACGTGGAAGTGCCGTTCTTCAGTCTCAATTACTGTTGGCCAATCAAGAGGTGCATCGATTTCTCTAGGAAATCTAGCAATTTATGATGCAATTCCAGGCCAGACTGAGGTTACAACTTTGACTGTTACAAACGAAGGAAACGGTCAGGATACCTTCAGAGTATCCTCAACGTCACCTCCAACTGGATGGTCGGTTTCATTTGAATCATCAACAATTACCACTGGTTCTAAACACAGCAATGAAAAGACCGGCACCATAGATGTTACAATCACCCTACCCTCTGACGCATTAGCAAGGGATGAAGTGCTCACGTTTTCCGTTTTCCCTACATCTGGAGGGGGCGCTTATGATAACCAAGAATTGTCTATTTCTGTGAAAGCAATTCATGCAATGTCAGCATCATCAACAGCAGATGAACAAGTAGGACGCTCTCAAACAGAGGTTGAATTCCCAATTCAAGTCAATAACGATGGAAACACACTTGACAGGTTTAGATTCTCCGTAATTTCTCAAACAGCATCTCCGGCTTGGAGTAAATATTTCAAAACCGATGACAATCAAGTAATTGATGAGTTAGATATCGATGCAAGGGATTCTGCAATTGTTTATCTTGTTGTAACAATACCAAATTGTGATTCTGAAGACCCGTTGGATTGTGAATATGAAAACACGCTAATGACTGTCAGAGTTACAAATATAGGCGACAATAACAATGGCGACCAAAACCAAGATGGAATCCCAGATAATCAAGCAGAGTTCAAGTTCAAATCGATTCTCTCAAACCGGAAATTTTCAATGGACGGTTTGATTATGATTTCTCAAGATGAGCTGACTAGAGGTACAAATTTCATTCTTCCGCCATCAGGCGAGGAAACCTTCACGTTGAAGATAATCAATACAGGGGACTCCACAGATAAAGCCGTTTTCGACATCAACGGACTCAATGGTATCGCCACCAGGAGTTTATACTTCAGAGGAATGCCAGTCACAGGTCCTATCACGATCCACAAGGGTTGGGGCGCATTTAACGAAACAACAAATTCATTCTATTTCGATGGCAATGCTCCTATGTTAGAAAATACTGAGGATAAAATCTTCGAGGATATTGTGGAAAAAGGCCTGGTAAACTCACACGTTCCGATGGAGTATTACGCTGTAGTAGAGTTGGTCGTGAACGTAAATAATGGCGCTGAAAACGGTGATGGTGGATTATTAGAAATCGTCGTAACATCTGAGTCTAATTCCGCAGACCAGACTGGAAGGATGACATTCTCTCTTTCAGTTGAATCAGTTATGCAGATAGATCTAAATTTACAAGGAGATATTGATAGAGATGTTGTATTTGGCAAGATTGGGAACTCTCCTGTATATGATTTAGAGCTTGTAAATTCTGGAAATGTTGAATTAGAGGTCAAGGTTTTCCACAGTGGTGGAAAGAGAGGATGGAATATTATTCTGGGCTACGAAGGACTGACAGATTGTAAGAATAATGGAGACCACCTTCTATGTACAATTGACGAGGGAGAATCTATTATTGTAACAGCAAAAGTCACACCACCAACTGGAGAAAACGCAGAGGTAGAAGATAGTTTTACTTTCACTCTTTCAGCTGAACCAACAGATATAGGAATCGTCGGTAGGCAGAATCTTGAACTTACTGTAACAGGGCAACCAGATTCAATCGGCTTAAGCTCTTACATCACTCCAAATGTTCTGTATGGAATGTCGGGTTTGATTATTCTTGGATTGATTGGATTACTTCTAAAGCGAAGAATTTGACCCCGTAGGGGTCATTTTTGACCTAGTGTTTGTGAGTTTGTCACGGACAACGCTTATGGACGGGGGTTAATTAGCCGTACCAAGAGAGTGTAAACTTTCGTTGATGGTGGTATATTTGGTCGGTGCAGAAACGGTTACTGGAGCCTATCTATCAATGGCACTTCTTACTCTGATTGGTATAGCAGTGCCCCTTGGAGCATTCATTACTCAATTCTTCGTAATGCCCAAGGTTGATTCATCGAGGCCACACATGACAAAATCATGGTTAATGGAAGGATACGAAAAAGATCACAGCTTGTATCCAAGGCGTTTATCCACTTACGAGTGTGGTTCAGAACCGGTCGGAGAGGCTATGATTCAATTCCATTTCCAGTACTACTGGTATGCGATTATTTTCCTTGTATTCGACGTAGCATTCATGTTCATGGCGTTAGGTGGTTTGTTGGCAATGGAAGAAACAAATACCACCTCTGGCAATTCAGGATTAGATTTGGTTGGCAAGGAAATGATTGTCCTGTCTGTTTTCTTTGCGACTATGGTGCTTGGCGTATGGCACGTTTTCAGAAAGAGAGGTAGAATTTACATTTGAGGTGAAATTATGGCTGATACAACTGGAGAAAATTACACGACATTCAACAGCAGAGCTCTTGTCGAAGTTGTTGGAGATGTCACAGATGAAGCTTTGAAGGCTACAAAAATCAAGCAACTACTATCGGTATTAGGAGGCCGATTCTTTAACTGGGCAGGAAGAAAATCACTGTTCACGCTTCACTTGGGAATCAAGTGTTGCGCTATTGAAATGGCTGCTTCGGCTACACCAAGATTCGACGGTGACCGTTTCGGTGTTTTGTTTCGTTCGAGCCCGCGACAATCTGACGTTTTGTTGGTCAATGGTCCAATCTCAAAGAAATTCGCAGACCCAATTGTGAGGTTGTGGGAGCAAATGCCAGAGCCGAAGTATTGCATAGCAATGGGAGAATGTGCAATATCGGGTGGACCTTATTATCAATCTTACAATATTCTAGAGGGCGTTGATACAGTAATTCCAGTGGATGTTTACATTCCAGGATGCCCTCCAAGGCCAGAAGCACTAATCGATGGATTTGGAAAATTGAGAGAGAAAATCATTAGAATCGGAGGCGCACCATCAACAGGTAGAGATGGCGACAAGCCGATTATAGTAGGAGATGAGTAATCATGGGAACTATGGTTACCAAAGCGCAAAATTCAGCAGCAGCGTCGGCCGCAGTTGAAAATTTAAATTCGAGATTCGCTGAAGCTGGAGTCGAATCTGAGGTTGTAGCCCACACCGCTGGTAAGAAGTACGATTTCGTTAGAATTACTTGCAACCCTGACCAGTGGTTAGCGGTAGCAAAGCACCTACGTCATGAATTGGGTGTAAATCACTGTGCTATGGTTACTGGGACCCACTTCCCAGATGGCTCTGCAGAAAGGGGTTGGGAAGTCGCATATCACCTTCATAGGTGGCCTATCGTAAATGTCAAGCCACATACAATGACTGTTTACAAGGGAGAAAGTTTGGAGGGCGAGGAAATCCCAATGGAGTTTGAAGTATTCATCCCTCTACCTGCAGGCGATTCACCATCGGTACCTTCGATACAAGACATTTGGGAAGGTGCAGACTGGAACGAGAAGGAAACATGGGACCTGGTTGGAATCGATTTTGAAGGCCACGTTAACATGCACAGAGTTCTAAATCCTCACGATTCACCAGTAGGATTCCATCCATTACAGAAACAGCACAAAATTAGATACCACGATTTCAATGAAATGTATGACGACCCGCAAGGATTTGCTAGAAAACCGGTTGACGAGGGCCGTGTCAAGTGAGGTGTTATCATGGCAGAAATGTGGATTACAATGGGCCCGCAACACCCAATGACTCACGGATTATGGACACTTCGTGTTAAGGTAGACGGAGAAACAGTTACCGATACCGAGGCAGAGCTTGGATACATTCACCGCGGAGTTGAGAAAATTTGTGAATCGAGAGACTTCACTCAGATTACTCCTTACTGTGACAGGCTATGTTACGTCAGCGCAATGACTTGGGCGCATTCCTACGTTATGGCCGCAGAAGATTTACTAGAAGCAGAAGTGCCAGAGCGTGCAGAATATATCCGTCTGATCGCTGCTGAAATTCAAAGACTAGCAAGCCACTTGATGTGGTTAGGTGCATTTGGTCCAGACATTGGAAATCTAACTTTGATGACCTGGTGTCTTCGTGACAGGGAAATGTTCCTTGATTTACTCCAAGAATTGGGTGGTTCAAGGATGCACTACAATTTCCAGAGAATCGGCGGTGTGAAGAGAGACATTCCAATTGGCTTCGCTGACAGGATGAAAGCTAAAATTAAGTTGTTCGAGAACCGTATCAATGAATATGAAATGCTTCTTGACGAATCAACAATTTGGCTTGTGAGACTTCAAGGAGTCGGCTATGCGACCGCTGAAGACCAGATTAATGCTGGTGTAACAGGTCCTAATATTCGTGCTGCTGGAGTGAATACCGATGCTAGATGGACCAACCCATATTCGGTTTATGACCAAGTTGATTGGGAACCAGCAGTTGAAAAACCCACAAGCGTCAAAGGCGCAGACTGCTATGACAGATACAGAGTAAGGATGGAAGAAATGCGCCAATCTTGCAGGATGTTACTCGACGCAATCGAAAAAATACCAGGCGGAGCCAATACTCATTACCAGCCTGAAGATGAGATGATTCTAACCAAAGCGCCAACAAGAGCTCCAGAGGGTGCAACCGGATTCAGCACATATGAATGTACGAGAGGAGTTTCAAATTTCTATCTGCAAGGAGGAGGTGATGGAAGAGGAAAGCACCCTTACCGTGTTTCAATTAGGTCACCCATGTTCATCACAATTCCATATGTCGCGAAGACAATGATTGGCTACAAGGTCGCAGATATCCCTGCGATTATGGGTAGTTTTGACCCATGTATTGGAGAAACGGACAGGTGATTTGATGAAAGATTGGTTAGGACTTCATGATTTCATTTTCTATCGAACTAGAGAACTTACCGCGTTTCTATTTGAGGATACTTTCTTAGAATCTTCTGCTAATGATGTCGCATTCTTCCTTTACGTATTGCTTACTTGTTTGACTACGTTTGCAGGAATTATGCTTTCAATGTTCATGATTCTGTGGATTGAAAGAAAATTTTACGCTCGTGTTAACGACAGAAGAGGTGCTACTACAGCACTCCGTTCGTTATGGGTTGGAGAAAACGGCGTGACTGCAGGTGAATGGTGGAATATGATTCCTTTCGGTTTAGGAAAGCCAATCGGAGCTGTAAACGGCTGGCTTAACAAAATCGCAGGAAACTCCGGACACGAGCATGAAATGGTTAACAGAGTAGGTAACCGTTCGTGGTACGGTGTGACTATCTTCCCGGGGTTCTTCCAAAATATTGCTGACGGTATGAAGTTCTTGATGAAAGAACACATGGTTCCTTCTAGAGCCGACAAGGTAATTTTCGAATTAGCACCATTCTTGGTGATATCTTCAACAGTCATGATCTTAGGAATGATTCCTCTATCTAGTGGAATCTACGGAGCTAATCCAGAACTTTCAGTTCTTTTCGCATTTGCGATTTTCGGAATCGCTCCACTTGGAGTATTCTTCGCAGGTTGGTCTTCAAATAACAAGTATACACTACTTGGCGGAATCAGAAGCGCTGCTCAATTGACAGCATATGAAATTCCACTTCTGCTATCAATTCTTGGAGTCTGTATAATGGCAGGTTCATTCAACTTCCTTGAAATAGTACACTTCCAGCATTCTTCTGGAACTTGGTTGTTCTTTTTGATGCCACTTGGGGCAGTCCTCTTCCTAGTAAGTATGATTGCTGAGGTGGAGAGAATCCCATTCGATATGCCTGAAGCAGAAGCAGAACTCGTTGAAGGTTGGTGGACAGAATACGGTGGAATGAGATTCGGTCTTTTGTTCGCTGCAGAATACATGAGGGTATACGCAGCAAGCATTCTATTTGCCCACTTCTTTATGGGAGGTTGGCACGCTCCGTTTGCTGGAAGCATCGGACAAATACCATACCTAGGTGACGCTTGGTTAGCGATTCCTGGTGTAATTTGGACTCTTCTGAAGGCTTGGTTCATCTTCACCGTTGTATTCGTCTGGGCTAGAACAGCACTTCCACGTATCAGAACAGACCAAATCCTAGAGTTTGGTTGGAGAATGTTATTGCCACTTGCAGTTTTACAGGTTGTACTGTCTCTAGTTTACAGATTGGTATTCTTCGACGCAAGCACTCTTCGTGACACTGTCGCAGGTGGTTGGACTTGGGACCTTACGATTGCTGGGATAAACATCCCGTGGGGACTACCGATTATCACTACGCTATTCTGGTTAGCAGTATTCACGATTTTGATGAAGGATGAGTATATTGAAGAGAATGAGGAACGCATGTTCCACGTTAGAACAATGACTCCAGCGGGGACGCACACAGCAGGAAAGGAGTGAGGTGGAAATATGGCATCGCATCCACACGGAAAACCGAATTTTAGAAATTTATTTTGGTACCCATTTAAGATTACAGGATTGACCGTCTTGAGAACTTATGAGTTCATTGGAAAAAGATTCTCCAGTGGCTATCACAATACAACTCATCCTGAATTTATTGACGAGGGTTCACTTCAAAGATCTGAGAAAACCAAACACATCAATGATATTAGCGCCCACCACTATGCTCCTGATAGGGCAGGTACTGATCTTACCCCTACAATTTGGAAACCACAAACGGTGAACTATCCATACGAAAGAGTCGAAGAAATTGAACCGTGGTTATTCGTTCCTGGAAATTACAATGGGCGAATTGGAATCATTTGGGAGACTTGTACTGCATGCAAAATGTGTGTAAACATATGTCCAAACTCCTGTCTGCACATGACAACTGAACTAAGAGTGGATGTCTTAGATAGTGCAGAAGGAGAGTGGGAAGGATACGGTCAAGAATTAGAAGTTGGTAAATTCGCTGCAGTGGAAAGACCAGAAGCTAAGGAAGAAATTGCAACATTCAATCTTGCAACCGCACACACCGAAGCACCACAAGAATGGAGATTTGGTGAAGTCCTTGATTTGTCAGGAGACAGTGCAAGAATGAGATGGAATGATTCTGGAACCGAAGACATGGTCGCTTTGGAAGACCTTTATCCAGCTGATGACCAAATAGTATCAGGCAGAATCGATTTGGGAAGATGTATGTTCTGTGGTCTATGCATGGAAGCTTGCAAATTTACTTCTTTCTTCATGACCAATGAATATGACGGTATGTCAGGGTTCAGTCGTCAAGACCTCTGGATGGATGCAGATAGAACTCGTGTTTTGGTCGGTGACCATCAGGAAGCAGTGGATTCAGAACTTGCTAAGAGAGCGAGCAAAGAACGAGACAAGAGAGCGAAGAAGGCTGCAAAGGCTGCAAAGGAGGCTTAATTTTGGACCTCGCATACTACACTGAAGCAGGTATCTTCTTCCTAATGTCAACAATCGTAATCGGTGGAGCTCTCGGTCTTGTTTACATGCAGAGAGTAGCGCATTCTATGATGAGTTTAATTTTCTGTTTCATGGGAGTTGCGGGCATATTCATTCTTATGGGTGCTGAATTTCTGGCAGTCATACAAATTCTTGTGTATCTCGCAAGCGTAATGCTCGTGGTATTGTTTGGTATCATGCTTACTAGAAGGCAAATACTGGAGGAGGACTTCGAATGAGACTATTGTCGATCCTTGCACGTGCAGGACTTGTATTCCTGGGAGCAGTCATTGTCGCTGCGGTTTCAGCAGATGTCGTATGGCAGGATTCATCAAATGATGAAATTACGACTTATGACCTTTCATCTGCCTTATTTGGTGAATGGGCACTTCCATTACTTGCACTCGGATTTTTGATGGCAATGGCTATGGTTGGGGCGGCATACCTCGTTCGCGATGAAAGATTGGTAAATCTTGAATGGGAATTAACAGGAGGTGACAAGGAATGATTGACCCAGCATGGGTGTCCGGCCTTGCAGCTATTTTGTTCATAATTGGACTTTGGGGAGCATTCAGCAGAAAGAACGCAATCGTTGTTCTGATGTGTATCGAATTAATGCTAAACGCAGTCAATCTTCAATTCGTTGCAGCGGCAACGCATTGGGGCGATGTAAACGGATGGGTATACGCAGTATTTGCAATAGCAATCGCCGCAGCCGAGGTTGCGATTGGACTTGCGATTTTCTTGTCAATGTATAATCAACACGAGACGATATCCTTAGATGAGGTTAATCTCTTGAAGAATTGAGGTGATGAAGATGAGTGAATCTGGAATTATTGATTATGCTGTACTAATACCTCTAATGCCAATGCTGGCATTCCCAGTTATCCTTTTCCTTGGAAGGATTTTCAACGGTACTCCTACCTGGGTTAAGAATGTCAAAGAAGGAGGAATCATTGCTCTGACCGTGATGGGCGCGACGCTCATCCTTGCATTACTCCTCATCAAAGACCATATGCACCATCTGGGCGCATCAAACATTTTCACATGGTTTGAATCATCATGGTGGAATCCAGAAACCGGTGCGATTACGACCAAGGTTTTCGGTGTAGGTGTTTACATTGACCATCTAACTATTATGCTGTTATTCGTCGCTGCATTCTTGTGCTTTTTGATTAACATATTCTCCATAGGTTACATGAATACAGACCCTATTAACGACAACAGGAATCACAGATTTTATGCTGAATTCGTACTATTCTGTAGTGGTATGCTCGGAATGGTTCTTGCAGATTCATTCCTTTGGTTATTCATTTTCTGGGAACTGATGGGTCTTTGTTCCTACCTACTGATAGGATTCTACTATGAGAGGCCAAGCGCTGCCTACGCTGCCAAGAAGGCATTCCTAACCACTCGCGTTGGCGATGTATTCCTTGTAATCGGATTGGTTATGTTATGGAATCTATTCGATGGGCACCTAGATTACGCATATGTATTCAATGAAGCAAATATCGCTGCTGTCGATCCAGGTGAATTACAAATTGCCTTAGGTATGATGTTCATTGGTGCCGTTGGTAAATCTGCTCAATTCCCTCTACATGTATGGCTGCCAGACGCCATGGAAGGTCCAACTCCAGTATCTGCTCTAATTCACGCCGCTACAATGGTTAACGCAGGACTTTACCTTGTAGCCAGAATGTTCCCGTTCTTTGGTGGTGCTGAATTAGGAGCTCTTTCTACACTTGCAATAATTATTGCCGTCATCGGTGGAATTACCGCAGTAATGGCTGCCTTAATCGCCTTTGTCCAAATGGATTTGAAGAAGGTATTAGCATACTCAACAATGAGTCAGTTAGCATATATTTTCACAGGACTCGGGTCTGCATTATGGCTTGCAAACAACGGCTATGATGAGTTGGCAACGTTTGCTCTTGGAGCGTCATTATTCCATCTGTTCAACCACGCAATGGCGAAAGGCATGCTCTTTATGGCATCAGGTTCGGTAATCCACGAAATGCACCATGCTCATCACGAAGTAGCTCATCACGGACACGGTGATCACGATGA
>Ga0181582_10002417_pt1 | contig 14751 bp, 12 predicted proteins | sample 071ome_32_FD_132438 | JGI IMG/M metagenome (GOLD analysis project Ga0181582, IMG submission 132438) | Coastal salt marsh microbial communities from the Groves Creek Marsh, Skidaway Island, Georgia - 071405AT metaG (megahit assembly) | ecosystem: Environmental > Aquatic > Marine > Intertidal...
CCACACACCCGACCTCCACGTACCTCGCCCCCCGTACCCCCCAGGAACCCCCCCCGGAGGAAATGAACCACCGGGATTCTGAAAATTCTGAACTCGGCCCGGCTGCTGCTGCCCTTGCCCTTGCCCTTGCCCGTACGCCGCGGGCTGCTGGTACTGAGAGCCCATGGTCTACTCCGAGTGAGAGAGTTCAGGCACGTGTCTCCTGCTCCGTGTCTCCGTGTATCCGATTTCGAATGAGGTCGTTCGTTGGGAACGCAGACCGCTTCAGTTTTTTTTCGTGAACCCCGGACCTCGTAGGTCACGCCAGCTTGAACGAACCGTATCGTTGAACACGCTCCATTCGTTCGTCGTTCGTCGTTTACAGTATATACCCATGGGCAATCGCTCGTCCAAGCAACACTGCCCACACGGAAGCGCATCTGGCGCTTCTGCCCTGGACGACTCCTATCCCAACGAGGGCGCGGACAACGAGGGCGCGGATACCACGCCGAATAATACCACCCTCGGTTCGATCCGTTCGATCCGTTCGATCCGTTCCATCTCGTCCGCCATCTCTTCCTCCCTGTCCTTATCCTTCCCGTCCTCCGCCTCCGCCTCCGCCTCCCCGCCGAATGCCTCGAAGGTGGGCGCTGGGCTGTTGATCGTTCGTGGCGGCCCGGACGGTCGTAACGAGACTCGCGAGGCGTTGTTGTTGAAGCGGAGTATGTCGAGTGGGAACCCGGGGACGTGGGGGTTGCCGGGGGGGAATCGGGATGCGGGGGAGACGGATCTGTGGGAGACGGCGATGCGGGAGGCTGGGGAGGAGATGGGCGGGGTGGATGCGGCGTGGTTTGTGCGGTTGGCGACGGTGTTGACGAGGCGAGGGAAGCGTGAGGAGAAGGAGTATACGGTGTATGTGGTGGAGATGGAGGCGGGGGTGGCGTCGGGGTGGGTGCCGAGTTTGAATGAAGAGCATACGGCGTGGAGGTGGGTGGGGCTGCGGGGGCTGTTGGAGGGTGCTGGTGCCTCTGGGGGGGTGAAGGGGAAGTTGCATCCGGTGGTGAAGATCGTGGTCCGGGAGTATGGTGGGTTCTTGAAGGAGAGTTTGCTGAGTGGGGGTGCGTCGTCGTAGTCGGGGGTCGCGGTGGTGGTGGTGGTGGTAGGTTTCCGTGGCATGAATGAATAATTGTACACTCGTGTATTGTATTGTATTGTAAAACGACAAATAATACCTTCTAGGCGACTTTATGCGTTTTGTGGTTTGCCGCCATCCTCGCGGTGCGCCTTTGGCGCACCACGGATCGGGCTTTGTAGGTTCGGAGGTAGGCGCCGGCGAGGGTTCGGAGGGCGTAGCCGAAGAGGACGGCGAAACCGATGAGGGCGAGCCATGTGGCGACGCACGCCCCGCCGAGGGCGAAGCCGACTTTGTCGATCTCGAAGACGTCTCGTTGGAGGGCCACGAAGCTCACAAACACCCTGAAGAACAGGGCGGCGGCGGCAAACGGCTCAATGCCGACGAGCTTGTGGACGGTGTGGGACTGGGTGCCGGAACCCCACTGCAGGCTCTCGCATAGGTCCTTGGTGAACTCCGCGTATACCCCCGGTCGAATGTCGTTGAACTTGCCCAAGACGGCGTGCTGTGTCGAATGGCGGCGGGGTTCGAACGGCGTGTGTGTGTGAGTTTGTGTGAGTTTGTGTGAGTTTGTGTGATGGCGTGGGAGGGGGAGAGAAATTCTCCGGACATACTAATAATGCGTACCTTGGTCACGTCGATGACAATCTCGGCGAACAGCACGTACAGGCACTGGACGACGAGGCGGGGGCTGGGCAGCGGCTGCCCGGACCCGACCGCCTCCTCCACCAGCACGAACAGCATGATGATGTACAGATGGAACCGCTCGACGATATCCTGGCAGGTCAGCGTGAAGATCTTCGTCGGGTCGTACCGCTTGAAGACCGTCCCCTTGATCTCGGTAAAGTTACTCGCGATCAGGAGCGCCAACAGCGAGTTCTTCTTGCTGTTCATCGCCACACCGTACACCAGCGACTGACACATGAGTGCGCCGGCGTGCGCGACCATGAGCAGCAGCGCCACCATGGCGTCCGCCACGACGTGGCCAACGTTTGTCGCCGACGGGTTTGTCGACATCGTGGTGCAGCTCGCCGCCAGCGCCTCGAGCACGTCCACCCCGAACGAGCAGCAGATCTTGTCGCCAAGCTCGAGGGCCGTATGCAGTACGGACAGCTTGAGAAACTCCTGCGTGAGCTCCTTGACCCAAAAGTAGATTGCCCCCGCGCGAATGTGCCACAGAAACAGGATCATGACCACGAAGATCCCCGCGATGATCAAATCGTAGACTTGATCCCCTCTGAGGAGCAACCGGTGGTGGTGGTCGCCGGCGGCGGGAGACCCCACAGGGGAACCTGGCGACCTCGACCTCGACGTCGACCGCCACCCCGCCCAGTGGAATGCCAACACGACCAGACTCCGCGCAACCCGCAGCGGCAACATCGTGAATATTCCTAGAAATGCATGCATGCAGATCGCATTCCCGAACCCAATCAGCCGCTCCAGCTGATACGGCACGTACCACAGCGCGTTGTACACCCGGTCCCGCTCCGTCTGGCCCCAGAAACTGTCCGCCGTGTGATACACCGGCGCAGGCACCAGCTCCCCCGCAAGATACCCGCTCAGCGACATCGTCGCCGTCGAGGTCGCCGCCGCCGCCGGCTTGAGGTGCTCGTCGGCTCCCACCTCTTTCTCTGGCTCCTCCGACCCTTTTGATTTTGCCGAACCCACGCTGTCCAAACTCGGCTCGTTGAACGTCTTCGACACCCTGATCTCCTTGAGATGCCGCGTGTTTGTCGCCTTGGCATGCAAATTGAGCCCCCGCGCACTGTCATACACGACCTCCCCGGCGTCACTCCTTCTCGGACTCCGCGCCGTCAAAAACCCAGGCTGAGACGTTTTCGTATCCCGAACATCCAATCCCTCTCCTTTGCTCGCACACCCGCGCCTCGCCGTGTCCACCCGCAACTCCCCGGGACCCCCCTGATAGCCGGCGGGCGCCGTCATCAGACTGCCGCCGTCTGCCGCCATGGCTATACCCAGCGCCGGTACAGTCGGCGGCGTCACCCGACTGCTCTTCTGCACACCGGCCGCATCATCGCCATCGTGCTTGTCGACGACACCGTCGAGCAGGCCGTGCGACGCGCCAGCGCCGGCGCCAGCGCATCCCCCGGCCGAACTCGCCCGGTCCTCAGACTCCCCGATGTCCCCGAGAGACGACGACCGGACCAACTTGGGTTTGGTGTTGGTCTCTTCCTCTTCTCCAAACTCTTCTCCAGGAACCCTGCCGGCTTCGGCGTTACGAATCCCCTCCCCCTGGCGCTCCGCGACCTTCTTCGACCGCGTGCGTCTCGCCATCGCTACCGGTTCATGCTCTCCTTGCCAATCTGTCTGCAGTCTGCACTCGCCGACGGCCCGGTATTGACGAACTCGCGGCCTTTTCGGTTTGCCAAGTTTTTGGCCTCACGCGGGTCACAGAAGAAATTTGCTCCAAACATGTCACCGTGTGCGAAGGCAGCGACGACGACTACTACAGCAACGCCAATGCGCCACCTGGCCGTGTCATCCCGGGGAACGGCCGCCGTGCCCGCCAGGCAGCGGCCGATGATGACGAAGATGAACCCTGCCAGCTTCGTGGCCCTCGGCGCGTCCGGTCGTCCCGCCGCCAACAAGACTGCGGTCGTCGCCAACGCCGCGTCGTTCGGCAGTCAGTCGGACGCGGTGTCGTTCCCGGAGAACACCCTGTCGTTGTCCGAGCTGAAGAGCCTTCTGGAAGACACGTTGTGGGGGACGCAGCGGGGGCTGTCGGCCAACTCGGACACGCGGGCCGAGATCTTGGATCTGGTGTCCCAGCTGGAGGCGAAGACACCGATTGTGTCGCCGAACCAGTCGGGTCTGAACCAGTTGGCCGGGACGTGGAAGCTGGTGTATACCAGTAATTCCGAGCTGTTGCCCGTGCTGGCGTTGGGGAAGCTGCCGCTGGTCGAGGTCGGGGAGATTACGCAGACGATTGATGCCGGGTCTGGGAAGGTTGAGAACGTCGTGCAGTTGTCGGTGCCGTTCTCGAAGACGTCTGTCGGGTCGACGGCGAATTTCGACGTTCGGTCGCCAAAGTTGCTGGAGATTGAGTTTACGGACGGCCGTATTTCCACGCCGGAGCTGATGAGCGACTTTGAGCTGCCGGACAGCATCGAGGTGGCGGGGCAGCAGGTGGATTTGTCGGGAGTCAAGGCATTGTTGAAGCCGTTGGATTCGCCGGTGCGGGGTCTGATTGAGCAGGCGGGGACGTTCTTGGCAGGGCAGCAGGACCTCGAGTTTAAGACGGATGCGCTATCGAATATGCTAGGTGGGCAGGACGGGAGGGGGAACTCGAAGAGGAAGGCGACCTGGCTGTTGAACACGTATTTGGATGAGGATCTGCGGATCGCCAGGGGGGACGGGGGGAGTCTGTTTGTGATGAAGAAGAACCCGGTGTTGGAGCTTCCGGAACGATTGGATATGACGATCGACGAGGTGGATATTGGTGGGGTGGACAAGGTGGGGCCGGCTGCCGTGCAGCCGGTGGACATTGCCGGGGAGACGACCGAGGTGAAGAACGAGCCCGAGCCCGAGCCGTTCTTCCCGAGCAATGTGAAGACGGAGCTGGACGAACTGTGCGAGGACGATCCGAGTGCGGACGAGTGCCGTGTGTACGAGGACTAGATACTATCAGCATTGATTTGATTGATTCTTTCCTATTTCGTAACCTGGGTGTATCGCTGCCGCCACGGCAACCTTTCTCGTTCCCTCTCTCGTCTCAACGCACCTCTCTCGCGAACATCGTCGGCTTCAATCCAAAACCGTTGCGGCTATAGATGTTCAGGAACGAAAACACGTCGGGTTTGAAAAGCGCCCGGCTATCCGCGAGCGACACCCCGGCGTCACGCAGTGCCCGCTGCAACGCGTCGATCACGCCATCAACCCGCTCCACGTTGCCATAGTCCTTCACGTACGCAAGCATTACGTGCTTCCCGTCTGACGGACTCGCCGTGCTGACCTTGACCTCGTCGCACGCGCCCTCGGCCAGGCCGCCACCGGCCACCATCGCCTGAACGACCGCAGTCCACGCGGCGTCCACCTCGCCGCTCCCGGGGAACAGCATCCACTTCCCCCCGAGCAGGTTGTACGTTTTCGCAATGTGATGCACGTCCGCGCTCGTGATCTTCCCCCGCTCCACCGCCCGCTCCCACGCATCCAGCGCCTCCCCGATCCGCCGCTCCGCGGCGGCATCAGTGTAATTATTCGACCCGTCTGGCCACGTCACGCAATGCAACCACGCCAAGTCCCGACAGAGCACCTTCGACGGCGGCAACGCCTCCAGAAACGCCGACGCCAAAGTACACACATCTTCGACACCGTCCGTCTCAACCTCGACCTCGTCAACCGCTGAAACGCGTGCACGGAACACCAGCGCCCGCTCGGGACCGGAGCGCACCTGCTCAAACGCGTGCGACCGGTGGAGGCACGGCACCGTCTCCATCAGCGCCAGCCACTTTCGCTTCGGATCGGCCCCCTTCACACGACGTATCCAGTTTGACCCCCGTTTGCTACTACCTGACGAAGACGTCACAGGCAGATCGGACCCCAGCTCGTTCTGAATCGATATTCTCGCTGCAAAGATGGCGCGACAGCACGCCTCGCAGAGATCGATATCGGGGCATACCGTGCACTTGTACCGGTTGCCCACGATCGGTTCCACCTCGCAGCCATCGCACGTCACGTCGACGTGATGAAACTCGCAGCGCGGGAGGTGCTTGCGAATGTCCCGAGCTGCCAGCAGCTCGTCGCTTGGTGGGGTGACCATGGCAATCAGACGACGACGACGAGTCGCTCGCAAGCTCGCTGGAAACAAGTCGTCGCGTGTTTCGGCCTGTCTCTCCGATCGTCCCGGCTGTCCCGGCGGTTCCGCCTCGATATGAACAGCCCACCGGGTTCAAATTTTGTTTTCAACTCGTGGTGGGGTTCACCGACCACAGACACATGTGTCTGTACAGACAGCGTCCGTCCATCCGTCAGTCCAGTCCATCCGTCAGTCCACGCCACGGGCACGCGGGATACGAATAACCACCTGAACAACACCTGGACACAGGCGCATGCAACGTGCATTCCCCTAGATTGGTTCAGGCTACACACGTCGTCCAGGAGAACACAATGGCGCGCAAATCGTCCCGACAGAAGATCGAAAAGCACAAGCAGTCGCTTGGAGACACGCTTGAAGACCCGGAGACGCACGGCGTGCGCACGCGGCCCCGCCAGAAGCGAGGGCGGAGGCGGGATGCGTACGACGAGGAGCACGTTGGGTCGGAGGACGAGGAGCACGTTGACGTTCCGCAGCTGCCTTCGGACCTGACGAACAAGATTATGCGCGAGGCGCATCTGCAGCAGGAGGAGATCAAGAAGGATACGAAGGATGCGAGTCGGGCGGGGTACCAGGCGTCGTTGGCGGGGGCGATTCAGAACCTAACGTCGCGTGGGGTCGGTGGGGAGGTCGGGGAGAGCGACGACGAGCTGGGTGGGGGCGGCGGCGGGTGGTCTGATGAGGAGGGCGGTGGGTTCGAGGACGGTGGTTTTGATGGGCTGGAGGCGGAGTGGGCGGAGGAGGTGGACGCCGAGGACGAGGCGGTGCTGGCGGCGTTCCGGCGGGAGGGCGAGGGGGGGACGAGGACGTTGGCGGACATGATTTTGGAGAAGATTCGCGAGAAGGAGGCAGGTGACGGTGTGCGGTACGTTGGCGTGATTATTATCGAATTGGAGCGACGAGGGACGAGCGACGAGCGACGAGCAGCCCATGTGTACGGTACCATCACCGTCTGTTGGTGAATGCCGAAGTGGCGGGCTGCGAGAGCGACTGCGCGACGTTGGCGTCTCGCCGGGGCGCCCTTGAGGCGTTTCGGTTGTCAGTGTTGCGCTATATATATGTGTGTGTGTACTCACTCGGGTTGTTGTCGTGCAGGTTTGCGGGCGACGACGACGGGTTTGTGGCGCCCTCAGAGCTGAATCCAAAGGTGGTCGAGGTGTACCGCGGCGTCGGGGCCCTGATGTCGCGGTATACGTCTGGAAAGGTGCCCAAGGCGTTCAAGGTCATCCCGAACCTGAAGAACTGGGAGGAGATCCTGTACCTGACCGAGCCAGAGTTGTGGAGTCCGCACGCCGTCTACCAGGCCACCAAGATGTTCGTCTCGAACCTGAACTCGAGGATGGCGCAGCGGTTTCTCGCGCTTGTGCTGCTTCCGCATGTGCGGAACGACATCGAAGAGAACAAGCGGCTGCACTTTGCGCTGTTCCAGGCACTGAAGAAGGCGACGTTCAAGGCGGGGGCGTTCTACAAGGGCATCCTGCTGCCGCTGTGCTCGGCCGGCGACTGCACCTTGAGGGAGGCGGTGATCATTACGTCGGTCATCCGGCGGTCTTCGATCCCGGTGCTGCACTCGGCCGCTGCCGTGCTGCGGATCGCCGAGATGCCCTACTCGGGGGTCAACTCGTTCTTCATCCGGGTGCTGCTGGACAAGCGGTACTCGCTGCCGTACCGCGTCATCGATGCGTTAGTCGACCATTTTGTGTCGTTTACGCGGGAGGAACGGCAGCTGCCGGTGGTCTGGCACCAGGCACTGTTGTGCTTCGTCCAGCGGTACAAGAGCGAGATCCGGCGGGAGGACAAGGACACCATCCGGAACCTGTGCAAGGTGCAGAACCATTATTTGATCACGCCCGAGGTGTTTCGGGAGTTGGAAGCGTCCAGGTCGCGCGGGGAGAAGTCCATGGAGGTGGACACAGGCGTGGCGCAAAACCTGTTTGGCGGGCTCATCAAGGGGAAGGAGAACCCGCGGGACTGCGCCGAGCTGATCATGATGGACGACGACTGATCGACGACTGGTGACTGGTCATTGGTCATTGGTCATGGTGGTGATTGTGGTCACAAGAGAATGGTAAGCGAGCGCTGCATCTATTTGTTCGCCAGGAACGAGTCGAGTCCAAACGGGTCCTGCTCGTCGCCTTGCTCCTTCTCGAACTCGACCGCCTTGCCGGACGACTTGTCCGCGCCGGAGAATCCCTTGGACGGCTTGAAGCGCGACGTGTCGACGTCCTGATCGGCCCCTTCTCTGTTGCCGGCGCGACCCCTGTATACATCGGAGCGGTCCGTGAAGAGCGGCTTGTCGTACAGGTTGTACGCCTCGTCCGCACCCATGCCCGCCTGCTGGCCTGTCTCTTGGTTGAACAACCGCTGGTCGTACATCGCTTCGCCGCCCGTGACCTTGGCCATCCCAAGCGCGATCTTCTCAGAGATATCCCTGTCCTTGTCGCGCGTCAGCTTGGAACGCTTGTAGCCATGCGCGTTCCGGGCCTCGAGCCTGCGCTCGCGCTCGCGCTCCTTGCGCCGCTCTTCGCGAATCTCGTCTCGCCGACGTTCCCCATGGTCGTCGCGTCGATCCCGGTCATCACGGCGATCCCAGTCGTCACGGCGATCCCGGTCGTCACGACGCTCGTCACGGTCGCTGTCCGACGACGAGGCCCTTCGTTGGTCCCCACGCCGATCCCCACCCTCGCCACCAAGATGATCCTCGTCACGCCCGCGCACCACCGCCACGCCCTCATCACGGTCCCCGCCCCGACGATCATCCCCGCGACTCCGCTCCGCACCGCCCTCATCCCGCCTCGGAATCCCGCGCCGCTCCATCCGCGCGTTCATCGCCAGCTCCCTCAGCTCCGCCTCCTTCCGCTCCTTCTCCCTCGTCAGCAACTCCCGCTGCATCTTGGCCCGCGTCTCCACTGCACTCCTCGCCTTGTTCTCTGCGATATACAACGCCTCCGAGAACTTCGCAAACCCGTCGTTAATCTGTACCTCCTGCAATCCCCGTCCGTCTGCCGCCAGCCTCTTATCCAGTGGGATCGTATGCCCCGCGTTGTTCTTCCAATTACTCACGCACGGCGGTATCTTCCAGTCCTTCAGCTCCTCCGCACTCGCCTTCCTCGGCGGACTATGCATCACCGGCGCCGGCGGCGATCCAGCCCCTCGCGGCACCTTGATATGCTTGAACTTTGGCGGCTCCAGCGGATCCACCGGCATGTCCTGCATCTTAATAATCCGGCCCGCCGCCGCCGCCCCAGCCGCACTCCCAGTGTACTTGATATACTGCGCCTCTCCGGGAACCTGCGGCACATGCTTCGGGTTCATCACCGCCTGCTTCTTATCCACCTTACCCTGCAACGCCAGCATCGTCTCCCTCGCCACCTCGTCCTCCTCCTCCTCTGCTGGACGCTCAAAATCGTCATTCAGACGCTCCAACTTGGGCACAATCGCCCGATGCCCCGTCACAGCATCCTGCCATTTGGCAGCACCCCCTCCCCCTCCCCCTCTCCTCCCTCCCCCGAGCACCGCGTCGTAGTTCAAGTCCCCGTCTGCATTCACCGTCAGCGCCAGCGTCCCCGCGCTGTCCGACGCCCGCGCACCCGGCTTGCCCATATTCAGCGGATACTGCGCCACATGAATCTCCGGATACGCACCGCCGTCGGCAAAGTCGGCCTGCCGCCGGGGCACAAACTTGCGTGCCTTGCGCTGCGGGTAGGGAGGAATCAGGCTCGAAGGCACAGGCGATGCCTTTTTCGCGGCCGTCCCTGCCGCCACGTCCCCGATAGCGACTCCCTCGTCCCCCTCGTCGTCACCGTACCGACCACCGACGCCGTCGTGCTTCGGCGCCGGCAGCGAAGACAGCAACGAAGGCTTCATTGTCGTGTGGATGCAGGAACCAGAGAGTTCGCTCGTCCGCACTGCTCGGGCTCGTAGACACGAGCGTGCCCCTCCTCGGTATTCTGTACTCTGTACTCTGTACAGCCAGACACGGGCGTCGTACGGACTGCGCGGAACGTCCCAAACGTTTTCGTTTTAGCGAACCCGCGCTCGGGCTCCGAACGTCTCTCAAAGTCAATACCTGAAAGTCCGTTTCACGATCGGTAGATACGCAACTCACCACAATGATGACGACCACCCATCGCCCATCGCCGGCGGGGGCCCGCACAACCCGCCATTCGAGGTTTTCTCCGACTCGAATGGCTGCTTCGCTTCGATTGCGCTCCCGTGCCACGCCGTCTCTCGCGCCCGCTCCCGGCATATTCTCCGGAGCGTGCCGATTGACGCGTGCGAGCTCAAAGCCGACGACGACCGCGATCAAGACGGCCGTCGCGAACAACGAAGCGGAAGTCGGCAACCAAGTCTCCGAGTCGTCGTCCCTCGACCTGACTGTGGAGCTCGCTGCGGCGGTCAAGGCGGTTCGCCTGGCGTCGCATCTCTGTGACAATGTTCAGTGGCAGCTTCGGAACGACGAGAAGGTGGAGAAGGAGGACGGGAGTCCGGTGACCGTGGCGGACTATGGTGCGCAGGTGCTGGTGTCGTGGTCGCTGCAGCGGTCCCTTCCTGGTCAGACGTTTAATATGGTCGGGGAGGAGGACTCGGCTGATCTGCGGACGGAGGAGGGAGGGCCGGTGCTGCGGCGTATCACGGACCTGGTGAACCATACGTTGTCAGAGTGCGAGAAGGAGGCCACGCTGTTGACGCCGGAGGACGTTCTGGAGCTGGTCGACGCGGGTCGGTCGGACGGGGGAAAGACTGGTCGTCATTGGGTGCTGGATCCGATCGACGGGACGCGCGGGTTTATCACCATGCGCCAGTACGCGGTGTGCCTGGGTATGCTGGTGGACGGGGAGATTGGGCTGGGGGTGCTGGGGTGCCCCAACCTGCCGCAGTGGAGCGTGAGTGACGTGGACTGCAACGAGGGCGGCTGTGATCCGTATGACGAGCGCGGAATCGGGTGCTGCTTTGCGGCGCACGTGGGGCGCGGGACGTACGCTGGGCCGCTGTTTGTCGCCGATAAGGACGAGATGCCGGGGATCAAAGTGCACGTGAACGATCTGTTGAGTCCGGAGGAGGTGCGGTTCATGGAGAGCGTGGAGGCCAAGCACAGTAACCACGTGCTGAGTGCGGCGGTGGCAATGGAGATTGGCCTGGAGCTTCCGAGTCTGCGGATCGACAGTCAGGCCAAGTACGGGGTGCTTTCGAGGGGAGATTCGAGTATTTTTATGCGATACCCGCCGGATAGCTACAGGGAAAAGATCTGGGATCATGTCGCGGGGGTGATGGTGCTGCAGGAGGCTGGCGGCGTAGTGTCGGACGCCGCGGGAAATAAGCTGGACTTTTCGCAGGGGAGACACCTGCCGTACTTGAACGGCGGGCTGATTGCTGCGACGCCGAGCATGCACCGGTTGATCATCGCCGCGCTGGCAAAGATCAAGGAGGACAAGACGATTGTTTACGGCGAGGGGCCGACATACAGTACATAGAGAGGGATCGAAAATCAACCCATTGATACGAATGACATTAATACATACATTCATACAACCTAGTAGTCGAAGAAGACAAACTTGAGGGCCAGCCCGAGGCCGGCGTGGAGCGCGGCCGCCACCGCCAGCACCACACCGCCGGCCCCCTTGCCCCCCTCCATCTCGCTCCCACCCATGTTCAAACACACCCGCACGTTCTGCAACAGGAACGCCCCCGACACAGCCGTCGCCGTCATCACCAGCACCCACCTCGCCGTGTCACTCGGCACCACACACGCCACACTCACCGGCACAAACACCGCAAGGGCGTACCCGTACACGCACCACACCGTCGCCAACGACGCCGACGCCGACGCTGACGCCGACGCTGACGCCGTCGACGCCTTCAAGTACTTCATCGCAGCCCACATGCCCACCCCCACCACGCCGATATACCCATAGAACAACGCCATGCTCCCGCCCACCTTGTCCACATCGTAATACCAATACGCCGACGCCGACGAGTCGTCCCCCGACTTTTTCGCCTGATGCGCGATATATCCCGCCGTATTCGCCGCCGCAGCAGATACAAAGACCAGCGTCGACGCGATCCAAAAGGGACCGTAGAGATCCGGCGAACCGTTCAGCCCGTTGACAAAGTCACCCCCCCGCCAGAAGGCCAACGCGCTGCCTATCCGCAGGGCCACGTCGCTGGTATCCACGTCGAAAAAACCCCGATAGCGTTTAATGCTCAGCCGCGAATGCACACTGTGGTCCTCCCGCTCCCGTGTCCCCTCCTGTGTCCCCGCCTGCGCGACGCTCGTCAGGACGACCGCGTTGTTCCGTCTCGTCTCATGGCCGCTCGCGGGCGAGGCGTCGCCGAGGTCTCCCACCGTGAACGGAAGGAGCTCGTCGTCCGCGACAGGCGCATCGCCCTGACCAACAAACTCCCCAAAGACCGGGGTCTGGGAATCGGACGAACGATCTGCGGTCGCGACGCCGTCTGTTGCGCTCCCCGACCCGCCCGGCCTCCTCGTACCCGCGCTCCCCGCGCCCCAGTTCTCCTGGCCACGGCTCGCGTCCAACAGTGCTCTGAGCGACTCGGTCCCGTCCATATTTTGTGAAGTGAAGGACGCGACCGATTCGCGGGTTCGTCACTTCGATCGTAATTGAGTACGTACACGTACTTTTAAAGGACGCAGAGTACCAGTGCATTCGTAGTACCAGGAGTAGTACCATGGGAGTCAACGTCAGGAAACTGCAGCCGTTGGCGAAGAAATTGCTCGGCAAATCGCCGGGCGTGGGGGATTCCCTCTCGGCGGATTCCCTCTTCCGCACGTGCCTCGCCGGGCTTTCCACGTCTGCCATCACGTCATCTTCGGTGTTGGCGAAGTCGTCTCCCCGCCATCCGTCGGACGCGTACGATACGTCGCTGTTTTCTGGGATTTTCGGCGACGGGGGCTCGGCGCGCGTGACGACGCCCCTGTCCGAGCCGCTGGCGGGGGTGGAGGTGGCTGCGCACGAGCCGCAGACGCAGGCGGTGTCGACGAATATGACGACGATGTCGAACGGGGTGAAGGTGGCGAGCGAGAACACGCCGGGGGCGACGGCGACGCTGGGGCTGTACGTCAATGCGGGGAGTATGTACGAGCACGGGGGGTGTATGGGGGTGAGCCACCTGTTGGAGTATATGGCGTGGAAGGGGACGACGAATCGGAGTTCGTTGAGGGTGGTGCGGGAGATTGAGGCGATCGGGGGGAATGTGATGGCGAGTGCGAGCAGGGAGCAGATGGCGTACTCGATCGACACGACGCGTGCGACGGTGCCCGAGGCGCTGGAGATTCTGGCGGATTGTGTGGTGAACCAGAAGTTTGAACTGTGGGAGGTGAAGGAGGCGCTGGAGAGGATGAAGGAGGATGTCAAGGGGCTGGAGGATAACCCGCAGACGACGCTGCTCGAGGCGGTGCACAGCGCGGCGTACGCGGGGGGTCTGGGCCAGCCGTTGATCGCGCCGAAGAGCGTGGTGGCGAGTCTGACACCCGAGTTGGCCAGGGAGTTTGTGAACGAGCTGTATACCGGCGCGAGGATGTGTCTGTCTGGGGCGGGCGTGGAGCACGGGGAGCTGGTCAGGCTGGCCGAGCCGTTGCTGGGCGGGCTGCCGGCGGGAATGGTCGGGGAGCCGCCGAGTGAGTATATCGGCGGAGACTGGAGGCAGTTCAGCGCGGCGCCGTTGACGCACGGTGTGTTGGCGTTTGAGCACGCGGGCGGCTGGAACGACGTCAAGGGGTCTGTCGTGGCGACGGTGCTGCAGTATCTCCTCGGCGGGGGCGGGTCGTTCTCGGCCGGGGGTCCGGGCAAGGGCATGCACTCGAGACTATACACGCGCGTGCTCAACCAGTACCACTGGATGCATAACTGTACGGCGGTGACCTCCATCTACAACAACACGGGGCTGGTGGGTATCTTTGCGTCGGCAGAGAGCTCCCACGCGGAGGACATGGTCGCGGTGATGTGCAAGGAGATCGAGGCGGTGGCGCAGGACCTGACCGAGACGGAGTTGGAGAGGGCGAAGAGCGCCGCGGCCAGCAGCGTGCTGATGAACTTGGAGAGCAGGGCCGTGGTCAGCGAGGACATCGGCCGGCAGGTGCTGACCTACGGGCACAGGAAGCCCATCTCCGAGTTCATCTCGGAGATTTCCAAGGTGAGCGTGGCGGACGTGAAGAAAGCGGTCGGCGAGATGATGAAGAAGCCGCCGACCATGGCGACGATCGGCGATGTCGCCAGCGTGCCCAGGTACGACCTGGTGTGCAAGAGGTTCGGATAGACTCGAGTTTAAAAGACCGACTAGTAGTAGTTCACGTGTAGTTCACCCGCTCCTCGGGGAGCACGCACCTCGAGTGCCTGATGATCGCCCTGCCCACGCTATTGATCCACTCCTCCTTTTCCCGCTCGCTCTCGGCAACGAAGAACATGCACGTCTCGCCGGTGGATATCTCAAACGCGTACGGCTTGTGCACCGCCTCCTCGGCGCCCTTGATTGACAGGCACTGGTCTATTCTCACCACCCCGCGCGGCAAAACATCCTTCGTCACGTAGTCCCCCAGGAACCAAAACAGGTGCCCGTCTTTGAGGACAAAGTACCGGCGACGCCAGGAGGACAGGAACTCGCCCTGCTTCATCAGCCAACCGGACCGCTCGGGGGACTCCCAGTACTTGACGTCCGTCCCGATGCTTCGAAACGTCTCCTCCCTGCCCAGGAGCTTGTTCCAGTATCTCGACCTGGAGGGGCGGGGCGAGGGGGCGTGAGGGAGCGAGGAGGGATGGGCTTGTGCGTCAATAACGCGTCAATAACG
>Ga0181582_10002420_pt1 | contig 14738 bp, 11 predicted proteins | sample 071ome_32_FD_132438 | JGI IMG/M metagenome (GOLD analysis project Ga0181582, IMG submission 132438) | Coastal salt marsh microbial communities from the Groves Creek Marsh, Skidaway Island, Georgia - 071405AT metaG (megahit assembly) | ecosystem: Environmental > Aquatic > Marine > Intertidal...
AACCCGAACGCACCCTGACTACACGGAATGGTTCGACCGTGCTCGAGACAGGGTATGGAAATCATTCCAGCAGCGGGGACCCGTTCTCGCTCATTGAGGCGCAACTGGGTGGCCCGGAGCGATCGACGGAGCTGCCCTTCAGTGGTGGCGCGATGGGCATGTTTTCCTACGATCTCGGCCGCCGGGTAGAGCGCCTGCCCTCGCTAGCGGCGAATGATCTCCCTTTGCCGGAGATGGCAGTCGGGATCTATTCGCGCTGTCTGGTGGTTGATCATCAGGCGCAGCAGAGCTGGTACGTGTATCGTGGACTGTCGGCCGCGGCGGTGCGTGCGGACCTCGACCTTCTGGCAATTCCAAGGACCCTGACCCCGTCTACGCTGGGGACCGATTTTGTAATCAGCTCTTCTGTGACGGCGGAGCTGAGTCGCGCAGAATACGCAGACGCGTTTACGCAGATCCAGCGCTATATCCATGACGGCGACTGCTACCAGGTGAACTTTTCCCAGCGCTTCAGTGCCAGCGCCAGCGGCAGCAGCTGGGACGCCTATCAACGCTTGCGCCGAATCAACCCCGCGCCGTTTGCGGCTTTTATGCAGCTGCCTGGCGGCAGCGTGCTCAGTTCCTCTCCAGAGCGGTTTTTGCGCACATGGAATGGCCAGGTTGAGGCCAGACCGATCAAGGGCACCCGGCGCCGGCGCCTGGATCCCGTGGCCGACCAGAAGCAGATTGCGTCGCTGCAGAGCAGTGTCAAGGACCGCGCGGAGAATCTGATGATCTTGGATCTTCTGCGTAACGACATCGGCAAAGTGTGCCAGCCCGGCAGCGTGAGCGTGCCGCGGCTGTTCGAGGTTGAGACCTTTGCCCGGGTGCACCACCTGGTCAGCACCGTGTGCGGCCGTTTACAGAATGGACGCTCGGCCCTGGATGCCCTGCGCGCGTGTTTCCCCGGGGGCTCAATCACGGGCGCGCCCAAGGTGCGGGCGATGGAGATCATTGAATCTCTTGAACCGACCCGACGCAGCGTGTACTGCGGGGCGCTGGGGTATGTATCCCATGATGGCCAGATGGATATGAATATCGCTATCCGCACCTTGCTGCTGTCTCAAGGCAGGCTCTACTGCTGGGCCGGTGGTGGGATCGTTCTCGACTCAGAGCTCGAGGCGGAATATCAGGAAAGCTTCGATAAGGCCGCAGCAATGCTCAGTCTCTTCAACGACGCCTCTGAATATGCGGTGGGTCATTAAACTCGGTGGGTCACTGATCAAGGCGCCGGAGTTCAGGCGCTGGTTGCATGACTGCGCGGTGCCTGCAGTGGTGCAAAGCGTGGTAGTCACCGGTGGTGGCGGGTTCGCGGACGAGGTGCGTAGTCTGCAGCGAACGCTGGAGTTCGGTGACGCACTCGCGCATGAACTGGCCATCGATGCGATGTCGCTGAATGCTCGCGTGGCTCAGGCGCTGGAACCCTCGCTTGAGCCGTTCAGCGAGGCAGGGTCGCTCGGCGGGAGAAGCGCTCTCTGGTTCCCGAGCGGGAGCACAGTGGCGGGGCAGGTGCAGGTGGGATGGCATGTGACCGCCGACAGCCTGGCCTTCGCGCTCGCGCAGGCCGTGGGAGCGTGTTGTGTCTGTCTAGTCAAGTCCTGCGCTGCGGACACCTTCAGGGACCTGGATGCAGGGCAATGCGCGGCGAAGGGCGTGATTGATGCCGGCCTTCCTGATCTGATGCGCGCAGATCCTCGTCCGGTAAGACTCCTCAGCAAAGCTGAGTGGGGCAAATTTTTACAGTCGCGGAAGAGCGGCTGCCTCCCCGGAATGCCTCTGCGCCTGTGAGGCGCTGATGTGCTTTTATTAAAGGAACGGCGCGCGCCGGCCGCTATCCGTTCAGATTAGAGTTTCCCCGGAGCCTTCCTATGTCCAGGCTGTTCGAAAAGCTGGTAGTTCACTATCGCGTGTATCTCGTTGCACTCTGCGGCGCTCTCGGTTTGGCGGGCTCCGTTCTGGCAGCTGAATTCGCGGGTAAGCCGGGACTGACCATAGGTATCGCGGTGGGTGGCGCTCTGCTGCTCTTCATCGTTGCCTCTTGGGCGGCGAATGACTTCGAGCGCAGACTCAATCGTTTCAGCGCACTGATGCAGGCTATGGGCGATAGTGCTGAAAACGTCGAATTTGATCTGGACGGACAGGAGGACGAATTCAGCGCGGTAGCGCGTCGCGTACGCGAGGTCAGAGGCAGATTGCTGGCTACCTTGAGCGGAGCCTCCGCGAAAGCGGGCAGTCTCACCGTCGCGCTGAATAACCTGTTCGCCGTGACGGAGCAGACTCAGGCAAACGCGCGGCGTCAGAGCGAAGAGCTTGAGCAGGTGGCATCAGCCATGGGGCAGCTGTCTTCTGCTGTTGAAGATGTGGCTGGCCATGCGCATCGCGCTGCGGATGCCGCAGTGCAGGCTGACACGGAGTCGCGCAAAGGTCTCGAGGTGGTCAAGGCTTCTCAGGCAACGATCGACGAACTGGCGTCCGAGGTGGCGGTGACAGCGGAGCTGATAGGCTCGGTGAAAACGAACAGCCTGAATATCGGTACGGTTCTTGACGTTATCCGGGGCATTGCTGAACAGACTAATCTGCTCGCGCTCAACGCAGCTATTGAAGCCGCCCGCGCGGGGGAGCAGGGGCGAGGATTCGCCGTTGTCGCCGACGAAGTGCGGAGTCTCGCTAGCCGAACGCAGCAGTCAACGCAGGAGATCCAGGACATGATCGAGCGCCTGCAGTCCGGCGCCAACCGCGCTGCAGAAGCCATGGACCACGGTAGGCAGCGCGCCGAAGCGACCGTGCAGCAGGCGCGCGAGGCGGCGGATTCCTTGGCATCGATCGTCGAAGTGGTCAATAGCATCCGACGCATGAATGTGCAGATAGCCGATGTTGCCGAAGAGCAGAGTACGACTTCCGGCACCATCACGTCCCGCCTCGGGAACGCAAACCAGATAGCGCAGGAGACCTCGGCCAGTGTGGCTCAGATTTCATCGTCCTGTGAGGGGCTGGGCACCTTGGCGCGCGAACTGCAGAGCGCTGTTGGCGAATACTGAGACAGGTATTCACGCACGGGTCGCTCCCTTCCGGGAGAGTGAAAGCAGGGTTTGGGATGTCGTTTTACAGCGGCAAAGCGATTGAGTGGCTCACCGAGACGGGCGCGGCTACACTGAGTTTCACCAGACAGGTAAAAAAAAGCCGGTGAGGTTTGGGGCCCCACCGGCCAATGCGGCGTACTTAGCTCCCATTGCGAGGAGGTCTGGTCTAATGCCCAATTAGTCCCAGCTAAGTGCGCCGCCTGTCTGGTATTCCGTCACGCGGGTTTCAAAGAAGTTCTTCTCTTTTTTGAGGTCGATGACTTCGCTCATCCACGGGAATGGGTTGCTGGCGCCGGGATACTGCTCTGGTAGTCCGATCTGCGCGCAGCGCCGGTTGGCGATGAAGCCGAGGTAGTCCTCGAACATATTGGCATTCAGGCCCAGTATTCCCCGCGGCATGGTGTCATGCGCGTACGCAATTTCCAGCTCAACGGCATCGCGGATCAGCTTCACAATGCGCTGCTGAAATTCCGGACTCCACAGACTGGGGTTCTCAACCTTGATTTGATTGATCACGTCGATGCCGAAATTCATGTGCATCGATTCGTCGCGCATGATGTATTGAAACTGCTCTGCGACGCCTGTCATCTTGTTGCGACGTCCCATTGAAAGAATCTGCACAAAGCCCACGTAGAAGAAGATCCCTTCAAACACCACGTAGAAGGCGATCAGGTCGCGCAGCAGGCGCTGATCGGTCTCCGGGGTGCCAGTCACAAACGTAGGGTCACCGAGGCTCTGGGTAAACTGCAGCGCCCAGGAGGCTTTGTTGTGCACCGAGGGGACTTCCCGATACATGTTGAACACTTCTGCTTCGTCCAGTCCCAGGCTTTCGATGCAGTATTGGTACGCATGCGTGTGCAGCGCCTCCTCGAATGCCTGGCGCAGCAGGTACTGGCGGCATTCCGGGTTGGTGATGTGACGATAGACCGCCAGTACCAGGTTGTTTGCCACCAGCGAGTCTGCGGTGGAGAAAAACCCCAGGTTGCGCTTGATGATGACACGCTCTTCTTCGGTCAGACCGTTGGGATCTTTCCACAGGCTGATGTCCGCATTCATGTTGATTTCTTGCGGCATCCAGTGGTTGGCGCAGGCGTCCAGATATTTCTGCCAGGCCCATTTGTATTTGAACGGCACCAGCTGGTTGAGATCAGCGCGGCAATTGATCATCTTCTTGTCGTCAACAGCGATGCGACGAGCGCCGAATTCAAGCTCTTCGAGGCCCGTCACGCCGTGGTCTGCGTCGAGGTCTGCGGCTGGCTCGACCTGCGCCGGCGGCGGTGAGGCGACTACAGGGGCAGGGGGTGCAGGCTGGTCTTCCTCGTCAGCAAGGCTCGCCCCGGCGGCTAGAAGTGCATCCGGCGGCGCGCTGGCGCTTGTTGATCGATTGAACTGTGCGATTGGATCTTCCCAATTCAGCATCGTGCTTCCTCTGTTTCTTTATTGCGGCGGACGGATGGAGGCCTGCGCTACTGGCAGGCTTCACAGTCGGGGTCGAGGATGGAACAGACTTTCGGTGCTGCCGGCTCCTCTTCCTGCGCTCTGGTTACGGCGTTTAACCTGCCGTCCGCCAGGGTGCTTTTCTCGACATGGGTCGCGCCCATGGTGCGCAGGTAGTAGGTCGTTTTCAGGCCCTTGACCCAGGCGAATTTGTACAGGTTGTCCAGTTTGCTGCCACTCGGCTCAGCCATGTAGAGGTTCAGTGACTGGGCCTGGTCAAGCCATTTCTGGCGACGCGAGCCGGCTTCAACCAGCCAGCGCGGGTCGATTTCGAACGCCGTGGCGTAGGTCTTTTTGAGGTCTGCGGGGATGCGATCGATCTGCGCTACGCTGCCGTCGTAGTACTTGAGGTCGTTGACCATGACCTCGTCCCACAGTCGACGTTGCTTCAGTTCGTCCACCAGATACATGTTGACGACGGTGAAGTCGCCGGAGAGGTTGGCTTTGACAAACAGGTTCTGATAAGTCGGTTCGATCGACTGACTGACTCCGCAGATGTTCGAGATCGTTGCGGTCGGTGCAATCGCCATGCAGTTCGAATTCCGCATACCGACGCCTGTTACGCGCTCGCGCAGCGAGTTCCAGTCGAGCGTCTGCGAGCGGTCCATATCGAGATAACCGCCGCGGCCCTCGGCCAGCAGTTCCACGGAGTCGATTGGCAGCACGCCTTTGCTCCATAAAGAACCTTCGAAACTTGGATAGGTGCCACGCTCGGCTGCCAGATCGGTTGAAGCCTTGATTGCGAAGTAGCTGATGGCCTCCATCGATTTGTCCGCGAACTCGACTGCTTCCTCGGAGGCGTAAGCATGGCCGAGGCGATACAGAGCGTCCTGGAAACCCATCAGCCCAAGGCCGACCGGGCGATGGCGCAGATTCGAGGAGCGCGCGGTCGGCACGCTGTAGTAGTTATAGTCAATGACGTTGTCGAGCATGCGCATGGCGACATCGATGGTGCGCTCGAGTTTCTCGAGATCCAGCGCGCCGTCTTCTACATGCTGCGCCAGGTTCACTGAGCCAAGGTTACATACTGCGATCTCCTGGCCGGCCGAGGTGTTCAGCGTGATCTCAGTGCACAGGTTCGAGCTGTGGATGACGCCTGCGTGCTGCTGTGGAGAGCGCAGGTTGGCGGCGTCCTTGAAGGTGATCCAGGGGTGTCCCGTTTCATAGAGCATGCCGAGCATCTTGCGCCACAGGTCGACCGCCCGCAGACGCTTGACGTTGCGGATCTCGCCGCGGGCTGCGCGCTCTTCGTATTGCGTGTAGCGCGTTTCGAAATCTGCGCCGATTGCGTCGTGCAGGTCCGGCGCTTCATCTGGCGAGAACAGGCACCAAGCGCCGTCCTCGCAGACCCGTTTCATGAACAGGTCCGGCACCCAGTTAGCGGTGTTCATGTCGTGCGTGCGGCGGCGATCGTCCCCGGTGTTTTTGCGCAGCTCGAGGAATTCTTCGATATCGGTGTGCCAGGTCTCGAGGTAGGCGCACATGGCGCCCTTGCGCTTGCCGCCCTGATTGACCGCGACCGCCGTGTCGTTGGCGACTTTGAGAAACGGCACAACGCCCTGCGATTTCCCATTGGTGCCTTTGATGTGAGCGCCCATACCGCGCACCTGGGTCCAGTCGTTGCCCAGACCACCGGCGAATTTCGAGAGCAGGGCATCATCGCGGATAGCGCTGAAGATGCCGTCGAGTTCATCCGGCACGGTGGTCAGGTAGCACGATGAAAGTTGTGGGCGCAGGGTGCCGGAATTGAACAGCGTCGGGGTCGAGCTCATGAAGTCAAACGAGGACAACAGATCGTAAAACTTGATAGTCCAGCTTTCTGGTTCGATTTCGTTGATTGCGAGCCCCATTGCAACGCGCATGAAAAACGCCTGCGGTAGCTCAAAACGGGTGCCCCGGCTCTGCAGGAAGTAGCGGTCGTAGAGCGTCTGCAGGCCCAGGTAATTGAAGTTGAAGTCACGTTCGGGCTTGATGGCGCGACCTAAGCGGGTCAGGTCGTAATTCCCCAGACGGGGATCCATCAGTTCAAGGTCGATGGCGCGCTTGATGTAGGCCTCGAAGTAAAGCGCGTAGCGTTCCTGCATGTCTTCCTGCGTGGCTTCGTCCTTGCGCCCGACGAGGAAGCTGAGTGCCTCCTGGCGCAGGGTGTCGAGCAGCAGCCTTGCTGCAACGTAGGTGTAGTTGGGCTCACGCTCGATAAACATGCGCGCGCTCATCGTCGCAGCACGCGCGACGTCAGCTTCGGCGACGCCATCAAACAGCGAACGCAGGGTCTCATTCATGACCGCGGCCGGGTCGGCACCGTCGACGGATTCACACGCCTCACTGATGATTTTCCGCAAACGGACCTCGTCGAGCGGCGCGCTGGTGCCGTCTGGCAGACTGACCGTCAGGGCGGATGTCTGTCGCGCTGGCGTACTGGTATTCTGGGTGGCGCTCGCACGCTCGCGTGCGCGATCCTCGCGATACAGAACATAGGAACGGGCTACCTTGTGCTCGCCAGCGCGCATGAGCGCCAGCTCCACGTGGTCCTGAATGTCTTCGATGTGTACAGCGCCACCGTCCGGCATGCGCCGGGTCAGCGCCGAGACCACCTGTTCGGTGAGCTCTGTGACCAGTTTGTGGATGCGTGTCGAAGCCGCTGCATTGCCCCCTTCGACCGCGAGGAAGGCTTTGGTCAGGGCGACGCCGATCTTGCTGCTGTCAAAGGCTGTGACTTTGCCGTTGCGACGAATTACCCGGTAACCACCGGGCGCTGTAGCCGCCACTTCGGCGTTAATTTCGCTTTGAGATGGCGCGATCGCCGTCGGTTCCGGGGCTGCCTCTGAGCGAGCCGCCGCGCTGTCCAGTTCCATATCCCCTCCTGCGGTGTCTGATGGCCGGAGCCCGCTGCGTGAAGCGCGAGTTTTTCTTATAAAACCGGCCTAAGCGACTGTATATCACCACAATAACATGTGGTCAAGGAAAAAGCAGACCACAATATCTGGTGCTATTGCTGTGTACAGCTGCAGCGCTGAAGCAGACTTTTCTGGGCATAAGCTGGGGATAAATCTTCGATCTTCAGCGCGATCAGGAACTTAGTAGCGACGTGCTCGGATTGTGGATAACCCGGCTTAAGGGCCCGTCAATATGCTTGGGAAAGCCCATCCCTGCGTCGCCGTGGGCGGGTGATAAACGTCAGTCGACCGCTCCACGCAGATACATCGGCTGCGCGTTCTCTGCCCTGAGTCCCACAGATGTCGACAGCGCGTCACGGGCGAGGCAGGCCGCGTCGGCGGCCTGTGGCCAGCCCGGCTCGCTGGGGACCAGCGCACGATAGGCGGACGGCAGCTGCTCGCGATATTCCAGCCAGCCGTTTCCTACGCCAAGCCAGTCGTCGCCCGGTGCAAGCAGAAGTTCCGTCGGGGCTATGAGCTGATCGTCCAACAAGCGCTCGATTTCCCCATCACGCGCCACGAAACTGGCGTAATAGGTTTCCCCCCGGCGGGCGTCCAGCAACACAGCAACCCGCCCTTCGTGGCCGCGCTGAGCCGCGCCTCGTGCGAGGGCTGCCAGACTGGAGATACCGAGCACCGGGCAATTCAGGGCGAGGCTGACTCCCTGCGCGACGGAGGTGGCAACGCGCACGCCGGTGAACGTGCCGGGGCCGTGGCCGAAAGCCACGAGCTCAACGGCGCTGCGGGAGAGCGCGAGCTCATCCAGCACCGCGTCCATCATCTCGAACACCAGGGTCGTGTGCCGGCGCGGCGCGACCTGTTGACGCTGCGCCATGCGGGAATCGTGCAAAAGAGCAACAGAACAGCCGTCGGTTGCGGTTTCGAGAGCGAGAATGGTTGTCATGAGGTGACCTGACTGCTTCGTGAATGTGAGCGGCGTTTATAATTTTGCCGCATGAGGATCCCAGTCGACCTGTTTATCGGGACGCGCTACATCTACGCGCGTCGTGGCGACCAGTTGATTGGTCTCAATTCCCTGACTGCTGTCAGCGCGACGGCATTGGGTGTTGCCGTCCTGCTTACCATTCTGTCGATTATGAACGGCTTCGAGGACGAGCTACGTGCCCGGATTCTCGGTCTCGCCGGCCATCTTGAGGTCAACGTTGACACCTCTGATCGGCAGCAGCAGGCAGAATTGCGCGCCGCCATCGTGCGCGATCCTGCGGTCGTGGCCGTGACGCCTTTTATCGCTCGAGACGTGCTGCTGGCCAACCGCGGGATGGTGCGCGCATCGACGATGCGCGGCGTTGACCCCGAGACGGAAGCGCAGGTTACCGACCTGCGCGAGCATGTGGTTGCCGGAAGGCTGGACAGCCTTGCTGGCGGCGCGTTCCGGGTGGTAATGGGACGGGAACTGGCGGATCAGCTCGGAGTCGGCGTTGGAGACGACGTGACGTTGATTCTGCCGCAGCCGCTGGTCACACCTGCAGGGCTGGTGCCGCGTTTGAAGCGCTTCACCATCGGCGCGCTGTTTGAAATCGGTTTGCAGGAGCATGACGGCGGACTGGTTCTGGCGCACGTGGACGACGTGGCGCGTCTGTTCCGCCAGCCCGGACACATCGACGGCCTGCGGGTCCGCGTGAAGGACCCCGGCGCAGTGGCGGAGGTCAAGGCGCGGCTGCGGCAGACCACGGACGCCCATATTAGCGACTGGACGGACACGCACGAGAGCCTGGTGCGCGCGCTGCGTATCGAAAAAATTGTGATGTTCACCATCCTCGCAATGGCCATCGCCGTAGCCTCGTTGAATGTGGTTTCAAATCTGGTGATCGCGGTTGCGGAGAAGAAGGGGGACATCGCGATGCTGGCCGCTCTGGGTCTCGAACGACGGCGGATTCTACGGATCTTCCTCTATCAGGGTGGCATTACCGGCATGGCGGGTGTGGCCATCGGCGTGGCTCTGGGCTACCTGCTGGCACGGCACATCGGTGTCATCGCGGCACGTCTGGAAGCGTGGCTCGGGTTCCATATTTTCTCGCCGGACGTCTATTACATCAGCGCGATCCCCTCGGTTCCTGAGCCGTTCGATTTTGTTGTCACTGCAGCCGCTGCGTTGCTGCTGGCCAGCGTGGCACCGCTGTACCCTGCCTGGATGGCCGCGAGTGTTAACCCTTCGGCAGGATTACGCCATGAATAACGCGGTGATCGAATGTCAGGATTTGGGGCGTCGTTTTGACGACGGAGGCGGGGCGGTCGAGGTGTTGCAAGGTGTGTCCTTGCGCGTCATGCCCGGAGAGACAGTCGCAGTCACCGGTGCATCGGGCTCGGGCAAGAGCACCTTGCTGCATCTGCTCGGCGGGCTCGACCAGGCGAGCAGGGGGCGCGTTTTCCTGGAGGGTCATGCACTTGGTCAGATGAAAGACGCTGAGCGCGCGCGAATGCGTAACCGGCTGCTTGGTTTTGTCTACCAGTTTCATCACCTGTTGCCTGAGTTTTCCGCGCTGGAAAACGTCGCTATGCCGCTCCTGATCGGCGGTTGCCGCGCTGCTGAGGCTAAAGCGCGTTCAGCCGCGATGCTCGAGCGGATCGGTCTCGCTGAACGGATGCTGCATCGCCCGGCAGAGCTGTCGGGCGGCGAACGTCAGCGCGTGGCGATTGCGCGTGCGCTGGTGACGGCGCCGCGCTGCCTGCTCGCCGACGAGCCGACCGGAAATCTGGACCACGCCAACGCGCGCCTGGTAGGAGACCTGTTGCTCGAACTGTGCGCGGAGCGTAATGCGGCGCTGGTTGTGGTCACGCACGATCCCGGTGTGGCCTCGCGCATGCAGAAGTGCTTTGTGTTGGACGGGGGACGGCTTACTCAGACAGGCGTTTGAGTCTTTCCCGGCGTCGCTGTCGAAGGCGGTGCAGGAGGTGCAGGCGCCACAGCCAGCGTACGGCGAGGTTGCCTATGGCTGCTGCACTCAAACCGCAGATCAGGCATCCCGCCAGCAATGGCCACCAGATTACTTCAAAGGTGGCCAGCATCCATTCGAACGTCGGCTCAAAATGCATCGTCTGCACGTGATGCCCCGGGGTGGTGATCCAGCTGCCCACCTTGAACGCGAAAAGATAAAGCGGCGCCATAGTCACCGGGTTGGTCAGCCAGATGGCAGTGAGTGTTATCGGCAGGTTTACCCGCAGGAGGAACGCCGCGACGGTCCCGATCACCATCTGGATAGGTAAGGGGATGAACGCGAGAAAAAAGCCGAGCCCGACGCCGCCTGCGACCGAACGGCGCCCCAGATGCCACAGCTCGGGATCGTGAAGGCGGTCACCGAGCCAGCCAGCAGCACGGGATTTGGTGACCGAGTCAGGACTGCCGATATAGCGTCTTAAAAAATCGCGCGGGCTCATCAGGCGATTAGCGATCTCAGATTCGCAGGGCTCCGTGCTGGTGCGGTCGGCGGTGTGTTGCGCTCTGCTCGCACCAGTCATTGCAGTACTTATGCCGCGAGCGCTGGAACACAGACAAATCGCGGGCTAGAGTTGTCTGCAGCGCTGCCAGGGATTGGCGCGCGCAGGCACCCGGCTGGGGTGCGTTGGTCAAGGACGACGCGTGCGGGCACGGATATTACTCTACCTTGCGGGACTTGGGTTCGCGCTGCTGAATCCAGCGCCCTGGGGGCTCACGGTCAGCGCATGCATGGCCCTGGTCGCAGCGCTGTGCTCGGTCCAATCACGTCTGCGGCCTGCCGCTGCGCTGTGCCTGGGGCTCGCCTGGGGCGGTGCCAATGTCGCGCTGTTCTTATCCGCAAGCGTCCTTCCATGGCCTGCGGGTGAGGCGGCCACGTTGCACGGTGAAGTGACGAGTTTTGCGGTTGCAGACGGCGACAGTTGGACTTTTGAACTGCGTCCCGAGCCGCGGCATCTGGCCGGTTCTCTGGCCCGCCCGCGAGTGCTCGTACGTTACGCTGAATCTGCGCCGCTGCCAGGCAGCTGGTGTTATCTCAAGGTGCGTCTGTATCCCGTCCGCGGCCTGGTTAACAGAGGGCAGCGCGATTCCGCACGCGGTCTGGTGGCTCGACGAGTGGTGGCCAGCGCCAATGTCATCCGGCACCCGGCCAATCTCTGTGCCGCGATAGCGACACCGTTTGGTCCCGCGGGACTGCGTTATCGCGTAAGCCGCGCTATTGATGAAGCGATTGCCCATCGGGACGCCGCCGCGATCATCCGCGCGCTCGCGGTCGCCGATCGCAGTGCGATCTCGACCCAGCAGTGGGAAACAGCACGGGTCAGCGGCACAGCGCATCTGCTTGCTATCTCGGGGCTCCATATTTCGCTCTGCGCCGCGCTTGCTTTTGGCGTGGCGCGGCGCATGGTCAGCTTGTGCTGCGTCCCGTGGCAGGGGTATCCAGCGGTCCGTCTGGCCTGGCTCGCGGCGGGCTTCGCGGCAGTGGCCTACGCTGCGCTCGCGGGATTTGCGACCTCGGCTTCGCGTGCTGCCCTGATGGTCGTGTTTACCAGCGTGGCCGTCATCAGCGGCCGCCGGGTATTTTCGCTCGACGGTCTGCTGCTGGCGCTGGCATCGTTGGCGACGGCAGACCCTCTGCTTCTTCTGAGCGATGGGCTGTGGCTTTCGTTCATGGCCGTCGGCACGCTTTTGTTCTGTGCCGTGTGGCTGCCAACTGACGGTAGCCGCCTGCATCTCGCGATCCGAACCCATCTGGTCATGACCTTTGCCATGCTGCCGGTGACGACGGCGCTCTTCGGCAGTGTTTCCTGGCTGGCTCCGCTAGCGAACCTGGTAGCACTGCCGTGGTGCAGTGTTTTTGTTATTCCGCTGGTGTTGCTCGGGCTGTTGAGCTGCTTCGCTCTTCCTGGCTTCGCCGCCGTGTGCTGGGACATGGCCGGCCGTTGCTGGAATCTTCTGGACCCTCTGCTGCGGCTGAGTCTCGAACCCCCGCTGCGCGCCGACGTGTTGCCTGGAACTGGCCCGCTCTGGGTGCTGTTATGTCTTTTCGCTATCGCGCTGATGCTGTTACCTGCTGCTCTAGGTTTACGTTGGCTCGGCGTCGGGCTGATCTGCTCAGCGCTGTCAGTCGGGCCGACCCGGCCGGCCGCGGGCGTTGTGCACCTGGAGGTGTTCGATGTCGGCCAGGGTCTTGCAGTGCATATCCGCACCCGTCGCGCAGATGTGCTTTTCGATACCGGTCCTGGCAGCTGGCGGGGGAAATCCGACCTTGCCACCCGGGTGGTCCTGCCTGGCCTGCGCCACGCTGGCGTGACAGAGCTCGACGCCCTGATCCTGAGTCACCTTGATTACGATCATCGCGGTGGGCTGGGTAGCGTGCTGCGGGCATACCCCGGCAGTACCGTCCTGACGCCGGAGGGCGCCGGGCCGATCAATGCTGACCGACGCGCGCCCTGTGTGTCCGGCCAGACGTGGCAGTCCGACGGCGTCAGCTTCCGCTGGCTGAGCGCAGCGCAGGCGGTGAGTTCTCGCAACGACCGTTCCTGTGTACTGCTGATTGACTCCCCTTATGGCAGAGTGCTGCTGCCGGGAGATATCGAACAGGCGGGGGAGTCTGCTCTCGTCAGACAGTTTGGCGGAGCGTTGCGTGCCGATGTTCTGCTGGTGCCGCATCACGGCAGCCGCACGTCTTCCAGCGCCCCGTTTCTCCGGCAGGTGGCCCCGCAGGCGGCGATTATTTCGGCCGGCGCGGGTAACAGATATGGCTTCCCTCATGCGGAAGTCACCCGGCGCTACGTTTCGATGGGGGTGCACCTGCTGAACACGGCTGTCGACGGCGCGGTCGCGATCGAGGTTGGTCCCGGAGGGATCGTGCTTGAATCTGAGCGCCATAGACGGGGTGGCTTCTGGAACGCGGCGCGGCCACTTTCGAGTGCAGACGCGGTTTGGTAATGTCTGCGCCACTCGCCGGGTGGTCACAGGAAGGGATAGACAGCGTGCTGGAGTTGATACAAGCCGGAGGCTGGCTGATCTGGCCCATCCTTCTCAGTTCAGTGGTCGCGCTGGCTATCGTGGTGGAACGTTTCTGGTCGCTGCAGACACGGCGGATCATGCCGGAGAATCTGGTCGCTCAGGTGTGGCAATGGGCACATGCCGATGTGCTTGATGACAAGCGGATCGAAGCCCTGCGCGCCGGCTCAACGCTGGGCCGGGTGGTCGCCGCGGGTCTGATCAACCGGCATCACGACCGCATGGTGATGAAAGAGGGGATCGAGGAGGTCGGACGCCACGTGGCCCACGATCTGGGACGCTACCTCAATACGCTCGGCACAATCGCATCGCTGGCGCCCCTGCTGGGCCTGCTGGGTACTGTTGTCGGCATGATTAAAGTGTTCACCGCCATCTCGGTCCACGGCGTGGGCGGCGACGCCGCGGCGCTGGCCGGCGGAATTTCTGAGGCGCTGATCACAACAGCAGCAGGGTTGTCCGTCGCGATCCCGAGCCTGATGTTCTATCGCTATTTTGTCGGTAAGGTTGATGGCCTTGTGGTGGCGATGGAACAGGAAGCTCTGAAGCTGGTCGAAGTGCTCCACGGCGACCGTGAGGCTGAAACCGAGCGTCCATCCGCAGTGTCGGTTACCCCATGAACTTCCGTCCGCCCCGCGAACGTGAGCTGGAGATCAATCTGACGCCGCTGATTGATGTCGTCTTCCTGCTGCTGATCTTTTTTATGGTCTCGACGACCTTCATCAAGGATTCCCAGATCAAGCTGACCCTGCCGGACGCGAGCTCGTCGGCGCCGGAGCAGCTGCCCGATGCGATCAGGGTCGCTATAGACAGTCGCGGCAATGTTTATGTCGACGACCGACCGCTGGTGAACCGCAGCGTAAAGACCATCCGTGGTGCCCTGCATGAAGCGCGCGAGGGGCGTGAAGACCCGCTGGTCATCATCAGCGCAGATGCCGCAAGTACGCATCAGGTCGTGGTGGATGTTATGGACGCAGCACGGCAGGAGGCGCTGTTTCGCCTCACGTTTCCGACCAGGCACCGCGCGCAGGATGACTGATGGCGTCAGTCAGCGGCGAGCCCCCTGTCTATCTACGGAGATGATCGAAAGGCTGCGTGATCAGGACGCTGCACGCAGCCGGGGTGCAGCGACGCTGGTGTTAGCTCAGCCCGAAAGCAAACGGTGAAACGATTTCTTCACAGACTCGCGGAAGAGATCTGGTACGG
>Ga0181582_10002426_pt1 | contig 14711 bp, 12 predicted proteins | sample 071ome_32_FD_132438 | JGI IMG/M metagenome (GOLD analysis project Ga0181582, IMG submission 132438) | Coastal salt marsh microbial communities from the Groves Creek Marsh, Skidaway Island, Georgia - 071405AT metaG (megahit assembly) | ecosystem: Environmental > Aquatic > Marine > Intertidal...
ATAAGAGGTTTGATCACACTGGTAAAGCTGGCGGTGGTTAGGCAGACCTTTATCACCCGTTAAGCCACCCTGAAGAACAAACGTCTTCTCTATCCCCTGTCCGAGCAGTTCTACCGGGATATTGGGATGATCCAGTGATATGGGGTATTTCCGTAATGCCGCGCGCACGAGCCCGGCGCCGGCTGGGTCGAGATCAAGATCGAAAACGTCTGTTCTGATCGACACCCGCTCAGTCGTCGCATCCCGGGTTTCTATTGGAACTGTCGAAGTCTCGGCTTCCGTTGCGACTGGCACTGGTGCAATTGAAGCGGGCGTCGTTTCATTTTGGGAAATAGCCGCCGCCTCGGGCGGCACCGCAACCGCGTGATAGTCAGCCTGCCAGGCTTCCCAGAGCATAAGGCCCAGCATCGACAGGGCAACGAACAGAATAAGGCGCGTGTTTTCCAACCTAGATTCTCTTTTTCCGGTCGGCTGCTGAGAGTAGAGCTTGTGCTACTTCGTGTATCAGAGCATGTCTGCTCAGCAGGGCCGCTTGGGGCAGGATGACTATAAAAACGTCGACTGCCCGCATCTTTGTTTGAAGTGATCTGAAAGTTTCACGGACACGCCTTTTGAGCGCATTTCTGCGTGACGCAAGACGGGAAACTTTACGACTGACCGAAAGCCCCAATCGTGGAAAATCTCGATCATTCTGTAGCGCATATGTAATCAGCGTGGGCGAGCGCGTTCGCGTGCCTCGACGGAAAACACGATCTATCTCTGCTCTGGAGTGGAGTCGCTGGTGCCAGCCGAAAGTGCTGGCGCCCACGTTTGTCTCTGTCAGCTTCGCTATGAGATTAGTTTGTTAACTGGGCTGCGAGGCGCATACGTCCTTTCGCTCGACGAGCGCGGATCACGCGCTGACCACCCTTGGTTTTCATACGAGCTCTGAACCCATGCTTACGGATACGTTTAGTTCGGCCAGGCTGGAAAGTGTGTTTCATTATTGAGCGTCCGATTTCAGTAGTCTGACTCTGCGAAATGGTGGTGCAGCAGAAAGCGCGCGATTCTAGGGCCTCGATTACAAAAAAGTCAATTAGATCATAGAAATATATCATTGCTCAGGTTGTGGATAAGTTTCCGGCCGGGCGCTACACTCCCGCGCCTCTCTTCGCCTCTCAAATAGGTCGCAACCAGGTCACCATGGAACAACCCGTCTGGCGTCAGTGCCTGAGAAAACTGGAACTCGAGCTTTCCGCGCAGCAGTTCAATACCTGGATAAGGCCGCTACAGGCCGACGAGACCGGCGAGAAGATCACTGTTCTCGCACCCAACCGGTTCGTCCTCGACTGGATTAGAGACAAGTACGCCGAGCGAATTCATGGCATCGTGGGTGACATCGCCGGAGCTTCCTCTTTGGAGCTGAGCTTTACTGTGGGCAGCAAGGCACCTGCGGCGACCAGAAATGTGGTTGAGCAGGAGAGGAGTATTCCCATATCGCAGGTCAGTCCCGTTACTCCGGCGGAAGGATCTGAAACCCGAAAAGCTGCTACTCGCAGCGGGCTGAAGAAAGATTTCACTTTCGAAACTTTTGTAGAGGGTAAATCTAATCAGCTGGCCCGGGCAGCTTCTCTTCAAGTCGCTGAAAACCCAGGTAAAGGCTACAACCCGCTGTTCATATGCGGCGGTGTAGGTTTAGGTAAAACCCACCTCATGCACGCCGTGGGAAATTTGCTTACGCAGGGACGAGGTAGTGCGAAAGTGGTCTACCTGCATTCGGAGAGGTTTGTAGCCGACATGGTGAAAGCGCTTCAGCATAACGCCATGAACGACTTCAAAAAGTTCTATCGCTCTGCAGATGCTCTTCTCATCGACGACATCCAGTTTTTTGCTGGTAAAGAACGCTCGCAGGAAGAATTTTTTCATACTTTCAATGCTTTACTAGAGGGTCAGCAACAGATCGTTTTGACCTGTGACCGCTATCCGAAAGAAGTATCAGGTGTCGAAGAGCGACTTAAATCCCGGTTGGGCTGGGGGCTGACCGTTGCTATCGAACCAGCAGAACTCGAAACTCGAGTAGCTATCCTCATGAAAAAGGCGGAGCAGTCTGGCATCAGTCTTCCCCACGAAGTGGCCTTCTTTATTGGAAAACGCTTTCGCTCGAACATACGGGAGCTCGAAGGGGCTTTACATAGAGTGGTAGCAAATGCTCACTTCACTGGACAGTCAATCACCCTCGATTTCGCCAGGGAAGCTTTACGAGATTTACTGGCCCTACAAGACAGGCTCGTTACGATCGACAACATCCAACGCACAGTCGCGGAGTACTACAAGATCCGAGTTGCCGACCTTCTTTCTAAGCGCAGGAATCGATCCATCGCGAGGCCACGCCAGGTAGCAATGGCGCTCTCTAAAGAACTCACTAGCCATAGCCTCCCAGAGATAGGAGATGCCTTTGGAGGTAGAGACCATACGACAGTTCTGCATGCTTGCAGAAAAGTTGCGGAATTAAGGGCCAGTGACGCACGGATACAGGAAGACTTTGCGAACTTAGAAAGAACGTTGACAACTTAGCGACAACTTAGCGACAACCTGTGGATAATGTTGGTGACCTCTCAGTAATGGTTTTCGTCCACAGAAAACCCACAACTTAGCGTCACAAGAATTACCGCAAGCGAGTGGCTAATTTATTGTTTTAGCTAGAAAAAGAAAGCATCCCCGTTTTTTGCCCGACTAATTACAACCACTATGAAAATCAAAATATCTCGAGAAGTTTTATTACCTGTTCTTCAGGCAGCTAATAACGTTGTTGAGCGCAGGCAGACTCTACCAATTCTGAGCAACGTTCTGGTAGACGGCTCGGCTGGCGCCGTTCGGTTTACGTCGACGGATATGGAAGTTGAGTTATGTGCTGAAGTCACAGATGTTGAAACCGACTCAGGAACAGCGGCGCTTCCGGCTAGGAAGTTGCTGGACATATGTCGGGCTCTTCCTAGTGGTTCGGTAATTACGATAGATACGGATGGAAATAAAGCTAAGCTGACGTCAGGGAGAAGCAAGTTCTCTTTGGCAGCGATGCGTGGCGACGAATTTCCATCCGTCGGGAATTTTTCAACTCAGGTTGAGTTCTCGCTGGATAAGCAAGTGCTGGTCGATTTAGTAGAGAGCACGTTATTCGCCATGGCACATCAGGACGTGCGTTACTACCTGAACGGATTACTTTTCGAAATAGATGGTCACAAAGTAAGAGCGGTAGCAACCGATGGTCACCGGCTCGCGCTTTGTGAGAAGGAGGTCAAGGTCGAACTGGACGGCGAGAGTAAGCAATACATTATTCCTAGAAAAGGTGTGTTGGAACTGGCGCGACTCTTGAGCAACGGTGAAGGTGAGGTGCAGCTAAGCATCGGGGAAAATCACGTCAGGGCAACACTGGGTAGCGTAACGCTCATTTCCAAATTGGTGGATGGGCGTTTCCCCGATTACGAGCGCGTAATTCCGGGGGAATCTGAGTTTCAGGTTGTGGCTCAGCGTGAAGATCTCAGAGCTGGCCTCGGGCGAGCTTCCATTCTTTCAAACGAAAAATTTCGCGGTGTACGACTGACTTTTAAGAAAGAGACTCTGGTGGCCGTTGCCCACAATCCGGAACAGGAAGAAGCAGAAGAGGAAATGGAAATTCAGTATGCCGGGGACGGTATAGAAGTCGGGTTTAATGTTTCCTACCTATTAGACGTACTCGGCGTCATCCGGGCGGAGCAGGTTCGAATCGATCTTGTTGATGCTCAAAGTAGTGCTCTGATTAGGGCCGTAGGGGATGACAGCGCGAGGTATGTTGTGATGCCCATGAGGCTTTAAGACTGGGTGCCTCAGCCTGTGGGTGATCAAAAGGGCCTCTTAATATCCGAGAAGGTATGCGAGTTGTACGGCTCAACGCGATTAACGTTCGTTGTCTGAAGGATGCCGAGTGTGCTCCTGATGCAGGCGTTAATGTCATCCTCGGTGCAAACGGCAGCGGTAAGACCAGTTTCCTTGAGGCGCTCAGTATTCTTTGCCTGGGACGCTCGTTCGTCAGCCATCAGACACGGGATGTTGTCAGCAAGGGCGAAAACGTCTTGGGAGTCCGGGGCGAATTTGTAGACACTTCTGGCCAGCAGTTCGATGTCAAGGTGAGAAAGAGTAAAACTGCTACCGAGATCAGGCTTAATGGTGAGCCAGTGAAGTCAGCGTCTGATCTTGCTCAAATAACTCCGATAGTCGTCATTGAATCCCAAGCCAGGACCCTGCTCGAGGAAGGACCGGGTAGCAGACGGAATTTCATGGACAGAACGATGTTCCACGTGGAACCTGGCTATGTCGTGGCCTGGAAGAATTATCGACGTGCTCTGGGACAGCGAAATGAAGTTCTTCGACATAAAGGTTCAAATCTGGAACTGGCGTTCTGGGGAGCGGAAATGGCGAAAGCGGCTGATTTGGTCTCGAATGCACGGGAAAATTTGGTGAGTTCGCTGAATCTGACGTTGCGTGAGTTGGATCCCGAACTACCTGGAAAATTGGTCGGGTTTTCCCTCACATATCAACCTGGATGGAACCGGCAAGTGGGCCTGGAGGCGCATCTAGAAAGTACGATTCAACGGGACAAGGATTCCGGGTATACAGGTATAGGCGCGCACCGTGGAGATTTTTCAGTTAAACCTTCTGACCCTGATCAGAATTATCGTTTGTCTAGGGGGCTGTCAAAGATACTCGCGATAGCAATTTACGAAGCACAAGGAAGATTTATATTTCGGAGAAATGGTCGAGAGCCGTTATACCTTGTTGATGATCTTGCTGCAGAGATGGACGAGGAGTTGATAAGGATCTCGTTCGGGTTGTTGACAAAGTCGACCCGACAGTGTTTCTACACGTCAGTAAAGCAACCTGATTTACCCGAAGATTTAGTTCGAGATGGCGCGATGTTCCACGTGGAACATGACAGTGATCGCAGGCGGTCAAGCTTACGGAGAATTTTATGAGCTACGACTCAAACAATATTAAGGTTCTTAAGGGTCTTGACGCGGTACGTAAGCGTCCTGGCATGTACATAGGCGATACGGATGACGGCACGGGGCTTCACCACATGGTATTCGAGGTGGTTGACAACTGTGTGGATGAAGCTTTAGCAGGATATTGCACCCATATTACTGTGCGTATTCATGCCGGTAACGCTGTCACCGTCACAGATAATGGTAGAGGCATCCCTGTCGATTTCCATCAGGAGGAGGGACGGTCCGCAGCAGAGGTGATTATGACAACGCTTCATGCTGGCGGTAAGTTTGACGATAATTCCTACAAGGTCTCTGGTGGACTACACGGAGTAGGTGTTTCTGTCGTAAATGCGCTTTCAGCTGAACTTCAACTGACCATTCGCAGGGAAGGCAAGATCTGGAGCCAGAGCTATCGCCACGGCAATCCCGTTGAAGAGTTGCGGGAAACAGGTAAAGCAGAACAGACGGGTACGGAAGTCCGATTTATTCCAAGTGAAGAGATATTTACCAATGTCGATTTTCACTACGATATCCTCGCAAAACGACTACGAGAGTTGTCTTTTCTTAACTCCGGCCTAGATATCAAGCTGATTGATGAAAGGTCAGACAGGCGGGATCATTTTCGTTACGAAGGCGGCATTGCTGCTTTCGTAACCCACCTTAATACCGCTAAGTCACCGCTGCACGAAAACGTCATTCACATAGCGGCGGACCGTGACGATATCGGTGTCGAAGTAGCCCTTCAGTGGAATGACTCTTACCAAGAAAACATATTCTGCTTTACGAACAATATCCCTCAACGGGATGGTGGGACACATCTCGCAGGTCTAAGAAGCGCATTGACGAGGACGCTTAATCAATACATTGAAAAAGAGGGTTTGGCTGCTAAAAATAAAGTCGCTGTCAGTGGAGAGGACGTGCGCGAGGGTCTGACTGCTGTTCTATCGATAAAGGTTCCAGATCCGAAATTTTCTTCCCAGACCAAAGATAAGCTGGTCTCGAGTGAAGTGAAGGGAGCTGTTGAGTTCGCGACAGCAGAGCGGTTGAACGAATACCTGTTGGAGCACCCGCAGGACTCTCGCGCAATTATGGGCAAAATTGTTGAGGCTGCCAGAGCTCGTGAGGCCGCTAGAAAAGCCCGGGAACTGACCCGAAGGAAAACGGCGCTTGATGTCGCCGGTTTACCGGGCAAGCTTGCAGATTGCCAGGAGAAAGACCCTTCATTGTCCGAGTTGTTCATTGTAGAGGGTGACTCAGCCGGCGGGTCGGCGAAACAGGGTAGAGATCGCCGTAATCAGGCGATTCTTCCACTGAAAGGAAAAATTCTAAACGTTGAGAAGGCTCGGTTCGATCGCATGTTGTCGTCGACCGAAGTCGGGGCTCTTATTACCGCCTTAGGATGCGGTATCGGGCCAGAAGACTATGACCCCGCGTCTCTTCGCTATCATCGAATCATCATCATGACAGACGCTGATGTGGACGGTTCTCACATTCGGACGCTTTTGTTGACCTTCTTCTATCGACAAATGCCAGAGCTTGTACAGAACGGGCACGTCTACATAGCGCAGCCTCCGCTATATAAGGTAAAGAAAGGGAAACACGAGCGTTACTTAAAAGATGATCAGGCGCTGAACCAGCATTTTCTGGATATCGGGCTTCAAGGTACGGCCATAAACCTAGTTGACAGCGAGTTGACATCAGAACAACTAGACGCGATTGGACGAGACTATCTACTGCTCGGCCAGATAGAAAAACGTCTGGCGACACGGTTCCCGGCGGCGGTCCTGAGTGCTTTTCGTCGCAGTCCATTGCTCGGTCAAGAAGTGTTATCTGATCGAACCGCGCTCGACAGTTGGTGTGAGGATCTGCGAACGACTCTGGCGCTGATTCTGGAAACTCACCAACAGGTCAGCGTGCGTATGAACTTTCAAACCCCCTCGCATTGGGCGCTCGAAATACAGTTCGTGGTGAACGGGTCACTGACTTCGACGGTTTTGGATAGGGAGTTTTTCGTATCCAGTGAATACCAGCACTTGGCGAGGCTTGGCCAGCTCTTTGATGGCTCCCTGGCTCCGGGTTCCGGAATTCAGCGTGGGGCTGAAGAAGCACCGATACAAACTCTCGGAGCGGCTTTTGCCGATATTCTGGAACAGGCCCGGAAAGGTTCATCCGTGCAGCGGTATAAGGGCCTCGGAGAAATGAATCCAGATCAGCTCTGGGAGACCACGATGAGTTCTGAGACAAGAAACCTGATGCAGGTCCGGATAGAAGACGCCGTCGCCGCTGACCAGATCTTCTCAACCCTGATGGGAGATCAAGTAGAGCCACGCCGGGAGTTCATCGAAAGGCATGCGCGCACTGCGACGAACCTGGATACTTGAAAGGGAAACTAATTTAGTTCCGGAGGGCCTGGCCTGCTAGCCGAAAAAATGAGTTGGCGCTGCCAAGGCCACTACGTCGATCGGAAGCGAAGTTTCAACCTTCAAAGCCTTAGCGGCTTCGCTTATAGTCGCTCCGCTGGTGATCACATCGTCAACCAGCAGGATCCGGCCAGAGAGCGCTCTGATTTCGGGGGTTGATTTGAAGTAACCAGCAACATTCCTGCGCCTGGCTTGTCTGGTGTTTAGAGAGTGCTGAGGCACCGGTTTGCGCCCGCGCTGTGTCTTCAAAGCGCGGTGCAGCACCGGCGTACCAGGGCCAGACCCCAGGGTATTGGCTAAAAAACTGGCCTGATTGAAACCTCGTTCCAAGTACCGTTCTGCGCCCAGTGGGACGGGGATTATGGCGGAATAGGTAAGTAAGTGCTTACAAAAAATTTCCTTGAGTGCTGCTGCGCATGCGTGGAGCGCCGCAAGGTCGCGCTTAAACTTGAATCTGTGTATCAGCTTATTTATCGGGAACACGAAGTCAAAGGCAATGAACTGCTCCTGGCAGAAGGCCGGCACGCGATTTAATCCGCGGGGCTTATAGAACGGGAGATCAAACCAGCAAGGACCGCAAAAGCCACTGCTTTTTGCTGAAGCCCCGCATAGCACACACCGTTTGAACACTTTACGGCCCTCCTTGGCTGATAGGTGGTACAGGTTTCTGTATCTCTAATTGTTGACGTCCGGGCAATCCGCCTCATAATCCACCCCACCTTAGCAGCGAAATGGCTACACAACATGCAGGCAGCACTCAATCAGGAGAATACCGCTTCAGACATCCGCCATGATTGGCGCTTGGAAGAACTGACAACTTTGTACTCCCAGCCGTTCAACGATCTGATGTACCTCGCTCAGAGTGTCCACCGCCGCAATTTCGACCCGAACACTATTCAGCTGAGCACTCTGCTAAGTATTAAGAGTGGTGCATGCCCTGAAGATTGCGCCTATTGCCCACAGAGCGCCCGCTTTGACACCCACGTGGAGCCATCCCGATTAATGGACCTTGAAACCGTCTTGTCTGCAGCAACAGCAGCGAAACAAGCCGGTGCCACGCGCTTTTGCATGGGCGCAGCCTGGCGCTCTCCCAAAGACAAAGATATCGACCAGCTGCTGCCTGTTATCGAAGGCGTCCGATCGCTCGGGCTCGAAACCTGTATGACACTCGGAATGTTGAGCGGACCCCAGACAGACCGCCTCGCAGCTGCCGGGCTCGATTACTACAACCACAATTTGGACACTTCACCCGAGTTTTACGGGGAAATCATCAGTACGAGGACCTACCAGGATCGTTTAGAAACGCTGGACCACGTCCGTCAGGCAAACATCAAAGTCTGCTGCGGGGGCATCGTCGGCCTGGGCGAATCGCCACAAGACCGTGCCGGCCTGATCCGAACTCTGGCGAACATGCCTTCGCACCCGGAGTCAGTGCCGATAAATCTTCTGGTCCGCGTCGCCGGCACGCCCCTGGAAAATGCTGCGGCAGTGGATCCTCTCGACTTCGTACGAACCATAGCGCTGACTCGTATCGCCATGCCCGCTTCGATGGTGCGACTCTCGGCGGGGCGCTCGAACATGAGCGACGAGCTCCAGGCCTTGTGTTTCCTTGCAGGCGCTAATTCCATTTTTTACGGCGACCAGCTGCTGACGACGGAAAATCCAGTTGCTTTAGCTGACCGCAACCTTCTGGCTCGCCTGGGTCTGAGACCAAGCGAGCAGAAGCGAGAGTTGGCGTAAGGACGGACACTTCCACCAAGCTGAAACGCGCATTGCCCAAGCGGATCGGCCCAGAAAAACTGTCAGCCGCATGTCCGAACCCGCGCTTCTAGGGAGTCTTCTGGGCCGTCGTGCAGGTATTCCGAGCACGCTGACCCGGCATCGACGCCCCCGTACGCCCGGAACCCAACCCGAGATCGTTCTTGAAGGTAAGTCCTACCTGAATTTCTCGAGCAACGACTATCTGGGTATGTCGTGTGACCCGCGAGTGCTCGAACACATTCGAGCAGAGACAGGAACGTGGGGCATTGGCTCTGGCTCAGCCGCTTTGCTAGGTGGCTACAGTGCGGCCCACGCCGAGCTGGAGAGGGCCCTGGCAGCCGAAACCGGCCACGAAGCCGCCGTTCTCTTCTCCTCCGGTTACATGGCGAACCTGGGAGCTCTTACGGCTCTCCTCAGCCGCCAAGATTACGCTTTACATGATCGCCTCAATCACGCATCTCTGATTGACGGAATTTTGCTGAGCGGCGCGCGCCACCGACGTTACGCACATCTCGATATGGGATCTCTGGCTACAGCGCTAGCCAATACCGGCGGAAACCGGCTTATCGTGACGGAGACCGTTTTCAGCATGGACGGAGACCAGACTCCTCTGCCGCACATTCTCCAGTTGGCAAAAGAATTCGAGGCATTGACCTATCTGGATGACGCCCACGGCTTCTTAGTCTCACAAAGACAAGGACCACCTTCGAAACCCGCAGACGTCATTACCATGGTTACCCTGGGGAAAGCGCTGGGGGCCCAAGGCGCAGCCGTTTGCGCGAGCGAAGAAATCATTGATCTCCTGGTCCAGACGGCGCGTACCTTCGTGTATGACACGGCTCTTTCACCCGTTTGCGCACTGGCTGCACTAGAGGCGCTGCGCCTGATCAAGACAGACCACAATATTCGGCAAAGGCTGAACAGCAATGTCGTCCTATTCCAACAACTGGCGCGGAAAGCTGGAATACCACTCTCGAATGTTGAGGGGCCTATCCAACCAATTCGGCTTGGTGGTGACGTCGGAACCTTGGCTGTCGCCGAACGTTTGAGAACCCTTGGAATGTACATCCCTGCAATTCGTCCCCCAACGGTACCAAAAGGTACCTCAAGGCTGCGGATTGCTTTGACAGCCTCACACACGTCAGAGCACATAGAACGACTCGTTGCCGCGCTAGCGAAAGCGATCCCTGGCGTCCTTTCGCAATGAGCAGCCTCCTCTCAAAACAAGGCGTCCGCCGCAGCTTCGCCGATGCAGCCGCGACATATGACGCCCATGACTTTCTTCAACGGGATACCGGTGACCAACTTATTCAGCGGCTGTCGCTGATGAAACTACGGCCGAAGTGGATTCTGGACGCAGGCGCAGGAACGGGCCGGAACGGCCGAATTCTAGCTTCGCGTTTTTCAGGCGCGCGGGTCATCCAATTAGATTTAGCTGGCGCGATGCTTGAGCAGGGTCGCCGTCAGACGCGCCGCTGGGCTTCTCCTCACAGTTTTGTCTGCGCTGATATCGAAGCGTTGCCGTTACGCGCCGCCTCTGTGGATCTGGCCTTTTCAAACCTCGCGCTTCAATGGATGGCCGACCCAGCTCGCGCATGCGCAGAGCTGAAACAGGTTCTTAGGCCGGACGGCGTGATCTTGTTTTCGACGCTTGGGCCACGGACGCTGTTTGAGTTGAAAGAGGCGTTCTCCGCAATTTCCACCTCCAAACATGTAAATGATTTCACGGACCTCCATCTCGTTGGGGATCTGCTGGCCCGTAGCGGTTTTAGCGACCCTGTGATCGAGTCAGAAGAAGTCGTCGTTACCTACCGGGACATTTACGGGCTGTTGCGCGACCTGCGTGGGATCGGTGCGGTCAACCAGCAGGCCGAGCGACGTAAAGGCTTATCCAGCCGGCAATTTTTTCTGAGGCTGGCGGAAGCGTATGAGCCGTTCCGAACGGACGGGCTTCTGCCGGCCACTTATGAAGTGATTTACGCTCATGCGTGGAACTCCTCGCGAACACCTCAGCCGGAGGCACCGGGTGAATACAAGGTCCCCGTCACGGACATACGCAGGAGACCTTAATGGTTTTCATAACAGGGACAGATACCGGCTGTGGAAAAACACACGTCAGCTGCGCGTTGCTCCGCCAGCTTGCGGCCATCGGTGTACCGGCGGCGGGCATGAAACCAGTGGCCACAGGTGCGACGCTGCACGCCGGCGCTCGCCTTAACGAAGATGCCGAGCTACTGCGGGTTGCGTCACCAGTCAGGATGCCGCCGTGGGCACAGAACCCCTACCTCTTCGAGCTACCAGCATCGCCGCACATTTCCGCTCGGAGAGAGGGCGCCGAGATTTCGCCTGGACGGATCAAAGCCGCATTTCGAGAAAGTCAGCATCATGCCGCCGTTGTCGTAGTTGAGGGAGTTGGTGGCTGGTGTGTGCCCATTGCGGCGGGTTACTCCGTTGCGGAGTTAGTACGGGACTTGTCTATCCCTGTTGTCCTTGTTGTTGGACTGAAGCTCGGCTGCATCAACCATGCGCTCCTCACTGCAGGTGCGCTCGCAGTCCAGGAAGCTCCTGTCCTTGGGTGGGTCGCTAACGAGGTTGACCCAGGCCTCGAAGCAGTTGAAGAGGTGCTGGAAACCCTCGACGAACTACTGCCCTTTGAGCGCCTTGGCTATTGCCGGTGGCAGGACCAAGCCGACCTCGAGCGGTTGTGCTCCATCCTCACCTCAAGTCAGGAGAGCGGCTGAGCATGGTGACGGCGTTGCCTGTGGGGCCAAATGGCGACCGGACCTGGGTCCTTCAGCCAACGCGGTCTCTCAGTTGGCATGAGGCTAAACTTCTTCTCTCAGTGGTCGCAGGAGGAGAGCTGGTAATTGGAGTTTTCTTCTGGCAAATGGGGCTGCCGCTGGTTCTTCCTTTTTCCGGACTGGAGGTTATTGCGCTCGCAGCGGCCTTTTACCTTGTCCACCACCGTAGTCAGAGGAAAGAGGTGGTGCGTCTTGAGGGAGATGCGCTCTTCGTGGAGAGAGGGCGCTCTGCGGTGGAAGAAAGCGTTCAGTTCAACCGTTTCTGGGTTAGGGTGGAACTAAAACAGCATCAGTACCGTAACCATCCGCGACGACTGTTGGTCGGGCTCCACGGTCAGTATCTGGAGTTGGGCAATTTTCTGGTCGAAAGTGAGCGAGAATCGTTCGCTAAAACACTGATTAACGCATTGCGCAAAAGAGGTTAAACTTCGCGCTCGAAAATTAGACGGTGTCCTTTAGCCTACAGCTCCCAGTGCTCAGGTTCTGCGGCACTCGGGCCTTGGCACAAGACCGCGGCCACGCGGTCTGGACACGACTAAACTAAACCCTTCGAATCGAATCGTGGGCGTCAGCGAGCCTGCGGTCTGGAGAGAAAAGGCATGACTTCTTGGATTCGACGCCGCTTACACAGCGGCTATCCGCTTATCACAGCATTGCTGGCAGTCCCGAGTGCAGCCCAGGCGGAGTGGGGCTTGAACCTGACGGAGGGCGTCACGCCTTTTAGTCACACGGTCTACCATCTCCACATGTTGATCCTGTGGATCTGTGTAGCAATCGGAGTCGTTGTGTTCGGGCTCATGGGCTACTCGATGCTCAAGTTCCGCAAATCTCAAGGCGCGCAGCCCGCCACCTGGCATGAAAATACCAAGGTGGAAATTATCTGGACGATTCTGCCTTTCGCGATCCTCGTAGGTCTCGCTATTCCCGCGACCAAGGCGCTGATCATGATGGAAGACGTGGCCGAATCGGATATGACTATCAAAGTTACCGGCTACCAGTGGATGTGGCATTACCAGTACGTCAATGAAGGCATTAGTTTTTTCAGCAAGCTGGACCAGGAATCGAACCAGGCGCGCCAGCTGGGTTCGGGACAGGATCCCGCGCAAGTTGAAAATTACCTGCTTGCTGTCGACAAGCATCTCGTTGTTCCTGTGAACAAGAAGATCAGGTTTTTGACGACAGCCGGAGACGTGATTCACGCATGGTGGGTTCCCGCGCTGGGCTGGAAGCGGGACGCTGTTCCCGGATACATCAATGAATCCTGGGCAAAGATAGAACAACCGGGCATCTATCGAGGGCAGTGCGCCGAGCTTTGTGGGCGGGACCACGGATTTATGCCTATCGTGGTGGAGGCGCTCAGCGAGGCGGATTACGCGGCTTGGGCTGAGAAGACCAAATCTGAGACCCAACATGCGGCAATGGAACCGGTCAGAACGATGACACCTGCTTTGGCGGATGCTGGCGCTGACGCCAGCTTGTCCCGCTGACGTCTCCAGCGGCGTTACTCCACCGCAACACTGCATTAAGACTGGAAAGGATTAGATATGAGTCAGGCGACCACTCATCATGATGACCACCACGATCATCATCCGACGGGCATTACACGCTGGTTAACTACAACGAACCATAAGGATATCGGCACGCTGTACCTGCTGTTCGCGCTGGTGATGTTCTTCATCGGTGGTGCTATGGCGATGATCATTCGCCTGGAGTTGTTTCAACCGGGTCTCCAGTTTGTGGACCCGCAGTTTTTCAATTCGATGACCACGATGCACGCGCTGATCATGATCTTCGGTGCGGTCATGCCGGCGTGGACCGGCTTTGCGAACTGGATGATCCCGATGATGATCGGCGCTCCAGATATGGCGCTTCCGAGACTCAATAACTGGAGTTTCTGGATCCTGCCGTTCGCGTTTACATTGCTACTCAGCACGCTGTTCATGCCCGGTGGTGCGCCGGCAGGCGGCTGGACGATGTACCCGCCGCTGGTTCTTCAAACCGGAAATGCTTTTCCTTTCCTGATATTCGCTGTGCATTTCATGGGCGCTTCTTCGATTGCGGGAGCGATAAACGTGATCGTGACCGTGTTCAACATGAGAGCACCGGGCATGACCCTGATGAAACTGCCTCTGTTTGTCTGGACGTGGATTATCACGGCGTTTCTGTTGATCGCCTCGATCCCTGTTCTAGCGGGGGCGGTGACCATGCTGTTGACCGATAAGTTCTTCGGTACGGCGTTTTTCTCAGCGGCCGGCGGCGGTGACCCGGTGATGTTCCAACACATCTTCTGGTTCTTCGGCCACCCCGAGGTCTACATCCTGATTCTTCCTGCGTTCGGAATAGTTTCAGCTATCGTCCCGACGTTCGCGCGCAAACCGCTGTTCGGTTATAGCTCCATGGTCTACGCGTCCGCTGCCATTGCTTTCCTGTCGTTCATTGTCTGGGCTCACCATATGTTTACCGTGGGCATGCCGTTAGCTGGCGAGCTATTTTTCATGTACACGACGGTGCTGATCGCTGTGCCGACGGGCGTCAAGGTCTTCAACTGGGTCGCCACCATGTGGCAGAGTTCCATGACCTTCGAGACCCCGATGCTGTTCGCTGTGGCGTTCATCATCTTGTTTACCATTGGAGGGTTTTCGGGGCTCATGCTCGGTGTCACGCCGGTAGATTTTCAGTACCACGACACCTACTTCGTCGTGGCACATTTCCATTACGTGCTGGTAACA
>Ga0181582_10002429_pt1 | contig 14706 bp, 11 predicted proteins | sample 071ome_32_FD_132438 | JGI IMG/M metagenome (GOLD analysis project Ga0181582, IMG submission 132438) | Coastal salt marsh microbial communities from the Groves Creek Marsh, Skidaway Island, Georgia - 071405AT metaG (megahit assembly) | ecosystem: Environmental > Aquatic > Marine > Intertidal...
CACCATCATGGGCGCCGAGTTCATTGATGCCAAACCCGTGTACTTCCCGCACATCGATAAACGCTTCGACAACGACAACCGGGGCGGTGTTGCCTACCGCACGGCGGTGATCCACGACCTGGACGGCTCGGTGGGTGGCACCCCAGATGCCTACATCCTGATCCACGACGGCGAGAACGACAGCGTCGCCACGGATACTGAAGCCTGCGAGATTCAGCCCACCTGGAACGCGGCTGTGTGTACGGGGGATATCGGTCGCCTGTTCTTCAACGAACCGAACAGCGGTTTCCCCGGCCTGGCTGCCGGGTTACCGATTACGATTACCCGCAATGGCAAGGACCACAAGATCACCGCCAACCAGAGCAACGTTCGCTCCGGTACACAGATGCGGGTGAACACCGACAGGGAAGAGCTGTATCTCAGCGTGCGGGAAATGGACCAGAACGCGTGGGTTATCTTTGAACTGCCGGGCTTTGATCATGCCGTCAGCGGCATAGAGCAGGACAGCATGAAAGACCTGCGCAACGCCAGCCTGACCTCATGGTACAAGGATCGCGATAGCGTCTGGGTCAAACTGGTGGTCAGCGATGTCCATTACCCGGGCCCGGTGCTGGAGCCGGTCGGACGGCTGGTTGCCCAGACCACCATCAAGGTTATCCGTTGATGCATATGGGGTCAGACTCAATTAATCTCTCCAAGTTTTAATGCCAAAGTGCTCTATATGATTAATTGACTCTGACCCCATTTTATCTGACCACGATTTATCAAGCTAAATAACACAACCAATACTCAAGGAGTTCTCCATGTCACCCACAAAAACCACAGCAGCACTGGCTTTCTCATTCCTCACCTGTGCAGCAGGCACAACGTTGGCAGGCCCAGCGGCCACCGTGGAAGATCTCAGCTGGATGACAGGCACCTGGGCAGCGGCCTTTGGCCCCGACACCATCCTGGAAGAAAACTGGATAAAACCCAAAGACGGCGCCATAGCCTCCATGGTCAGAATGAGCGGTAACGGTTCTACCAGCATGTTCGAAGTCATTATTATTGAAGAGAAAGCCGGCTCACTGGAAATGTCCATTCAGCAATTTGATCCCGGATTTGTTCCCCGATCTGTACAGGCCCAGAAAATGGAGTTAAGTGAGATCGGGGACAAGCGGGTCAAGTTTACAGCCATCACCGAGGGGATGTTTCAGTATCTGGAATACGCAAGACCTACAGATACCACCTTTACGATTGATGCTGGCTTGGGGCCGATGATGACGTTGACGGCGCAGTAAAAAAATCAAGGGGGCAGGGTTCACGAAATAAATCATAAAATCTGCCCCCTTAATTCCGTTGTAAGGTGCTGCTTGGCTTATTAGCTATAAGAGATCAGTCAACTTCTGGAAAGAGTCCTGGCATCCAGCGCCCGGCAAGTGCTGCGGGAAATGCAATTTTTAACGGGGAGCGGGTGCTTTCTGAGGTAACAACACTATAGCCTTCAAGTGCTGACACAATACGGCGGGCCTGGCGATCACCTGTTCCGACAATGTCAGGAATATCCCCTCTGGGAAGTTCTCCTCGATAAAGTATGGCATCTAATACAAGCCCCGCTTTCGCAGGGAGTCCATCAGTGCGAATCTCTTCTTCTGTCCACAGGCGGATGCGTTCACGAAGCCTGGCTGGTTGAACCAGTTTTTCCATAAAAGTAACCTGATCAATACAGGTTTGCAGGAAAAACTCCGTAAAATCGGCAAGCGATTTCTCACTAAGGTTTCCTCGACCATCCAGATCACCCTGACGTGGCGAATCGCAAGCCATAAGGTGTCGTTTGTATTGGGCTTCCTGTTTTGCCAGTCCCCGCGAGATTGACCAGATACCACCCGTATCCAATGCGTCTTTCAACATGGCATAGGACATCAAACGAGCGACACGCCCATTGCCGTCGATGAAAGGGTGAATCCAGAGCAGCCGGTGATGTGCTGCAGCTGACGAGATAATGGTTTCAGCCTTTCCCTTTCCACCATAGACCTCTTCAAAGCGTTCCAGGAAGCGTGGAACAGCGCCCGCACTGATGGCAACATGCCTGCCAACCTGAACGTCCCGATCACGAAATTCACCCGGAATGACACGTACGCGCTCCCCGGTATCAGGGGCTTCAACCCAAAGCAGTTCTTCCGGTAATTGTTCGCAAAACCTGGCATGGATTTCACATAGCCCTTCGTGGCTGGTTGACCGACCAGTCAGCCCACCTTCATCAATCCACTTCTGGGTCAGGACATGAGCGCGGGCCTCCAGTTGCAGGTCGCGTTGACGAGGTTCATCACTGTAGTCCTCGCGCATGGCACGCTCAATATCTATGGGATGTGTGTTATGCCCCTCAATCAGGTTGGAGTAGTAGCAGTTCATGGAGCGGACCAGTTCGGACAGCGCTGAAACCACGCCATCGGGCAAGCTTCGCCTGAAGCCGGCTGACAACGCAGTAAGCTCTACGACGAGTTCGTTCAATTTTTCACGATGAGCCAACCCTTCACTCACCCTGAGAGGTTCCATGCTGGCTATCGGCTCGTTGCGATCGGTTGTCATATAAATGTCCGGTTTAATGTCCGCTTTTAATACAAATAAATATATTAAATAACAGCATGTTATCAGAAATATTCTGGAATAAGTGCAGAAATAATGTCCGCTTTAATGTCAGGTTGGAAGGCGTTGAATATGAAATGAGATGATCTAATTAATACTAGAGTAAACAATCAGGGTATGTGCTCAGCGGCTGACCATCAAGCTATCCGCATCCCTCGGCCGCCTCGTCGCTTTGTCTGCAGTGGAGACCAGCTTCACCCACAGCGCATCATCGTCTTTAAAGTAAGACGTCTCACCAGCATTGCGCAACGCATCCATGTTGTTCAGTTCTGTGCCTCCCTCTGCCGTGGTGAAGCCCGGCAGTTTGAACATCAGCCATGAACCGGCATCCAGTTCCTTGACCCAGAGTCTTACGGAATCCCCTTCGGCGGTCACGGTGTATTCACTGCCCGCGCGCACGTTGGTTTCGCCGTTTGCCATAAAAGTATTGCCATTGCGGCTGACCATCACGCCTGAGGGTTTCAGGGTTCCCCGGATACGGCCGCCGCCGGGGGCCATGTCATAGGTAGCAGGACGCTGGCCGCCCAGGCCGGTGATGCCGCCACCGCCGAGGTTCATGCGGCCGATATCCCCGGTGCACACGACGGCGTTCCAGGAGGGGCGTGATTCGCAGTCTTCCATGCCGTCGATGCCGCCGGTGATGATGATGTAGGAATCGGGGATGCCGGTGATGGAGCCATCACTGTCGTTGAACACCGAGGACTGGTAGCTCACGTTGCCCCAGTCATCGTTGCTCCAGCGGTTGTTGTTTGCCGCGGGTTCCAGTGGCGGGTGGTACACCGGCTTGGCGTTGATGAAGGCCATCTCCCTGGCGGTGTTGTAGGTGCTCATGCCGAAGCTGGTAAAGAGCAGGTGGGAGATCGCCCCGGTCTTGCGGGTAGCGTTATCGGCGTAGTTGATGAAAGTAATATTGTCCAGCACGTGATAGAGGTCGTAGAACTCGTAGCCGCGGATCGGGAAGTCCGGGACTTTGGGTTGCGGCAGGCTGCGGCCATAGGCGATTTCTGACGCTGCGCGGGGGTTGCCGATGTTGTCGGACTCGCCCACGAACAGGGAATCCACCACCTGTGAAGTGAATTCATAGTAGGAGTTGTCAAAGTTGCCGGCAGCATGGGTGAAGCCGATGCCGTTGTCGGCAAACTTCAGGCCCTTGTAGACGTGCATTTCACCCCGGGCCCAGATGCCGCTGTTGCGGTTCTTGTAGGCGGTGAAATCCTCGATGCCATCCACTACAGGGTCAGCCCGGTTGGCGGTATCGGCAAAGGGGATATAGCCCCACGGTCTGGTCCGGCCATCCGGCAGGGGGCCGCGGTCCTGCATGAAGCCGTCAATATTCGAATGGGACACATTGCCCCGGAACTCACGGAATTTGGTGCGGGCCGGCCAGGTGGCCAGGCTGTCATCGGAGCCTTCAAAGGCGCCGGTTGGATGATCCGGAAAGGCAAACCAGAAACCGGTGGCGTCGGAGCCTGCGGCCACATTGCCGATGTAGGTGTTGTCCGGGTTGGTAATCCAGAAGGACGAGGCGGTATTGTCTGAAGGAATCAGTACATCCGGTGCATTCTGGCCTTCCAGCTTGAAGTTCAACCCGTCGTCGGTGGAGCCGAAGGGGGCCAGGTTGGTCGGGTTGCAGGGCTTGCTGGTGTGACAGCGGGTCAGGATCGCCAGGTTCTGGATATATTCATTGCCTGTCTCGATGCCGTCTTCCATGAAGAAGCAATGCCCCACGTTGTTGTAGGTGACGTTGTTTTCAATGCGCAGATTGTTGGTGCCGTGTACGGTCACGCAGCGGTTGTAGGTGTCGTGGATGGCGGCGTTGCGCAGGTACTGTCCCTGGCCGCCGTCTCCGACAAGGTGCCAGTGTATCGGATAGCGGGCCAGTTCCAGGTTCTGCCCCATGCGATTGAGCTCGACACCTTCCACATACATCTTGCTGGTGACCATGGCCATGATGTGGCCGCCGAAGTAAGACTGGTCGGCATCTTCAGAGGCCTGCACCTTGATGTTCCGGGTCAGCAGGCCCACTTCGCCGCGCTCATCCACGCCATAGGTGATCTCGCCATAGTGCATGTAGTCCAGCGGGGTATCGAGGGTAATCTGGTTGCTGCTGATACGGGTAATGGTGCGCGTTTCCGCCTGGCGAGCATCGAAGTCTGTGGAGGCCAGGACGATCCGGTCGCCCACCTGCCATTCACTGGCATCGAGTACCTGGATACGGGTAGCACCAGCCTCGGCGGTTTGCGCCAGTTTGGTCCAGGCATTGGTGCGATTGCCGTGCAGGTTCAGGGTGCCGCCGGAGAGCATGATGCCGCGGTCACCCATGCCCATCAGCTGTTCGCCTTCATGACGGTCCGTCAGGGTGATGGTGGCGTTGCGGGTGTGGGGGCGGGCTTCGGTGCCGATTTCCAGCTCACCGAACACCATGATCCATTCTGACGTCAGTTCAAGATCCTTGCTGTCTGCGAAGCTGAGCTTGCCGTTGATGGTCAGGCCCGCCAGTGCCGGGGTGTCGGTGTCCAGCACAACGTCAACACCACTATTGATGGTCACCTTGTCATCTACCCCGGGGAGACTGCCATCTGCCCAGATGCCTGCATCAGACCACCTGCCGCTTTTAACGGCTTCCTGGGCAAGGGCAGTCATACTGAAGATGGCGGTAAGGCAGGCCGTCGCAAACAATGGCAGGCTGAAAGAACCACGATGGTGTCGCATGACTTTGGACCCTCTGTGCTGGAGCGATTTATGTTCGCGAATCGGGCTGGTCAGAATAGCATGCCTGCATCCTGCGCATAAAGATAACCCCCCTTGGTGTGTGGTCATGGTGCCTGCTTTGGGGTTCATAGGCCAATTCAGGGTGCCAAGGGGAGTGAATCACCGCAGGTTATGCCCAATTTTCACTTTTTCTACACAAAATTCGGTTATACCATCGCAGACGATTCGAAATGCATTTGATGTCGTCTTAATTCGACTTCTTGGGGAAGAAATCATGTCTATACATTCATCCGTGCCCGGCCTGACACGGCTTGCACGTTCTCTCGTTTATTCGCTTGCCGTCTGTGCCCTGATTGGCGGCTACAACACGGCCATGGCCCAGGCGCAGCGTTGGTCCGATCCGGCCACCTGGCCCAACAACCGGGTCCCGGCTGCCGGTGACAAGGTCGTCATTGAGAGCGGCCAGAACGTGATACTGGATGTGAGTCCGCCCGCGCTGGACGGCCTGACCATCAATGGCAAACTCAGTTTCAGTGATGATGCCGACCTGTCATTGACCAGCGAGTGGATCATGGTGTTCGGTGAACTGGAAATCGGTACCGAAGCCAAACCCCACACGCACAAGGCCACCATCACCCTGACGGACCACAATGAAGGCGAACAGCTGATGGGCATGGGCGACCGCGGCATCATGATGTCTGGCGGGACCCTGAACCTGCATGGTAATCGCAGCAATGCCTGGACCAAGCTGGCCAGCACTGCCGAGGCTGGCAGCAACCGGATTGAAGTACTGGATGCTTCCCAGTGGCAGGTAGGTGACGAGATTGTGCTGGCGTCCACGGACTACAATCCACGCCAGGCCGAGCGTCGCACCATATCTGCTATCCGCGGTAATAACATCACATTGGATCAGCCGCTGGAGTACATGCATTTTGGCCAGATCACCCATGGTGTGGATGAGCGTGGCGAAGTGGGCCTGCTGACCCGCAACATCAAGATCCAGGCCTCAGAGGATGCTGACCAGTCGTATTTCGGCGGTCACATCATGGCCATGGTGACCAGTGAAATGTATATCGACGGTGTTGAACTCAACCGCATGGGCCAGAACCTGGAGCTGGCCCGCTACCCGATTCACTGGCATCTGGTCGGTGATGGCGGCAAGGGGCAGTACATCCGCAATGCGGCTATCCACGATACCTACAACCGTTGCGTGACCGTGCATGGCACCAATGATCTGCGCGTTGAGAACAATGTCACCTATAACACCGTGGGCCACTGCTTCTTCATGGAAGATGGCATTGAGCACGGCAACGAGTACATCAAGAACCTGGCGATCCAGACCAAGTGTCACATGACCAAACCCTGTGACCCGACCAACCTGGCGCCGTTCGGCTCGACTGACGACGGCCTGAACTTCAAGCTTACTGGTCAGGACTCGCCAGAGATTCTGATTCCGTCTGACAACACCGCGTCGTCATTCTGGATCACCAACCCGGATAACACCTATCGCGGTAATGTGGCAGCGGGCTCTGATTCAACCGGTTTCTGGCTCGCCTTCCCGGTGCACCCCAGCGGGGCCTTCGAAGGCTCCGATGACAGTCTGAACACCTGGCCACGTCGCACCAAATTCCGGGAATTCAAGGGGAACGTCTCCCATTCGAATGTGGATTCTTTTATGGGCGATCGTGCGCCACGGGCTGATGGGCATTTTGCTGTTGGCGGGTATATCGCTCTTGCCGACCCCACGGATGAGAAAAGTGCGCAGGTGGTGGATGTCATTGAAGACTTTACCGCCTACAAGAACCGCAACAGCGGTATCTGGGCCAGGGGTGAATTGCATCTGTATAAAGGCCTGAAGTTTGCCGATAACGGCATTGGCTTCACTCACGCGTCCGGCGCCTTTGGTCAGGCGCCCTACACATCCAGGGTGATGGATTCTGTATTCGTTGGTGAATCAGACAACATCGGCAATCCCAGGGAGCCTTCGGAAATCGCCTACGGCCGCAGTCTGCCGCAGCCGAAGATCCCGGATTTCCCGATCCGCGCCTACGAGTTCTATGACTACCACCATGAGCTGGACAACAACACCTTCATCAATTACCAGGACAATGACACCCGTAAAACGGGTGCGATTTCCTACCTGCTGTTTACCAGTTTCGGTATGAGTTCCAACAACGTGGTTGAGCGTTCGACCTTCGTCAATGCCAAGCCGGTCTATTTCCCGCCAATTGACAACCGCTGGAGCAACGACGATTACGGCAACATCATCTACAAGCACTCGGTGTTCAAGGACAAGGACGGCACCATTACCGGTATCCCGAATTCCTATATCATTAATGACACCGGTTACGATGCCGACAACAATTGCGAGGCCAGGCCCACCTGGAACGCTGTCGTGTGCACCGGTGATATCGGCCGCATGGATGTTGGTGGTGGTGGCGCTCTGGGCTTCGGTTTCGGCGGTGGTCCGCGCCCGACCAACTTTGACATTGCGCCCGGCGGTGGTCGCATCAGGGGCACTGCAACGCCTTCGGACATTTTCCTCAGCCGCAACGGTAAGGAATTCATGGCCGAAGGGGAGACCAATGTGCGCGCGGGCTCACAGTACACGCTAAAGACCGAAAAGGACTCGCTGAACATCCGTGTACGTGAACTGGATGCCGGTTCGTGGGTGATGTTCGAACTGCCGGGTTTCACCACTGCCGACTCCGGCACAGCGGTGAATAGCCTTGATGCCCTTCGCACAGCCAGTGCTACTTCGTACTATAAGGACAAAGATGCACTTTGGGTGAAAGTGGTTTCAACCGGCGACATCCCGGGCCGCGGTCCGGGTCAGGGCCCGGGGCAGGGTGAAAGACTTGTGGTAACCCGCTAAGGCTGGCTAGTTTGCTTTAACCAAAACCCCGGCTCAGGCCGGGGTTTTTCATTACCAACTGATAAACCGCGTCCTGGGGACGCGGTCATCTACTGGTGGCTCTGCCTGCCAGAAAAGAAACTGCCCATGTATGCTTTGGTTCGAGTTATCCCCATAACTTTAGAACCAAGAGGAACATACATGAGCAGATTCAAGAGGGCTTCGCATGTGCTATGGCATTGTCAGTATCACATAGTTTGGACGCCCAAATACAGGTACAGAATATTAAGTGGCAATATGGCCAGAGCGGTTTATGGTTCGGTCATGATATTTTGCGAACAGCAGGGATGTGAAGTTGTGGAGCTGAACGTCCAGGACGATCATGTGCATTTGCTGGTATGCATTCCACCGAAGTTGTCGGTATCCAAACTGGTTGGAGTATTGAAAGGATGTTCAGCGATTAGGTTATTTAATAAATTTCCGCACTTACGCAAGAAGCCCTTTTGGGGTAATCATTTCTGGGCGAAAGGATATTGTGTAGATACGGTAGGGGTTGATGCTGAAATGGTACGAAAGTACGTAAAATATCAGCAGAAACAGGAAGAATTGCAGCAATCGCTGGAATTACAGAAATAGAGAAGAAGAGGGATAACTTGCAAGAGTGCCTTCTAGGAAGGCACTCTCACAACGCCGCCTTCTAGGGGGCTTAGAGCAATACCACGTTCTAAGAACGTGGTTTTTTACTCTGGGGCAAGGTTTTTTATTGAACATTCATGATATTCTTTTTGCCCCTGTTACTTTGAAACTCCGCCACGATCATGAAAGAGTCGCAATAGTCCAAACTCTCCTCCATCGCTGAACTGGTAAGTTCAGTGGCTATCGTCATAACCCTGATCTATCTGGCGATCCAGACCCAACAGAACACCCAGGCACTGCAGGCCGCTGCACGACAGGATTCCATGAATGCCGAAGTCGAGATGCTGTACCAGTTTCTGGCTTACCCGCCCGGAAGTATTCTTGAAGTGACGGGAAGCACCAGAGAGGAGTACCAGGAATTAATGCTGTATAGCGCCATGTTCAACTTAAGACGGAATATGTGGCTGCAATACAAAAACGGGGCGATGGATCGGGAAACCTGGGAACCCTATGAGCGTTCGCTGGTGTCGTTATTAGGACCGGGAAGTCCGATACGCAAAGCCTGGGATAATGGTTTCGCTGGCTCTATCATGTCACCTGATTTTCGTGAAGAAATTAATGCACTGGTGGAGGCTGCCTATCCAGCATCCAAATAAGGTTCTTGAGGAGAGAGAGCCGCTAAATCAAATTACTCAGACGCTTTATGCGTGAAGTGAACATCAAAACCCAGTTCATGCAGCATCACCAGAAAATTACTGATAGTTGGGTTGCCTTGCTCTGAAAATGCCGCATTAATGGCCTGCCTTGAGATGCCTACCTTTCTGGAGAGTCCTTTTACGCCGCCCTCGTAATTTAAGGCGACTGATTTTAACGCCATCAGTGCTGTCGCCGGATCATTATCCGCGAAAGCTTCTGTAATGAAATCAGCCACCCGCTGGGGATCGCTGTTCATCCAGGCTTGTTGATAATCATCTATGTTTGTGAGTTTCATGTTCTTTCAATGCCCAAAGAATTTCTTCACTAATAGTGCATTCTCAATATCTTTATCCTGCTGATGTTTTGTCCCTATCCCGGCAACGATGACAAGCCTGATACCTGCAAAAAAGTGATAAATGCGGTAACCCTTCCCATAATGGATACGTGTTTCTGAAACACCCTTGCCCACCGGGAGGACGTCACCAAAGTTGCCTAGCCTGAAGCGTTCAAGCGCGACATCAATTTTGGCAAGGCCCCGGCGATCCTTGATTCGCTCTATGTCCCGGATAGCGTTATCCGTGAATTTGACATCGAAGATGGCCGCTTCCTTGCAGGCGTGACAAGTATAGTTGTCATAGTGAATTTGTTCAAATGATGCCTTTCAGTGTAGGTGAGAAACGATGTTTAGCCATTGTTGTCAGAGTTTTGTATTTCAGGGGAAGGTATTTGGATATTCGTGATATTCTCACGCCAACATTCATGTATTGGTGAGTTCAATTGATTCTGATCGTTTGATTCGCCGGGAACCAGGGAGATCATGGGAAAATGAAAGGACAGTTTATTAACGACTCCATCAGGTACTGTGCAGTAGCCTTTGCCGGAGCGTTCTTCGCCGCAGATGCCTCTGCGGCTTGCAGTCGCGACTCACTCCAGCAGTTGACCGACACGTATGTCCAGGCTCAGACCAGCGGTAATGCCGCCATGATTCCCGTAGCAGATCGATCCTATTACGGCGAGAATGATCAGCCCAAAGACATTACAGAAGGCATGTTGTCCGAAGCCATCAGCCCTGACTTCACCCGCAGTTTGTTAGATACAACACAGTGTGCCACCTTCACAGAATTTGTGGCAGCCACCCATGAACATCCTTATGTCATTCACACCCGCATGGAAACCAATGACGAGGGCAAGGTGACTATTATGGAGTCTGTGGTTACCGACCAGGATGACTGGGTATTTGGCGCCGATGTCTTTCTTACCCATACCAGGGCAGAGGACTGGGGCGTCATCCCTGAAGATCAGCGTGATATGCGAGGCGTCATCAAGGCAGCGGCTGAAGCCTATATCAACAACTGGGGAGACCCCTACCTGCCAGTACCACACGGTACCCCCTGTGCCAGACTGGAGGGCCGTATTTACACGGGCACCAGGGATCCTGAAGGTCAGACCTGCACCATGGGCGCATTCCCGCAACCGATCAAAACAGGAAACCGCCGCTTCGTCATTGACGAGACTATGGGGGCCGTCAGCATCTTTCATAGTTTCTCGTGGCTAGATGCCGGATTGGGGCCTTATCACCAGGGTACCCCCACCAGCCAGCAATTTCGCGTAGAGGGTGGCATGAATCGCTATATCCACGAGGTCACGGCCTGCACCACACCTGACTGCAGCAGGGGCAGGCCCGGTGGAACGCCTCCAGCTAATTGAGCAGCAGTATCCGACAAATGTTAAAACCCCGGCACCAGCCGGGGTTTTGCATTCAGGGCGGAAGGTTTGTTATTGAAAAATCATGCTATTCTCTGGGGCCAGATGGCCTTATTTATATCTTGGCATACTCATTTCGGGAGGGTGGGATTCGTCTATGAAAAATCTGATTGGTGCACTTTTATTTTCCGTTGCTGCCATGCCGGTGACAGCCCAGTGGCTTGATCGTCCCTGGGAGGATTTGCCACGCACGGCTGACGGTAGTCCCGATCTTTCAGCCCCGGCCCCAAGGGGAGCAGATGGCAATCCCGATCTGACCGGTATCTGGAATGGGCCACCACCAGTAGCCAACCTTGATCCTTCCTATTTATTGCCCTGGGCAGCCGAGCTGGCCAAACAACGCCAGCTGGATTTCTACAAGGAACGTCCGCTTTTCAATTGCCTGCCCAATGGCCCGGAAACAGAGAGTGCCGGTGGCTGGAAGCGCTTTATACAGACCGGTAAAACACTGGCTATCCTGAATGAAGACCTGACTTACCGGGTGGTTCACCTGGACGGACGGGAACTGGAAGAAGATCCTGTCCCCAGTTTCACCGGTTATTCGGTGGGCCACTGGGAGGGCGACACGTTGGTGATAGATTCCAATGGCTACAACGACCAGACCTGGGTGGCCCGTTATGGCGTCTCCCATACCGATGCCCTGCATGTGAATGAACGCTATACCCGTAACAGTGTCGGCCAGATGGATATCACCGTGACGTTCACTGATCCCGGCACGTTCACGCAGCCCTGGGGTTACCAGACGAGTATGAAGCTGATGGCCGACACGGAAATGCTTGAAGCCGTGTGTGAATTTGGGACAGACAACTGGTCAGGCAGTCTCACGGATACTGAAGCCAACAGTGTCTATGTGGCGCCCGAGATTCTGGAACGTTATGTCGGGACCTACCGGGGACTCTATTCGGGCAGTGAACGGACCTACGAAGTGGCGGTTTCTGACGGCAAGCTGATTGCCACCATTGTGTCAGGCTACGATGCTATCGGGCTTGGCGCGGCAGGATTGGAAGCCGGTGTTCCCCGAACGCTTGTGCCTTTATCAGAAACGCTGTTTGATGGCGTTGGTCTGGGTTACCGTTTTGTCGTCAATGATGCAGGAGAGGTGGAGAGCTTTATCATTTCCCATGTCTCCGGGGATTACACGTACGGCAAATTGCCGGAATAGCAGGCTATGACACTCTCATAAATGCCAATCACCAGATTCACACAATCCGTTTTTACCTTGCCTGATGGCAGTGAATATCGAAGTTACTTTGACTTGCCGGCGGGTGAACAGCCCTGCCCCCTTGTCCTTATCCTGGGCGGTGGTCCGGGTGATGCCCGTATAGCCAGCAGTGCTTTTCGTATACATGGCGAGGCTCTCATCGATCGCGGCTGGGCCGTGGCAGCGCCTGTATCGTCCACGGCCAAATCCTTTCGGGGCACTGAAGGGGAGAAGGTGTGGCAACTCATCGAGGCGATCAGGAACAGCACGGATGTCGATGACAGTCCTGTGCTGTTGCTGGGGATATCCAACGGCGGGATTTCGGCGCTGGAAATGGCTGCGATGCATCCAGGAGACTTCCGGGGGATTATTGCGCTTCCTGCGATTGTTCCCGATACAGTCGCATTAAGCGATTTGGCAGGTGTACCCGTTTACCTGCGTATAGGCAGTGATGATCCGTTGGGGTGGGGGGAGTGCTTCGATAAAACAGTGGCTCGTCTGACGGACGCGGGTGCCGATCTGGATGCCAGACTGCTGACCGGGGTGAAACATACTGTTCAGCCGGACTGGGACGAGATCGATGCCTGGCTGCTTCGGGGACAGTGACTTTTGATTTGAAAAAGTCACTGCCCATTGATTTATTTTCCAAAACTCTCCGGCAGTTCCAGATAGCGCTGGGCGCTTTCCGGGTCACAGGGCAGCTGAATCATTTCAAAGTCCGGTGCATACACCATCTCGAGATCATAACCGATCGGTTCCGCCAGGTAGGTCGGGTCTGTCATCTGGAAGCTGTAAAAGATTCGTGTGCCGTCCTGGCTTAACTGGAAACGTTCGGTGAGATGCTTGTCCGGGCCGGAGGGCAGCTTCTGGGCGTTGCCCATTCCGTGTTCGGCAAATCGGGCCGTGTCGACCACCAACACATCGCCTTCCCAGTGACCGATCGAATGCCCCAGCACGGAAGGGGCAATACCTTCATGTGAGCTCTGGTTCATGTAAATGACCCGGTCCGCACTTTCAAGTTCGGTGTGGATGAGGATTTCATCGTCGCCCAGGGTGATCACTTTGGCATCGCCGATAATCATCAGGAAGGGCGGGGCATAGGACACGCAGTTCTTGCCCGGATTGTTGCCGTTCTCAAAGGTGGCGTGTGCGCGAATGCCTGCTTCCGTCAGTGGCCAGTCAGAGGGTTCGAAGAAGAAAAAATGTTTATTGATCTCGGGGGTGCCGACAGTGCGCCACTGCCCGGCCATGCTGCTGGACCCCTGTTCGGGAACGACCACCACCGGTGCACCACTGTTCACCTTGCGCATTTCCAGCAGGATGTTTTCAGGCGTGATCAGGCGGGCACCGAGCGCATGGAGCTGATTTCGGTCGGAGGAGGGGTTGGCGTAAATGGTCACCTCATCGCCGACAGCCACAGTGTCTGCCTTCCAACCGCGATTGCGCATGACGACAGCCGATGAGGCTTCGATCTCCCAGGATTGGGCGCGTCCGGCAGCATCTGTTGTCTGCAGTTGAATGTAGGAATGGGGGTTGGCCCATTTGTATTCGGTGATCACGCCCTTGAGTGTCACCTCGTTTTCCAGGTCGTAAGGTGCCCAGCTGTGGTGGGCAGCAGATTCGGTGCTATGCAGAATGAGCATGGAAGAAAACAGTGCCAGGCGTGGAATCATGTTGGACATTCGCTTCCCCTGTTATTGTTGGATTAAAGGATACGAAGATTCAGCCAATATAATTGACCCGATATGTGAATACAATGGCGCCATGGAGTACATGGCAGGCATCCTGTCATACCCCGGTCTTTGTTATTGGCCCTGTTTGGCCTGCTGGCCTGGTTTAACTGGCCTTGCCGCATGGCTGTGCACCAAATGGCGTGTCAAAACCTGTAAAATCTGGCGTCATGCCCGTTATGGTTTTGGCCGGAACGGATTTTGATATCACCCCCTCGACAGGACTTCATACCAGCATTCCATGGATCCCGCTAAACACATACTGGCCAAGGTATTTGGCTACGATGAATTTCGTCCCCCCCAGGCTGACATCATTGCCAAGCTGATCAATGGCGGTGATGCCCTGGTTCTGATGCCGACTGGTGGGGGGAAATCCCTGTGCTATCAGATTCCGGCACTGGTGCGCCCCGGCTGTGCTGTGGTCATATCGCCGCTGATTGCCTTGATGAAGGATCAGGTGTCTGCCCTGCATGAACTCGGTGTCAGGG
>Ga0181582_10002431_pt1 | contig 14703 bp, 10 predicted proteins | sample 071ome_32_FD_132438 | JGI IMG/M metagenome (GOLD analysis project Ga0181582, IMG submission 132438) | Coastal salt marsh microbial communities from the Groves Creek Marsh, Skidaway Island, Georgia - 071405AT metaG (megahit assembly) | ecosystem: Environmental > Aquatic > Marine > Intertidal...
CCGCCCGTCGAGCCTCATGGACCGACCAGAACGCGCGCCTATGACTCCCAAGCGAAGCCCGACGTGGAGCGCGAAGCTATTTCTCTGCCCGCACCGAGGGCGCCACTCACCGCATGCGCCCATTGTTTGGTCGTCCTTGAGAATTCTCCCCTTAAAGATGAGCCTCTGCTCCCCGGCAGGCGTCCCGGTCTGCTCCGGGGCGCTCAGCTGGGCCTTGAGCTCCCCAACCGAGGACGACTCCGCGACCTCCACGGAGAGCTTCGTCCCGGTCGGGACCTTGATGTTGATGCGAAACATCGCTCCCTATCTCGGGCGAACCGCGAGGTCACGGGGGTCCCGCTGTCCTCCTATACCCTCAGGCGTGGGCTAGGCTAGTTGTATGTCTGTAAGCGTGGGTCAGGTGGCGCGTTGGTCCGACGGCGCAGTGGACACTCTTCGACGAGTCACTCCGTCATGCAGACTCTTACTGCGCGGCAGGTGCCTCGGCAAGCAAATCGAGACCCGGCGAGCCCTGCCATGGCCTGTCTGGTCGTTTTTTTCATTCAGCCGCGCTTTCTTCCCCCCCTGATCGAGTGCCCCTTGTGTCAAGTTGTAGTCACCAGGTCTGGGAAGTAGGCCGCCTTGATGTCCGTGCGGAGGTTGCCAATGTCCTTGCGGCACGTGGGGCAAGGTCGCTTCCCCTTGTTCGAATGGGGCTGGCTTTGGAGCCAGGACGTGATGCACTTGCGGCAAAAGAAGTGGCCGCACTGCAGGCAGGGCGGGCAGCGAGCTACGTTGACACGGCAGGTGTCCGGGAGCAGGCGCTCGGGACACGACGCGGCACCCGCGGCACGGCGGCACCCAAGGCGCGGCACGCACAAGCGCGAGAGGGGGGGCGGTACTTGCCTTGGTCATCACAGGGTCCGACATGACGTCCATGCAAACGACGCACTGCAGGCCCATCCTTTTGCTGGGCCCGGCGCCTGCCCCGGCCCTGGCCCCAGCCCGTCCCGGCGTGCTCGGCCCAGCTCCCCCAGCCTGCCCGTCCATGCGGGCGACCACCGGCCCGTAACCCGCGTCCCCAAGTTCCCCACGGGCTCGTTTCTGGCGGTCGCCGGGCGGGGGACCGACCTGGTTCGACCCCCCCCTCCCCGCCTGGCTCCTCGTCACGTGGGTGACGACCAGCTCCTCGTCGTTGCTGTCGTCGTCGCTCGTGGTGGCATTCTCGCTCGTCAGGTCGACCACGAGCCCCGACACGGCACCCCACGTGCCCGTCGACCCCGCCCCACTCTGCTGCCGGTGCGCTGCTGCCCGCGAGGCCCCCCCCGCTGGCGGCTGGCCCACACGGAGAGGGCTCCTCCCTGGGGCTTGGGACGACGCCTGCCCTTGCCCCCGCGTGTGGGGCTGTCCCCGCTCCCTCCGGCCGTCCCTCCCGCTGTGCTCCCCTCGGGACTCGCGCATCACGTTGCGGCTAGGTGGAGGGTCCATCGGGGCATCGAACCCCTCGTTGTCCCGCACCTCCTCCCCTGCCCCATCAGGCGGCACGTCTGCAGGCAGCCCCCCCTCCCCTCCCTCCTCCTGCAGAGTGGCAGCGGAGCGCCCCCCACCGGCGCCACGAGTCTCGAGATAGTCGCCCCGGCCCAGGTCCACTGGCCGCCCCGTTCCCGCGGCGGCCCCTCTCCGCGCACGCGATGCGCAGCCCCGTCGGGTGCCCCGGTCGTCGGGGTGCGGGGGCGGCCCGTCGCCCCCCCCCGCCTCGGCCCCGACGCTACGGGCACCGTCTTGCGACCGTGCCCTGAGCGTCTCGCGCGCATCGCTGGCGTCCGCAGCACGCGCGTGCGGCGTCCGGACTTCCGCCCCCTGGTTTGAGTCAGCGGCCACGTCCGGTGCCTCGTCCTCGCTCTCCACCAGGACGACATTGCTGTCGACAACCTCGGCCATCTTGCAGCAGCCGGCTCCTCGTTGCGCTTTCGGGCACACTATTCCCCCGTCACACGATTCCGAGGCGACACTGCCGTGCGCTCGGCCCTGCGCGATGTGTGGATTCCGCGCGAACCCTCTCTACAGCAGCAGCGAGGGCCGGCAACGCATGACGAGAGGGCCGCGTCTCAGTGTAGCGGGCCTGGTTCTCCTCCTCTTTCTACTCAAATACGACCCGTCGGGCCGCTTCCAGCCTCTTGAAAGTGTCCCGCACGACGACTGGCAGCGCCAAGTGGTCGGGCGGTGTTCTGGCTTTCAGGTTGAGTGCTTCTGAGAAGTTCTCAGAAGCCCCGAGCGGGTCGGCCACGGGGTTTCATGTCGCGATTGGCACCCCAACGTGCGTTTTACTGCCATATAGTCCCCCAGACATCATAGGAATGGTGAGAGATGTCCCCCCCGCCACCCTGTCGGGTGCGGTTCCATGGGGCCCGGGGTGCCCGCCCGTGTTCTCGCTGGGATTCCCGGGAATCCACCCTTGTCCTCCGCAGGGCGACCGTCAGTGGACACATGGGCCTTATCAAGGGGGCGGAGGCGCCTGGAGGAGCTACAGACCCCAGGGCCCCGGCAACACCGCCCAACAACCTGCTGCGGGCTGGACGACCGCCCCACCCTCCCAGGGTGGGTGGGCCGCGCCGGGGCCGCAGCACCCGCAGGGCGGCTGGACGCTCGCGCCTGGGCCGCAGCTCGGCGCGTGGACGTCCGCCCCCCCCCCGCAGCCGGGCGGTTGGACGACGGCCTGGCCCACTGGGCCGCACTCGGCGAGCGCGGGGGGGATGGTCGTCCCTGGCAACGCGAACCTCCACTTCGCACACCACGGCATGATGCCACCTTGCATGCCTGCGGGCCCTCCGTACGGGGATGGGGGGCTCCAGCAAGGCTGGACGCCGGGTGGGAAGCACGCTGGGATGGGGCCAGGGGGCGTGAGCCAGCAGGGGGACGGCAAGGGTAAGAAGAGGAGGCGGGCGGGCAAGAGCAAGGGAGCGCAGGGGCAGGGACATGGTGACGCGGACGCGGGCAAGGCGGGGGAGGAGGGCTTGACACGTGGCCAGGCGGGGGGTGAGGAGGGGATGGTCCCCGAGAGTGCCACAAGTGCGAAGAAGAAGGCGGCGGGCGCGCCGCTGTCGGACTTTTACGCCAAGGATATGCCTGTCGTTCAAGCAACCGGGACTGCCGCGGAGGAGGTTGAGGCGCGGCAATGGAGGGAGGCGCGACGGAAGAACTTCCCTGGAAGGCAGGCAGCTGACGCGTCGGCCCAGGCTGAACGGCAGCGGCAGCTTCAGCTGATCCTCCGGACCCAAATGCGGCTCGGCCTTGATAAGGCTGCCGGGACGACGGACCTGTGTCGGGCACTCCCGCAAGGGGTCGTTGAGTCCACTTCGACTCCGGACGTGGGGGGCGTCCCCTTGGCGGGCGTTTCTCCAGCGACGGTGGGCAGCACTGTGGGAAAGGGCGCTGGAATCCCCGGGAATGGCCCACGCATCGGGAAACGGGCCAAGGTGGGGTTCAGCGGGTGGGGCGCCAGCGCGTACCGGAACGACGGGACTCTGGTAAGACTGCTCCAGAGACCCGCGCTGTCGCTGGCCGGCGCCCCATGCGCTTCTGGCACGAGCCTTAGCATCACGACCGCTTTGCACCACGCAGTTGGAGAAGCTCCTTTGGAAAGAGAAGAGGAGAGACACGGCCAGGATGCTGCAGCTCTGTCGTTTCATCGTCGACAACGGGTTCTTCGACGACCCGCACGCCGAGTTCGTGTACCCCAGGTCTCCCCCCGAGCCGACGGGTCGTCTGCCCTTCGCCGACCCTGAAGTGAGCGCGGAGGAGGAGGAGGAGGACTACGGCGATGGCGACGGTCACGAAGCTGCCAGCTAGTGCGGTATCCGGCGGCTCGAGGCCGTTTCAATAACGTTCCTGGGCCCCTACTCGGCCGACTCGTTCGTGATCTTCGGCACCCGAATGTAGGGTCCGTCCGTTGATGGGGCCGCCTTCAGGAGGGCGGCCTTGCCCTCGTAGTCCACGGCGACGTCCTCGCGGAGCTTGCTGTCGGAGTCGCACGCGCGAAGGGCGGGCGGCACGCCCTCCACGTCCACCCCGGCGAGCTCACCGAACCACTCGACAATCGACTCGATCTTGGGAGTGTAGTCGGCCACCTCCTGCTCAGTGAGCTTGATGCGGGCCATCTCCGCAAGCTTGGGCACGTTGGGCTTGTCGACAGAGCCCGAGCTCCCCGCCCGTGGCGCCTGCCCCGCGGCCCGCGCCCCTGCCCGCGACGTCGCGCAGAGCCCCCTCGTGAGGCGGCCAAGTGACTGCATGACGTCCCCTCTGTCTCGTCGCGTCCCTGCCTTTCCGCAGCTCCTGCACCCAGCGAGCGGCGAGTGTCGTCCGGAATGGCGCGTCGTCTCGCCACACGGAGGCGGACGCAACCGGATTAACGCGGCTGAGCACCCGCGGCAGCAGGGTCACCGTCCCTCATGCCCGCGCCCTCAGGAGGTGGCATCGGCGGCCGAGGCGCGCGATTTGCGGGAAAGGGGCCACTCCCCGGTCTCTTATCGGCACTTCATGTACTAGAGCGCACCTGTAGCGCAGGTATGCTGCTGCCCGCCGCACTGAATACGCAGAGACGAGGGAAAAGCTGCGTGAGACCTCGCCGCGTTATCGGTCGAGAACCCCGGAAGAGTGCCGCTATCCCGCGAGAAGATGGAAGCGCAGATCGATTGCCGCATGGAGGGGGCGTCGAACGCAGGGGAGGGCCGCTCAGCCTCCCCATCCCCATCCCTCGGCTCCCGCGTTTCTCTTACACGGGCGCTTCGCTGGTCTTCCGCTGGAAGCTTGCAGGTGCGTTCGCCCGCAGAGTAGCCGCCGAGCGCGGCGGCACTTTGGCATGCTAAGATGTTTTCACACCAATCGGAGCAGCCCAGTCACCGCCAAACCCACCCGGACAGCGGATCTCCGCTGCCCCTCTCACAGGAGTTCGCGGCTTCCTGCCCGGAGCGGGACCGACACACTCTCCTGAGGAGGGAGCGCTGCAACTCACTGTCGAGCAGAAGGGGGGGAGACATCTCCTCGCGACACTCTGTGCCCTCCCGCGAGGCCGTGATCCAGCCAACAAAGCTCTTGCGAGTTCAGGATGTTCCCGCGGACGGCGCCCCCGAGCCCCAGGGGGATCGCTCTGGCGCCCTCCGCGCGTCGCCTCGCCGCGTCGGTGGGCCAGGGCGCGCGGCAACGGAGGGTGCACCCCGCGCCGCGTGCCGCAGCAGGGGGCGCACCGGCCCCCCGGGGGGACGAGCCGGCCCCCGAGAAGACCCCTGAGGAGCTCCTGCAGGAGGCCTTGTCCAAGGCCCAGGACGCGGCGAGCGACGCGGAGACCAGCCTCGGGTCCCTGCACGAGCTGGAGAGCGCGACGAAGATGCCCTTCTTGCACAGGCACATGCGCGCGATCGTCATTTCCGTCCTCGTCGCCAAGCAGCTCGGCTTCGCTGCTGTAGTGCTCGTGGCTCTCCTGGCCGTGCAGCGGTCCCCGGTGGCCCTCAAGGCCGCACTCAGCCTCGCCGGTGCGACAGCCCTGGCCCTGAACGGGAAGGCGAAGGGTGAGTTTGCCCGCGTTGGCCTCGACGCGTGGCTTCAGCTCATACAGCGTGGGCCGTCTCCTGCGATTCCCATCGAGGTCAGAGCTCCTCGTCTAACGCAGCCTATCGCTCAGCGTTATCCCAATGGCACGCCTGCTTTGCTCCGCTGCAGGGAAGCTGACGGCCTCGGGCGCTGCGGCGGCGTTCTGCGTGGGCGCGGCGTCCCTCTTCTCCTCAACTCGGGCGGCGTGGTGCCTCGTTGCCTTCTACCTGGCAAGCTCAGCTCTGACCAAGGTCGCCGCGGAGGCCAAGGGGGAGATCGCGGACGAGTTTGAGGACAAAGCGGGTAGGAACGCTGTGCAAGTGCTGTGTAACTCCCTCATCCCCACCGCGGCTGCTGTCGCCTTGGGCGTCCTGTCGGGATGGGTCGAGCTCCCTGTCGGGCAAGCCACAGCCCAGCTGACGTCCCCGGCGAGTGCGGCGCTATGGGGCGCGGTCCTCGGGTACTACGCGTGCTGCTGCGGCGACACGTGGGCCTCGGAAGTCGGTGTTCTCTCCCCCGAGCAGCCTCGACTCATCACGACTCTCCGCCCTGTCAGGGCTGGGACCAATGGCGGCGTCACTCTTCTCGGTATGGGGATGAGCGTGCTGGGGGGGACGTTCATCGGGGCTGTTTTCGTGATCGCGTCACTGCTCACTCCCTCTGCCGTCGTTGGCGATGTCGTGGCGCAGGCCGGGCGCCTGGTGGGGCTGGGCACCGCGGCGGGTCTGGCGGGGTCCTTGATCGACTCGGTGCTTGGAGCCACGGTGCAGTTCACAGGCTTCGACATGAAGCGCCAGAAGATCACCGGAACACAGGGCGAGGACGTGGCTCACATCTCGGGACTTCCCCTGCTCGACAACAACGCCGTGAATCTGGTCAGCGCGACGTGCACCGCTGCCCTCTGCGCGGCTGCCTGTGTGAGGCTGTTCGCGTGACATTGAAGCCGCAAGGGAGGGAGAACCAGCACTTTTCTAAGCGGGTGCAAAGGAGATGGTCGACGCGTGCCGAGGGGACAGCGCGTGCCCCCCCGCCCCTGCGGCCTTCGCAGCCTTTCCCTGCCCCTCGTCCTCGGAAGCCAGTCGCCAGGCCACCCACCGGTAGAAGTCACGCCACGCCAGCTCGAACCACGCCCAGCCCCCCCGATCCGCGCCCGCGCACAGCTTGGCGTAGACCATGCGCGGGGACAGGCAGCCCTGGCCAAGGTACTCGGCCAGCGTCATGCCGCCCTCGCCCCCCCCCGGGTCCCGCGAAAGGCCCTCGAGGTACCTCAGCGCTCGGCGCTCCCCCCCGCCCCCCGCCTCCTCCGTGGGGGCGGCCCCTCCCCCAAGCTGCGCCAGCGACGGGATCTCCCCCAGCGGGATCGACCCCCGCCCTGGCAGACCAGGCAGCGACGACGGCGCTTCCACCGGGGACCGGACCGAGCAGGTCTCCATTACCGAACGGAATGCCGCGAAGTTCCTCGGGACGTCCCCCGGACCAAACGGGACATCGTCCTCGTGGAGGAGAGTGCCGCCCCACACCACCTCCAGCCTCGCCCCCTCCGCCTCCACAGCCCTCCTGACCCGCGCCTCCACTGCGTCCCCCATCGCCGGGTCGAAGCCGCAGTACACCTTGCTGGCCCCGCTGGACCGCACCAGCTTGGCCAGCTCCTCCTCCGCGGACCCCGCCCGCACGACCAGCGACGACCCCGCCCCCTGGAGCGCATCCCGGAGCGCCTGGACGGCCGCGCGCACTGCCGCCGCCCGCGGTCCGGAGGGGAATTCGCGACGGTCGAACACGTACGCCGGGAGGAGGGACGACGTGCCCCCGGCCGCGCGGCGGAGGGCCTCGTTGTCGTGGAGCCTGAGGTCATGGCGGAACCATAGGACCGCCACGCCAGCCGGGGCCTTCGCGGCGGGGTCCGGGCGGCCCGCGCCCCCGGCGGGGGTGAGCTGCGTGTCGACGCGGGGAGTCCTCCTGACCACCGCCTTGTCGTCCGCGGCGTGGCTAGCCGCCGGCGAGGGGGAGGAGCCGGGGGCCCACGGAGCTCGCCCTGGACGAAAGGCCGAGGCCGGCGCGGGGCCCTGACACCGCCCCGGGGAGCTCGACGCGATCGACCGCGCCGATGGCATCGGAGACACTGCCGTTCTCGACCCCAAGACCGCGGGAGAGCCCCCCGAGGTTTGTCGCCTCGGGTCCAAGGTCGGGCCGGGCCGTGACCTCTTCTTCGGCCTCGCGCGACGCGGAAGGAACCCGATGCGCGATGGTGCCCGCAGGATAGAATGTTTGGAACACCCTGGCCACGGCGGGCTTTGGACACCCCTGGGAGTCGGAGCCGGCCCGGCAGCTCCTCCGGGAGGATGCCCCCCCGCCGGCCGTCCCAGCGCGGCACAGTCGCACTGCACACTCCCGGCTCTGGCGCAACCGCGCCTGCCCGGGGGTCTCGACGGCCCATCGGGTCCCGCTCTCGTGGAGGTCGCAAACCCGACGCGAAGCACTTCACACGGAGGGCCCACGTCACCCCCACAGACGCGGCAGGGATTCACCAGGTCCCCCCCGCTCGACCACCTGGACAGCTGGCGCAGGAGCGCCGCTCCCGGGGGCTCTGGGAGTCGTCGTCTTTGATCGGACGTCTTAAATCCGTTGGCGTCGCTAGGGAGGGACACTGATCGGCTTGCGGCTGCTCACTCGCGGCTCCTTCCCTGATACGATCGATCGAACTCCGGCCCACGAACGCGCCGAGCTTCGCGGGGCGTGCCCCGAAGAAGGGGATCAACGATGAGCGGCCGGCAAGCCCACGCCGTCTCGCCGGGCCGCACCGGGTGAGCTCCCTCCGCGCGACGGGAGTGCGCGCCGGTGCCATTGGCCCCCGCGGCGCTGGGCGCTGAGGTCACCCCCACCCCCATCCGGACCCGCAGTACGACGCGCGGGGGCCAGGGTCCCGTGCTGGACGGCTGGGAGCGGGCCAGACGGGGCGAGAAATGGGCGGAGCCGCCCGGCCTCGCGGGGCGGGGGGCGGGGTACGTGGTCCAGTACCACACAGTGGGGGGACCTCGCGGGCCGGGGGGCGTGGGGGTCCGCTCCGAGGCTGAGGACCTGCGGAGGCGCATCTATCGGTGGATGGACCTCGCCCACGACGCGGAGCCGCCCCCCCAGGCCGACGGGGACCCTCTGCCGCCCGGATCTCCCCTCCCCCGCCGGCGTTTTGCCTCGGAGCAGGCCCCGCCCCCGGCCAGCGTCGCGAGGGGGGAGGCCGCGAGGGGCGGGTCATTCCGGGGGCTCGGGCTCTCCCCCGTGTCCCGGGCGGCGCCGGCGATTGGTTACGCGCGGAGACTGGAGATGGAGACATCGGGGGACCCGGGGGGGGCCGAGAGGACCCCGGTGGGGGCGGGGGGTACCGCAGTGGCGAGGGGCACGCCCCTGTCAACCCCGGCAGTGCTGGGAGGGCCTTCCCTCGACCCCAGCAAGTCACGGGGGCGTTCCTTAAGGGCAGCTATTCAGAGGATGGGGGTAGGGGCCAGTCCGTCGGCTGTACCGGCAGGTGCCTTCAGTGCCCCCCCTCGTGCAGGGGCAGAAGACGTGACCAAGTCGCCAACGTCCCCGTTCCTCGCTCGGCGTCGGAGCTCGTCTCGGCTGCTCGCGGGTGTGCCTTCGCCGGACGCCAAAGCCGCTGCGGGCGCGCCCAGCAAGCCATCGCCGCAAGCGGCGGGGTCTTTTCGGGTGAACGAGGCCCAGCTCCTCCGGAATGCCCGCCGGAGCAACCAAGGTGGCCTTGCGAGCCCCCGTCAGAACCGTCCGCGCGAGGGGCCGCGGCCAGGGTCCCCGTCGGCGACCTGGGCCACCCGCAAGTGTCAGAGGGGGCAGCTATCCCCAGAACTTGGAGCTCGCGAGTCGCCCCAGCAACCGCCCGGGAGGGATGGCGGGATTTTTGGGGGAGACGCTTCGAGGGACAGCCAGCAGCGTGTGAGCAGCCCTCCTGTTCCCGACAAGCCCGAGGCCAGGAAGCTCGTTGCTGAGCCGGGGAGGGGGCCTGTCGCTGATGCACGTGGCGCGTACCAGTCGGCTGGGCGGGCAACGGCTGGATCGGCACCCGTGACCGCCCTGGCGTCAGTGAACGGCGGGCAGAGGTCTCCCGACTTGCCGCCCGCACTCAGCTCGGGGGGGGCGGGCGTCTGTGCCAACGCCCGACGCAGCGCAAGCCTGGGCCCGGCAGTCCCGGGGAGCACGGGGGGGACGTTGAGCGCTGATGCGCCCCACCGACCCGTCCTCCGGACAACACGGGAGGGTGCGGCAGCTGCGCCTAGGACGCTCTCCTTGCCTCCCCAGCTGACCGCCCCGAAGATGGACACCTCTACGGGGAGGAAGACGCGACTCATTTCGTCGATTCGCGAGTCGTATCGCAAGGGCCCGCCGCCGCCAGGCAAGCGCACTGGCGGGGCGCCAGGCAGCGAGTCCGGGTCCAGGGGCAGTGCATCCCCTGCGCCGAGATCACCAGACAGTCCTGCGACGCCGCTGCACGCGGGCAGCATCGCGATCAGTGCCACGCCCCGGAGCGGTAGGAACCACTCGCCGCGGACACCAGCCACCCCAGCGATCGTCAACATCTCTGCGGCCGCCACACCTCCGGTATCCACCGGGAAGGCCCTAGGAGGCGAGGGCAGCTCCGAGTCCCCCTCTGTCGGGCGGATGACATTGCAGCAAGTGGCCAATGCCTCGACGCCGGAGCTGCACGCAATCTTCGAGCTTCAGCAGGCCCGGGAGCGTATTCTCAGAGGCCTGGCATCCGAGAGCCCGCCCTCGAACATCAAGCCGAAGGCCCTGGCGCACGACTTGGCCAGGGGGACCTCTGCCCGGGCACTGGTGCAAGGCGGCAAGCGGAAGGCTGTGCCTTCCATAGCACAGGGGCGGTCGCTGGAAGATGATCGAGAGCGCAAGAGCCCTCTCGGGAGAGTTGCTGACCGTCGTCAGGCGGGCTCGCGGACACCGAGTCCAGGAAAGAGGTCCACCTTGGTGCCCCTTGAGAAGCCGGGCGCCGAGCTACCGGCCGCAGGAGGGGGTTCGCGCGCCAGCCCCCGGGCAGGGGGCGCCGACGCGAGAAGTGCGAGCCTGGAGGCCAAGACGTCTTCGCCGGGGGGCAAGGTGGGCCAGGTTGGCAGTGGCGACCGTCGGCGTCTCAAGGGGCAACTCACCGCTGGGGGTCGGCACTCGCCCAGCGACGAGGAGGGGATGGAGGGTATCCTAGGGATGGCCTTCGCCGAGGATGCCTCCAACGCGATCGCAACGCTCGTGCGGCACGTGGGCATTGCGGTGGAGGACTGCCGGGAGGTTGCGTTTGAGGCGGAGGGGCTGCTGATGGCTGTTCCGATGCAGAGGCAGGCGCAGGGCCCGAAGACGCAGGGACTGGGTGGCGAGTCTGGGGAGAGCCTGCGGAGCAGGAACCTGCAGCACGAAACGGAGCTGCAGCCCATCCGTGACATTGTCCGGCTGCTCTCGGAGATCCAGACCACGCTGTCCAAGGCCGAAATCGAGCTGGTGGGCGCCAGGGAGGCGCCAGCGCTGGACCAGGACACGGCCACGCGACTTCTGAAGAGGCACGAGCTGACGCTGTACGAGGCGTTGGAGGAGATCGAGAACGCGCGGGACTCCCTGGTAGACATGGCCGAGGGCTGGGGAGACGTGGGGCTGGTGACTACGGACGGGAGGATTGAGTCCGTTGCGCCCGACCGCGGGGTGCGGCCGATGGAGCTCGACCAGGCCAGGAAGCCAGGGCGCATGACCTTCTTGAGGTGTGTCAGGGGCCCCATGCGCGCCATCGAGGCGTTCGTGCGATGCACCTCTCTCCCGTCCCCCAGGAACATACCTCAGAACCCGCAGCTTGCTTCTTGCCCTGCGCAGGAAGGGCCAGGGAACCACGAGGCGCTGGGAGAACTACTCGCAGAGGAAGGCGACTCCGACCTTCTCTGCGCTGCTGGCGGGAATCCAGTGGGACGACGACGAGGAGGAGGAAGCCGGGGCTGCCCAGCGTCCCCGGCAGACCAACGGCTCGGTGGCTTGCGCGCGGTCCATCACCGCGCGCTCGCAGGGGGGGCGGTCCCTCTCCCGCGCTGGTGGGCTGTCCTTGCGCAGCGGGTTCGCCGGCTTTGGTCGGGGCGGATCTGTGCGCATGGGGCCTGGCAGCGTGGCATCTGGTGTCCGGGGCTCCCGCGGGGTGGTCCGCGGAAAGCCAGAGGACGAATTCCCGGTTCCAGAGGGGGAGGTCCACCCGACCCTCTTTGGGAGTCACGCTGTGCAGGACCGCCCTGACCTGCAGAGCCCGAGCGCGGGGGGGGCGGGTGATGCCGTGGACGAGGGGGGTCACGAGAGCGCCTTCTCGGCGGACATTGTGGCCGAACGGGTCCAGCAGCTGCGTGAGAAGCTCGAGTCGGCACGAAGGAGCGACTCAACGGCGGAGGTCAAGCGGAACTTGCCGGAGGACCAGAGCGCGGGCAGGCACAGGGAGGTGGGCGGGCTGAACCCCCTGCGCACGATCGGTAGAATGGCCGGCGCCCTCGGTGCCGCGCTCGTCGGTGGCAGCAGGCGGGGATCCCCCGGGTCTGGACCGGGGCCCGGGATGGGCGCCGATGCGGTCGGGGGCGGGGAGCCTTAAGCGCAGGGGAAGTCCCTGTTCCACGGCGAGAGAGTGCTCGTCCAAGTTCAAACGTCGCACCCTTCCCGGATCACGAAAGCGGGGGGGGGACAGGAAGAGGCGGGCGAGCGAAGACCTCGACGCCGCGACAGGCCCAGACGGTCACCTTGAGTTCCCCAGGGAGGCCAGGAGCATAAATGGAGACCCACCCAGGAACCCCGGAGACCGAAAGCTCCAGCGCTGGCCCTATCCCCCCTGACGTGGCCACCGTGTCTTCCCTCGCGAGCCACATGCCCCCCCGCTTCACCACCCCTTCCCTCCCAAAAGACCCCGGAGGAGGCTCCCGGTCCACCTGCCCGTTGACAAGCTGCGGCTCCCCCCAGGACACCTTCATGGCCGGGGCGCCGTAGAAGACGGGGGTCGCGGAAGGGCATCCCGACACCTCGATCCTCGCCAAGCCCCCCCACCAGTACACAACCTGGGGACCTGTGCCGACCTTCCCCGATGCGCCCCCCGACGTCGACGACGAGAGAACTTGGGCGGGCGTCGGCGCGACGAAGCCCCTCACCCGGCGTGGTGGCAGGAGGCTGCGGACGTCGTCTGGGCGGAGCAAGTGCTGGACGCGGTGGTGCAGATGGACGCCCGGGGAGTCGAAGATGACTCCGCCGGAGTCGAAAGCCCGCAGCGGGATGAGACCCAGAGTGGTTCCCGGCATGGGGCTCTCGACGGGCACATAGCGGCCGAGGCTCGCGGCAGAGGAGTCGAAGTTGCGGCTGCTGAAGTCCGACATCTCCTTCAGGGCGGCCCTGACGAAGGCGGACTTGCCCACGTTCGCTGCGCCGACAATGTAGACGTTCCTCCCCGATCTCTCTCGCAGGATGCTGCTCAGCGCCCGAGACACCCCCTCCCTGCGGCCAGATGGGGGGATGCCTCCCTTGGTGGGGTGCGCCGAGAGGGAGGCGTGGCGCGCCCGCGGCGCGTGGGGAGGGGGGGGGGCGAAGTGCAGGGCGCGCCACGCACCCGGTCCGTGAGGAGCAGAGGAACACGCCCGCGACGGTCAGACGCTTGAACTCGGCCATGGACTGGAGCCACTCTTCCACGTCGCAGGGGTCCGTGCCCCTGGGGAGCAGGTCCGCCTTGGTGCCCACCAGCACGACTGGGTTCCGGCCCACGATGTCCCTGACGCGCGGGAGGAACGTCGCCGACGCGTCCAGGCAGTCGACGAGGAGGACGACGACGGCGCGCTCGTCCCTCAGGTGCTCCAGCTGGCGCCGGAGGGCCTCGGGGGTCACGAGCCGCTCCTGGTCCATGCCCTGCAGCACCTCGGCCTCCTCGGCGCCCGCTGGCTGCCCCCCCCCGCCGCTCCTGGGCGAGGTGCGCACGGAAAGGTCCTGCGCGCCGTGGGACGGGGGGCTGGGTCGAGGAGCGGGCCGCGTTGGGTGCGCGGGGGGGCCCTGACCCGAGGGGGGCGCCGGCGGCCCTCACCTGGACCCCCGGAACCATCTTCCCATTCGACAGGCGATGGCAGCGGTCGCAGAGCACGCGGTCCAGCTGCTTGTGCTGCTTCTTAGCGTCGAATACCGCCGGGTCCACGAAGCCGGGAGCGCTCGTGGCGTCGGTCTGGAGCTGGATGCCACATCCGTAGCAGTTCCCTCGCCGCTGGAGGGCCACGGCGGACTTGGACGTCTTGGGCTTCGGGGGGGTCCTCCGACGGTCCCGCTCTCCATCTGCTCCCTCACTACGGGCTCGATCGAGACGTCCCGCGCGTCGGACTGCGGAAACTCGGGGCAGGGCTTGTGGGGCCGGCGTCGGAACAGGAGAGGGGCCGCCCGAGCGCTCCTGCCATCCCTGTCCTACCCCCACCCCGACAGCTCGCGCACGTCCCTGGATGCGCGCACACTCAGATATAGAGGGCGCGAAAGGCGCGCCCAGGGCGACATATGTCTCACCGTGGCTGCGCCTGCCCGCGGAAGGGGAGCTGCCCAAACCCTGCGAGGGCAGAGCCAGGCGGCGGAGCCCCGCACCCCACATTGCGACGGAAGCACGGCCTTGTTTGCCTGGCTGAAGTCGCTAGACCCCTGCTTTCCCCGCCGTGGGGCCCCGACGCGGGTATTTCAGGTCAACCCTCCCGCTACTTCATGTCAGGCTGCGTTGCTGATGAAGTTCGGGAACCGCGCCCGCACGCTCCGATCGTCGGCCCAGGGCGCCTGGGCTATAGACACCCCCCGCGCCGCCGCCTTCCCGTAGTCCTGCGAGTCGAACGTCACCCGCCCATTGTGCCCCAGCGTCCGCGTCAAGTCCACCCACACGTCTCTCCCCAGGGCCCTCAGCCGCTCGCCAAAGGCAACGTAGTCGCTCGTCGCCACGTGCCGCCCGGCATCCCGCTCCGGGCTAAGCGCGCAGAAGACGCACGGCACCGCGCCGTGCCTGTAGTCGGCGACCCACGTCTCCGGGTACGCCGCCACCAGCTCCTCGATCACCGCCCGCTTGGCCAGGAGCAGCCCGAACCCCACCGCCCGCACCCGGGCGAACCC
>Ga0181582_10002432_pt1 | contig 14701 bp, 14 predicted proteins | sample 071ome_32_FD_132438 | JGI IMG/M metagenome (GOLD analysis project Ga0181582, IMG submission 132438) | Coastal salt marsh microbial communities from the Groves Creek Marsh, Skidaway Island, Georgia - 071405AT metaG (megahit assembly) | ecosystem: Environmental > Aquatic > Marine > Intertidal...
AACGAGAAGAGCCGAGCTGATACTTTGGTGAGCATTCCAATTTAAGCTTTTGCACCAGTGTCAGATACTCATCCCACTCCAGCCATTTCAGCCGTTCGTCACTCACGCTTGGCGATTTAGCGGCGCGTGACTTGGCATCTTTCGCCATTCGTCGCAACTCCTTGATCAGCGGTAGATCATGGTATGGCTTTGCCTCACCCTCTCCGGGTTGCGCTTTGCTCAAACCGCCGTAGAGAAATTTCACCGCCGCAATGCACGAACGTGTGACCAACAGCTCGTAGTTTGCCGATGTTTGCCTTTCTTCACTCAGCCACGTGACGTACTCAAACGCTCCGTCCGCGCTCTCAGCGTCCACGGTGGGAAACAAGTCGAAAAGAGTTACCTTGGACCGATCCAAACCGCGCTCCGCGCACAACCAACCGAGCGCTCCGCGCAACACGTCCTCGTACTTACTCGCCGTCACGCTCGCTATCGTACCCTCTTGAGGTCCGAGCCTGCGCACGGTCAAAAATCGTTTCAAATCTTTGAACTGCTTCTTCAACTCGCTCCCGCACTCGTCCAGCGGTATGCGGTAGTTCGGCAAGCCCGTCGGTCGCCTCGTGACGCGCACGGTCTCAGCGCTCAACCCGGTGCGAATCCTCGTCGAGACTCGAGCATCCATTCCTGCGATCTCGTTCGGGAGCGCCATCGACATCGCGTCCTCTTCGCGCGGTTCGACCACCTCAAACCGCGTCTCCGGAGCCGCCTCGAGCGTCGACAACGCGTTCGCCGCGAATCCCACCCCAGGCGTCCCTCGCATGAGCGCCCGCTTGAACTCATCCACGAGCTTCATCGGCACCGCCATCGCCCTCGCCTCCTCAGCGCTCAATCTCGCCAGATCACGCGGCGTCGTGAACCAATTCGCCTCGAGCGTCCGCGCGATGCGCGTCCCCGCCTCGTCGTCTCGTCTCCCCAACGCCGCCGCGCACGACGCCACGAACGACGCCAGATCCCCACCCGCGCTCGACGACGCGACCGCACTCACCATCGTCGCCTTCCCTCGTCCCACCGCCCTCACGAGCTCTTTCGAGCGCACCATGCGAGCGATGTCACCGACCGAGGGGAACGGAATCGTCGCGCGACGCACCGACGCGAATCGTCTTCGGCGACCACTCGTCGCTTCCACGACGAACGAACGAACGAACGAACGAACGAACGAACGAACGACGAACGATGACGACACGACGACGACGACGACGACGACGCGACGCGCGATGCGGCACCTCTCGTCGTCGCCATCATCCATCCATCCATCCATCCATCCATCCATCCATCGCGACGCACGAGTCTCACAAACTCACACACGGACCGCACGCGCCCGCCGCCGACGCGTCGATCGGCGTTGACCGAGCGCCGAGGCGTTGACGCGTGAAGGCGTTGACGCGCGACGCGGACGCGTCACACCGCGCGTCGCCGACGTCTCGAAACTCGCGCGTCATGGCGTCCGCACCGAGCGCGGATAACGTGCTGAGCGCGACGGCGAGCGAGGAAAAGGGTGAACACGCGCGACTGGCATCCTTCGTCGGCGCGATGGCGATCGGTGACTTGGTGAAGTCCACGCTCGGGCCGAAGGGAATGGATAAGATATTGCAGAGCGTGCAAAAGGGTGGACAGGTGACGGTGACGAACGATGGCGCGACGATTCTGAAGAGCATTTACGTCGATAACCCGGCGGCAAAGGTGCTGGTGGACATCTCCAAGGCGCAGGACGACGAGGTGGGAGACGGAACGACGAGCGTGGTCGTGTTCGCGAGTGAGCTGCTGAGACAGGCGGAACAGTTGGTGGCGCAACATGTTCACCCGATGACGATCATTCAGGGATTCCGGGAAGCGTGTGAGGCCGCCAAGGGGGCGCTGGAGGAGGCGGCGCGCGACAACGCCGGAAACGAGGCAAAGTTCAAAGAGGACCTGCTCAACATCGCCAAGACGACGCTTAGCTCGAAAATCTTGACCCACGATAAGGAACACTTCGCAAAACTCGCCGTGGATGCGGTCCTTCGCCTGAGAGGGTCCGGTGACTTGGAGATGATTCAGATCATTCAAAAGCCGGGCGGCAATCTCAAGGACTCCTTCTTGGACGAAGGCTTCATCTTGGACAAGCGCTTCGGCGTCGGGCAGCCGAAGAGGATAGAGAACGCCAAGATTCTTATTGCAAACACTCCCATGGATACGGACAAGATCAAAATCTACGGCGCGCGCGTCCGTGTGGACTCCATGACCAAGGTTGCGGAGATTGAACAAGCCGAGCGAGAGAAGATGAAGCGCAAGGTTGAAAAGATCATCGGCTACGGCATCAACTGCTTCATCAATCGTCAGTTGATTTACAACTATCCGGAGCAAATCTTCACTGAGGCAGGCGTGGCAGCGATCGAACATGCGGACTTTGACGGCATCGAGCGCTTGGCATTGGTCACTGGCGGGGACATTTGCTCAACTTTTGATAACCCCGAGGACGTTCAACTTGGCAGGTGCGACTTGATCGAGGAGATCATGATCGGTGAAGACCGTCTTATTCGATTCAGCGGCGTGGCAAAGGGTGAGGCGTGCACTATCGTCCTTAGAGGTGCGTCGGAGCACATCCTCGGCGAGGCTGAGCGATCGTTGCACGATGCACTCTGCGTGTTGACTTCCACCGTCAAGGATAGCCGCGTCATTTATGGCGGTGGTTGCTCGGAGATGATCATGTCCAAAGCTGTGGAAGAGCTCGCGGCGAAGACTCCTGGTAAGAGATCTCTGGCGATGGAGTGTTTCGCGAAGGCTCTTCGAGCGATTCCCACCATCATCTGTGACAATGCTGGCTTGGATAGCTCCGAGCTCGTCTCCCAAATGCGAGCTGCTCACGCTGCTGGCAGCACGACAGCTGGGGTGAACGTTTTGACCGGCGATGTGGGAGATATGCAGCAGTGCGGTGTCGTCGAGTGCTTCCGAGTCAAACAACAAATCTTGCTGTCCGCGACTGAAGCAGCAGAGATGATCATCCGTGTTGACGATATCATCAAGAGTACTCCGCGGCAGCGTGAGTGAGCAGTGCAGGAGAGGAAGAGGTGAAAATACGTAGCCAATTACTTAGAAGAAAGATTCGTCTTAATGAAGTTCTAAAGATGATGACATTTCGCAGCTAAAATCTACTCGCTAAGCGCTACACAAACTTCGTGACTTGCGATGGATATCCCGCTTTTGCTTTATTGCGCTCAATCATGGCCATTAGTGCGTCGCAGTACTCCTTATGCAGAGCCGCGATTTCTTCGCGCGTCGGATTAAGATTTTGTTTGACTTCAATCGGTACCCCTACGACCGTCGTAAGCTTCCCTTTCGGAAAACAAAATCCCCACTTGTGAAAGATTCCGAGCGAGCGGAAGGGAAAGACAAGCCTGTAGCTCAGCTTCTTACGGAGTTCGCGGAAGGGAACCCAGTCTGGACCGGTCGCTAGAGACTCACCAAACGTGTACACAGGTACAAGCGGTGTACCAGCCTGGATCGCAACCTTGACGAATCCAAAGCATCTCCTCAAGTACAGCTCCTCGATGTCGACATTCCCCGTTAACACAACCTCCTGCACACCGCCGACGACGATGAGCCCGCTTTCACCCCTCCCAAGGACTCGTCGCATCATATCCGCAGAGCACGGTATAAAACCCAGAGAAGACAAAACGTCCTTGATCACCGGGAAAACCTTTATGAGCAAGTTATTGATGAAGAATCGAATATGCTTCGCCTTGAACTTTTTCAACGCCGAACCACTAAGGACGACGTTCCCGACGCAGCCGGACGCGAACAACCCGTGTGGATGCGCCGTAAATAAATACGTTCGCTTTGAACAATCTATCTCCCCCTCTTTCTCCACGATAAGCTCCCAGCCATTTTCCTCGCCGCACTCGAGCCAACAAAAGAACCGATGCAACGCGTTCATGGGAACTCGCGCGCCGAGAACGTACGACGCGAACAGGTACACCAGCGCGTACGGTCGCAGCTTCGGAAACGCGATCACCGCCGCCGAGGACACCACCGGTGAGAGGATCCACGACGTGTACACGGCGCTCACGCACAGGACCGAGAGAAAACGCTTCGCGCTCGAGAACGGCACGTCCGCGACGCCGCGTCGACGCATCGCCTCCCGCATCGCCGCGTCCGCTCGGACGTGCTCGCGCCACAGCGCCCCGCGCTCGGGAGCGGGCATCGGAGTCGTCGCGCGCGAGAGAGACTGACGGGACCGCGCGCGGGCCCGAGCGTCACCGTGCGACGCGCCGCGCCATGTCGGCGGCGCCCGCGGCGACGCCGCTCGGTGATGCGCTGGAGAAGTCCATGTGGGAGCTCCACCAGCTCGAGAAGATCCTCGAGGTGGGCGCGCCGAGCGACGAGCGGGTGATCGAGAAGATTGAGGATTTCCTGAACACGCTCCCGGCGCTGCGAGAGGCGAGCGACGCGCACGGGAACGTGGAGATTCCCGTGGACGTCGTGCGAGAAGTGGACCAGGGGAAGAAGCCCATGGGGTTCATGATCAATCAGATCCTCGCCGCGGGGACTGTGAACGAGGTGCGAAGGGTTCCGAGCGGACGCGCCGCGCGCGCGCACGCATCGACGTAGAGACTGACCGCTCGACGTCGTCCACTCGCGAACAGACGGTGAAAGGAAAGGCGAACGTGTACAGAGAGTTTGTGGAAGCGCTGGAGGACAAGCTCGGGGACGCTGAGGAGAAGAAAGGGAAGAAGTGAGAAGTGACTATTAGGCTGATTGAATCGTGTGATGTACAATTACAAAGAAGAGAACCGTGCTAAAGCGAAGTGCGCGCCGAGGCTATGGACGTGAAAATTTCACCTTCATCGCATGAGAACGCACAAACCCTCATTAACAGCATTGACTCGTTTTCGGCGCGCGATTTTGATTCGTCAGGACAACTCCAGGCGCCGGCGCCGCCGCGCGCGGAAGCTTTACGGCAATTTCATGGAACAGCTCGGTGACGTTCGTCGCCGTCTTCGCAGATGTTTCCATGAAGAATAGCCCGTTCTCTGCGGCGTACGCCTCAGCTTCCTCTCTCTGGACCTCGCGCTTCTCCTCCATATCACTCTTGTTCCCGGCGAGAGCCATGATGAGCGACGCGTTCCCTTGCTTTTGCAGCTCCCTCACCCAACTCTTCGCCCGCGCAAAGCTCGACTGGCTCTGAATGTCGTATACGATGATCGCCGCCGCGGCTCCCCGGTAGTACATCGGCGCCAGAGAGTGATATCGCTCCTGTCCAGCGGTGTCCCAGATTTCAAACTTGATCGTTCGATCCTCCGCGCACACCGTCTGGGTCAAGAACGCCGCCCCGATCGTGCTCTCTTGGTACTCGTGAAACTGTCCCTTGACGAATCGTAAGACGAGGGAGGATTTACCCGCGCCCATGTCTCCCAGGAGGACCTGCGACGGGCGAAACGCGCGAACAAAGGTCAGCGGTCCCGACGAAGAAATCTGAGGCGACGTCGCGAGTTCAACCGCGGTTCGCCGAGCCTTCACGCGCGATTCGACGCGCGATCGAACGCGGCGTTCCAGACGCACCAGTTTCGCCTGCGTCACGCTCGGCACCGCGCTCGAGGGCGACGCCATGGTGCCCGACGAGCGCGCGTCGCAGAGTGCCGAGCGCGCGTCCGCGACCCTCTGCTCCGCAGTTCGCGAAGGACGCGCGCGCGCGCGCGCGCGAGCGCGACGAGAGATCATGCGCGTCCTCACGCGAGCGCTGGCGGACGCGCGCGAACGCGTGCGCGCGCTCGATCGGGCGCGAGCGCTCGGTTTCGCGGTAACTGTCTACGTGCTGGCGAGCGCTTTGGCGAGCACGCCGACGTCGGTGTTGCTGAACGTGCCCGTGAGCGCGATGCTCACGGCGTTTGGGATTGTTATCATCACCGCGCTCGCCCGAGCGAGCGAGCGAGAGGACGGAAGGAGGAGGCGGACGTCGTGGCGGACGCGTCGGGGGACCGAGGAGCTACGCGGCGACGAGTGGTCGCGCGCGCCTAAAGGTTCAGATTCGGTGGAGACGATCGTGCGGAATTTTCCCGAGGTCTGGGCCGCGTGGTTAGCGTTGAGAGAGAAGATCGTCTGCGATTACGTCACGGAGATGTGGTACGATTCCTTGACGGATGACGCGGAGTTTCCAAACACGCTTCGAACAATTTTGGATGGCGCGTTTGCGACACTTTCAACACGCGCTAGAGAGATAGACTTGGTTTCCATCGCTCTTCGAGAGATACCGGACGTGTTGTCCCAGAGCTTGGAGGCGTACCGTTCGGCGCGCGGCGAAATAGGTGAGGAAGAATTTCGCAAGTTGTGCCCTGAGGATGCGGAGGATGTCCTAGCCTGCACCTTGCGGAAACAAAATGAGCTGCATCCGGCCGTGAGCGGGGAAGTGGAGACTACTCGAGCGCTTCGAGCGCTGGCAAAAGTTATGGCTCGCGCTCTCTTGGACGAGGAATTCTCTTCACCCCTTACTATGTCCCTCGTGCGGGAACTTTTGGTTGTATCGCTCCTTCGCCCGCTCCTTGGTTTCGCCAAGCCGCACTGGATGAATCGAGGCGTGTTATTTGTCACAGGACAGGAAGTAGACTATGGAGAGGATGGAAAGTCACCAACATTAGATGTAGAAGTAACCCCGGACCCGGCGAGCCGGAGCGAGAGCGGTGAGCCGTACTCAGCGTCAACACAACACAGTCGATCGGCAAGCGGGAATAGTTCAGACGCGGTGCCAAATGGACTGTACAGCAACTTCAAAATGTCAGCTCGGGTCACGGGTGGGGAAATCGTGGGTTCAGGCAATTCGTCTTACGCAGTTTACCTCGTCACCGTGAGCACCAGCGAAAACCAAACGTGGGTCGTCCCTCGTCGTTTTCGGAACTTTGAAAACCTCCATCGCCGACTTCGCGATGTGGACAAAGTTGCTGTGAGCTCGCTGAATTTCCCGAGCAAGTCGTGGATAAAGACTTCTCTTAGTGGAGCATTTATAGAAAGTAGAAGAAAAGCCCTTGATGAGTATCTGCGCGCTGTCTTAGCGAACAACAAACTCGCAGACTCCAATGAAGTGCTTACGTTCATGGATGCTCGCCCTGGAATTTATGACCCAGATAAACCGAGCACGGTTGCTCCTGAGATCATGAAATCGATGAGTGAAGCGATGGAGGGTGTGGCGTCGATGGTGTCGTCGTACGCGATGGGGGATTCCACGGACTCTGCGGCAGACGGAGAAGTGGCAACTGATAAGGGCGATGATACCACAACTGGGCCGCTAGATGAGAGTCGCTCGATGAAAAGGCCGCCGAGACATAGACGTATTTCATCCATGTACGAGGACTCTGCTCAGGAGCCGACGTCGACTCCGATGTCGACGATTCCAAGCTGGAGCGATGGCGGTTCAGACTTGAATGATGGCGATGAACAGGACAGCTTTGTCGTCGATGTTGAGCTGTGCATGCAGGGCCCGGTACTCGAGCTCTTCGAGAGCGTGTTCTCTCTGCGATCGAAACCAATGATGAGAAGAGCTTTGGTTACCTTGGTTCGGCAGACGATTGCGTTCATCTTCTCGATTGAGCGGTCGATCTCGAAGCGCTTTCGGGAGTTTCGGAGCGCCCCAACGATGGCCCGCACGATTGCGTGGATCCGTCGCGTCGTCTGGCCCGAGGTCCCGTACCCCCGAGACACGGCCGAGAGATTGGCGTGTGAGGCCGAAACCGCTCGACAGGCCCTTCTGCGCGTGTTCACGAATCAAAACGTGCAGACCATCATGGGCACCCGCGCGAGCGCGAGAGCCGCGCAAGACGTCTACGCCCTGCTTCAAAGTCCAACGTGCTGTCGGCACGTCGGTTTCGTCGTCTTAGAGACGATTATCATCGCGCTTTTCCCCGAGATTCTCGCCGTCGCGGCCGAGAGATCGACCGAGCGCGCGTCCCCACCCCCGTCGTCTCCGCGCGCGCGCGACGCCGCGCGCGCGCGATGCGCAGCACCGGTCGGTTGAATTTAATGCATTGGAAACGCCTTAAATATGAGATTCGTGACATATCCATCGCGAGCCAATCAAAAATCGCCCTTCATCGTCGCCGGCGCGAATGAGCGGTCGCCCCCGCGCGCGGGCGCCGCGCGCGCGTGTCCGTCACTTCGGCACACGGCGCGTGTTTCGCGCACACATCATGCCGGACGTCATGTGCGGCACCTGCGCCGAGGCTCCTGCAGCCGTCGTGCGCGTACAATCGAACAGCGGCGCGGTCGCGTGCGCGTGCGCGCGCTGCGATGGAAGGTGCGACCGAACGCCCGGCGGGCCCTTCGGGGGCACCCGAGCCGCGATCGTTCGACGACGGACGCGCGCGCGACGCTCCGAGAAGGGCGGTGAGGAGGCAAATACACGATATGAAAATTCAGTCGTCGAATGCGCGGTCGCGCGACGCTCGAAGAGGGCGGGCGCGTCGATGGTCGAAGGACATCCGCGGAAAGAGCGAACGCGCGGTCCTGAACTGACCGTAACCTCTCTCGCTCCTAGGCAAACAAAAAATAGAGGGGACCGATCGACGCAGCGTGTGGCGTTGCGATCGGCCACGGAAAGCGATGAGCTTTCGTGCGACGTGTGTCAAATGAACCCGGTGTACGTCATCTGCCACGAAGATCGAGCTTTCCTGTGCCGCATCTGCGACGTGAGCATTCACGAGGCTAATCCGGTGTCCAAGAAACACCAGCGCTTCTTGTTTGCGAACACGCGCGTAGATCTGGAGGCCATGAATGCGGGCGAAGAAGCGGGCTCGAGAATGTCCCCGAGCGACAGCGCCGCCGAGCAGACGGTTCCGCAATTCGAACAAGAGGAGGTTGGCAGAAAGGTACGCCTTATCCGCTCGTGGTGTTGAACTTTGTAGGGGACATGTCGTGTGCGCAGAGACTGACCGTTGAACGTATCGTTTGATCGTGTTACAGGGAAAATATCACAGACAAAAAAAGCGCGCGATTTCGTCCGAAGACCACATGGTTCCGTCCATTGACGAGCTGGTGCCAGGTGTGTTTGAGAGCTTCATGACCGACCTCCTCGGCGAAGAAGAGGGTCGCAAGCAACTCGAGAAGTCCACTGAAGATGAACAGAACTTCTGGGGCGACATCTTCACTGACAGTTGGGCTGCGATGGGCGGCTCTTTGAATGATGAATTCGCCGTTCCTGACTTCGATCATCAAGTGCCAACTGGGGCAAATAGCATGTACCACTAGACTTCTTGCCAAGAGGCGTCGAACGTGTACACCTTGCTAGCCTTTGAGTCGTCGTCTCACCCGAAGAAAAGCTCCGCATTTGAATAAATTCGTTGAGTTTGTTTGATGCATTTCCCAGAAAACCAGCCTTGCTCGCATCCTGAATTCAATAAAAACAGAACAATAATTTTGAACAACTCTCTAAGCAATTCTAGCGTCGTCGTGAATCCCCGTACGCCGATGATCTAGCCTGTGCGATGAAGGACGGTGCGTCGGAGTGATGTCTCTCGGGACCACGCGCTGCTTCTTCGACAAAGCTCATCTCTCCTCCTAATTCCCCTACATTTTGTCGCAGCTTTGAGATCCGTGCTTCGTCGTGAGCTGATGCATCAGATGCCATGGACGCTAACCTCCTCGCCTTTTCTTCCTCCGACAATTTTCCCGTTCGATGACGAACAGTGTTTCCACCGCGCCATTCCGGTTCGGGCTCGCGTTCGCTTGCGCGCTTGGACTCTTCCTCGCGCCATTGAGCTCGTTTATGTCGTCGAACAGAAGCAGCGTCTTGAGCCACGTCATTCGCATAGGTTAAACCGTATCCTTTCGAAGCATCTTGTGCGTGAGCCTCGTCACGAACAATTTCGTCGCGATGTCTCTTACGATCATTTCTATCGTCTTTGTAGTCTTCTCGATCTCTTCGTCGATCGCGCGAATCAGATCGGCGATCACGTCGGTCCCGTTCATCCCTGTGACGCCTGTCTGAACGATGAGGACTTCTGCTGCGAGATCGTAAACGTCGATGCGGGGATCGATCACGGCGTCGCTCTCTTCTCGGACTTCGACTTCTAGAACGAGATCGAGAATATGATCTTGAATCGTACCGTCGGCCATGCTTCTCTCGCTTTCGCTCGCGTCGGCCTTCTCGCTTCGCCTCCTTTTTCGCTCGCTTGTGCTCCTTTTCTCTTCTACTCTCCTCCTTCAACTGTGCCATTTTCACCGGGTTGTTCGTGATATACTGCTTCGACTGCAATTCACGTTGCCTCATTAACAGGAGCGGATCTGCGTTGAGTCTGTTCCATGCTTCATTTTTTGAATGCGTCTCCTGTTCTCTCTCCTGTGCCTGTGCCAAGAGATTCTGTCCCTCCTCCACCGGGAGGTCAAATCGCTTCTTTCCGATCACTCTATCATCAATCGGTGCTGGCGCGGCCTCACCAACGCGTCCTTTGTACATAAACTCTAATCGTTCTTGCGTCGGCTTTATCACGTGTCCCGACGCAACAGCCTCGGCACGAAGCTCCGCTTGCTTGCGCTCCTCCTCAATTTCCTTTCGCATCTCCTCCGTCCGGCGCTTCTCCGCCTCGGCTTGCTGTTCCCGCTTCCAGACATCCTCCTGAACAGCGAAACCAGCGGTGTGCCATGACTTCTTGTGCAAGAACGCTGCGAGCGAACGACAAAACCACGACGGTCAGCGAGCGGCGCGAGGACGATTCCGCGCTTCGAGACGACGCGCGACGAGATGGAAACGACGAGACGCGAGCGATGAGGACGTACCTAAACCTCCCCCCATGGTTCCTTTTCGCGACGCCGAGCGCCCGAAACGCGACGCGCGAGCGAGAGACGCGCGCGCGATTCTGCAGCCTCGGCTCGCCTCCGCGCGCGGCGTGCCCTCTCGCGAAGCGCGCGCGACAGCAATCGAGGCGCGAGCGTGCTCCGCGGCAGCGCATCGAACGCAATCTCTAATGCATCTAATATTAATATTACATTGTCCCGGCCTCCGGGGTCCAGAGCTCGCCATTGCTCTTCACAAACTTGGGCAAGTCGTCGGGGACGTCGATGACTCGATGACCGTAATACATGTGATGCGTGGGTCGCAGATTGTTCGGCGATCCCGGGGCATTGATCAGGGACAGAGGTACCGCTCTCATCTCACTCTGACGCCTGCCCTTAATCGTCATAGACGCGTATATCGGACTTCCGCACGTCGCGCATCGATGACGACGAACATTCGGGCTCGACTCCACGCTCGACGGCTCCTCCTCAGTCTCCACGCGCACTTGTTCCGCCTTGCACAGCGCTTGAGCAGAGAAAGGGGCCCCGGAGAGTTTACGACAGATCGAACAGTGGCATATGCTCACCGCCACGGGCTCACCGCTGACGAAGACACGAGATTTCCCGCAGAAGCACTCGCCCGAGCGAACCACCTCCGAGGCCGACATCGCGGAAGACCGAGTGAGCGCTCGACGAGTGCGACGACACGTGGGCGAAAAGAAACGAGCGAGCGAACGGTGCGATGCGAGCGTGCGCGCGGAGTCCACGCGCATGCGTCGGCGCCGCGATGTGAAATCGCGCGTCGAGAGCGACGCGTCGAAAGCGACGCATCGAGAGCGACGAGACGTTGTCGAGATCGATGAGAAAAAGAAACACGTGTTTATTGTACAGAGAAAGCAAGGCCTATTCTAGGTGTCGTCTCACACGCGCGAGGGAACCACGACGGAGAGTGTGATGACCATTTTTGTCGCTCACTGAAGTGAGCTGAGTGAGTGCACAGATATGCCTCCCTCCATCTGGTGAACGCTCGACGCACCGATGCCGCGATCGATCACGTCCACATCCAGAGTTAGCCAATGTTCCGCGGCGAGGAGGTAGATGGTCATGAAGAGCGCGAAATCTCTCACGACTGCTCTACCCAATCGCAGGACGGCCACCTTGCTTCCCACCGCAAACTCGGCGATGATCGCCGGCAGCTTGAGAGATCTAAGCGTATTGCTCTCCTCCACTCCCTCTCGCTCATCAATCAATGCCTGAGAGAACGTCACCGGATACAGCACCAAGAACGCGGTGACCAAAACGTTCAGCTCGCCCAGCGCGAACGCGGTGAGCGGATTGAGCGTGTGAGAAAGCGTCGCCGCCGCGAGCACCGAGTCATCCGCTCCCTGACTCAGCCCCGAGAGAATCCACACGAGGATCAACGCGAACAAAATCATCGCCCACGCCCGCGCTCGCGCCGTCTTATCGATCGCGATCGCCAGGCACATCGGCCACCGCGCCGCCAACTCCGCGCTCAGCTCCACCGTCTGCATCTCCCACGCGTGCGCGACGTACGCACCGAGCCCACGCGCGGCGTTTCGCGCGGCACCGCGGCCGTCTACATCACTCCCACCCGATCCACTCTCGCGCGCGACGTCGGCCTCTTTCCCGCGCCCTCGCGCGCCGCGCTCGTCCGCCTCGACCAACCGTTCGCCTCGACGTCGCGCGCGCGCGGGACCGCTCTCCGAATCCCGCGCGGACGCGCGATCGGCGGACGCGGACGCGCGCGGCGCGCGGCGCGGTGACGCGCGCCGCATGCGTCGCTCTCGTCGTCTACGACGACGACGACGGCGACGGCGACGACCGCGACCGAGTGACCGCGAACCGCGACCGAGGGACCGTCTGTCCGTTGATCCATCCGTCCGATCATGCGCGTCGAGATGGGGTCACTCGTGAGTGCGGACTCGACGCCGGTACCTAAACGCCGCGGTCTCGTACTCGAGCACGTCAAAGGCCCGTCAACGTTGTCATCGCGTCCACGCCCCGCGAGCCCCCCCTCGGGCGAGCGCCGCCGCGTCGCCGGCCGCCAATCGATCGGCGCGCGATGATGTCGACGTGTGCGTCGCTCCGCGGGTGCGTGATCGCGCCGAAGCGAGGGACGGTGACGAAGGATGTGCCGTCGAGCGGCTCTCGCGCGCGCGGTGGACGCGTCCCGCGGCGCGTCGTCGCCAAGGGCGCGAACGAAGGAGGCGAGAGCGAGGTTTTTCGCGCTTGGGATCAAGCGACGAAATCGCAGCGACGGACCGATCTGAAGAAGATTATGATCCTCGGCGCGGGTCCTATTGTGATTGGACAGGTACGTGTGATGCGTGTGCGCTCGGGCGCGCGGATGCGCGCGAACGAGGGGGCGGCGAACGAGCGTTTTGAAACCGCCTCGAGTGTTTTGAATATTTCAAACCGTGCACGCGACGACGCGATAGCGAGCACAGTCCGTCGGTCGCGTGACACGATGGCGTTCGATGAGGCGGGGGGATCTCATGCGATGCACTGAGCTCGCGCGGAGACTGACAATGACTCGTCGTTCGCCCATTTTTGAACGTAATAGGCTTGCGAGTTTGATTACTCCGGGACCCAGGCGTGCAAAGCGCTTCGAAGCTTGGGATACGACGTCGTCCTCGTGAACTCCAACCCGGCGACGATCATGACCGATCCAGAGACTGCGTATCGCACGTACGTTACTCCGATGACTCCTGCCAGTGTCGAACAAATCATCGCGCGCGAAAAGCCGGACGCGTTGTTGCCGACCATGGGTGGCCAAACGGCGCTCAACCTGACGAAGGCACTCGCGGAGACTGGCATTTTGGAGAAGCACAACGTCGAGCTCATCGGTGCCAAGCTTGATGCGATCAATAAGGCCGAAGATCGTCAGCTGTTCAAGGACGCTATGGACAAGATTGGCCTGAGTACCCCGCAGTCTGGCACAGCCGAATCCTGGGCAGAAGCGCAGGAAATCGCGGCGCGAATCGGCACCCTGCCGCTCATCATCCGCCCGGCTTTTACCCTCGGTGGTTCCGGTGGTGGTATTGCGTACAATATGGAGGAGTTCGAAAACATCGTCAAGGGGGGTCTTGACGCGTCCGCGACGAACCAAGTTTTGATTGAGCAGTCGTTGCTTGGTTGGAAGGAGTACGAACTTGAGGTGATGCGCGACCTTGCTGACAACGTCGTCATCGTTTGCTCTATCGAAAACTTTGATCCCATGGGTGTTCACACTGGTGATTCTATCACCATCGCTCCAGCTCAGACGCTTACCGACAAGGAGTACCAGCGTCTCCGTGACGCCTCTGTGGCCATCATTCGCGAAATCGGCGTTGAGTGCGGTGGCTCCAACGTACAGATGGCTGTCAACCCAGTTGACGGTCAAGTTATGATCATCGAGATGAATCCGCGTGTTTCTCGTTCGTCTGCTCTCGCATCCAAGGCGACAGGATTCCCCATCGCGAAGATGGCTGCGAAGCTCGCCGTTGGTTGCACGCTTGATGGCATCCCGAACGATATCACGCTCAAGACTCCGGCGTCTTTCGAGCCTTCCATCGATTACGTCGTCACCAAGATTCCTCGATTTGCTTTTGAGAAATTTCCGGGCGCTAAGCCCGTGCTCACGACTCAGATGAAGTCTGTTGGTGAGGCCATGGCCATGGGTCGCACCTGGCAAGAGTCCTTCCAAAAGTGCTTCCGTTCTCTTGAAACCGGCTTCGCCGGATGGGGGCTCAGCAAGAAGGATGGACGCATGCAAGGTGATGTCGCGGCTATCAACGAAGGTCTTACGGTTCCGAACCCGGAACGCATCATCGTCATTCACGAGGCTTTCATGGCAGGCTTCACGGAAGAGCAAATCGTGAACGCCACAAAGATGGACCCGTGGTTCATTCGCCAGCTTGGCGAGCTCTAT
>Ga0181582_10002436_pt1 | contig 14696 bp, 14 predicted proteins | sample 071ome_32_FD_132438 | JGI IMG/M metagenome (GOLD analysis project Ga0181582, IMG submission 132438) | Coastal salt marsh microbial communities from the Groves Creek Marsh, Skidaway Island, Georgia - 071405AT metaG (megahit assembly) | ecosystem: Environmental > Aquatic > Marine > Intertidal...
CGCAGGGTGGGTCAGATGATGGGCATCTGGTTCGTGGGCGCGGCCCTCGGGAACCTCTTCGCCGGCCTGGTTGCCGGACAGCTCGAGAACATGCCGCCGGCCGATCTGTTCCGGACCGTCGCGATGATCATCGGGGGCGTCGGGATCATCGCGCTGCTGGCCAGCCAGCAGGTCAAGAAGATGATGGGGGGACGCGAGTAGAGTCGCGCGCAGGCAGCGTCGGGTCGAAGGTCAGCCCGACGCTGCCTTCTTGCGTCGCGGCTTCCTCGAGCCTGCCTTCGAGGCCGGCGTGGACTCCGTAGCGTTCGCGCCCTCGTCTTCTTCGATCGACGCCTTCAGCGCGGCCATGAGGTCGATGATCTTCGTCTTCGACTCCTCGACCGGCGCGGCCGTGATCTCCTGACCATCGACCTTCTGCTGAATGAGCTCGAGGGTTCGTTCACGCACCTCGTCGTGGAACTTGCCGGGATCGAAGCTGTCCGAGGCCGCCTGGTCGATCAGCTGGACCGCCAGGCCGAGCTCGGCCTCGCTGACCTCGCCCTCCTCGACCGGGACCTCGCCGAAGGACCGGATCTCATCCTGGTACCAGAGCTGCTCCATGAGCAGCCCCTCCTCGTGGGGCCGGATCATGACGATGTACTGCTTGCCCCGGGTCGCGTGCTTGGCGATCGCGACGCGCCCGGTCTCACTTAGCGCGGCACCGAGCAAGCGATAGGCGCGCGCTCCGCCTTTGTCCGGACCCAGGTAATACGCCTTGTTGAACAGAAGCCGATCGACCGTGTCCGCGGGAACGAAGCTTACGATCTCGATCTCGTCGGACTTGGGCGCCTCGACGACCTCGAGCTCCTCCTTGGTGAAGAGCACATACTGGTCCTTCGAGAACTCGTATCCCTTCACGATCTCTTCGCGCGGGACCACGGTGCCGTCCGCAGGGTCGATGTACTGCTGACGCACCCGGACACCCTGTTCCTTCCAGATTATGTTGAAGGAGACCTTCCGCGACGACTCCCCGGTGGAATAGATCTTGACCGGAAGGGAGACGAAGCCGAAAGCGATCGTCGAGGTTCCAATGGCTCGGGCGGGCATGGCGGAAACGCATGTTCCCGACCCGCGGGCCCGCGACGCTCGTTCCCGTGATCCGACAGGGAAATGAGAGGGCCAGTCCGGGTTGTACGGGGGTTGCCCTCAGAACTATGTCCGGACAGCTTCGCGCGATGACGATCGTCCTCCTTGCCGGCGGAACTCTTTTTGGGACCGGGCTCCTCTGGCTAGCCTGCTCTCGGCTCGAAGAGTCCACGCACAGACTCGCCGTCTACTACGGTATCCCCGAAGCGGTGAAGGGTTCGGTCCTACTCGCCGTGTCGTCGAGCATGCCGGAACTCGTGACCGCGCTGCTGGCCTTCCCGGTGCACCAGGATTTCGAGCTCGGGCTCTCGGCCATCATCGGTTCGGCGATCTACAATATTCTCGTGATTCCGGCTTTCTCGGTGTATGCACGCGGCCGCCCGCTGAAGGCCAACCGCGAACTCGTGTACCGCGAGGCGCAGTTCTATCTGGTTTCCGTCGCGGTCCTCATGCTGATCATCAGCCTCTCGGTCATCTACGGAGGACTGCAGCAGGATATTCTTCCTGACGGGCGCGAGATCTTCAAGGGTGAGTTCACCCGCTCTCTGGCCGCATTCCCGCTGCTCCTCTATGCCCTGTACCTCTTCATCCAGTTCGAAGAGGTGAAGCGAAATCGGGACGAGAATCCGAACAGGGAGGGGATCAGTGCCCTGAAGGAGTGGGGCATCCTGATCGGGTGCATCGCGATGATTCTGGTGGGTGTGGAGGCACTGCTTCGGGTCGCGATCACCCTCGGTGACCTGCTTCAGACGCCGACGTTCCTGTGGGGCATGACGATCGTAGCTGCGGCGACATCCCTGCCGGATACGTTCGTCAGTGTGCGCGCATCGGTGCTGGGCCGAACCGAGTCCAGCTTGTCGAACGTGCTCGGCAGCAACGTGTTCGATCTTCTCGTCGCGGTGCCGCTGGGCGTGATGATCACGGGGGCGATCACCGTGAATTTCACGCAGATCGTGCCGATGATGACGTTCCTGGTGCTGGCCACCATCGTCATGCTCGTCTTCATGCTGCGTGACATGGAACTGTCGATTCAGGAGTCCCACGTCATGATGCTGCTCTATGGTGGCTTCGGGATCTGGATGACTCTCGAGGCGTTCGGCGTGACGTCGCTGGTCGGAGTTCGCGGGCCCTAGCGTGACACGGGTGCAGCGTCACCCTCGATGATTCACGCGTGGTGACGAATCGAGACTCCGCAAAAGCGGCAGTACCTGGAGTCCGGATCGACCTCGATGTGCTCACACGAAGGGCAGGTGATCGCATGATATGCACCACCACCCGGCAGTGATGCGATCTCCGCTGTGACGATTCCCGTCGGCACCGCAATGATGCCGTAGCCGAGGATCATCACGAACGCCGCGAGCGCCTGGCCGAGCGACGTTGTCGGAGCGATGTCGCCGTACCCGACGGTCGTGAGCGTGACGATCGCCCAGTAGACGCCTTTCGGGATGCTGGTGAATCCGCCCCCCGGGCCTTCGATCAGATACATGACCGAGCCGACCACGATGACGATGCACAGGACCGTGACGAGGAAGACCCCGATCTTGTATCGCGCGTTGCGGAGCGCGACGGAGAGGAGGCTGGCCTCGCCCAGGAAGCGCACGAGCTTGAAGACACGAAAGACCCGCACCACGCGCAGCACCCGGATCACGGCGAGGTACTGCCCTCCCGGCAGCAGCACGCTCAGGTACGTCGGGATCACCGACAGCAGATCGATGATCCCGAAGAAGGAGAAGACGTAGGCGCGGATGTCCTTCACGCACCAGATCCGCACGGCGTATTCAATCGTGAAGAGGAGCGTGAACGTCCACTCGACGGCCAGGAGTTCGGGGCCGTAACGGCTGCTCAAACCCGAAACCGAGTCCAGCATCACGGCTGAGACGCTGGCGAGGATCAGCACGATCAGGATCGCGTCGAATCGACGACCCCACCCCGGCTCGTGGCCGAAGATGATCTCGAAGGTCTGCCCTCTGATCGTGTCGGGGGCGGCAGCCGGGCCCAGAGCGGCCATCGAAAGTCCTTTCGGCTTGGTTGGAGCGGCGCCCGAGGTGGGCACGTGCAAGCTAATGCGACCCCGTCATCGCGAGCGACAGACTCTTGCGATGCTCCGTGGGATCCGCACTGATTCGAGGTCGCTCCGTTCTTCCGGTCAACCATGAATCCCAGCCGCGACGATCGTCTCGCGATCTACCGCGAGAAGCGCACAGTCCCTCCTCTACGTGGTGAACATGGGGACGATCCCGATTCACATCTGGTCGAGCCGCATCTCCAGCCTGGCTCAGCCGGACTGGTGCATCCTCGACCTCTATCCCAAGGACGCGCCGTTTACGGACGTGATCGAGATCGCCCGCAAGATCCATGACGTCTGCGAGGAAATCGGATTGCCCACCTTCGTGAAGACGAGCGGCTCCTCGGGGATTCACGTGCTGATTCCGCTCGCGGGTCGGCTGACCTATGAGCAGTCACGGACGCTGGGGCAGCTGCTCGGGCGTGTGGTCGTCGCGGAGTGCCCCGACATCGCGACGCTGACGCGCAACCCGGAGCGGAGGGCGGGCAAGGTCTACGTCGACTTTCTTCAGAACGGACATGGGCGGCTTCTCGTGGCACCCTTCGCGGTACGTCCCACGCCGGGCGCGACCGTATCCACACCGGTGAAGTGGTCCGAGGTGACGAAGCGTCTGACGATCGGTCGGCACACGATCAAGAGTGTGCCCCGCCGGATGAAGAGACTGGGTGATGACCCGCTCCGACCCGTGCTCGATACCGAGCCCGACCTGCTCGGTGCGCTCGAGCGTCTCGCCGGTTGGTTCGACCGGGCGTGACCGGCCCGTCAGGCCAGCAGGCCGGGTGCTCCCCCGGTGTGAAGAAAGACGATCCGCTGGTGGTCCCTTGCGCCGTCGACCCTGAGGTGCGCGATGAGCGCCGCAGCCGCCTTTGACGTGTACGTGGGGTCCAACACGATCCCGGCGTGCCGCGCGAAGAGTTCGGTAGCCTCGCGGGAGGCTGACGTGGGGAGGCCGTATCCGTCCCCGACCTGGTCGTCGATGGACGCGAAAGGGACGATGTTCGGATCGATCTCCGTGCCGAGCAGCTCGGCTGCTTCGCCGGCGAGTTGACGGCAGATCTCGTCGAGCTCCTCGGCTGAAGTGTCCGCGCTGACACCGGACAGGCGCACGTCGGTGCGGTCCATCAGCGCGAGCCCCAGGATCAGTCCGGCGAGTGTCCCGCCTGAAGACGAGGCGCTGAACACCAGCGTTTCCGAGCACCCGTCGTCGAGCGCATCGAGCTGTTCGCAGAGCTCAACGGCCGCTCGCGCGTAGCCGAGCGACCCCAGCGGCGTGGATGCCCCGATCGGCACGACGAGCGGTGTCTCACCCCGGGCATGCAGCTCTCCGGCGGTCGACTCCATCAGGGTGGCGCGTTCGCTGCGGTCTCCGGCGAGCACGATCTCGGCGCCGAAGAGCCGGTGCAGCAGGGCGTTGCCCGTGGGGTCGCTCTCGGGCCCCTGATTGGTCACCAGGACACAGCGTAGCCCGTGACGGGCGGCGAACGCGGCCGTGACACGGCAGTGATTGGACTGCGGTCCACCCGCGGTGATGAGACACGTCACGCCCTCGAGCATCGGGGGTGCCAGGACGTACTCGAGCTTTCGGACCTTGTTGCCTCCGAGGGCGAAGCCGGTTTCCGCATCCATCTTCACCCACAACCGTTCCGTGCCGAGCATCTCACCCAGTCGGTTCAGGCGAATCAGCGGGGTCGGGAGGTTCGCCAGCGGGGTCGTGGGATACTCGCGAAGGCGGGTCAGGGATTCGACGTTTGGCGGCATGTCAGCGAGGGGGGGACGCCGAGGCCGAGACGCGATGGGCGGCCTCGAGCACCGTAGCGGCGTGAATTTCGACGGTGTCGTACACGTCTTCAGCGTATCCGCCGGACATCACGACCGCCACGGGAACACCGGCCTCTTCACAGGCGTCGAAGACCACACGATCCCGTTCGCGTAGTCCGGCTTTCGTGACGGACAGGCGCCCGAGCCGGTCGTGCTCGTACGGATCCGCCCCGGCGATGTAGAACGCGAAGTCCGGCCCTGAAGCCAGCGCCCGCGTCACGCCGTCGCGTACGGCGGTCAGGAAGACGTCGTCGGTCGCACCGTCCTCGAGCCCGATGTCGAGATCGCTGGCTTCCTTTCGAAACGGGTAGTTGGATGCACCGTGGACCGAGAGGGTGAAGACCGTGGGGTCCCCGCTGAAGATCGCGGCCGTTCCGTTCCCCTGATGAACGTCGAGGTCGAGGACCGCACATCGATTGGCTGCACCGCGCGCCTGCAGTGATCGAGTCGCCACCGCGACATCGTTGAAAACGCAGAACCCTTCGCCGGCGTCGGTGAACGCGTGGTGGGTCCCCCCGGCCAGGTTGACCGAGATCCCGTCCCGCCGCGCACATTCCGCGGCGTGGATCGTTCCTCCCGTGGATCGACGGGAGCGTTCGACGAGTTCTGACGACCACGGGAATCCGATGCGTCGGATCTCGTCGCGGCTCAGGCCACCCGAGGTCACCCTCGAGACATAGTTCTCGCAATGGACCCGAGTGAGGTCGTCGTTGGTAGCAGCCTCCGGTATCTCCAGCTGAATTCGTTCGTCGTCGGCCACGTGCTCGCGCAGGAGACGGTACTTCTCCATCGGGAAGCGATGGTGGTCCGGCAACGGAAGAACGAACTGGTCGCAGTACCAGGCGAACACGGCTCTCGGGTCGACGTCGGGTAGGGCAGCCGGAGTACATACCCGAACACGATCCGGAGATCCGGGCGCCGCTCAACTTTCTCTGTCTTCCTTGCGCACCAAACTCGTCCAACCCCGATCGATGGCGACTCGCCACGTCCGATCGCTCGTTCTGATGCTCCTCGCCCAGGTTGCCGTGACCGCCGGTGCCGAAGCGCAGCTGGGGAGTGTGCAGGGGCGTGTCCGGGAGTCGGAGGGATCGGCGATCTACGGTGCGACGGTCTCTCTCTTCCGAGGAGAGACGCGCGCGTTCGTGACCGAGTCGGATCGACTCGGCTCCTTCCGAGTTACAGACGTGCTCCCAGGGCCGTGGGAGGTCCGCGTCACGGCGCTCGGCTACGCGGGACACGTCGAGTCGATCGAGCTGGGGCTCGCCGGCACGGTCGAGCTCGACATCCGGCTCGAGCGGAGTGCGCTGCTGCTCGAGGGGATCGACGTCGAGGCCGAGCGTAGCCGCGAGCGGGTCCGTTTCGAAGAGCTGGGCGGCGTGACCGTTCGCGAGATGGAGCTGGACGACGTGAGGCTGGTACCGGGCGTCGCCGAGCCTGATCCCGTGCGCGCCATCGAGGTTCTTCCGGGCGTCGTCTCGACATCGGACTTCTCGGCTGCGTTCCACGTGCGGGGAGGCTCACAGGACCAGAACCTGATCCTCCTCGATGGGATGCCGATCTTCTCTCCCTTTCACCTCGGCGGGCTCTTCTCCGTCTTCAACGCCGACATGATCGACCGGGTCGAGCTCATGTCCGGTGGCTTCGCCGCGGAGCATGGAGGACGCGTGTCCTCGGTGCTCGAGATCGAGAGCGATGCGGGGCGGGGGGAGTTCGGCGGAGATGCCGCCGTATCGCTTCTTTCGAGTCGAGTCGCCGTCGGCGGCCGTCTCCCGGACGACGTGGCCGATGCTCTGGGGCAGGCGAACATTCGGTATCGCGTGTCGGCACGACGATCGTACTTCGACGTGCTCCTCAAGCCCGCCTTCGAGTTTCCATATCACCTGACGGACCTTCAGGCGGTGGTCGAAGGGTGGACGCCCTCCGGTGACCGCCTGACCGTCACCGCCTACACGGGGGCGGATGTCTTCGATTTGACGCAGATCGAGGACGAGGGTTTCCCGCTCCGGGTGGACTGGGACTGGGGCAACGACGCCGTCGGTGTCCGGTGGAGTCACGCGCGCCGGGGTGGTGGGTCGCTGGATCTGCGAGCCAACGTCAGCAGCTTCGACTCGGGTCTGCTCTTCCCCGACTTCGACGACACGAACTTCAGTAGCCGGATCCAGCAGGCGCAGGTGCGGGCCGATCTGGACACCCGACCCAGCCCGCGCTGGAGTGTCCAGCTCGGCTCGATGGTCGAGCGTATGGAGTACAGGAACAGCTTCGAGACAGGCGGCACGAACCTCGGCGGCGGCTCCGGAGCAGGCTGGCTTCTGGGCAATTATGCGCAGGCCCGGTACAGCCTCCCGCGTCGCTGGCTTGTCGAACTCGGCGTTCGTGCCGACGGATTTCTGCCGGAGGCGGGCGGGACCGTATTCGAGCCGTCGCCCCGACTGGCCGTGAAACGCTTTCTGCGGGACGGTGATCTGGCCGTGAAGCTGGCAGCGGGCCGCTACACGCAGTTCCTGCACTCGATGCGGGACGAAGAGCTACCGCTCGGTCTGGATATCTGGGTGATCGCGGGGAAAGACGTGCCCCACACCGTCTCGGATCAGATCCAGTTCGGTCTCGAGGGGTGGCATGACATTGACTGGTCCTGGTCGATCGAAGGCTACTACCGCGCGTTCGACGGCGTGGTCACGCTGAACACCGCCGACAATCCGAATGACGAGGCAGACGACATTCTCGGAGGCACCGGTTCGTCCTGGGGTGCGGATCTCATGATTCGCAAGGAGACGGGTGACGTGAACGGGTGGGTCGCCGTGTCGTACCTGAAGGCGGAACGAACTTTCCCCGACCTGCTATCTCCGCTCACCCCGGCTCCGGAGGTGACGTACCCGCCGATCTACGATCGTCGCGTGGACGTCGATCTCGTCCTCACCTATCCGGGGCCGTGGGGATGGAGTGGAGGGCTGAGATGGAATTTCGGAACTGGAATTCCCTACACCCGGGCGTCGGGCTCCTACGCGTATTATTCGCCCCGCTACGTCGAGGGAGGAGGGCTCGACTGGACCGGTGACGCCGACGACGCGGCGACGGGGGGGTATGGGGTCGTGCTCGGCGATCGTAACGCGACGCGGTACCCCCTCTACCACAGACTGGATGTCAGCTTCCGCAGGACGTTCCCGAAGAATTGGGGTGCCCTCACGCCGTACGTGAACCTCGTGAACGTCTACAATCACCGGAACGTGCTCTTCTACTTCTACGAGTACGAGGCCGACCCCGCCGCACGCTCCGGAATTTCGATGTTTCCGGTGCTTCCCACGTTCGGCCTGGAGGTCTCGTTCTGATGGGCACGCGGGCGTGGTCGCCGATCGCTCGAGGGCGACCGTCATGGCGTCTCGGCCTGAGCGTGGTCACGGCCGTGTCCTTCCTGGCCGGGTGCGAGCTCGAGGAGATCACTCTTGCGGAGGTGGAGAACGTCGTCATCGCGGAGATCTACCTCGATATCGGAGCCGATCGCTCGGACAATGTCGCGCGGGCGTTCCTACACAGGACGGTCGGCGTCCCGGACGCGGAGTCTCTCCCGCCCCTGTACGATGCCCTCGTCACCATGACACGAAGCGACGGCTTCAGCTTCCCGCTCCTGCCGGAGGACACGGACGACTGTCTCGAGTCGTCCCCGATCGAGGAGCCGGGTGCGTGCTTCATCGCGGATGCGGCCACGGCGTTCATCGAGCCGGGCGACGTGGTCGAGGTGTTGGTGGAGCTGCCCGGAGGGGGGGAGATCCGTGGGGCTACACGCGTTCCCGGCGGCTTCGAGCTGGTGGGGATCCCCGACATCTGCTCGCTGGTCCCGAATGCGTTGATGACGGTCGAGTGGTCGACGTCGGCGGAGGCCTGGGCGTACCTCAGCGAAACGTCGATCCGGGGGCTTCCGAACGCGCTTCGGCCTGAGGGGATCGTCGTCCGCGACGACCCGCTCTACCTGCTCGGTCTGTCGATCTCGGATTCGGACACCACGGTCGTGTTTCCGTCCGAGTTCGGTGTGTTCAACCGCTTCGACCTCGATGCCGATCTGGCCGTGCGGCTGCAGCGAGGGCTGCCGGCGGGTTCGAACGCTGAGATCTCCATCACCGCGGTCGACCGGAATTATGTGAACTGGGCCCGAGGTGGGAACTTCAACCCGTCCGGTCAGGTGAGAGTCCCGAGTCTGTCCGGCGACGGGACCGGCGTGTTCGCTTCAACGGTCGGCCGGGGGTTCGATGTCCTCGTGACCAGTCAGGCGAGTGGCCTTCCCGCCTGTCCTCTCGACTGATCCCTTCGACCGATGCTGTCGGGTTCCGAGTGGCGAAGCGCGTCTCAGTCCGCGTCGACCACGTAGATCTGCAGGGCCAGTTCCCGGGTCACGGCACGCCCGGGCCTCGAGCCCGCATCGAACGAGACGAGGATCGATCCGTCGGCTGACGCCTCGGTCCCCACGGTGACACGCGTACCGGGCAGGAGGCCTTCTTCCTCCATCGAGCGAAGGTCGGCCGAGTGTTCGTCGCGGACCGCACGGATGCGGAGCCGGGCACCCGGCAGCGCGTCGGCGAGCGTGAAGAGGTCTGTCTCCTCGATGACCCCCGCCCTGGTAGGTATCGGCGCACCGTGCGGATCGTGGCTGGGCGCGCCGAGCGCTCGGGACATCTGCTCGATGAGTTGATCGGACGCCGCATGTTCGAGGCGTTCGGCCTCCTCGTGAACATCATCCCATGAATACCCGAGTCGCTCACACAGGTAGGTCTCGAGGATGCGATGCCGCCGTACTACGCGGAGTGCTTCCTTAGTTCCGGGGTCGGTCAGCCGGACGCCTTTGTAGGGGACATGCTCCACGAGGCCGCCCTCTGCGAGGCGCTTGACCATGCCCGTTACCGACGCGGGCTGGATATCGAGAGCCTCCGCAATCGCCGAGGTCGATGCCGTGTCTCCATGCTCGGACAGGGCGTAAATCGCCTTGAGGTAGTCTTCGACGGAGCGGGAGAGGGAGCGCGGGGCCATGCTGGAAAGCTATGCCTCGCGGCGGGGGTGGTCGACCCGCGGTTCCGCGCGCCGCGGGGCTATCTTAACCTTCCCTTCCCAAATACAATGTCGCGGTCCGGTGAGACCCGGTCGCCGAGTTCAAAACGAGCTCGTCGCGCGCCATTCTGGTACCCCCCGTCAGGGCTCATGAGCGAAAAGGACGACGTACAACCGTTTCACGCGAAAGGCACCGCTCCGGGTCAGGAAGCGGCGGACGTCGTGGCGGAAGTGCTCGCTCATGCGGCGGAGCGCGAGCAGGCGGTCAAGAGGCAGACCGGGCCCAAGGGCCCGCCCAGATGGATGATGCCCATCACGGTCAATCTGGGGCTGCTGGCGATGTATTTCCTCTTTGCTCAGCCGCAGTGGATCGTGATGAGCCCGCTGGATGATCCGCGTGCCGCGCCGGAGGTGATTCAGGCGTCACGCGCAGGGATCTACTTTGACGGAATCATGCGGATCGAGCAGTTCCTGGACGCAGAGGGACGGTTGCCGGCCTCGCTGATCGAGGCAGGGAGCACGCTGGCGAACCAGGGCGTCGATTATGCAGTGGTGGACAACGCCTACATCCTGACCTTCAGCATCGACGGTCAGAACTTCACCTTCGACTCGGCCACGCAGACCGGCGCCGACTTCGTGGGTGGGTTCGTGAACTTGCCCGGGTGATCGCGATGAATCGAAGAGACCAGCGTCGCGGCGGTTTTTCGCTCATCGAGCTCCTGATGGCCGTATCCATTGTCGGGATCCTGGCCGGGCTCGCGATCCCGAACCTTCGGAACGTGACGTGGCGCGCACGGGCGACCGAGGTGGCGGGTGACATCGAGGTGGTGCGCGTATCGACCAACCAGTTCAATGCGGACCGGTTCGCGTGGCCGCTCGAGGTCGGACAGGGCGTCATTCCCGCGGACCTCGACGAGTTCCTGCCGGAGGGCTTCTCGTTCCAGGGCGACGGCTACGAGCTCGATTTCGAGCGACTGTCCCCGGTCGTCGTGCCGGGTGATCCGAATACCACGCAACTCATTGCCGTTGCAGTCGTGATCGAAACGGACGAGCTGTCGAACGCCGTAGTGGAGCTGTTGGGGAACTCGATTCTGTACTCGGTGGGACGCAAGCACACGTTCATCATCGACCGCAGCTAGCCAGTTCGTTCGATCGGCGCTGCCCCGGCGCTTTCCCACGTGCTCCGGCGGCCCTCGACTCGCCGCCGCCGCACAGGTACGGCGCCTGTCGGCGCGGGGCCGTGACTTTCTGGCCAAGTCGGTGTACAACGTCTTATGCGCTACGAGAAGTCTACCAAAGGTATCCGGGTCGAGGTCTCTCCCCGATTCTCCCTCGCCGACTCCGATCCGGCAGAGGGGACCTTCGTGTTCTCGTACACGATCAGCATGGCCAACGAAGGGAACGACACGGCTCAGCTCCTCTTCCGCCACTGGCGCATCCATGATGCAGCGGGTGACGACTCGATGGTGGACGGCGAGGGGGTCGTGGGCGAACAGCCCGTGCTCGCGCCGGGTGAATCGCACGAGTACCAGAGCTACTGTGTCCTGCGTTCTCCGGTGGGGTTCATGGAGGGGCATTACACCTTCGTGCGTGACAATGGGGAGGAATTCAGAGTCGAGGTTCCCCGCTTTCACCTGAACGGCCCCCTGGTCATGCCCACGCTGACGATCGACCCGTATGACGACGAAGAAGAGCCCGGCGTGCTTCACTGAAGGCTCCCAAATCGTTACACTTGGCGGCTTTTCGAATTCTACGCAGACTCCTGAGTCCCGAACCGTGAACGATTCCGTTGCTGTCGACGCGAAGCGCATTCTGCTGCGCTACGGAGCGCCGATCACCGTGCTCGACGACGTCTCAGAAGCCCATCGCATCGAGTTTGCACGCGAGGTCGCCAAGACCGCTCTGCCCGAGCGGCAAGGGCGTCTTCGCGATCTCTTGATCGAACACGGGTACATCGTCGTCGAAGAGGCCTGAGTCCGCCGTCGTTCGAGGCGGGGTCAGTCGATCGTGAAGCCCAGCGTTCGAACATTGTCGAGAGGTAGCTGAACCGGTACGACCGTCTGGCCGGCATCGGTGCGCAGGTCCAGCTCGGCCCCTTCACCGTCGACCTCGATCGACCGCACGCTGCCCGGCACCGATGGTTCGAAGACGAGCAGGGGCGGCACGCCAATACGCTCGGGCTCGAGCGAGTAGCGGACCGTATTCCCGGCGCGCTCATACGTCAGCCGGATCGTGCCGTCCCCGATCGGGATGCCCGCCGTGACGAAGGACGTCAGGTGGGTCGGCATGCGGGGGGCGAGTCGGAGACGCCCGACCGGTGCGTCCGGCGAGAGTCCCAGCATGCCGTGCACAAAGGCCAGGAGCACTTCTGCCGTGGCTGCAGGTCTGTCCCCGCCGGCCCCGCGATCCGTCTGGAGGTCGTACAGGTCATCCCAGGTTCCGGGACCTGCGACACCCTGTGCCAGACCCTCGTCCATGAGTGCCCGCCAGTCCGCCCACGCGCGATCCGGGTCCGATCGGAACGCCGAAGCCGCGCGTCGGGCACGGGATGCCCGAACGTCCTCCACGACGCACGGCTCACCCGCATCGCCCGACAGGAGACCCTCCAGCCAGGTGGCCCGACCAGGAGTCGGCGCGTCCGGCCCGGTGGAGGCACCCGCCATGGGCAGGGAGATGCCCCCGGTCGATGGCCGGGAGGTGGCTACGGGTGAGGAGGCGCGGGACCCCAGGGTCCGGAGGGACATCAACGTGTCCGGTGATGCACCATACTGGAGTGCGTCGGCCAGGCTTCTCGCCGAGAGGCCGAGAAGATCGGACTCCAGCGAATCCGCTCTTGCGAGGATCCGCTCGGCGAGGTCGGCCGCGGGCCCTACGTCGCCCATGGTGGAACCGATCCTCGCCGCGAGCAGGCCGGCGTCTACGAGTGTCGACGTCGAAGCGCGGAGGCTGGCTACGGCTCGTGCCGCTACCTCTCCATGGCCCATCGAGGTGGCCGCGAGCCCGAGGCTGAGTGCAGCCGAAGGGCGCTCGATGATCAGCGTCCGCGCACGCGTCAGAGCCCACGAGAGTCCATCGTCGACGGCGTCGACTCCGGTGTGCGTGCGAAGCACGTCGTCCTCGGCTCGGGCCGCAGCTACGGCGTGCGCGCCGAGGTGGAGGGCGGCTCGCTGGGCGCTGACGACCTCCTCCTTCGTTCCGCTTGCGAGGACTACGGTGCTCGGCGTGTCTCCGGTCAGTCGCGCCGTCACGAGGATCCCACCATCGGAGTCGGTGACCTCCAGCGCGACGGGATCGGGAACGAGTGCCAGGTGAAGCACGACGTCCTTCGAACGCACCACGACCCCGCTCGACGTCGGTTCCACGGTCGGGTGGGTGGTCGGCGTCGCGATGTCGATGCGGACCTCCGTCTCTTCGAGCGCGGCGCCGGATAGCTGCCAGGCGAGGAAGGGAAGGGTTCGGGGTGTCACCACGGTCTCGACCATCGACCCCCGTGGACCGGTGAAGTCTCGTCGGGCGACGCCCGGGTAGAGGACGAGGTTCGCCGCGTGCCCGAGACCCTCGGCCCGCAGGCCCGCGGTCATGTCTGCGGTACCTGCCGGGCTGCGAAACAGCACCTGTCCGCCGGACCGGGTCTGGTGGCCCGCGAAGCGCACCCGATCGCCCTCCAGAAGGAAGGGCTCGGCGCGTGTGGCCTGAGCAATCGACAGACCCGGCAGGGCCGGGTCGACATGGGGGATCGTGGAGGTCATGCGCGTGCGGATGGAGCGGGCCGGGAGCTCACGGGTGCGAGCTCCCGGCCGATGGCGTCACGCACCGATCGGGTTGCGCGTATTCGCGAAATCGCCCGCCTTCACGATGGTCAGCTTCGAGAGGTCGAGTCGATCGCGGATGGCCTGGTTGACGTCCTCGAGCGTGACCGCGCGAACCTGATCCTCGAGCTCCTGATCGAACTGGAAGGTGCGGCCGAAGTAGAGATTCTGCGACAGGCCAGCGGCCAGCGTGTTGTCCTGGGCGCGCCCGAGCTGACGACGTTCGAGCCACCCGTTTCGAGCACCCTCGAGTTCCTCCGCCGTGAAGCCGTCGGCGATCACCTTCTCCAACTCTTCCATGAGGGCGGCTTCCACGCGGTCGACGTTTTCGGGCGCGAAGATCGCTACGGCCAGGAACTGGCCGGCTGCATCGACCGGGTGTCCGGAGATGATGGCCTGAACGGCGTAGCTCAGGCCGTCCTGGTTCCGGATCCGCTCGGCGAGACGGGAGTTGAGTACCCCACCCCCGATAATCTCCGACGCCAGCATCAGCGCCGGGTAATCGGGATCCGTATCGCGAAGCTCGAAGTTCTGACGGGCCCACAGGATGGCGTTGGCCTTGTCCGGCGTCTCGAGTTCGACGTTCTGAGCTTCGGGGTCGATGAACGGGGTCGCGATCCGCTCGAACGCCCTCGGGCTCTCCCAATCACCGAAGGCCTCCTCGATCGCGGCGCGGACTGCGCCTTCGTCGAAGTCACCGACCAGAACGATGTTGCCGTTTTGCGGTCCCCAGAACTCCTCGTAAAAGGCCCGTGCGTCGTCCAGCGTGACGGCGCGGAGGCTGGCAACCGCCTCTTCGATCGTCTCGGTGTAGCTCGGATGCCCCACGGGGCGCGGATCCATGA
>Ga0181582_10002440_pt1 | contig 14686 bp, 13 predicted proteins | sample 071ome_32_FD_132438 | JGI IMG/M metagenome (GOLD analysis project Ga0181582, IMG submission 132438) | Coastal salt marsh microbial communities from the Groves Creek Marsh, Skidaway Island, Georgia - 071405AT metaG (megahit assembly) | ecosystem: Environmental > Aquatic > Marine > Intertidal...
CAGGCGTTCACCCTCGTCCATCGTCCACATCCAGCGCGTCTCGCCCGTGCCGGCATCGATCGCCACGACGGCGCGACGCTGTCCGGCCGTCGCGTACAGCACGCCGTCGACCATAAGGGGCGTGGTGGCCGAGCGAATACGCGGGTTCGGGCCGTAGTTCTGAGCGCTCCAGCGCCACGCGATCTCGAGGTCGCCCGCGTTGGTTGCGTCGATCTGGTCGAGCGCCGAATAGCGCGTGTGCCCCGGGTCTCCGCCGTAGACCGACCACTGGCCATCGGAAACGCCGGTTTGCCCGTTGGCGGGCAAGGTCAGGATCGCTGCCAGGAGCGCAGAGAGGGGGAGGCTCTTCAGGGCGGTGTGGCGCATGCTCGCTCGGGGGATCTCGGTGGTCGAAGGAGGACAACGTGGTCTGCCGTGTGGCATGCCGCCAGATTCGGACATCCTTGTTCATCTGCGCCTCGCTCTCGATGGAAACGCTCACACGCTCAGACCCTATTCGCGCAGGACGAGTCGCCGCCTGGGTGTTCATGCTGCTGACGACCCTCTTCGCGCTCTGGGCGCTCGGGCCCCGGCCCTCGTTCGTGGAGAGCTGGGAGGAACCGGAGCTGCCGGAGGATCTCGATACATGGCTCGCGGATCGGGAAGCGGGCGTTGCGGGGCTTCGTGACGGTGATGGACGCGGTATCGTCTGGGCCGATCCGGAGGTTCGGGGACGTACCGACGTGAGCATCGTGTACCTGCACGGCTTCTCCGCCGACCGCCACGAAGTCGAGCCTGTCATCTCCGAACTCGGAGCGGAGCTGAAGGCCAACGTCTTCTTTGCGCGCCTCGCGGGGCACGGTCGGGATGGCCCCGCCATGGCCGAGGCGACGGTCGAAGCGTGGTTGTCGGATGCGGCGGAAGCCATTGCCGTCGCATCGCGGATCGGCCGGCGCATCGTGCTCATCGGGACGAGCACCGGTGGGACCCTGGCTGTCTGGACTGCGGCCCGCCCGGAGGTCCAGGATCGCCTCGCCGCCATGATCCTCGTGTCCCCGAACTTTCAACCGAAGGACCGGAACTCCCGCATCTTTCTGCAGCCGTGGGGAGAGCAGATCGCGAGTCTGGTGGTCGGGTCCGAGCGGTGCTGGGAGCCTCTCAGCGAAGCCCAGCAGAGACATTGGACGACGTGCTACCCGATGTCTGCGGTCACGCCGATGATGGCGCTCGTCGAACGGGTGCGCACGATGGACCTCTCGTCTATTACGACGCCGACCCTGGCGGTGTACTCACCCGCCGACGAGGTCGTCGACGGGACTGAGACGTCGGCGCGGCTCGCGACGATGACGTCGGCGTCGATCCGGACGGTGGATGTGCCCTCCACGACCGATCCGTCGTATCACGTGCTCGCGGGAGATATCGTCTCACCCGAGTCCACGGACGATGTCCGGCGACTCATGGCGGAGTTTCTGCGCGAGCAGCTCGCCGAGACGGTGGCCGTGCCGGGAGCCCCCCCCGATGCCTGATATCACGCCGGCACTGTTCGACGGGTCACCGCCCGCAGATCCCGAGGCGTTACTGCACCGGCTGGACGAGCTCGGACTCGAGGTGACGACGATCTCGCACCCCGCGGTCTTTACGGTCGAGGAGGCTCGGAAGCACCGGGAGGGGATGTCCGGCGCATTCACGAAGAACCTCTTCGTTCGTGACAAGAAAGGGGTGATGTGGCTGATCGTTGCGATCGAGTCGCAGACCGTGGACCTGCGGGCGGTTGCCGCGTCACTGGGACACAAGCGCTTTTCGTTCGGGAGCCCTCAGCGCTTGATGCACTACCTGGGCGTGATTCCCGGCTCCGTGACGCCGTTCGGAGTCTTCAATGACCATGGAGGTCATGTGCGCGTGGCGCTCGATGAGGGGCTTCAAGCGTTCGACGTCTGGAACTTCCACCCGCTGGTCAATTCGATGACGACGACCATTTCGGCCGAGCACATGCTCCGGTTCTTCGACGCGGTCGATCACCCACCGACGTGGGTGTCGCTGGGCTGAGTCAGAGCTCGCGCGCCATCGGGGATAGACGATCGAACCACGGCCGGGCGCGTTCGAGCTGCCCTGCGAGCCGGAACAGCGTGTCCTCGCGGGCGAAGCGCCCGACGAAGTGGACGCCGATCGGTAGACCCTCGTCGTTCCAGTAGAGTGGAACCGACATCGCTGGATGCCCGGTGATGTTGTAGACGGGTGTCCAGGGAATGAAGTCGAGCGCCGACTTGGCGGCCTCGTCGATCAGGCCCGCCGCCTTGACGAGCCTCCCCGAGCCGAACATCCCGACGAACTTCAACTGTGCTCGCTCGGAGGCACTCGGTCCGACCGTCCCCAGCGGAGGCGGGGGGACGGACACCGTGGGCGTCAGAACGATGTCGTACTTCTCGAAGAAGTCGCCGACATCGCGCGCCATGACCTCCATCCGCCGCAGTGAGGCCGCGAAATCCTGAGCGGACAGAGCATTCGAGATCAGGCCGAGGGCCCACGTGGCCGGCTCCAATTCGTGCCGACGAGGGCGGCGCCCCACGGCCGCTGCGGCCTCCCCGATGTCCGCACCCAGCTCGCCCGCGACGACGGTCAGGAAGTTCCGGGCGAAGGCCTCGCCGTCGATCGCAACGTGGTCTTCGACGACGTCGTGACCGAGGGAGGTCAGCAGCGCAGCCGCGTCCGTCACCGCGTCGATACAGTCCTGATGGACCTCCGTGTCCACGCACGGGATCGTCGTATAGGCGATGCGGAGCGGCCCCGGATCGAGCTCCACCTCCGCGAGCCACGGACCGTCCGGGGCAGTGATTTCGAACGCGACCCCGGGATCGGGCCCGTGCGTCGCGTCGAGCATGGCGGCGCTGTCGCGGACACTACGGGTCAGCACATGCTCCACCGACGCTCCGCGCCAGAATTGTCCTCGCCGCGGTCCCGTGGGTGTGCGGCCTCGACTGGGCTTCAGGCCGAAGAGTCCGCAGCACGACGCCGGAATGCGGATCGAGCCACCGCCGTCGCCGCCACCTCCCATCGGAACGATGCCCGCAGCGATTGCCGCTCCTGTGCCTCCGCTCGACCCCCCCGGGCTTCGCTCCGGATTCCAGGGGTTCAGTGTGGGCCCCCAGAGTTCGGGTTCGGTGATCGGCTGGAGCCCCCACTCCGGCGTATTCGTCTTGCCGAAGACGGACACGCCCGTAGCCTTCACGCGCCGGGCGAGCTCGGAGTCCCAGGTGACGACATGGTCGCGCAAGAACCGACTCCCGGCAGACGTCGGGTGTCCGGCGTACATGGACGCGAGGTCCTTGGCGAGGAACGGGACCCCGCAGAAGGGTCCGGGAGTGGGTGCCGCCGCCGCGCGTCGGGCGTCCTCCTCCATCCTGTGGACCACGGCATTGATGCGAGGGTTCAGTGCCTCGAGGCGGGCCAGCGCCAGCTCGAGGAGTTCGAGCGCAGTCACATGCCCACCGCGCACGGCCTCCGCGAGGGCGAGGGCGTCACGGGACAGGTACTCCTCGTGCGACATGCTCATGGTCTGGGTGCCTGGTTGGAGGGCTCGAGTCGATGCGGGATCGCGAAGGCGCCGACGCCAAGCGGGCGCGGCAGCCAAGATAGGATCATCGCAGCGCCCCTGCGCGCATACCGTTGGGTCCTCGCGGGCACCGCGATAGCTTGGCCCCATGAGCGTGATTTTCGATTCCGGGCTGCGGCCCCCCGATTTCGTCCTGCACCCGACCGACCTCTCAGAGGCCTCGGAGCGTGCGTTCCACCATGCGCTTGCGGTGGCGATCCGACTGGGGGCGCAGTTCACGCTTCTCCACGCCCTGGGGCGTCGGGCGACCGATAACTGGCCGGGATTTCCGTCCGTGCGCTCGAAGCTCGCGCAGTGGAAGGCGGCGGGGACGCTCGACGGACTCTCTGAACGCACCAGGCAGGCGAGCGTCAGCAAGATCGAAGTGGACATCCGCGATCCCGTGGCGGCGTCTCTGCAATACATCGAGCGGAATGCCGTAGACATGATCGTTCTCGGAACGACTGGGCGAAAAGGACTGGCCCGTCTCGTGCGCGCGCCGAGGGCGGAGCTGCTCGCGCGTCGGTCCAAGCTGCTGACGCTCTTCGTGCCTGACGGCGGGCGGGTCTTCGTGGATGGAAACACCGGCGAGGTGACGCTGAAGCGGATCCTGATCCCGGTGGACCCAGCGACGGACCCGCGACCCGCCATGGTCCGGGCGGTCAACGCCGCGACGCTCCTGGACGACGCTGACCTGGAGATCACGCTCCTGCACATCGGCGAAGGCAGCGAGCTGGAATCGACGGAACTGCCTGATCTTCCGTTCTGCCGATGGAATGCCATGCAGCGAAGCGGAGATACCGTGCCGCGCATCCTCGAGACTGCGGAGGAACTCGAAGCCGACGCGATCTACATGACGACGACGTGGAGCAAGACCGGCTTCGGGCGAGTGGAGGGCGGAGTCACGGAGGGCGTTCTCGCGGGCGCACCCTGTCCGGTCATGGCGGTTCCCGTCGACCGTACCTGACGCTGCAACTTCCGGGTGTGATGAGGGGTTCGTCTCTGAGCGTTCGTTACGATGCGATCCGCTTTCCCTCCTCGAGGCAACGCTTGGCCGCTTCATTCGTCTCTCCCTCTGAGCGCTTCGGGCTCGTCTGGCGTCGGCTCGCTCACGCCATGTGGATCGGCCTCCTGTGCTCGCTCGTCGTACCGCGCGCCGTGGACGCACAGGCGTTTCGCGGGAGCACCGCGAGCACGCTCGGTGGCGTCGCCCTGGGCGCCTACTCGGGGTCCGTGCTCGGACTGCTCGGCAGCGTGCTGCCTTGCAATCGAACCCTGTACGGTCCGAAATGCGCGGCGACGGGCGCGAGCGTGGGGGGCGCGCTCGGCGTGGCGATGGGTGGTCTGATCGGTGCGCAGAACCAGGATGAGACGATCGTTCGTCTCGAGGGGGCAGGTGTCGGCGCCCTGATCGGTTCAGGTGTCGGAATCATCCTCCGCCGGGCCGTGCGGCAGTACGACTGGGAAGACGCCGCGACCGTCGCCGTGGTTGGCGGCGCCTTCGGCGCGACCCCTGTCGGAAGTGGTATCGGCCTCGGCGCAGGAGCGGTCGTCGGGAGTCTCGTGTGGCTCACCTTTCCGCGCGCGGGTCTTCAGGACTTCATCCTCTTCACCATGGCTGGGGCAGCCCTGGGCGGCATGGTCGATTGGGCGGACGGGGCCTCGGACGCCAAGCGCGACGGGGGGCGCACGAGCATCCCTCTTTCCTTTTCGATGCCGGCGGGGTGGTGATGCGCACTCCGTTGGCGGCGGCGCTGCTCGCCGTAACGCTCTTCGCGACCGCGTGCACCATCTCACCGGCAATGGAGCGTGCGCGGCCTCCCGCTGGCTCGTTCTGTCCCGAGCAGCGTCTGCGCCGCGACCAGGTGTCCCCGGCGGACACGGCCGGGCTCCGCTGGTACCGCGCCGAGGAGGCGCGGGACGTGCGACTCGATGCCGCATGGTGCTCGGTGGTCGGTCCCCCGGCCCTGCAGATGCGCCCGACCGGTGCGTTCCCGGCCTGGGAGTCCGGCACCGACCTGGAGGTCGTGGCGTGGAATACGGCCGTTGGGGGCGGAGACATCTTTGCCTTTCTGGACAGGGAGCTGGGTCTCGACTGCTCGGTGGCGCGGCCCCGTCTCCGGGAGGGCGCACGGCCGTTCGTGCTCTTGCTTCAGGAGGCCTGGAGGAAGTCGGACGATCTGCCCCGCATCGAGGGTGGGGACAGTGTTCCATGGACCCTGGGCCCCGACCTGCCAGATGACGCGCTCGATTTCGTGGCGACGGCCGAGCGCTGTGGTTTGGCGTACCTGTACGTGCCGTCGTCCCGCAACGGGCCCGACGACGATCGCCGACCCGGCGAGGACCGTGGCAATGCGATTCTGACGACACTGCCGTTCAACGCGCCGATCGCCTTCGACCTGCCCCACGAGGGCGGTCGCAAGGTTGCGGTCGCCATCACGTCGAATGCTCCGGGTGGTGAACGTGTCCGGTTCGTGTCGACCCATCTGGACGTCGCGTCGACCCTGCTCAGAAGCCTGATCACTGGAAACCAGACACGTGCCCGGCAGGCGCTCGGGCTGATCGACGGCATCGCGGAAGCGGAAGACGACGGGCCACTCACCCAGGTCGTGCTCGTCGGTGGCGACTTCAACACGTGGGCGGGCAACGAATCATCACTGCAATTCCTTCGCCAGGCCTTCCCGGAGTCGCCCCGTTGGGACGATCTCGGCACGAGAGGCTCCTTCCCGGCGGATCACATCTTCTTCCGGCGACGGGCGTACCGGCAGTTCGAGCTGGATGGGTACGCACGGATCGAGGAGACGTACGGCTCCGATCACAACGCCCGGCGGGTCACCCTGGTGGATCGCTCCTCGCGGTAGCTCCGCAATCACGCCCCTCGCCAACGGTGCGGTGAGTGATCCGTCGGCCGTGCAGTCAGGGATAGGCCCGGGAAGCGGAGGAAGGTACCGTTCCGGGTGACGTTGATCCGGCGCCGGCGGAGGTCTTGGTGCAGAGTGAAGTGCGACCGCTGAAGCGAGTACTGCTCAGACATGCCCGCGACGCATTCGGGTCGAGGGAAGCCGTCCACGCGCAGTGGCGAGCCCTCAACTACCTCGACGAGCCGGACTTCGACGAGGCGTGTCGGGAGTACGATGCGTTCGCCGCCCTGCTCGAGCGGCTCGGCACCGGGATCGACTGGATGACCGGAGATGGCTCCGGGCTCGACTCGATGTACGTCCGCGACGCATCGATCGTCGCCGACGGGGGCGCCATCCTCTGTTCGATGGGGAAGGGTGCTCGGTCAGAGGAGCCTCAAGCGCAGGGGCGCACGTTTCGGGCGCTCGGTACGCCCGTCCTCGGGACCGTCGAGCGCCCTGGGACGATCGAGGGCGGCGACGTGACGTGGCTCGACGATCAGACGCTCGCCGTAGCCAGAGGGTACAGGACGAACGACGACGGGATCGCGCAGCTCCGGCGCTTGATACCCGAGGTTGAACTCGTCCGGGTGCCACTCCCCCACTTCCGGGGTCCGGGCGACGTCTTCCACCTCATGTCGATTCTGTCGCCACTCGCCGAGGATCTGTTGCTCGTGTACTCGCCGCTGATGCCCGTTCCCTTCCGGGAGTTACTCGTGGAGCGGGGCTTCGGGCTGGTTGAGGTGCCCGACGAGGAATTCGACTCTCAGGGGTGCAATGTCCTCACGGTCGCCCCTCGCGTCGCGGTCGCGCTCGAGGGGAATCCCGAGACTCGGCGGCGCATGGAGGCGGCCGGCGTCGAGGTTCACTCGTTCTCAGGTCGAGAGATCAGCCTCAAAGGGTGCGGCGGGCCGACGTGTCTGACCCGCCCACTGCACCGCGAGTAGCGTCACGCGCCGAATTCCGGCGCAGGATCAGTCGTCGAGGGGCCGGTAGTTCACACCGAGGGCGTCGAGGCGTGCGAGATGCCACTCGATCCGCTCCAGGAAGTTCTCGTAGTCCTTAGCTTCCGCCGGTGACCACACCACCTCGGACAGGGCGAGCATGCGTGGCATCAGCATGTACTCGACATGGTCTCCCGTCTTCATGTACTCGGTCCAGACGTTCGCCTGGGCCCCGATGATCCTCTCCTTGTCTCGATCCCGGAGCTGCGGCGGCACGGGCTCGTACGAATAGACCGTGTCGAGAGGGAGAAATCCGCCGATGGCGAAGGGCTCCTCGTCCTGATTCTCAGACTGGTAGTAGTCGAAGTAGAGGTGGCTGTAGGGTGTCATCACCACGTCGTGCCCGCGGCGTGAGGCCTCGATGCCACCGATCGTCCCGCGCCATGACATCACCGTCGCGTTGGGGGGCAACCCTCCTTCGAGGATCTCGTCCCAGCCGATCAGTCTCTTCCCGTTCTGGTTCAGGAAGCGCTCGATGCGACGGATGAAGTAGCCCTGCACCTGCTCCACGTCGTTGAAGCCCTCCCGGACCATGAGATCACGGACGTACTCGCTCTCCTCCCAGCGCGTCTTCGGGGCTTCGTCTCCTCCGATGTGGATGTACTCGCCCGGGAAGAGTTCGATCACCTCGGCCAGGACGTTCTCGAGGAACTCGAAGGTCTCCTCGTACGGGCAGTAGATGTCTTCGAAGACGCCCCACGTCATCGCGACCTCGAAGGGGCCTTCGGTGCACGCGAGCTCCGGGTAAGCCGCGAGCGCGGCCTGGGCGTGGCCGGGCATCTCGATTTCCGGGATGATCGTGACGTGGCGCGCCTGTGCGTACGCGACGATGTCCCGAATCTCGTCCTTGGTGTAGAAGCCGCCGTAACGGATCCCGTCGCCGTTGAACTCGTCCAACCCATGGCCGATCTGCGTCTGCTCACGGAACGCTGCGATTTCGGTCAGACGGGGATACCGGTCGATCTCGATCCTCCACCCCTGATCTTCCGTGAGGTGCCAGTGGAAACGGTTGATCTTGTAGCGGGCGAGGAGATCGATGTAGTGCTTGATGAAGTCCGGCGGGAAGAAGTGACGCGCCACGTCGAGGTGCATGCCCCTGTACGCGAAGCGGGGGGCGTCGTCGATTTCGGTGACCGGAAGCTCGATCACGGCTGCGCCGCCCGTCTCTGCCTCGGGGGGCATGAGCTGGCTCAGTGTCTGCAGCCCGTACAGCAGGCCCGCGTGGTCGGCGGCCGCCAGATCGATCCCGTCCCGAGTGACGGCGAGTCTGTAGCTCTCGGGAGCACCGCCCCCGTCGACACCGACCTGGAACGCTCCACCCTCGACGGCGCCGAGCGTCAGCGCCCCGCTCTCTCGGAACGGGGTCGCCCATAGATCGAAGACGGCGCGCGCTTCCTCGTCGGTCGGATCGGCGAAGTGGACCCCCACTTCGGAGTTCAGCGCGAAGGTGCCGCTCCCCATGGCGATCTGTTGCGGGACGGGCACGATGGAGTGGGCGGGTCCCCGCTCACACCCTGCTGCGAATGTGGTCAGTGCCATGATCGCGACCTGGATCGCCGATCTGCGTGAGGGCGCCCTCATCAGACCGGCCTCGTGAGCACGCGGGTCTGCGTGAACTGGCGATGGCCGTCTCTGGACTTGTGGAAGCCGAAGCCACTTTCTCGCGCACCGACCCACGGCGTACCGGGGACACCACCGGCTGACCGGTTCACGCCGATCATCCCCGCGGTCAGACGGCGAGCCACCGACTCCGTCTGGTCCGTGTCACCGCCGAAGACGACAGCACCGAGTCCGAAGTGCGTGTCGTTGGCACGGTCGACGGCTTCGTCGATCGACGATACGCGCGTGACACACGCGACCGGCCCGAACGTCTCTACGGTTCCGATGTCCATCTCCTCGGTCACGCCCGTCAGTACCGTAGGCGTCACGAAGTTGTCATGGTGGCCTGCGCCGCCCGTCAGCACGGTGGCACCCGCGCCCACCGCCGCGTCGATCTGAGCGAGCACGTGGTCGCGCTGCTGGACGTTGACCATCGGGCCGACGTCGGCCTCCTCCATTCCGTCGCCTACGCGCAGGGCGGACGCGAGCTCGGCGAGCGCGCTCTCGAAGTCGTCCGCGACCGAATCCATCACGAAGATGCGCTCGGTCGACACACAAACCTGGCCGCAATTACGGAACGAGTTGAACGCCGCGAACTTCGCGGCCTTCTCGAGGTCGGCGTCCTCGAGGACGATCATCGGGTCCTTCCCCCCGAGTTCGAGGACCACCCGCTTCAGCGTGCCGCTGGCTTCGCGCATGATGTGCTTGCCCACTTCGCGGGATCCTGTGAACGCGATCATGTCTACGTCGGAGTGGACGAGTGCCTTGCCCTGTTCGTCTGCGCCGTGCGTGACGATGAGTACGTCGTCGGGGAGCACCTCATGCAGAACGTCGGCGTACGCCTGACCGCACAGTGGCGTCTCCTCGGATGGCTTCAGAACCACGGTGTTTCCGGCCATCAGGGACGGCAGAACCATCCAGTTCGGCATCGACATCGGGAAGTTCCACGGTGTGATTGCCCCGACGACACCGAGCGCGTCGTGGTAGATGGTCGAGCGATGTCCACCGCTTTCGAGCACGTCCGGCCGGAGCGCCTGGACCATCTCGTCGACCTCATGGGCCAGGCCCGACCCGAGACCTCGCGCCTCTCCTCGTGCCTCCTTGAGCGGCTTGCCCTGCTCACGAGTCATGAGCTCGGCGTGTGCGTCGACGCGTTCCGAAAAAATGTCCGCGGCACGCTTGAGGATCTCGGCCCGACCGTCGAGGCCGAGCGCGGCCCAGCCCGGCTGCGCCGCACGCGCCCGGTCGACAGCCGCCTGGATCTGACCCGGGGGAGTGACGGGCACTTCGCCGACCACTTCGCCGGTCGCGGGGTTGTAGGAAGCAAGCATGGTCATGACGGACAGGGCCTCGCGCGCGGTAGAGTCGTGCGGCAGGTTCGGACGGCGAAGATGCCGAAACGCCGAACGGGAGGGCAAGTTGGAGCCAGGGGTGCGGAGTCGTCCGAGGCGAGGTCGCCGAATCCGGTTTCTGATCGTCGCGCTTCTGGCCGTTATCCTCTCCCCCCCGGTCCATGCCCAGGGAACGCTCCGGGTGGCCGCCTACAACGTGAAGCACGGACTCGGCCTCGATAGCGTGATTTCTCTCGAGCGCATCGCGAACGTCCTTCGTCCTCTCGACGCCGACGTGATCACCCTTCAGGAGATCGACGTCGGGGCCGAGCGTACCGACCGCGTGGATCAGGCGACCCGGCTCGGTGAACTCCACGGAATGCAGGCGTTCTTCGGTGACTTCATGCCGTACCAGGGCGGAGAGTATGGGATGGCGGTTCTCTCACGGTTGCCGGTCGCGCGCGTCGTGAATCACCGACTCCCCGACGGAGAGGAGCCGCGTACGGGACTGGAGGTCGAGGTCCGGGTCGGGCCGGAGGGCCGTCGCGTCTCGGTCGTCGGCATCCACCTCTACCGGACTCCCGAGGAGCGGCTTGCCCAGGCCGACTCGCTGTCGGCGATCCTGAATCGTCGGGAGCACCCCGTCGTGCTCGCGGGCGACTTCAATTCGCGACGCGGAGACCGGATCCTGCGAAGCCTGCAGGCACAGAACTGGTTTGTCGTGGACAAGGATGGGCCCGCGGAGACGTTCCCCGCCGACGATCCAGTGCGCGAGATCGACTTCGTCATGCTCCGTCCAGCCGAGTCATTCGAGATCGTCGAACATCGAGTCATCGACGAGCGGGTGGCCTCCGACCACGTCCCCCTCCTGATCGTTCTCCGCATCTGGTAGCTCGAGCGCTGTGGGGTGGCATCGGCGCGGACGGCACTGCATCCTGACCGCTTCCGCTCACTGGAGGATCCGATGCGTTTCGCTGCCGTACGACCCCTCGCCGTCTTTGCCGTTCTGGGGCTGCTTGCCGGCACCCCGGCCGCGGCCCAGTCGTTCGACCTGCTCATTCGAGGTGGCCGTATTCTGGATGGAACCGGGAACCCCGAAGTGCTCGCGGACGTCGGCATCCGGAACGGTCTCATCGAGGCGGTCGGCGATCTCGACGGCGCCACGGCCACGCGGGTGATCGACGCGACCGGCATGCACGTCGTGCCGGGCTTCATCGATATGCATTCTCACGCGGACCGCTCGCTCTACGAAGGAGATGCCGAGACGCGTGCGGCTGCGAATCTCGTGGCGCAGGGGATCACGACCATCGTCGTCGGTCCGGACGGCCGGAACCCGGCGTGGCCGATTTCGGCTGAGATCGCCGGGTACGAGAGCCTCGGCGTGGGCATGAACATCATTCCCATGGTGGGGCACGGCACGGTGCGCGGGGCGGTCATGGGCGACGACTACGAGCGTCATGCGACCGATGCCGAGATCGAGCGCATGCGCACCCTGGTTCGTCAGGGGATGGAGGAGGGGGCATGGGGGCTCGGTGCAGGGCCGGAGTATCGGCCGGGACGCTTTTCCACGACGGAGGAGATCATCGCGCTCGCCGAGATCGTGTCCGAGTACGACGGCTTTTACTACGCGCATCAGAGGAGCCAGTCGCCGCTCCCGCTCTGGCTTACGCCGAGCATCGTGGACGAGTACACGCCTCCACCTACCTGGCCGGAGGGCTGGAGACTGACCGCGACCGACGGCATGCACGAGACGATCCGGATCGGTCGAGAGGCCGGGATCCGGGTCGTCGGGACGCACATCAAGGCGAAGGGTCCGACGACCTGGGGTCAGTCCGCCATCGACGTGATGGCCATCGATCGTGCGCGCGCCGAGGGCGTTCAGGTGTACCTGGACCAGTATCCCTACGAGACGTTCGGGGGTGGGTCCGTCGAGGTGATCCCCCGCTGGTACTACGCGCCGGTCGGCACCGACCGCAGCGGCGGACTGGACGATCCGGGCTGGGGCCGAGACGGCCTCATGGACGCGTGGGACGAGAACCTGCGGGCACACCTCGACGATCCGGTCCTCCGCGAAGAGCTCGTGGCGGATACGGAGTACATCCTCGATCTGCAGGGCGGCGCGGACCGGCACATCATCGTCATCTCTCCACGGGACGCGGCGCTGGTCGGGCGGACGCTCGGTGAGGTCGCTCGGGAGAACGGTGTGAGTCCGGTCGAGCAGGTGCTTCGCTTCGCTCTGGATCTTGGCACGGCGCAGCTCCGCTCGGGTGTGCGCTTCCGGGGGCTCGCCGGGTCCGCCGAGGACGTCGAGCGTTACATGCGCCAGGAGTACACCGCGACGTCGACCGACGGGGGCATCGTGGCCAACGCGCGCCCGGGTCAGCATCCGCGCTATTACGGCACCTATCCCCACAAGATCGCGACGTACGTGCGCGACAAGGGCACGATCACGCTGCCGTTCTTCGTGCGCTCCTCGACCGGCCTGCCCGCTCAGATCGTGGGGCTCACGGATCGTGGATACGTGCGCGAGGGGCAGGCAGCCGATCTGGTCGTCTTCGACTTCGACCGAGTGCAGGATGGGGCGACCATCACGGACCCGGGTGGGCCGAACGAAGGGATCGACTACGTCTTCGTGAACGGAGAGGCCGTCGTGGATGGTGGTCGGGTCACCGGGGCGCTGCCCGGAATCGTGCTCAGGCGAGACGGAGGATGATCACGTCGTGGCGACACAGATCGTCGTCGTCGCCGCAGATGGGCCCTGGATCCTCTGACGCGACCGCGGGTTGATGTGGATCCGCGGGGCCGATTCGCGTCATACCAGATGACCACGGACCGTGTCCCGACCCTGTGTCCTGGAGCTGTCATGCGCATCCGGATCGTCCTCTCGTCGCTCGCCATCGCGGCCCTGGCCGCGTGCGGGGGTGACAGCATCACAGAGCCCGTTGCCGATCGAGAGATCCTCACGAACCCGTCGTTCGCAACGGACGTCAACCCGATCTTCCAGGCTCGCGGGTGTGCATCAGGGGCCTGCCACGGCTCCGGTGCGGGTGGACTTACGCTGACGTCGAGCGCCTCCGCGAACTACGGCCGGCTCGTGGGCGTACAGGCGGTCGGTGAGTCGTTTCAGCTCGTGGCCGCGGGTGACGCGGAGAACAGCTACCTCGTGATCAAGATCGAGGGTCGTCAGACCTCCGGCACACGGATGCCGCGCGGCGGAAACCCTCTGGACGCCGTGGACCGGGGGAATATCCGGAACTGGATCGACAACGGAGCACCGAACAACTGATGAGCACTCGCCGTGGTTTTGCCCTCATGGGGCTGGTTCTCTCGTTTTGCATCGTGGTGCCGGCGGCGGCTCAGGATGTCTTCCATTCGACGCAGTCGCCCAATCTCCAAACCACCTCCGGGCTGCGAGCGGGCAACTGGCTGTTCGAGATCTCGCACCGGTTCCTGCCGGCGATCTCAGACGGAGGGGACGCGTTGTGGGGCCTCGACGGCCCGGTCTACAATCGGCTTGGGCTCGCCTACATGCCGGTTGAAGGCGTGCTCTTCGGTGTGCAGCGCACGAACCTCGAGGACAACCTCGAGCTCAACGCCAAGGCCCGGCTTCTTACGACGGAGATCGGAACCATTCCGGTCGAGGTCGCCGCGATGACCGGCGTGGCGTGGAACACCGACGCCTTCGTCGTCGAAGGAGCGGAGGACAACGAGTCCCAGTTCTACGCGCAGGCGATCGTCAATGCGCGGGTGGCCGAGCGGGTCGCGGTCGGGATCGTTCCGACGTGGATTCGAAATCCGCGGATCCGGGACGTCGACGCCTTCAACGCGACGGCGGTCGGGCTTCAGGGCCAGGTCTATCTGACACCGGGCATGAGCGTGCTGGGCGAGTGGATCTTCAGCGAAGATATCCAGGATCGCGGGCACGACTCGGGCACGTTCGGGGTGGAGTTTCAGACTCGGGGGCACTTCTTCAAGCTCCTGGTCACGAACCAGGTGCTCATGAATCCGACGCAGTACCTCGGGGGTTCAGCTAGCCCGTTCGAGGCCGGTGAACTCCGCCTCGGCTTCAACGTCCAGCGGATTCTGCCCTTCTAGAAGCCGACCCCCATGCCCAGGTACCGAAGGATCAGGACGTAGAGCCCGCCTGCGATCGCGGCGATCGCGGCCATCTTGATCAGCTTCTTCAGGATCCCGTAGATCACCATCGCGGCCACGCCGAGGATGGGGACCAGAAGAACAGGGTTCGACAGCAGGTACTGCAGGACGTTCTGAACTTCGTTTTCCATC
>Ga0181582_10002460_pt1 | contig 14649 bp, 12 predicted proteins | sample 071ome_32_FD_132438 | JGI IMG/M metagenome (GOLD analysis project Ga0181582, IMG submission 132438) | Coastal salt marsh microbial communities from the Groves Creek Marsh, Skidaway Island, Georgia - 071405AT metaG (megahit assembly) | ecosystem: Environmental > Aquatic > Marine > Intertidal...
ACCGGATCGAGCATGTTCTGCATCGCGTCGGCGAGTTGGCTGGTGAGTCGTTCCTGGACCTGGAGACGACGTGCGTATCCCTCGACCAGACGAGCCAGTTTCGACAGTCCGGTGAAACGACCGGTGGTGCCGGGGAGGTACGCGATGTGAGCCGTGCCGGTGAAGGGGAGCATGTGGTGCTCACACACCGAAGTGAACGGAATGTCTCGGACGAGAACCATCTCGTCGTGTTCGATCTCGAAGGTGCGCGACAAGTGGTGGTCAGGGTCGTTGTTGGTGCCGTCGAGCACCTCGACCCACATCCGGGCCACGCGCCCCGGGGTGTCGAGAAGACCTTCACGGGTGGGGTCTTCGCCGATGGCTTCGAGCAACTCGCGTACAGCGCGCTCGGCGCGCTCGTGATCGACGACACGCACGGGAAGCTCGGAGGTGAGATCGTTCGACATGGCTCTCCGTTCGGAAGGGACGACATCAACCTATCGGCGAGTCACAGTGAGGGGATTTCGAGCACGGCGTACGAGCCGGTCGCCGTCGCGACCAGGCGTCCCTCGGCATCGGTGGCTTTCGATTCGAGGTGCACGATGCGCCGTCCGGGTTTGATCACCTGAGTGTCGACGACGATCGGCCCCGACACCACCGGGCGCAGGTAGCGGATCTGGATCTCGATGGTCGAGCAGTAGAAACCCTCGTCGAGGATGCTCATGGTTGCAGCTCCCATCGAGGTGTCGGCCATTGCGAAGACGACCGACCCGTGGGCGACACCGTTCGGATTGTGGTGCGTCTCGCCGATCGTCGCCGTGGCCCGTGCCGTTCCGTAGCCGGTTCGGTGGACGTCCATTCCCATGAAGCGAGTGATGGGAAAGTCGGCGCGATTGTCGGCCTCAGCCACCGTAACCGCCTCCGCGGAAGAGTTCAGTGAAGAGTTTCTCCTCGCGTGCTCGGGCATCAGTCGAACGAGAGCCACGCGCCGCCAGCATCAGTTGTTTGATGACTCGAGTCGAGTAAGGCGACTTCTCGCCGATCGTGCGCGCGACATCGAGGGCCCGACTCAGTGCCTGGCCTTCGTCGACTTTCTCGAGAGCGAGTCCGTAGTTCACGGCATCGTCGGCGTCGATCCACCGTGACGTGAGGAGAATCTCGGCTGCTCGTTGCCAGCCGACCAGATCGGCGAGAAGTGCGCTGCTTCCGGCCTCGGGTGGAACGCCGAGTTCGCTGAAGGGAACCCGCATACGCGCCGTCGACCCGACGATCACGATGTCGCAGTAGGGCAGAAGGGTCATGCCGATACCGACGGCGACACCTTCGACGGCAGCGAGCAGAGGTTTCGGAAAATGTTGCAGCGCGTCGAGCAAGACCGTGAAACCGGTTCCGGTGCCGGATGTGTCGGGGCGATCGGGGGTCACTCCCGAAGACGCGGCATCAGCCAGTTCGGCCATCTCTTTCAGGTCCTGCCCCGAACTGAACGAACCGCCAGCCCCGGTCACCACGACGACGTGCACGTCGTCTCGCGACGCCACATTGCTGAGATGGTTCCCAAAGGCTTCGTACTGCGAACGAGTGAAGGCGTTCTTGCGTTCGGGACGATTGATCGTGATGACAGCGACAGAGCCGTCGAGATGCAGGTCGACGCTCATGCGTGCTGATTGCTCACCGACACGACCTCACCGGTCATGTAGCTCGAATAGTCGCTGGCGAGGAACACGATCACGTTGGCGATTTCCCATGGCTCGGCATAGCGGCCGAATGCTTCGCGCTGAGTGAGTTCGGCCAAAAGCTCGTCGCTCGTGACCTTGGCCAGGTTGGCGTGCATGGCGAGACTGGGTGACACCGCGTTGATGCGCACCCCCCGTGGTGCGGCTTCGATCGCCGCACATCTCGTGAGAGCCATCACCCCGGCTTTGGCCGCCGCATAGTGCGCTTGGCCGGCCTGCGCGCGCCAGCCCAGAACGCTGGCGTTGTTGACGATCACACCGCTACCGCGTTCGTACATGTGGTTGAGGGCGGCGCGGGTGCAACGCATGGTGCCATTGAGCGTCACGTCGAGCACGATCGACCACTGATCGTCGGTCATTTCGTGCAGTTCAGCCGTGCCTCCGAGACCCGCGTTGTTCACCAACACGTCGATGCCACCGAGTTCGGCCGAGGCCGCGGCGATCAAGTTCTGCACACTCGACTCGTCGGTGACGTCGCAGGGAATACCGGTGACACCCAGTTCGGCGGCCGTCTCGGCCAGTCGTCTTTCGTGCTTGTCGGAGATGACCACACGGGCACCTTCCTCGATGCATTTGCGAGCGGTCGACGAACCGATACCGCTACCGGCGGCTGCCGTGACGAGCACGGTTTTGCCAGCAAGGAGGCCGTGGCCGGGCACGTAGGCCGGAGCCGAAGAACCAGATGACATGTGAACCCCCGTTGGTGCCGACTACGAGACGAGATTACTTCGGCAGACCGAGAACTCGTTCGCCGAGAACGTTTCGCTGGATCTCGTTCGATCCGCCGTAAATCGTGTCGGATCGAGTGAACAAAAAGAGCTTCTGCTCGAGAGTCAGTTCGTAGGGGAGTGCCTCGCCGATCAGACCATCTGGTCCCATGATCTCCATCATCAACTCGCCGAGATCTCGGTGCCAGGTGCCCCAGAAAAGTTTCGAGATGCTCGCTTCGGGTCCGGGCACACCTTTGGCCGACATCGAACGCAGTGCGTTCCACTTCATGAGATGTAGTCCGGTGTGCGCGTTCGCCAACTTCTGACGCATGACCGGATCGTCGATCCGCCCGTACTGCCGGGCCAGATCGATCGTGCTCTCGAGTTCACGTTCGAAGCCCACCTGCTGGGCGAGTGTCGAGATACCGCGCTCGTAGCCGAGCAAAGCCATGGCGATCTTCCAGCCGTCACCGGGACGGCCGACAACCATGTCGGACGTGGTGCGAGCCTCGGTGAAGAAGGTCTCGTTGAACTCGCCGCCGCCGGTCACCTGGCGGATGGGACGTACCTCCACACCGGGCTGATCCATGGGGACGAGAAAGAAGGTGAGACCCTGATGGCGTTGCGAACCGGGTTCGCTGCGCGCCACGACGAAGCACCAGTGGCTCACATGCGCGAGTGACGTCCAGACCTTCTGGCCGTCGATGACCCACTCGTCGCCCTCGAGTCGAGCCTTGGTCTGCACGTTCGCGAGGTCGCTGCCGGCGTTGGGTTCGCTGTAGCCCTGGCACCAGCGTTCGTCGCCGCGCAAGATGCCAGGTAGGAATCGAGCGCACTGCTCGGGCGTTCCGTATTCGATGATGGTGGGAGCCAGCAGGTTCTCGCCCATGTGGTTGGTTCGAGCTGGTGCATCGGCCCGTACGTATTCCTCGGCCCAGATGATTTGCTGGTCGACGGTCGCGCCACGTCCGCCGAATTCTTTCGGCCAACCGAGACCGATCCAGCCGGCCTCACCGAGCACCTTTTCCCATTCGACGCGAATGTCGAATCCGACGTCTTCGTCACCGGGGCCGCCTCGACCGCGCAAGGCGGCGAACTCGCCAGTCACGTTGGTGCGCAACCAGTCGCGCACGAGCTCTCGGAACTCGCGATCGTCACTCGGCAGATCGGGTCGGGTGGTGGTGTCGAGGGCAGTCATGGTGGTTTCTGACGGGGTGTCAGAAACCTTACTCACCTGGGCCGTCCGGCCCGACGCCGGGGTTCGGCCCACCAGGTGACGAGGGTTACGGTCGGGTCATGGACTTCGCCATCTCCGCCGACATCCAAGCCACGCTCGACGCTCTCGACGCCTTCATCGATGCCGAGATCAAACCCTTGCAGGCCGCCGATGACAACGAACGCTTCTTCGATCACCGCCGCGAGTGGGCCCGCACCGATTTCGACAACGGTGGAGTACCTCGGGCCGAGTGGGAACAGTTGCTTCGCGAGATGCGGCGACGGGCCGACGCGGCGGGCTGGTTGCGCTTGGCCCTACCGGCCGAGTTCGGCGGACGTGATGCGAGCAACCTCGAGATGGCGATCATTCGCGAACACCTCGCCACCAAGGGTCTCGGACTCCACAACGATCTCCAGAACGAATCGTCAGTCGTCGGAAACTTTCCGACCGTTCTCATGATGCGCGACTTCGGAACCGAGGACCAGAAGAAGGAATGGATGCCGGGCTTCCTCGATGGCACCAAACGATTGGCGTTCGGCCTCACCGAACCGAATCATGGAAGCGACGCGACTTTCCTCGAGACCACTGCTGTGCGCGACGGTGACGAATGGGTCATCAACGGCATGAAGCGGTGGAACTCGGGCCTACATCACGCGACCCACGACATCATCTTCGCTCGCACCTCGGGCGACCCGGGAAGTCCCGTCGGCATCACGGCGTTCCTCGTCCCCACCGACTCGCCAGGTTTCAACGTGGAATTCTTCTGGTGGACGTTCAACATGCCCACCGATCACGCCGAGGTGAGCATGGTCGACGTACGAGTGCCTGACACCGCCGTGTTCGGTCGCCTCGATCACGGTCTCGATCTTGCACAACACTTCGTGCACGAGAACCGCATTCGGCAGGCTGCCTCGTCGCTCGGTGCAGCGCAGTTCTGCATCGACGAAGCGGTGGCATACGCCAACTCGCGGATCACGTGGGGCAAGAAGCTCTCGAGCAATCAGGCCATCCAGTTCCCGCTCATCGAGATGCACACCGAAGCGGCAATGCTTCGCCAACTCATCCGTTACACCGCGTGGCTGATGGACAATTCCGTGAAGTCCGACCGGCCCGACGTGGAGGGTTTCATGGAGTTCACCCATCTGGTGGCCATGTGCAACTACCGCGCCAATCGACTGGCGTGCGACGCCGCCGACCGGGCCATGCAGACCTGCGGTGGAGTGGGTTACAGCCGCCACATGCCTTTCGAGCACATCTACCGACATCATCGGCGCTACCGGATCACCGAGGGCAGTGAGGAGATCCAGATGCGCAAGGTCGGCCAGCACCTCTTCGGCTTCGGCAAGAAGAAGTAGGACGACGCCGTCGGATGTTAGGCGGGCTTGACAGCCGAGGTTAGGCACTCCTACCATCGAGGTATGGGCGCATCATTCCTGATCACGTTGCGCGAGGGACTGGAAGTGTCCCTCGTCCTGGCCATCCTTGTGGCGTATTTGGTCAAGACCGGTCGAGAGGCCGAAGTCGGGGCTGTGTGGAAGGGGACGGCCAGCGCAGCGGGTCTGTGCCTGATCGTCGGAATTGCCATCTATGCGGCTGTCGGAGGTCTGCACGGCACGGCCAATCAGATCGTCGAAGGTGTGATCGCAGTCGCGGCTGCGTCCGTTCTGACGTGGATGATCTTCTGGATGCGGGCCAACGCACGCACGCTCGGTTCCGAATTGCGCTCCCGCGTCGACGCGGCCACCGGCGCGACTGCGCTCGCCGTCATCGCCTTCGTGGCGACGGTTCGCGAAGGGCTCGAAACGGCGCTGTTCTTGTTGAGTGCCGAAACCGGTTCGTCCACCGGATTCGAAGTCGTGGTGGGGGGACTTCTCGGTCTTGCCGTTGCAGCAATCCTCGGTGTCGTGATCTACCGCGGAGGGAATCGCCTCAACTTGAAGCGCTTTTTCCAAGTCACCGGTGTACTCCTCATCCTCTTCGCTGCTGGATTGGTCGGGAAAGCGGTTCACGAGTTCCGTGAAGCACTCGACTTCGAAAACGGTGGCCTCGTCGAGCCCGTATGGACGGTCACCTCGGGGATGTGGTCGCAAGGTTCGTTCTACGATTTCATGAAGGGCTTCTTCGGCTGGCACGCCCGAACCGAGTGGATTCGCCTCCTTGCCTATTTCGGCTATCTGATTCCGGTCTTGTATCTGTTCCTGAAGAAGGCTCCGGCGACGACGGAGTCGGAGAAGGTGCTCGAGACCGCTGGTCGCTGACGACTCCGGGGTCACGGGAGAGGGCCGCTACCCTCGGGACATGGCTCCCTCTGACCCTTCTGCTGTGGCCGGCACGCCGGTCGACGTGAAACCCCGTAGCCGCGACGTCACCGACGGTATTCAAAAGGCTGCCTCACGGGCCATGTTGCGAGCGGTCGGCCTGACCGACGACGACTGGGACAAGCCTCAGGTGGGTGTGGCGTCGTCGTGGAACGAGATCACGCCGTGCAACGTGTCGTTGCGGCGGCTGACAGCGGCGGCCAAGGACGGAGTACGTGACGCAGGCGGAGTACCGCTCGAGTTCGGCACCATCACGGTGAGTGATGGCATCTCGATGGGCCACGAGGGCATGCGCGCATCACTCGTGAGTCGCGAGATCATCGCCGACTCGGTGGAAGCGGTCATGCACGCCGAACGACTCGACGGTCTCGTGGCCACCGGAGGCTGCGACAAGAGCATGCCCGGGATGATGATGGCCATCGCCCGACTCAATCTTCCCGCGGTGTTCGTCTACAACGGATCGACCTTGCCCGGTCGATACGACGGCAAGAACATCGATATCACAACGGTCTTCGAGGCGATCGGCGCGTGTGCGGCCGGAACGATCACCGAAGGTGAACTCACCGAGATCGAAAAGGCGGCCTGCCCGGGCGAAGGAGCCTGCGGTGGAATGTTCACCGCCAACACGATGTCGTCGATCGGCGAAGCTCTCGGTCTGTCGTTGCCCGGATCGGCATCGGCCCCCGCTGTTGACGTGAGTCGTGAAGACGACGCTCGCCGTGCCGGTGAAGCAGTGGTGAACATGCTCCGACTCGGTATCCGTCCGAGTGACATTCTCACCAAGAAAGCTTTCGAGAACGCCATTGCGCTCTTCAATGCCCTTGGCGGAAGCACCAATGCCGTGCTGCACCTCCTAGCGATCGCCAATGAGGCCGGAGTCCCGCTCGAACTCGACGACTTCAACCGCATCGCAGCTCGTGTTCCACATATCGCCGACACCAAGCCCGGCGGCAAGTACCACATGACCGATCTGCATCGCATCGGCGGTGTGCCGGTGGTGCTGAAGCATCTACTCGACGCCGGACTGATTCACGGGGACGTCATGACGTGCACCGGTAAGACCATGGCCGAGAACCTGGCCGAGATCGCGCCGCCCGCTCCCGATGGCGACGTAGTGCATCCCTTGTCCGATCCGATCAACGCCGAAGGCGGCATCGTGGTGCTGACTGGTTCACTCGCGCCGAAAGGTTCGGTTGTGAAAGTGGCCGGACTCTCCCCCGAACAGCGCAAGTTCGAAGGAACAGCGCGCGTGTTCGACGGCGAAGACGGTGCCATGGCGGCGATCATGGCCGGCGAGATCCAGCCCAACACCGTTCTCGTGATTCGTTACGAAGGGCCAAAGGGCGGACCCGGAATGCGCGAGATGCTGGCCATCACTGGTGCGTTGAAAGGCGCCGGTCGTGGAGCCGACTGCGCGCTCATCACCGACGGACGATTCAGTGGCGGCACGTGGGGCTTCTGCATCGGCCACGTGGCGCCGGAAGCGGTGGATGGTGGGCCGATCGCCTTCGTACAAGACGGTGATCGCATTCGCATCGACGTGAGCTCGTTGTCGCTCGATTTGTTGGTCGACGAGGCCGATTTGGCGAAGCGCCGTCAGGGTTGGACGCCCAACCCGCCGCGCTACACGAGCGGTGTGCTCGGCAAGTACGCGCGCCTCGCCCAAGGCGCTGAAAAAGGTGCCATCACCAACTTCCTGTGAGTGGAGATTTGGTGAGGATTCTTCGCCGTCAGGGTGAAGTTCCCGCACCATAAAGACGGCGACGGGCTAGGGCACGCCAACTGTTGAACGCGACGCCGAGGAACACCGTGGCCACTATGACGAAGGCCGTTGCGGTTCCATCGTCGAACACCAGTTTCCGCAACACCATGCCAAGAGCAACGGTGCCGATCCATGTGACGGCTCCTGACCGAGGAGACAGCGGATCGCGCCACACGAGCGTCACGAGCCAGGTGACGGCGAGAGCCATGAGGAACGGGGCGGCGGTCGTGAAGATGCCGTCGAGACCCGAGGCTTCGTCATGATTGCGTCGGCCGATCGCCACGAAGACGACCACTGACACGACGTCGGTGACGAGGCTCCAAAGCAGTATGCGAGTTTTCACGAGACGACCCTTTCGATGGTGACGATCGCGTTGTAGTCGGGGATCCGACTGGCGTCATCGTTGATCGAGGCATTGATCAACACGTTGCCTTCCGGCCAATGCACCTGAACCGTACGAGCCGGAAGTCGGACGAGATGGGCGGTACCGACGAACGATCCGGTCGCACTGGTGAGTCGCACTCGATCACCTGCACTCAGACCGAGCGAGAGAGCATCGGATTCATCGATGTACACCGCCTCACGTGTCGCGCCGGTGAGCGGATCGGTGGCGGCGAACACCATGGAGTTGAACTGTTTGCCACGTCGAGTACTGCAGAAGAACTCGCCGTCGCCGAGTGATGGCGGCGCGACATCGAGCACGCTGAACCTGCCCCGCCCGTCGTCGGTGGGGAAGTTTCCGTCGGCGCACAGGTGTCGGCCCCCGTACTGAACGGCATCCCCGGTCTCGCGCAAGTCCTCGATCCCCGCGTAGAACGGAACGACTCGAGCGATCTCGGCACGCAGGTCTCGGTTGGTCTCCCATGCGAAGTGCTCTGCCCGATCGGGTCGCACTCGTCGCGCGATCTCGGAGAAGATCCGCCACTCACTACGAGCCTCACCGGGTGGATCGACCACTTGTGGGCTGAACGCGATCTGACGTTCGGTGGTGGTGCTGGTGCCACCACCTTCTTGTTCGTACCTCGTTGCTGCGGGAAGCAGGATCACGTCGTCGCCGTCGAGAAGCATTTGCGACGTCAGCACGATGTCTTGATGAACGCGCAAAGGAACGCGTTGGAGAGCAGATGCGACGCGAGAAGGATCGGGCATGATCTCGAGGAGGTTGGAGCCGTCGAGGAAAAGAACGTCGATCTCGCCTCTCTCGACAGCGAGCACGGTTTCCGGTGCGGTGAGTCCGGGTCGATCGGGTACTTCGAATCCCCAGTGTTCGCCGAGGGCACGGGCCGATTCGGGCGTGATCGACACCGTGCCGGGATAGGCCGTGGCATAGGCGCCCATCTCGGCACCTCCTTGAACACCCGAGTGGCCGCGAATCGGCATGAGTCCGGCGCCATTGCGTCCCACGTTTCCGCGCGCGAGAGCCAGATTCACCAGTGCTTTCACGCCCTCCACGCCGTGGCGATGCTGGGTGATTCCCATACTCCACACGAAGATCGCGGACGTCGAGCGGATGTATTCGTCGGCGAACTGCCGGACGACATCGACTTCCACTCCTGCCTGATCACACAATTCATCGATCGACTGTGTGGACAGGAACGACACGAGTTCGTCCCAGCCAGCGGTGTGATCGTCGACGAACGAACGGTCGGCGCCAACGCGTTCGATCAGGATCTTCAACACGGCATTAGCCAGTGTGACGTCGCCCTCGGGTCGCACGGGAACGTGGAGATCGCACAGCTTGGTTCCGAACAGGAACGACTCGGCTTTCGACGGCACCCAGTAGCGCTCGAGGCCTGGTTCGAGATACGGGTTCACCACGACGACGCGCGCACCGTTCTTCTTGGCCTCGTACAGATATTTCGTGAACACCGGCTGGTTGTTGGCGACGTTCGCTCCCCACAGCACGATCAGATCGCTCTCGATCACGTCCTGGAGGCTGCACGTGCTCGCTGACACACCGATCGTGGATTTGAGTCCGATGGTCGACGGAGCGTGGCACGTGCGCGCCGCCGAATCGATGTTGGCCACTCCCATGGCCCGCGCGGCCTTCCCCGCCACGTAGTACGTCTCGTTGGTGAGACCGCGGCTCGTGAGATAAATCGCCGTTCGGTCGGGGTCGGTGGAGCGGATTCGATCGGCGATCGCATCGAGGGCTTCATCCCATGAGATGAGGTGGAACCCGGCGTCACCGCGTCGTCGTCTCATCGGATGGGCTAGGCGTCCCATGTCGCGCAGTTCGGTGCTCGTGCGTGCACGCAAACCCTTCACGTCATCGAGCGCCAAATGGTCGAATGGCTCGGCGCAGTTCACCTCGAGCAACTTCAGACGGGTGGTACAGAGATGGATACCGTCGAGTGTCCAGTCGTGAAAGCCGGCTACGCCGAGGGCGCATCCGTCGCATACGCCCTTCGACAAGATCTTCCACGCCTTCTTCGGTGAACGCCGTACGTTCACGGCGACACGGGCCATTTCGGCGAGGTGATTCGGTTTGGTGTGGCCGATCCCGTTGGGGGACAGGCTCACCCACGATGACGGGTTCCAGCGTCGTGGAGCCACGCCCGACTCAGAGGTCTTCGTAGTACTCGCGGCCGAGATGCGTGATCTGATCTTCACCCATGATCCAGCGCAATGTGTTCTTCAGCTTGGTGAGCTGGATGAACAGATCGTGCTCGGGATACAAACCGGGAGCGACCTGGGGGCTCTTGTAATAGAAGCTCAGCCACTCCTGGATACCACCCATTCCAGCGCGCTGTGCGAGGTCGCTGAACAGAACGAGGTCGAGCGCGAGCGGAGCGGCCAGGATCGAGTCGCGACACAAGAAGTTGACCTTGATCTGCATCGGATAGCCGAGCCATCCGGTGATGTCGATGTTGTCCCAACCTTCTTTGTTGTCGCCACGCGGCGGGTAGTAGTTGATCTGCACCTTGTGGAAGATGTCGCCGTACAGATCGGGAAACTTCTTCGGCTGCAAGATGTCTTCGAGCACACCGAGCTTCGACTCTTCCTTCGTCTTGAAGTTCTCGGGCGCGTCGAGCACCTCGCCGTCGCGGTTGCCGAGGATGTTGGTGCTGTACCAGCCTTCGAGGCCGAGCATGCGGGCCTTCAGCATGGGGGCGAGCACGGTCTTCATGAGGGTCTGGCCGGTCTTGAAGTCCTTGCCGGAGATGGCGATCTTGTGATCGGTGGCGTACTGGCGCAGCGCCGGTGCATCGACGGCCAAGTTGGGCGCGCCATTGTTGAACGGGACGCCTTCGAGGAGTGCCGCGTAAGCGTAGATCTGGGCCGGTGACACCGTCTCGTCGTCGGCGTCGAGGGCCTTCTCGAAGGATTCGAGATCGATGTGAGCGCGGCCCGGCTCGATGTATATCTCGGTGCTCGCGCACCAGATCATCACAAGACGATCGCACTTGTTGTCTTCGCGGAACTTGTTGATGTCTTCGCGGATCGCGTTGAGCATGCCGCGCTTCGACGAGATCGGCTTCACGTGCTCGCCGTCGAGATTGCGCGCGTACTTGCGTTCGAATGCGGCCTGCATCGGGCGCACCTCGCGCAGTGCGTCGCTGATGGCTTCGATGTGCTTTCCGCTTTCGAGAACACCGGCGCGACTCGCTGCCACGTAGGCGTCGTCGGGATAGACGTCCCATGCGCCCCACACGATGTCGTCGAGAGAGGCGAGCGGGACGAAGTCGCGGATGAGGGGTGAGCGGTCCTCGGTTCGCTTGCCGAGACGGATCGTGCCCATCTGAGCAAGGGAGCCGATCGGCTTGCCGAGGCCGCGCTTGGTGAGCTCGACGCCGGCAATGAGGGTGGAGGCGACGGCACCGAGGCCGACGGTGAGGACGCCGAGGCGGCCAGAGGCCGGGGCGACGGTGGGGGACGGGGGCGTGGACATGTGAATTCGCCGTTCTTCTCGTGGGCGCCAGATCGGTGAACCGGCCGGCCGCTCCGTGTATGAATGAGCAACGCCAGGCTAGGCCCTCGACCTGCCTCGTAGCATGACCCCGTGACCTCCTCGGATTCCGCCCGCACCCCCGGGGGTGCCGTCGTCCTCGACGGAAATCGTCTGCGTGACGAGATCGTGGCCAGGCTGGCCGCCGACGTCGCCGCCGCCGGATCGCCACCGGTGTGCCTGGCCACGGTTCTCGTGGGTGACGACGGGCCGAGCCAGCGGTACGTCCGCAACAAGCACGTCCAAGCGGCCAAGGCCGGTTTGCAGAGTCGCAACGAGATCTTGCCCGCATCGGCTGGTCAGGCGCAGGTGGAGGACGTGGTCGGGCGGTTGGCGGCCGACCCCACGGTGCACGGAATCCTTGTGCAGAGTCCGCTGCCGGCTGGCGACGATCCGCGCTACGACGAGGAAGCTGTGCTTCGTCTGATCCCCGGCGACAAAGACGTCGACGGGCTCACGACCGAATCGATGGGACGACTCATGCGGGGTCTTCCGGGCCTGGTGGGGTGCACGCCTCTCGGCGTGCTGCGTCTTCTCGAGCGCTACGACATCCCGACTGCGGGTCGCCGCGCCGTGGTGATCGGTCGATCGATGCTGGTTGGTCTGCCCCTGACGGTCTTGCTGGCCCGAAAGGGAATCGACGCCACGGTCACCCTCGCTCACAGCCGTTCGGGTGATGTCACGGCTCTGTGTCGTGAGGCCGACATCGTGGTTGGCGCGGCCGGGGTGGCCCGCATGATCACCGCCAGCCACGTGAAGCCGGGGGCCACCGTGATCGACGTCGGCATCTCTCGCACGGAGGCCGGCATCGTGGGCGACGTCGATTTCGACGCCGTGCAGGCCGTGGCTGGGGCTATCACCCCCATGCCGGGAGGTACAGGTCCGATGACCATTGCCTGCCTACTCGAGAACACCCTGACCGCAGCCCGCCTGCAGGGCGCCTTTCCGGGGTTGTGATTCGGTGTCCAGGCCTGGCAGACTTTCACCGATGAACGCGATCTCCACGACCTCCATCGTCGTAGTACTCGTGTAAGACGCGTTCGCCCACATACCGAACGCGTCGCCGGCCTCCCAGAATGGGAGGCCATTTCATTTTCCGGCCCACCCACCACACCCACAGGAACCGACATGAGCGAGAAGATCACTGGAGCCCAGGCCCTCATCCGAGCTCTGGAAAAAGAAAAGGTCGACACCATCTTTGGTTTGCCCGGCGGATGCATCCTGCCGGCGTACGACCCGCTGCTCAGCAGCCCGATCCGTCACATTCTCGTGCGCCACGAACAGGGTGCTGGGCACATGGCCGAGGGGTACGCGCACGTGACCGGACGCCCGGGTGTGGCCATGGTGACGTCGGGGCCAGCGGCTACCAACATGGTCACGCCGTTGTGCGACGCCTACATGGACTCCATTCCGATGGTCTGCATCACGGGTCAGGTGTCGACCACTGCGATCGGCACCGACGCCTTCCAGGAATGTGACACCGTTGGAATCACGCGCAGTGTCACCAAGCACAACGAACTCATCATGTCGCCCGACGAAATCCCGCTCATGGTGCGTCAGGCGTTCCACATCGCGACCACCGGCCGTCCGGGACCGGTTCTGCTCGACCTGCCAAAGGACGTTCTGCAGAATTCGATGACGTGGCACTGGCCGACCGACGACGAAGTCGTCGAGAGTCTGCCGGGTTACAAGCCGACCATGAAGGGTCACCCGCGCATGATCAAAGAGGCGGCGCGGCTCATCCTCGAGGCCAAGCAGCCGGTGCTCTACGTGGGTGGTGGAGTTCTGAAGGCACGAGCCGCCGAAGCGCTTCTCGAATTGGCCGAGATGGTCGATGCGCCGGTCGTGACCACGCTCATGGCTCGAGGTGCGATTCCCGACGATCATCCGCTGTGCATCGGCATGCCCGGTATGCACGGAAACGCGACGGCAGTCACCGCCATGCAGAAGAGCGACCTGCTCGTCACACTCGGTGCTCGCTTCGACGATCGCATCACGGGCAAGATCGACGCCTTTGCCCCCGACGCCAAGATCATTCACGTCGACATCGACCCGGCCGAACAAGGCAAGGTCCGTCGACCCGACGTTCCGATCGTGGGCGACTGTCGCCTCGTGATCGAAGAGATCGTGAAGGCGCTGAAGGACATGCTTCAGGGCGGCGCTGTCAAGCCCGATATCTCGGCGTGGAAGAGTCGAGTGAGCGGTTGGCAGGAGCAGTTCCCATTGCACTACGCCGCAGCCGAACCCGGTGACGCTCTGAAGCCGCAGTACTGCCTCGAGCAGTTGCGCGACAACTCTCCGGAAGGAACCATTTTGTGCTCGGGCGTCGGTCAGCACCAGATGTGGTCGTCGCAGTATTGGAACTTCAAGGAGCCCTACACCTGGGTGAACTCGGGTGGCCTCGGCACGATGGGCTTCTCCATCCCCGCAGCCATCGGTGCCAAGGTCGGTCGACCCGATCGCACGGTCTGGGCCGTCGACGGTGACGGTTGCTTCCAGATGACGGCACAGGAGCTCGTCACAGCGAGTGTCGAGCGCATCCCGATCAAGGTCGCGGTGCTCAACAACTCGTATCTCGGCATGGTGCGCCAGTGGCAGGAGATGTTCTATGAAGAGCGCTACAGCGAGGTGTACTTGTCGCCCGAAGTTCCCGACTTCGTCAAGTGGGCCGAGGCGATGGGTTGCGTCGGTATTCGTGTCGAGAGTCCCGAAGAGGTCCAGCCGGCGATCGAGAAGGCCAACAGCATCGATGACCGCTCGGTCGTCGTCGAGTTCCGCGTCGACGCGAGCGAGAAGGTCTTCCCGATGATTCCGGCCGGTCAGAGCAACGACGACATCTTGCTGCACCCCGATCAGTGTAGTGTCAGGGAGTATCTGCGATGAGCATCACACCGACCGCATTGTCCAATCAGCCGGCGCACCACATCTTGTCGGTGCTCGTGCAGAACCGGCCCGGAGTGCTGGCGCGAGTCGCCGGCCTCT
>Ga0181582_10002468_pt1 | contig 14629 bp, 30 predicted proteins | sample 071ome_32_FD_132438 | JGI IMG/M metagenome (GOLD analysis project Ga0181582, IMG submission 132438) | Coastal salt marsh microbial communities from the Groves Creek Marsh, Skidaway Island, Georgia - 071405AT metaG (megahit assembly) | ecosystem: Environmental > Aquatic > Marine > Intertidal...
TAAACAACTGAGATCTATCTTTTGGATTATCTTCATTGTATACTTCTAAGATTTTAGCTTTCAAATCTTCAGGAATTTGTTCTAAGTCAATCAGTGTTTTATTACGAGACCAGTTACGCTTTACTGTCTCGTCACAACTATTTATATCTTCGAACATTGCCATACGCTTTTTAGTAATTGGCTTTTGACGAGTACCCATAACAAAGCTGTTATCCGGTGATAAGACATTTGGAACACCGTCACCAGCATCACCTTTAATAATATGCTCAACTAAATATTGTTCTGGATCTGAGTGCTTAATCCAGCGTTTACGAGTTGGATCGTACTGTTGTACATTAGCATATTTGTGTAGTTGTACATAGTCTTTGTCACCAGACAAAATAAGCAAAGGCATGCCAGTGTTGAGTGGTGTACCTTCGGTATGTACAATTGTACCAATGATGTCGTCAGCCTCAGCTGTATCGATTTGAATTACCTTATAAGGAAAGAATGTTTTCAGATCTTCGCGAATATTATTAAGTGCTGCAAAGATCTCATTCCAATTTAACTCAGACTCTTGGCGAGCTTTTTTACGTGCTGCTTTATAATAAGGAAAGTAGCTACGACGCCAGTAGTTCTTATCATCACAACAAATGATAAGTTCACCAAAGTCTTCGTGGAATTTTTTACGATTAAAGCGTAGTGAGTTAAGCACCATATGGCGAATCATATTCTCATCTACTTGTGCGTTGTGATGGTTACCAATTTGTACCATCATGTTTGAAATCATAACTTGATTTAAGTCTACTAAAATAGACATGTGTTTCTCCTAATCTATATACCTAATTAATCTATTATAGTTATATAGAAATGTCAACCGTTATTCTTCTAAATTATCAATAAATTCATAAAGAATACGTTCTTCATCATCAAAAAAGTTAAATGTAGAGTCTGATATTTTTTGCATAGCATACTTTTGGTTTTCAGATCTATGACCTAAAGCTCGTACAGTTTCTATTATCATAAAGATATCGCGTATACACTCGGGATTATTTCTTACGTCATACCCGTTTTCCCATAACGCTTGAACTATGTCAAGCGCTACGTGGAATCCTATTTCGGCAAAGAACATTGATGTTTCGTTGTCTTTATCAATATCTTCTATTACGTGTAAAGTTTTCTTTTTTGGAAACTCAATTATATTATCACTCATGTGTAAGCCTTAAGGATTAACATATGTTCATTAATCCTCCCATTTGCAGAAGCCGGTTTAGTAGTTAGCTTAGCATATTGTGTATATGATTTAGCTTTAGTAGCTTTCATAAACTCAGTAAAGAATTCTTCTGGCTTACGAATAGTCTTACGGCTAGAAGCTTTTTCATCAAAGTTTTGAATAGTGGTACCACTAATCTTAAAGCCTGATGCATCATTAGTTGTAAGGTGAATCATTTGACGTGTCTTAGTATTAAACAAATACACGCTATCTGAGCCAATTAGCTTAGATGGATCAATACTTACCAGCTTAAACTCTTTTGACTCTTTTAGATATTTTACTCGAGCCACTTGTTGATCAACTGACTTAGGTTTTTTAGCACGTGTTTTACGTACTGCTTTTTTCGACATTGAATACTTTTCAGCTTCGTCAACAATATTCTCAAGAAACTTAAGATAGTCACGCTTTTCTTTAGCTGACATATGACGATAGGCCTCGACAAGATCTTCAGGCTTGTCGTTAATGAGTTCTTTCATTTCATCAACTTGAGGTGTATAGTAATCAATAATAGCTTTTGCAGTTACAGCAGGAGCATCAATCTTTTTCATTTCATCGTAAACTGAGTATTCAGTATCCATACGATCGATTACTTCTTCAATTTCACCAATAAAGTTAGAGGTGTTTTCTTTCATAATGTCGGCAATAGTACGCTTAGGTGTGTCAGTATTTTCTTCCTTAGCTACCATAGCCGCAATACCACGCTGACGAGCTGCAGCAATTTCACGATCTACAATAGCACGAGCAGACTCGTTAAGTTTACCACCATCAAGCATAATCTTACATAAGCTACCAGCAGTCATAGCAAACACACGTTCGGGGCTAGCCTTAAACTCAGTAAGTGCTTGCTTTTCTAAATTAGCTTTGATCCATTCAGCGGCCCACTTAAACCCATCCTTTGGTTCATAGAAATAACCATAATGACGAAGTGTTTCGCGGATCCGATCATTATAATCACTAGCAGATACTGCAGACCAATCAGTAGTAGCAATACCAACCTTAGCCTCTTCAGCTAAGATTGATTTGCGTGCATTTGACGGTTTAACCTTTTTGATTTTTTTAGCGATATTTCGAGCCATGATATATCCTTTTTAATTTTGATAGAACTATTCTATCAAAATGTTTTGAGAATGTCAACCGTTAATTTAGTCCATTTGCAAACTATTTAATAAAAATGTCCATTGATCTCCACGTGCTTGCCAATTATATAGACTATCGGTAAATTGTTTCATTACACCAATTCCATTATTTACGTTTGTCATTTTGCTTTCATCGCCAAGTGTTTCTACGATCGAAGCAAGATTAGCATGGAATCGTTGAGCGTGTTCTTTTTTATCTTCGGTATAGTCATACATTTGTGTCATATTCATTGCGGTCTCAGGTAAAGCTGCAAGTGAAGAGTGTACACAAACTAGACCTGCAGACATTGCTTCAATCAAACATAAGCATGAAGTTTCTTGCCATGTCGATGGATATGCAAAAATATGAGATCGCTGTAACTCATGACGAATACGATCATTCGACACGGCACCGTGATAATTAATATGTTCGTGATCTTCGAGTTGTTTAAACAAATCTTGGTATGGCTCATCTCGCTGTGGCCATCCATATAGCTCAAAAGAAGAAAATACATTTAATTCAATATTTGTATATTGTTTTGATAAAGCATCAAAAGCTGCATACAATACGTCAAGTCCACGATGTGGTGTTGAAAAATAAATTAAACGTAATTTGTCAGTAGGCTTTTCAACTACATCAATAGGTTTAATTGCATTGCGCAATACAATACCAGCTGAATATGGTACACCAAGATATGCTTTGTACATAGCCTGTTGCCAATGAGAAACAAATACAAGCTTATCATATTTCTTCCAACCATCGTCTTTTAGGTGTTGTACTTCAGGATCCATTGGTAAATCATGCAACCAATAAATCTTTTTCTTATCGGGATCAAGTTCACGCGATCGACTTTGAATAATTTGAAATTGATCAAGCAATTCTGGATCGACATGCTCTCGCAATCGATCCGCCATCAATTCAGTACCACCCTTAGCGTTTTTATTTAGCTCGTTAACTTCCAAAAGTATCTCCATTCACTCGTTTTAATCTATCCCAACGAAAGCTACGCCATCCTTGGTTTTCAGTATCCCATACTACACATACATCTGGGTTAGGTTTCTTTTTCTGAATATGTTCCTCAACATCGACTTGTTCTGGTAACAAAACTTCAGTAAGGGTTGCTAGCATATTGCGCTCTGTGCCATCAGCTTTTTCAAAAGCTACTAATACTTCACCTTCATGCAATAATTCAAGTACTTCAGACTTGTCCATCTCCATAATTCCTCGTATTTTCAATTTCATTTGCTAGTTCATTATATCCACCAATGTGTTTTTTGTGCCAAAATATTTGAGGCACGGTACGCACGCCTGGAACTTGTTCTTGCAGTTCTGCAAAGAATTCTTTTTGTTGAATACTTTTGTATTCATAAGCTAACTCGTATTGATCACATAGTTCTTTAGCTCTATCACACCAAACGCAATTAGTATTTCCATATATTGTAATCATGTTAAATCTTCTTCTCTTAATCGCCTTTTCATATACTCATAATAGCGTTCTTGTTTTTCAAACCCTTTATAGTTTCTATCGATAGGTTCAGACTCTCTAGGCTTTTCAATATTATCAATCATATTGAGTATATCTCGCTTATATGAATTTGCCTTTTCAAATGCTTCAACTACATCAGGATGGGTTGTACCTTTTCTATATCGTTCAACCATAGCATTTTCTAATAGTTCAGCAAACGCTACAAACTTATTTTTCAAAATCATTTATTCGATTCTCCACGTAAAGCAGCTTTTTCCCATACTATATATGCAACTATTCCAATGATAAGCGTAAGTATATCACCAGCAAATATTCCGATTTGAATATAATAAGCGCAATATATACACACTAAGTAATCAAGCCATCTCATTAATATATCTTTTTCTTTTCATAAGTGAAAGGTTTAGTCGTAATAAATTCTATTTTGCATCCCTCCCAATCAACACCTTTTAGCATTTTGTTGTTGAGTCTTTTTATATCTTTCATTAAAAAGACTCGCACAGATTGAGTACCATCTTCCTCGTCAAAGTATAAAGTCACTTGATATAAGTCACTAAACAACTTTTTAAGCCAGCCGGCTTCTTCTGTCAGCTTTTTGACACTTTTATTTGTCAATTTATTTCTCCAATGCTGTAACCATTCTAATACTATCTATACGTAATGTCAACTAATAATCTTATAAATATTCATAACCTGATGTGTTAAACTATACAATGTTTTTATTATGAAAAAGAAATTGTATAGGATAAAACAAATGCTAAGGATTATTTTAGGTAGTGTACTTATGGCTACATTATCTACAGCAGCTTTCGCACAAACAGTAACGAATGACGCAGATGGTTTGTTCGACAGCACTAGCTATGTTGAAACCGATAGTACGACAAATAATACTACAACTAGTACAGTAACCACTGACAATACGAATACTAACACTTCGACTATCACTAGTGATAATACAAATACGAACACTAATACTAACACTTCGACTATCACTAGTACGAATACTAATACTAATAACAATAATAATACTAACACTAGTACGAGTACGTCGACAAATACAAATACAAACACGAATAATACAACGATAGATCAAACAACTGATTCTACGATAGATCAAACAGTAAACCAAACTACTGATTCTACAATTGATCAAACTGTAAATACTACTAGTAATATTACTACAAATAATACTAATACTAACATAAACACTTCTACTAGTACTAATACCAATACTAATAACAATACCAATAATACAACTATCGATAGTACTGCAAATAATACTAACACTAATGTTAATACTAATGATAGTAACATTACTCAAGAAGTGATATCCCCTCCACCTTCAGCTATAGCGCCGTCAATACAATCAGGCGGAAATGATACATGTACTGTGTCATATTCTGCAGCTGTACAAACTCAGATACTCGGCGTGTCTGGTGGTGGCCATATCCGTGATCTTAATTGTGAACGCCTTAAAAATGCAAAGACTCTCTATAATATGGGAATGAAAGTTGCAGCAGTAGCGTTAATGTGCCAAGAAGAAACTGTGTATAAAGCTATGGAAATGGCTGGTACACCTTGTCCTTATAAAGGAGAAATTGGTGATACTGCACAAGCATTATGGGATAATGATCCCGAGCGTCAGCCTGTAGATGACGGAAAGGAAAAGAATGATACAACGACTGCTATTACTGTCGGTGGTATTCTTCTGGCTATCCTCCTCGTCCTATAGCCAAGAATATACTTACGATGGTCAGCTGACCCAAGACGATATTGATCAGAGTACTCTTTATGGCTCACCTGATGATATTGACTTGATGGACGAAGGCCTGGCTTATATGGATCAAATTATTGTTCCAAATGATTATGACGCTACTACTGGCTGCTTACTTGTTCAAACGAGAGAATGGAATGGCACTTCTGGTGGACAATGCGCAAATGGAATTGATGGAACTTATACGTTTGGATATGGTCAGACTGTTATTGCTCAAACACAAGATGCTATAGCCGAGGCTCTTAAAATTGCTGGTATAACCGTAGTAGGTTATCGTTGGCAGTGGAGAGTGAAAAATGCTGATACCAATTATTATGTCGAACAAAATCAATCTTCTGCTGATCCACTTATTGTAACTGTAACAGTAAAAGATAAAGACGGTAATATATTAGACGAGCGCGAGTGGGATTATTCTTACTATATTTACGATTGGGAACAAAAATATGGTATGCATTGGTATGATCCGTTTATTTCAGGTGAAGACATTGATACAATTACACTTGAAGTAGAAGCATATGATGCAGGCTATTGGGCTGGTTACTATGGACCCGAATTTGGTTCTGCTGCGATTTACAGTATATTAGTTGTTGAACCTCTAGATCCTTGTAAGCAAATCCCTATTGTAGATCCTACCTGTGAAGGATTTATTGGTGAAGCTCCAGCAGAAGATCCAGCAGTAAAAGAATTAGTAATTATTGAGTCTACTGGATCTATCCCTTTATCGGAAGACGAGCTAGCGGTATTAGAGTCATTAGAAGAACCTGCAGCTATAATTGAAGAAGTACCAGTAGAAATCGCAGAAGCTCAACCTGAAGAAAAACAAACTTCAAATGTTGACGCTTTGTCTGTAGCTCAAAACGCAGAAGCTAATGCTTTAGCAGACGCTGCATCTACAATAGAAAATACTTTAGCAGCTACTGAGTTAGCAGCGTTGAGTGACATAAATCAATCTCAACAAACAAGCCAACAATCCCAACAACAATCTCAACAATCAATGCAAGAAGCTCAAAATTCTTCTCAGCAATCTCAACAACAGTCACTGACTAGTAGTGGAATGTCTGCTGATGGATCTATAGATCTAAATCAAACAATGCAAGCTCAGCTTTTAGAAAACAATGGAATGCAAGAAAATAAGATTCAAATTGATATCACTGTAGAATCTTTTGAAATAGCAGCGTTAGACAATGCAGTCAATGATGCGATTATGAATTTAATTAAGTTAGAACAAAACGTTATAAGAGAACAAATCGAAGAATCTAACCAAGAAGAAGAATTAGTTGAGCCAGTTTCAAACGAAGAAGAAGATGAATTAGTAGCTGCAGCATTAGCTGGCAGTGATGATGAAGATGCTCAAGCTGCATTACTAGGATACAATCCAAACTTTAGAGCGTATCAACAAGATCAAATAGCTGATGCAGACTTTTATAAACCTAAAGATATTTACGAAGGCCAGCAAAATTATGATAATCCTGCGGCACGTTTCTTTAATGGCGCTTCGGATAGTAAACATAACGAAATGGTAAGACAACAATACGAGAGGTGAACTATGGAACATATAGAACATTGCCATAAAATGGCACAAATGGCTAGCATTGCATATTTAAATGCAAAAGAAGCTAAGCCAAAGTTTGATAAACTTGGATATAAGAATCATCGCTTTATTAGCGATGATGGTGCACAAGTACATATTGTTTGGAATAAAAAAGAATTTGCTTTATGCTTTCGTGGCACTGAGCCTAGTCAATTTTCAGATATTAAAGCAGATCTAAATGCATTACCTGATAGAGCAAATAATGGTCAAGGGTTTGTACACAATGGATTCCAAGAAGAAGTGAATAAAGTATGGGATGAAATTGGAAAGCATATTCATCACGCTGATGGAAAACAATTATTCATTACGGGCCATTCCTTAGGTGGTGCAATGTCAACAATCGCCGCTAGCAGGTTAGGTGATCAGGTGACATGCTTATACACATATGGATCCCCGCGCGCAGGCACGAGAAAATTTGTTAAATCAATTGCTTGCCCACACTATCGCCATGTAAACAATAACGATATTGTACCAAAAGTACCATTTGCATTTTTAGGTTACAGACACCACGGTACACTACGTTATATTAACTTTTACGGCAATGTTCGCAAGATGACTTATTGGCAAAGATTTAAAGATGGATGGCGTGGTCGCTTTACCGCATGGAAAAATAAAAAACCATTCGATGGCGCAAGAGATCACGGTATGGGTAACTATGTAAAATACACGGAGAAGAATAATGGATTTGATTGCTAGAATGTTTGGCGATACATTATGGATTTATACAGCTATTGCTGGATCACTCGTTGGTGCAGCATTTTTGGCATGGTTTCGAAATACGCATGCAGCACTTTACCTTATGTCAAAGGTTGATGCGTTCCTAGATTATTTGATTGATCGCTTTGGCTGGGATTGGTTACAAGACGATCCTGAAGCATGGCGGAAAAGGTATCCAAAGGTTACTAAAAAAATCGATGAAATCGAAAGGAGACTCGATGAACTGGATAAAAAGTAGACTCAAGGAGAGAACATCATGGGATGGAGCGGCATTGATTGCTCTAGGTCTTATGGTTTTATTTTTAGCACCATTAGCAAAGATTGCTGCAGGTATTGCAATTGCTTATGGCGCTTGGACAATTTGGAAGAAAGGATAATCAAATGGCAGCAAAAACACTCGAAGCTGGATCAAAGTATGCAGCATTAGACGCAGACGGTGATGGAGTAATTACCGATGAAGAAATGGCTCGTGCAAAAGAAATTGCAGAGTTTGAACATAAACAAAGATTGCGTGAAAACGAAGATAAAAAAGAAGATCAAATACGTGCTATGGCATGGTTTGCCCTTTGGGGTATGTTGTTGTATCCTATTCTTATTTTGGTTACTTCGTTCTTTGACGTAGGTGGAGCGGCCGACATTATTGGTGATATTGCACCAACATATTTTGTAGCTATTGCTGGTTTGGTTGCAGCATTCTTTGGTGCTCAAGCATATTCAAAAGGCAAAGGTTCTAGCTCGGATGATGATTATTAATGTACGAGTATAGAGCAAAAATTAATAGAGTCGTTGATGGCGATACTGTAGATGTAGATATTGATCTAGGTTTTGGTATCGTCCTTACCGACGAGCGAGTGCGTATCATGGGTATTGATACGCCTGAGTCGCGTACATCTGATAAAGTTGAAAAGCTTTTTGGATTAGCGTCAAAGTATAGATTACAAGAATTATTAGGCGAGTATGCAATTCTTAAAACTCAAGTAAGTAAAAACGGTGAGGATATGAAAGGTAAATTTGGTCGTATCCTTGGTGATTTTATTGTTGAAGAGTTTGAAGGTGATGAGCGTATGGTCACTGATGTTCTTATTGAAGAAGGACATGCTGTTGCTTATTTTGGTGGATCAAAAGAAGAAATACAAATGAAGCATATGGCAAATAGAGAAAAACTTTTACGCGAAGAAATTGTTTCGCGTGAAGACTACGATAAAGAAGTAGCAAAGGCGAAGGAGTAATCGCATGGCAGAGTTCGAATTTGCGGGAATGACTTTCCGCGGTGGTAAAATGATGGTAGTCCTCACCGCACTTTCGACTCTAGCTGGAGGTGCATGGGCTGGATTTGAATTTTATAAAGACTATATGGATATGAGAGAAGTTGTTCAAAATATTGACGTAGATGCTATAGCAGCAGAAAACGCTCAAGTAATGTTAAAGATGGATGAACAAATGCTTCGTATTGAAGAAGCAATTGAATATACACGTGACATTAAATCTGATTTAAGAGCAGATGTATTGGAAATGGAAAAGCTTGTTGAAAGACTCGAAGATAAGACCGACGCATCTGAGGATAGAGTAAAGGATTCGCAAAACTCTATTGAGGCTACACTCGAGGGTGTGCGAAATGAAATGAATCAGGTTCAGAAAGATGTAACATCATCTATAAGAGAAGTTGAAGCTGTAATACGTGAATCTGAAAAAGATGTACGTAATACTATGAGAGAAACTGAAGACCGTATTGATGCTTCTATGAGACAACTTGATAAAGATATTCATGAAAAACTACAAGAGGCTTTGGATAATCCATTAAATGATTAAAAGAATAAAACATAAACTAAAGGAGCTATGGAACGTCGACAGTATGATTGACTTAATTGTCGACCTGCTCCTTATAGTTTTTGATGTTTTATATTCTCCTATACTAATATTAGTAAGATTGTTTAGACATTTCTTTAATGAATGGTTGGTAAACACTCTTAAAAGATTTTTAAAATGGTTTGCACATAAAGTTTTAAGAATACCAGAAGTTAGGAAAGAAAATGATTGATCCAGTCAGCGCCATAGGAATGGCGACAGCGGCGTACAATGGCATTAAAAGTGCTATTGCTACAGGAAAAGAAATTTCAGAGATGGGTTCCACTCTTAATCAATGGGCTACATCTCTTTCAGACTTAGACTTTGCGCATAAGCAAGCTCAAGATCCTCCTTTTTTTAAGAAGGTTTTTGGTGCTAGTGAAATAGAACAAAATGCATTGGAAGTCTGGGGCCAAAAGCAAAAAGCAAAAGAAATGCGTGAAGAATTACGTAGCTATATTAGCTTATATTATGGCCCATCTGCATGGGACCAAATTGTTGCTATAGAAGGACAAATGCGTAAAGAACGTAAAGAAGCGATCTATGCAGCAGAAGAAAGAAAACAAGCTATAATAGAATGGCTTGTTGGAATTATAGCTGCATTGGTATCAGCAGCAATACTATTTGTTATATTCTATTTTATCGGAGTTAGTCAAGGAAAGTGGTAAAATGTGGATACTATTATGGATGCAATTAGGTGTTAATGGAATCAAATACTATCACGTTGATACGTTTGGCACAGAAAAAGAATGCGTAACTGAGCTAAGTAAAGCTAGTGTTATGGTATCAAATGAACGCGAAAATATGGCATGCTTATATGTTGAGCAATGAAAATAATACGGTATAAAAATAAATATATTGTATACGATAAAGGAGGCTATGTATTATGCATAACCTCTTACAAAAGAATAGCTTTATCTTTTATGAAGGATTAGGTTTTTCTTCTAACCAATTATAACAAACATAGTCTGTTGGATAAAATGGTTGAGCTGTTGGATCTTCTGGCATAGCTGTAAATTTACCAGAGGCTGCTGCTATTGCAATAGAATCGATACACTGTTTTTCTGTTGGAAAGATGTATGGTGCCATTGATACAAAGCAGTTGTTTAATTCAGCAACACCGGCTTGGCATATCAAAACTATTGCAATAAACATTTACTTATTCCTTTTTGCGTTTTTGGATCGTGCTTTACGCTTATTCGAACCAATTTTTCTGCGACCTTTAGGCGGTCTGTTTTTTCGAGGCCATGGCATAATCTTTTCTCACTTTCATTTTCTTTTGTTTTTCAATTTGGCGTTTTGTCTGAAGCCTTTCACGGGCTTCTTTTTCTTCTTTATAAGAGTGTACTTCTTTTTGAATTTTAGTTTCTTTTCGTCTTAACCTAGCTGCTATAGATCGTTTGAGTCGTTCTCCGCGTGATGGTCTATATACAATCGGTTCGTCTGTTTGAATATCTTCATTCATATCTTCACCTCTTATTTTAAGTTTTTGGTGGGAATACTAAAATACACATGATCATTTGTTCTCATATAGAATTTACGATCTTGTGGAACACGCCCACCTCCGTGTTTAGACAACCAGCTATCGTATAGACGAATACGAGATGTATCGTCTTTATTCACATCAAATACTATACGTTCGATTTCTGGATGTTTTTCTGCGTGATGTTTTCCTATAGCTATAATAGTTCGAATGAACCGAATAGCGTAATAACCCTCCTGTCCAGTGAGCGAAAAATTTTCTTGTTGGCTTAATGCTGGATCACGAATCGCGCCATAGGCAACTTTTCTTTGAAGATCGTGATAAAGATTAAGCTCAATATTTCTACCGGTCGGTGTAACCCATGTATATTTCCATTCTTTCAATCTAGGTATTTTAACTTCAGTAAATTCTATCATATTACCATTTCCCTAGAGGACAAGTTGCCTTTGCTATTTTACGCTTAGCAGGCATAAAGCATTTGCATACTTTACAGATTTTTTTAACTTTATCATATTCGTCGCATACTCGACATTTATCATATCGTTGTGCAACTACTTTATTATTTACAAAAAATCTTTCAGTATTTAAAAACATAATTAATTAAACCATAAATGTAAAAGCGGACCGCTTATATCGTCACATGGGTCATCGACAAAATGGACGAACCATTCGTCTAAATCCATATGCTTCCTTTTTGTTGTTAAACTTAATCTTATTTCTATTTATAATAAATAAAAGGTTATGAAGCATATATTACTACTATCACTCATATTCTTAACTGCATGTAACATTTCTGAGGAGGTCCAAAATAACCCGGATTCTCCTGCTCACGTATTGCTAGCAACAAATTATCTAGGATACCATGAAGTAAAAGATCGTAAGTTATTACTCAATTACTTAGGTATAGATCCTTCTCGTATAGAATGGTGTGCAGCATTTACAAATAGCATACTAAACGAAGCTGGTTATGCAGGATCTGAAAGTGTAAGCAATGTTCCTCTTATGGCTCGTAGTTTTTTAACTTGGGGCACTCGAGTAAAAGAACCTAAGATAGGTGATGTTGTTATATTCTCGAGAGGTGATGATGGTTGGCAAGGACACGTAGGATTTTACGTAAAGAATGTAACAAAAAATGGTAAAGAATATTACTTAATGCTTGGCGGTAACCAAGGCGATGAAGTTTCTTTTTTAGAATATCCAGTAAGTAAAGTATTAGGAATAAGAAGACTTAATCCTGATTTACACACACTGAATCCTCTCCATTTACAAGATCAGTCTCAAGTATTAACTGCGCAGTTGAACAATCCCAGCGAGTTTGATAACTATCATATTGAGTATATTTTAACTCACCTTGAACAAGACTTATAACAAACAAAACCCACATTATTCTTTCACTTCAATTCTCATACAGATTGCTTGAAAGTTAGGTGGAAAGTGTCCATGCTGACCTCCAACATCAAAACTTAATTGTTCTCGAGCAGTAAAGCATTCCATATGCGTTTCAAATACACCATTGCCAACAGTCATAATTTGACTATCCCAATAAGTAACTAATATTAATAACCAAGCCATAGCTTATCTCCTTTTAATATTCAGTGGGGAGACTTTCCGCGGTGCCTCCCCACCTATCTTCTCTGTACACCGGAAGACCGTGCCTCATAACGTGCTGAGGGTCACACACCATTCCAAAGACTGCAGATCGTTGGGTGGATTTTAACTGGCGTCCCCTGTAGGATTCGAACCCACGGCCTAGTGCTTAGAAGGCACTTGCTCTATCCTGCTGAGCTAAGGAGACAAATTTTCAAATTCTTTTTCATCTCTTAATGTTTTTAGCATTTGTTCATAAGTAAAGAATAGTTGCTCGAACTTCCATTCATAGAGTTGTTGCATACCCATAAGAGCATTAGTTATTTCATCAATAGTTGGTTCACGTTCACCATCACAAATCTGCGTATAAGCAGTTTTGAGATCATTGCAAATAGCCCAACAATCCATAATTTTTTCTTCTAAGTCATATGGTTTAGTCATTATTATTACCTTATTTAACAAAGGTTGAGGTATATGTTTGGCCGTCTACTTTAAACGTAATTGTTGTATGACTATAGATCGTACGTTCTTCTCGTGTGTATCGAGTTACGTTAGTACACTTACGCTGAGTAGTTGGTTGTGTATTACGATTTCTTTTAGCGTTATCTTCTGCACCAGCAATACCACCAAGGATTGCACCAATTGCAGCGCCATCATCATTACCCGTTAAACCTTTACCAAGTATTCCACCAATAATCATGCCGGCTAAAGCATCTGCACCAGCAGAACCTTGATTGTTATGCACTTGTACATTAACACATTCTTGAGTAGTATATGGTACGTCTTCATAAACAGTACGATAAACATCTTCTATGTAAGCGTTAATTCTTTCAGCTGATGCTGTACTTGCGGTAAGTGCAACCGCCATTGCTATAGGGAGTTTCATGTCTTTCTCCTTGCGATATTCTCAGCAGTCTTTTTCCAAGTCTGCCATTGATTTTCTACGTCATAACGATGCGTAACATTCCATTGACTAGACAATGAAGAATATAGCTGTATAGCTTTCTTTTTATTACTGATATTTTGTACAAGGCGAAGCTGAGTATCACCTATGTTAAGTTCTTCAAGAATGTCGTATTCAATATTAAACATTTTGACGAGCCTTTGCGAAACGTAGGATTTGATGGTCTAGTTCAGTTAGACCTTTGAAAGAAGCCTTTTCAGCAAGATGTTCTCCAACACGAGCATATGCATTTGATAGCATATCATTTTTTTCAGTTGCGGCCATAGTCATCATAGTACGACCAAAGTTTGCAATTGTATATTGAGCTGGAGTCATGCAATGTGGATCTAACATATTGTACCTTTCACTAGTTATATATCTAATCTAATACTTTTTTCACAAATGTCAATAGCTATTCTTCACTTTTTTCACTTTTTTCTTCTTTTATTTCAGAAATAGTTTTGTTGAGGGAGAGCACTTCCCCCTCAAGCTGAGCGATCTTTTGCTTTAAAGCATTATTTTGATTCCACATATTCTGATCCATGGATTGCACTTCAGTATAAACTAAGTACACTATAGCTCCAATAACAGCTATTGTCACTCCAATTGCGTAAAAAACAAATTCCATTAGCAATCTCCACTAGCATCCCAGACCCATTTAGTGTATTTATATTTTGGACCAAAGATTACTACATCATCGTCACCAACTTCAGTAAAGACTCTATCGTCGTAGTCTTTGTGGATATATGCAGGCCCACCCCAGATACGACGAGCTCTTACATATTCATCACCTCTGAATCCTACATAGTGTACAGTTCGCATATTAAACTCCTTA
>Ga0181582_10002469_pt1 | contig 14628 bp, 10 predicted proteins | sample 071ome_32_FD_132438 | JGI IMG/M metagenome (GOLD analysis project Ga0181582, IMG submission 132438) | Coastal salt marsh microbial communities from the Groves Creek Marsh, Skidaway Island, Georgia - 071405AT metaG (megahit assembly) | ecosystem: Environmental > Aquatic > Marine > Intertidal...
AAATCAGAGACAACGTAGGAAGGGATGAAACCGAAATCGAACGAGGGCGAGTCCCCCTCCATTGGGCCCCTCTTGACGCAAACCCAAGCCGTTGCCGACTCGCGTGCGGCTTCTGGATCGCCCTCGAGGAGAGATGTGCTTGCGAGGCCCCATTGGCGGGCCCTATTGGGGCCCGCCGGACATGCGGAGTCACTCGGTGAGTGACACACACTGAGCGCGCCGAGAAGGTGGGACACGTTTGTTCTGGCGCGCAGTGCTCCCTCCGCTGGGGCTCTTCCGCGCCCGGCACACCCAGCCGTGACAATAACGTGACAACATAACGCCAGGCCACAGAAATCGGCGTTGAGACACGGCCAGCGTCCCAGGGTCCCGCCCCCAGGAGACAGCAGGGACTTCCCCTTCGCTTTTGAGTGCGGGCTCGCTGGGTGCCAAGTGCCAGAACGGGAATGAAGAGGGGCTACCCCGCAGACGGAGACCAGTGGCGAGGCGGGCCCCCGCCGCGGGAGGGGGGGCGCCCCCGGTTCGACCACGGGGGCCCCCCACCCCCCCGCCAAGTCCCCCCCCAGGGGCCCCCTCCCCAGTGGGGAAGCCAGGCCGGGTTTGACGGGGCCGCCACGCCCCGGAGACCCGTCGAGCAGCGGGGTTACCGCGCCGAGGTGAGCGCGGGGCAGGGCACCTATCACCTCCCGGCCGCAGCGACGCCGGGATAAGCGTTGCGAATACCGAGCCACCCATCGTCCCTGTTGCAGGAAGCATCCCCGAGCAGGCAGGTGCACGAGCCGCTGCCGAAGAGCGAAGCCAGGCCGGGAGGGGCGCTGATCGAGTCCCAGTATAGCCACGCGGAGAACGTGACGTATGCCAAGGAGTATGCCGGGCAGATCAGCACCCACCTGGGGGAGCTCACCAAGTTCATCACGGGCACACTAGCAGACTCGCACACGGCCGAGCTGGCCAGTGTCACAGCGGAGAGGGACGCGCTCAAGGCGGAGGTGGAGGCGCTGAAGAGGGAGCTTGCGGCCAAGTCGAGCGAGTGCGACGGCCTCCGGGCCCTCCCCGGCCGACCTGGGCCTGCCCCCCCCCCGCCAGGCAGCTGGGCCCCCCCTGGGGGAGGCGGCGCGCCCCCGCCGCAGGGGTACGGAGGGCCGGAGGCTGGCTTCCGCGGCGAGGGGGGCTATGGTGCTCCGCCGCCCAACTACCCGGGGTCGGGCGGCCCAAGCCAGGGAGGAGGCTACGGCGGGGGCATGGATGGAGGCTACCGCGGGGGGGTCGGGCGCGGGGGCGGGCGCGGCCCGGGGAGGGGCAGGGGGGGCTGGTGAGCCGCTACAAGACGGAGGGGGTGGACGCGGGACAGCCGAGAGGGCGGGTGCCTTCGGAGGCCGATGCCGCGACGGCTTGGGGTTAGCTGCCCCCCGCCTGAATCGGTATGCCTGGCGGGGTACGCTTTACCGCCGGTGTAAGTCTCCTGGCGATGAGAGGCCTCTTTGTTGGGTTGCCGCTTCCGTCTCCCGCGGTAGAAGGTAGCACGCCCGTCCCATCCACACGGGCTGGAGCGGGTCGCCCGGCCGCCCACAAACCAGCGCGATGACCTTGGCCTCCCAAGCGTACCGGGGGGGGCAGTTCCGCAGGATAGATTTCGTCCCCGCAACGCGGCCCGACAAGCCGTCAGACCTCCCCCGTCATGGCGTAGTCGTGCTGAATCGCATGAAGCAGGTGCGTGCGGTCATAGGGTCGGGGAGCTCGAGCCCTGCGCAGCGGACAAAAGACCCGCCGTTGCGCCTCAAAACCTTGTATATGGTTCCCCGAGGCCATGTACTGGTCCACCAAGCCTTTTTTGCAGGAAACCGCGCTGTGTCCGTCGTTCCTCGCCTCGGGAGATGACGTGTAATCCCGACCACGATCGGCTCTTTGCCAGTTAGAGTTCGCGCCGTTTCCCCCCTACCCTCTGGTTTTTGGGGGCTCCCTCATGCCCGACAGCTTTCAAAGTACATGCATCTCCGTGCCTTCGCTGCAGAACGACAGAGAGCCCCTCACTGAGGAGGCGACGCCAACGCAAGGCGTGATGGGGGCCGGCACTGCCCCCGCCACCCAGGTGAGGCCTCCCGGGGCATCTTCGCGCCTCAATGTGGAACCAAAGTGTTTCATGTGGTACATTGTAAGCTATAATACGTAAATGTGACGTATTACGGCCTGGTGTGGAGGAATCGAGCACCGTCTGGATCGCGGCTCCGAGAGCGGAAGTGGCCGCGCATTCGGGGATACGACACCGCTACCCCCAATCTGCCCCTCGCCATCGCAGCTGTCACGAGAGGAGGATGTGCCGGTTGCATGGAAGGGAGCTCGGAGGATCGGGGCGGGATATGCGAACCTCGGGAACACCTGCTTCATGAATTCGGTCCTGCAGTGTATGACGCACACCGCGCCTCTCGCTGAGTTTATTTTGTCGCGGGAACTGCGGCCTACGAGGTACGTGACGAACGTCCGGCGGCGGACGAGCTCCTCTTGCCAGGACGCAAAGGTTCCTCGCCGGGAAGCCCGCATCCCCACACAGCAGCCCCTGCACCCAGGGTAGGCACCAGACGCGGCCCCGTGGGCTTCGGACACCCCCGGCTCGGGACACTTGAGGCATCCACCTCCGCCCTCTGCTCGCAGTGCATCTTTCTGCGCTGTGAAGACGATCGCAGACCACGTGCGGCAGGCGCTGGGCCAGTCAGGCAAGGTCATGCGGCCCGTGGGGCATGCCCGGAGCCTGCGCCACTTCAACAAGGGGTTCCGGCTGGGGAGGCAGGAGGACGCCCACGAGTTTCTCCGGTGCCTCCTGGACGCGTTGCAGGAGGCTTGCATCAAGGGCATTCGCCCACGCCCCCCGGTCCCCGTACAGATGAGCACGTGGGTGTCGCGGATGTTTGGGGGCATGCTCTGCTCTGAGGTCAAGTGCCTCTCGTGCGGGCACCCGTCCCGCAAACGCGACCCGTGCATGGACATCTCCCTCGAGATCAACCGTGCGGGGTCCCTGCAGCGCGCGCTGGAGCAGTTCACGGCCCCCGAGTACCTCGAGGGAGATAACGCGTACAAGTGCGAGAAGTGCAACAAGCGGGTCCGGGCGCAGAAGCGGTTCACCATCGAGCAGCTGCCCCGGGTGCTCACCTTCCACCTCAAAAGGTTCGAGTTCGGGGGCTTCGGATCCAAGATCAACCGCATGGTGGACTACCCGGAGACCATCGACATGGCCTCGTACGTCGAGGACGGCAACGGGCCCCCGCAGCGGTACCACCTGTACGGGGTGCTTGTGCACTGGGGCGGGGGGGTGCACTCGGGGCACTACTTCTCCTACGTCAAGGGGCCCAACGGTATCTGGTACCGCTGCGACGACTGCCACGTGGGGCCCTGCGACGTCCGCCAGGCCCTCTCGCAGAAGGCGTACCTCCTCTTCTACCAGCGGGAGGACGCCCAGCCCCACGTCAGCCAGTACCTCATGGCAGACGGTTTCCAGGCGACCAGGAGGGCGGGAGCGGGCAAGGCGCAGGGGGACGACGACACCGGGGGAAAAAACGGACGGGGGGGGGCTGGGGGGGCGGCTGGCGGGAACAGCCAAGCTCCCGGATTGCTGCAGCCGGCACCCGTGGCGAGGGCAGTCGCGACCCCCCAGACCCCCCTTCCCCCCCAGGGGGCCAATGGCCCCTCGCTGGGCGCGACCGACCGCTCTACGGCTTCCGAGCGAGCCCGGCCATTCCTGGGAGGCCTGTCGTCTCCGGACGGCGGCACGGCTACGACGACATTCGGGAGCACGGAAGCACATGGCAGCCGTCTGGGTCTAGGCGAGCAGTCGGGCCAGGAATCTCTCGAGCGCTCTCGCGCAGGGGGGGCTTCAGCTGATGGGGCACACCCCGCCTTCGACGTCAGCACCCGGGCGGCGTTCAGCACGGCGCTGTTCGCGGGGTCCTGGACCCGCTCTGGCGGCCGGGTGCGCCGCATGTTGTCGACGGGGGTGCAGCTCGTCTCCCCGCAAACGGTCGAGCGCGTCCGCCTGTTCAAGCTGGCGCAGAAAGCCAAACGTCTCGGCGGGCGCGACAAGCTCACGGCGCTGGAGAACATGTTCGTCGACACGGCCACGCGCAAGTGGAAGGCCCTGGGGGCGCTCGAGGAGGCCAAGATCAAGGCCCAGGCCACCGCCGCCGCGGTTTCCTCGGTGACCAGTAAGGAGCGGAAGCGGAGCACACCCTCTGCCATGCTCACCACGACCGCGACTGGCGCCATCGGGAGCCCGGGCGTCCTCAGGGGCGAGGACGAGCCAGGGGCGACCACGATGGCGACGGGGAGGGCGGCCGTGTCGCTGATGCGTCGGTCCAAGTTGGGTGAAGTCGAGGGGTGGGACGCGGGGATCGGGAGCGACGCTAAGTGGGAGCAGCATAAGCTTCAGCGGGCCGTGGACGCGCACACGAAGGGCGCCGGGGTTAAGCGCACCCGCGACTACGATGAGTACGACGCCGACTACGACGCCGGCAAGGTGAAGAAGGTCCGGGCGAAGAAGGAGGAGGTGGGCGGCGTCGACAGTGGCAAGCTCGACGAGGTGTGGCGCGAGAGGAAGGACGGGATCAGCCGTGTCTTTGACGAGCGCGGGAACCGCCTGGAGCGTCAGGACGACCCAGGGGCAGGGAGAGGGCGTGGGCGCGGAAGGGGGCGCGATTCCGGAGGCCGCGGCTTCGTCGGTCGGGCTGGCGGTCGCGGCTGGGGTGGGAGAGACGGATCGCCCGGGCGCGGCAGGGGCGGCCGGGAAGGGGGCTACGGCGGCCGGGGCGGGTTCCGAGGGGGAAGCCAGGGACGGCGTGACTCGGCTGACCGGGGGAGGGGGGGAGGGTTTGGTGGCCGCGGTAGGGGCGGGTCCCCCGGGGGCGCCAGGGGCGGCGGTCGCTTCGGCGGCCGGGGTGGCGGCGTCGGGGACCGGGGTGGCGGGAGAGGCATGGGCGGGAGAGGCAGGGGAGAGAGGGGGTCGTCGCACAGGGGCTGGCGGTGAACTGGCACCGCCGCGGGGACTTTCCGGCAATCACCGCGACATTGAATCACCGCGATGCAAATGTCCCCCTCTCCCTGACCGAACACGCCCTTTTTTCGATCCTGTCGTGACGTGACGCCACGAATCGCGGCTCGCTCGTCCGCTGCCACTCTTTCTTCCTCCCGTGGGGTCGCCCCCGACAATGGCGTCGAGGGTGTTCGGAGGGATGTTCGGTGGCGGGAGGCCTCTACTGAAAGCGGCAGCGACCAGTGGGTGCCTCATGGCCGCTGGGGACCTGACCTGCCAGGTTATCCAGGTGCGCTGCTGCTCCACGCAGTACCTCCTTGCCTCGTTCCCCCGCACCGCCAGATCGAAGAATCCACCCGCCGGACGATCGATTCGTCGTATGTTTCGTCGTTCTCGCCCGCCTTCCTCCCCGTATCGCGGTGGAGAAGCCGAGCTCCGGGTCCCGATGATGGGGATACTTCTGTGGCCCCAGCCGAATCTCACCCCGCGCCGTTTTTTTTCCCGTCGCAGCAGTCAAACTCGCACGCGCAAGCGTCTACTTCGGGAACGGACAGGATTGAGAGCCGCCAGGGCCGGCTAGTGGCCTTCAGTGGGGTGGAAGCGATCGGGGGGCTTCTGAAGGGCCACGACTGGGGCCGCACAGCGAGGTTTGCGTTGATCGGGTGCACACTTCACGGGCCCTTCTTCTTCCGGTGAGAGGCCCGCGAGGCGCCCTAGTTCACTCCCTCGTGCATCCCCCGCTCCTCGCCCCCTCGCTGCTGTCGCGGCTCCCCGTCACCCCCCTCACGGGTCCGTTACCCCACTCGAGTATGGCCCCGTGTGCAGTGGCTTCAAGTGGCTGGATGGGCTGAGCGTGGGCCCGGCTAAGTCGCTCAGGCAGGCGGTGGCGAAGACAGCGGTGGGGCAGGTGACGCTCTTCCCAGCGTACCTGGCCATGTTCTCGGTGTACATGGGGGTCCTCGAGGGTAAGCGCACGCCCACCGAGCTGGGGGACAAGGTCCAGGACTTCCTCTGGCCCACCTTCAAGGCCGGGGCAGCCTTCTGGCCCGCCGCGAACGTGCTGAACTTTATGTTCATCCCGGCAACGGGGAGAGTGGCGTACGTCAACGCGTGTGGGCTAGTGTGGAACTCGTACCTCTCGTGGAGCAACAGCAGTGCAGGCAGCGAGTGACGTGTTGAACCCCGCCGCCGAAGCGTCGCTACGTTAGCCCGGCGGGCCTCTTCGCCGCGGAGCCGGAGAAAGCGAGCAGGCGAGGCCGATTTGCCACCGGCAACCGTGGTCCGTTAGTGCCGCGGGTCCTGGTCCTCGTCTCGCAAGAGGCCCAGCTTGGCCTGCTCCACGAGGTCGTCATGCACCTCGATCGTCCGCAGCACTGTCCGCTTACTCGACTCTTGCAGCTCTCCCCCCAGGATGACCTCGTCCAGAATGTAGTAGGCGCGGTGGAAGTTGAATATGAGGTCGAGCTCGCACACGTTGCCGAAGTACCGGTCCAGGGTCTCGACGAAGTGGTGGATCGTGTCCAGGGCGATCAGCTCATTGTCCTCGGTCGCTATGCCAGCGCAGAAGTATAGCGAGGCGTATCTCCTGCGGAGGAAGGGGGAGGGGGGCAACGGTCGCCTGCCGGCAGCTGCGCAGGGAGACCACCGGGGCAGGGGGCGGACGGCACACGTCAGGGCACGTGCCCCGTCTCGTGGTGAGGAGCGTGCGGAGCGGTTGTGCGGCTGTGCGGCTGGACCTGCACCGCGGGCGCGGAGCGCGGGCGGGCCACCTGTACACAAGCTTCATATCCCGGTAATCCATGAAGTTGCACTGCTTGCTGCCCCGAGTTGAGATGGTGGCGAAGACATCCTTGGCGATCTTCGAACGCTCCTTCTGAGTGAACGTGTTGTACCACTTACCAAGCCGAACCTGCGTCAGCCAGAACGAAGCGGATGGGCGTTGGACGTCACCTTCTCGCTGGTCCCGGCCGCTTGTTGACGCGCGAGGCCCGGGAGACCCGCGGGAGCAAGTTCGTGCCCCTGTCGCTTTCTCCACGCTCTCGGCAGCCGAAGGCCGGGTCACGCACCTTCCCCTGCCTTGAGAGCAGCAAAATGAAAGCAAACCCCATGCGAACCGCTTCCCCCAGGTCCCTCGTGCGGCAGCGCCCCTGTTCTGCCCGCTTGACTCGAGAAGAGGAAGATCGGGGGCACGGCCAAGTTGAGGTCCTCCGGACAATCCGTGCGATGTGTTGATCGGTACCCTGGGGAGTAGCGTGATATGCCCATGCCTGAAGAGCCCGGCCGGACATCTGTCCCACCTACTTCCCGACGCAGCCTGGGGGCCCTGGTCCACGCCGAGTCGGCGTCGCCGACGGAAACGCCAGCTCTGGGCTGTGCCGGCGGGGTGCTGCCAGGGTAGCCACCTGCCATCCTCCTGCGACCCCCTTAAGCCCCACCCGCCACCGTTTCTCCCCCTCATCTACCCTCGGCATACAGCAACGGACGCATGCTCCGCGCCCAGCGAGGACTCTCCTTCCTTGTTGACCCCCTCTGTCGTGGACCCCTCTCCCTCCGTGGCTTCGCATCAAACATGACGGCGACTGACTTCTACTCGGAGATCGTCGCCGCGTCCGGCGCGTTCAAGTACGTAGCCGCACCCTGCGCCCCGTGGGCCAGTCGGCTCTCCCGGGCGCCCTGCCCCGAGATAGCGTGGTGGCTGGCCAGGCCCACCCCCACCCTCGCCCACAAGACGCGCGCACGAAGTCGATACCGGATATTGTCGCAAATCGTCCCGTTTTCCTGCTGTAAATGGGTCTTTTGTTTTGCTATGTCGCCCCGCTGCGAGAAGCAGATTTCCCTGTCTCCCGGATTCTCTCACTCTCCCAGCGGAAATAGGGAAGTCGCCTCCTCGCGCGGCCTCGACCCATGTTCTCCGCGCGCGTGGATTACATCTTGCCATTTCGTGTCGAATGGTCCGTGGAGTGCGCTCCAGGGTGGTGCGCATGCCCTGGCGGACCTGATATTGCCGGGTAGAGCGCAAGCCCCGCGGGAAGAGTGGACTTGCGCTGATTGGCGCCCGCTCCCATCGCCGCAGGACCTATATCAACGGCGAGTGGAAGGAATCGACTTCCGGGAAGACCTGCCCCATCAACAACCCCTCCACCAACTCCAAGCAGGTGCGCGATTCCCCGCGAACAACCCCCCGCACCGATTCTCGCGAGGCAGCGCGACGGCCATCGGGCAAGAAGTCGACCCGCTGCCGCTCTCCTTCGCCTCGCAGTACGATGTTCAGGCCTGCAACCAGGGAGAGGTCGACATCTGCTTCGAGACGGCCAAGGCGGCCCAGAAGGAGTGGGCCAAGACCCCCCTGTGGAAGCGTGCCGAGCTGCTGAAGAAGGCGGCCCAGCTCATGCGGGAGAACTGGGAGCCCATGGCCGCGTGCCTCGTCAAGGAGGTCGCCAAGCCGGCCAAGGACTCGAAGACCGAGGTCACCCGTTCCGCCGACCTCCTCGACTACTGCGCCGAGGAGGGCGTGCGCAAGCTCTCCGAGGGGCAGCTGCTCACCTCCGACGCCTTCCCGGGCACGGACCGCTCCAAGCTCGCACTCGTGCAGCGCGTACCCCTGGGCGTCGTGCTCTGCATCCCCCCCTTCAACTACCCCGTCAACCTCTGCGTGTCCAAGGTCGGCCCCGCCCTCATGGCCGGGAACGCCATCGTGCTCAAGCCCCCCACGCAGGGCGCCGTGGCCGGCCTGCACATGGTCCAGTGCTTCCACAAGGCCGGGTGTCCGCCGGGGCTCATCAACGTTGCCACGGGCAAGGGCTCCGAAATCGGCGACTACCTCACCATGCACCCCCGGGCCCAGGCCATCTCTTTCACCGGCGGTGACACGGGCATCTCCATCTCGAAGAAGGCCGGCATGGTCCCCCTCCAGATGGAGCTTGGGGGCAAGGACGCCTGCATCGTCTGCGAGGACGCGGACATCGACCTCGTCGCCAAGCACGTGGTCAAGGGCGGGTTCTCCTACTCGGGCCAGCGGTGCACCGCCGTCAAGCTGGTGCTCGTGCACGAGTCGGTGGCTGACGAGCTCGTCGCCAAGGTCAATGCCGGTGTGGCCAAGCTCACCATCGGGATGCCTGAGGATGACCGGGACATCACCCCCGTCATCTCCAAGGGGTCCGCGGACTTCATCCAGGGTCTCGTGGAGGACGCCCGCGACAAGGGCGCGACCTTCTGCCAGGAGTGGAAGCGCGAGGGCAACCTCATCCACCCCCTCGTGCTCGACAACGTCACCCGCGACATGAAGCTCGCGTGGGAGGAGCCCTTCGGCCCCGTGCTCCCCGTGGTCCGCGTCAAGACGATTGACGAGGCCATCGCTCACTGCAACGAGAATCGCCTCGCCCTCCAGGGCTGCGTCTTCACCAGGGACGTGAACAAGGCTATCAAGATCTCCGACGCCATGGAGACGGGCACCGTGCAGATCAACGCCGCCCCCGCCCGGGGGCCCGATCACTTCCCCTTCCAGGGCTTCCGCGACTCGGGGATCGCCTCCCAGGGCATCCCCAACTCTATCGAGATGATGACCAAGATCAAGAGTACTGTTATCAACCTGGACCAGCCGTCCTTCACCATGGGCTGAGCGAGACGCGGCTTTACTGCGCTGGAGGGGGGTTCTGCGAGGGGCGAGGCCGAGCCAAGTGGACGTTCTGGCCTGCCGCGTCGGTGACGACCCGCGGCGCCGCGCACAGGTGCTCCGCCCCCCGTATTCACCCACTGCCCCTGCTTGCGACGACGCGGTTCGCGGCGAGCCCCGTCGCGGTTGGCGGCCTGGTGGGGTCAAGGTCCTGGGGGGGCGCATCCCTGCCAGTGCCCGTTGTCGACATCCTCGGTCAGAGTTGGTTTGGCTCCCGCTTGAAGCGACAAGTGACAAGATCCCGCGCGTGTTATCAGCATATCGCGAGGCTCATACTCTAAATAATCCGCACCGGAGCAGGCAGACAGGGGCCCAGGGGGAAATGAAGTTTTTGTTGGGAGCACCAAGGTGCACAACCGGCCCTCTCCTCGCGTTCGCGCTACTCGTCGGCCTCGTTCGCTCCACTGCCGCGGTACGGGACAAGGGAAATCCCGAGGTCACTGAGCTGACCAACCTCGGGTGCCGGTGAGTAGAATGCCACACGCGAGGCTTTTGGGATGAAGGAGAGAAAGTTGCGCAGGGAATTCGAGAGACGCTGCAGACGCACACGTCCTGTCTCCTCTTGATGTGCAGCTGCCTTGAAGGTCCCAACGGAGGGGCGTGGTTCTGGGAGGGAGTGAGGCTTCGTGGGTGCTCCAACCCGGGTGAGTCGGCGCTCTTTTTGATCTAGCACCACCGGGAGAGGCGCTGTCGTCCTCTAGTGCGCCAACTTCCCTCTCGTCTCCTGCCCCCGCCTGAAGCAGTCGCGCAAATGACGCAGGCTGGTCCCACGTGTGCCTGCAGATGACGACCCGCACGGCGCGTGGTGCCCCGTTGCCCCTGAGTCCTGCGCGTATCGTCCTTACCGGTCGCTGACTCCGTCGCACCTTCCTTGGGACTACTGCACGCCGTCGCCCATCCAGACCAGCGCTGGCTGCACCTGTCGCCCTGGACACGGCTTTGCCGGCCAGCCGAACCACCTGGGCACCGACGAGACTGGCCGCCTGTGGTGTGAGGTCGACGCAGGGTGCCTGGCCAAGACGGCCGGCCAGACGTGGGATTGGGTGGTGGACGTATCCTCCCTGAGCTCCGCGACCACGAGCCAGGCCCCGTCGGAGCCCATCGACATCGACACGACTGCAAACGGGTGTTCTTGTGTTCCGTGGACCCACCTCGGCCGCGAGTACCCCGCCCAGTGCTTCAACCCGACCGCTGACATAGGCGGCCCGTGGTGCTTCGTCGACTCGAGGACCTGCACGACCCCACCCTTCAGCCCTCACAGCCCAGAGGGCGCCTGGGACTTCTGCAGCAGTGCGAGGGCGACAACGGCGAGCGGGTGCGCGTGCAAGCACAAGTGGAGTCCTTTCCCCGGCGCGGACCCCGTCAGTGGCACATGCCTTGACACGAACGGCGACGGGTCTGACTGGTGCGTCGTGTACCCCGACTCGTGCGCCGACGGCGAGCCGGCGGGCGTCTTGTCAGGAGGCGAGAGCTGGGACCTCTGCGAGAAGGGCACGCCGATCGACAAGATCAGTGTTGAGCCAGCCTCCGTGACCACGGCAGGCTGCGACTGCCTCGACAGATTGTGCACGAACACTGACGACGACAGCGCTGGGCCGTGGTGCATTGTCGACGTCCGCACTTGCGCCTCCGTTCCTTTCGGCGCGGTCACGTCTGCTGGGTCGTCTCCCCAGTACTTTGACTACTGCGCCGAGCCACAGACCACCCAGGCGGGCTGCCTGTGCCAGGCGAAGTACTGGCTGCCCCCACACGACCCCGCATACGAGGTGCTCGGGGAGTGTGTCAGCCCGGACTCTGCGGATGGCAGTGGCTGGTGCATCATCGACGCATCGACTTGCAGGTACGGCACGCCCGCCGGACTCGTTGCCGTCGATGTCCCCGGCCGCGGGGCGGGCGACGGGCGCGTGTTCGGCTCAGCCTGGGACCTGTGCCTGCCGGCAGCCTGAGTTTCAGGATAGCAATGCAGCCCCCCATGGCCGCAAGTCATAGTGAGTTATAGTGAGTTCAATCGAGTCGCACCCGTGCTGAATCACTTCCGCTTGGCAACTGCCGACCCAACTCAGAGCTCCCCGGCAAGCGGCACACCCAGCGGGATGTCTGGATACTCGAGGCAGAGCATCATCTTCACGACCGCACACTCGGCCGTCATCTGGGGCCCGGACTCCACACCCATGCCGATGGCGACCGAGCCCGACCGGTACAGCTCGGGGTTGAGCATGCCATTCAGGCACTGGCTGCCGAGGTACACCTGCAGACCCTTCTTGCGCTGCTGCCGCAGCCACGGCAGCCAGCCCGCAGACGCCGTGTCAGGCATGTTCCCCACCCCAAACGACTCGAGGATGATCCCTCGAACACCCCGCTCGGCGAGATCCCCGTACATGATGCGGGGGTCCGAGCCGGGGACGATGGGCACGCGGATGACGTTGGGGTTGAGCTTGAACCGTGGCCGGTACACCCCGCGCTCCTTGAGCAGGAATTCTTGCTTCCAATCGATCTCGATCCCCATTTCCGCCAGGTGGGGATACGACGGGGTGTCAAAGGCCTGGTACACGCTGGAGTTGACCTTCTGGGCCCGGTTGCCGCGGAGGAGGCGGCCGCCAAAGCACACGGCCACCTCGGCCCACTGGCTGTGGGGCGGCGTGTACGGGGCCGTGGCGCATGTGATCGAGTCGATGAGGTTGGCCCGGGCGTCGGACCTGGGCATGGCGAGGGGCAGCTGCGACCCAGTAAGCACAATGGGCTTGCGGAAGCCCAGGAGCATCAGGGACAGGGCGGAGGCGGTGTATGCCATGGTGTCGGTGCCGTGCACGAGCACAAAGGCGTCGTAGTAGTCGCGGTTGTTATGGAGAAGCTGCGCGAGCTTGACCCACTCCTTGGGCCCCACGCGGCACGAGTCGCGGTTGAAGGCCACCTTGAGGTCGACGTCCGCGAAAACGGACAGCTCCGGTACCACCTGCTTGATGTTGGAGAGCATCCGCCCAGGCTGGAGCCCTGCGACGTACTTGCCGCCCGTGCCCGCCTTAACGTGGACGTGGCCCGTGTCGTCCTTCTCGAACGACGATTCCGGGTCCATCCCCAGCGTCCCCCCCGTGTGGATCAGCAGCACCTTGGGGAGGGGCTTGGGCACCATGATCACGGGCCTCTCCTCGGATACCACAGGGCTCCCCGCACCCCTGCTGCTCGTTAGGGGCGCCCCCGTGGTGGTCACGAGACTGCCGCTGTCGATGCCCTCTATTTCCTCCATGATGGACGGGATCACCACGCCCTTCTCCGCCTGGGCCTCGCAGCCCCTCTTCCGCGGGCTCTCGGCGCGGATGGGGGAGTCCCGTCCTCCGGCCTCGGCGTCCCCCTCGATGGGAACCATGCGCAGATTGGCGTTGGCCCCTGACCCCTCTCCCAGTTTCATGATCTTGTACTCCCGGCCCCCGTACGTGTGCTTCCCCACCACGGCGCCTGGCGCCGATGTGAGCGACCCCAGGTCATTGAAGCGCTGCCCCCCGCTGCCGCCGGGCACCTGGCCGCGGCACGTGTGGAGGGCCCACCGTTGGCTATGCCGCAGGCCCTGGCGCGCGGGCGACGGGGCGCCGGCGGTGGGGACACTGCCGGGAACCGTCTTCATCTCCGCGCAGTCCCCACGCTCTGGCCTTCAACACCTGCGTATGCACGAGCGGGCCACCCACGCGCCTGAGAGCCGGGCAGATCCGTCCAGGGGACTTGCCCGGCCCCCCACGTGATTTGTCGAAAAACCGGCGCCGGGCGCACGTGGGCCGATGGGCGGCGGATATGGAGTTCAGGGGCTCAAATATCGCGGCAGCGAGCAGCACTGATGTACTCAAAGGCTATCGTGCACGCACCCTCGACGGGAGGACGATTACTTGGCAGGCCGGGGGCGGGGAGCCGCCGCGCAACAAAAAGCTGGGGAGCGAGCTGCTGGGGGGTCGGAAGGGATAACTCCCCTGTTCTGCGAGCAGAGAAGTGGGGGGGGGTGCACTTCCCCCCTCAAATCGCACCGCGCGCAGCAAGAACTTGCTGGCAGGGCTGACTGGCGTGGCACCCGCCTCCCCCCGCCGGGGCCCAGGGAACCCCCCCTCAAAGCCGCACGACCACTCCGCGCTCCCGTCACTGGACGTGGGGGCACAGGGCGTCGCGAGAGGTGGGAAGCATCGCAACGGCCCCACGGACACCCAGTCACCGGGCAAACTCGTTCAAACCCCTCGATGGTCTCCGGTGAGCCCCGGCCGCCCCCGCACCGCCTAGCTTCCGCCCTTAGATAGCCTGAAATGTTCCGCTGGGGGCGTCCCCCACCGCGCCGGTGGCCTCCCACTGTCTAAAATCCACTCGCGCAAGCGCGCTGCCTGCCCTCGGGGATGGCTAGGTGCGGAGGGCTCCCGCCGCCGTACCTGCCTCTCCCGCAGGGGCAGGAGGCCTGGCCCCGGCCTCGCTCCGCACTGCCGCGCCTTCGCCTTTCGCGGGGCGCGGCAGGGCGCGGCGAATCCTCTCTAGCCCTGCCACGCGTGGGCCGCCCGGGGCGTCGGGGCGTGCCGATGCCCCGGGGCCCACCCGTCCTTCAACCGAGGACAGGCTAGTGGCCGCGGTCAAGGCCGCGGTCGCGGCTGGGCTCGGGGACGAACGCGACTGGGACGCGGCGTGGGCAGAGTCCAAGGAGGCCATGGCCGCTGCAGGTGAGACCCGCGCCACGCCGTCCCACCGCCATCCCCCCCGCGGGCGCCCGCCACCCCCCGCGGGCACCCGCCACCCCCCGCGGGCACCCGCCAGCCATCGCCAGCCATCGCCAGCCACCGCCAGCCACTGCCAGCCACCGCCAGCCACCGCCAGCCACCGCCAGCACCTGCGAGCGAGGCTGACCCCCGCCCCCCCTCCCCCGCGGCCGGGGGGCAGGGGGGGGGGGGGGGGGGCAGCCCCCCCCGCGGGGGCCGGG